>Ga0194118_10002058_pt1 | contig 26565 bp, 26 predicted proteins | sample TA2MahsurfametaG_2_FD_148662 | JGI IMG/M metagenome (GOLD analysis project Ga0194118, IMG submission 148662) | Freshwater microbial communities from Lake Tanganyika, Tanzania - TA2015013 Mahale N5 surface | ecosystem: Environmental > Aquatic > Freshwater > Lake | place: Tanzania: Lake...
CTTCCGCCACCTAGTTGAAGAGTTGGTCACGCTCCTTTCTTATGAAGCCACCCGCGAAGTGAAGATCTCTCCGGTGGATATCACCACTCCCGTTGCCCCGATGAAGGGTGCGATGCTCTCGACTCCTCGCCCAGTTGTTGTGCCAATTCTCCGCGCTGGTCTTGGAATGCTCGAGGGGATGATGCGCGTACTTCCAAGCGCCGATGTTGGATTCCTAGGCATGGTTAGAGATGAGAAGACTCTTCAAGCATCCACTTATGCAAATCGTCTTCCCGAAGATTTAAGTGGCCGCCAGTGCTATGTACTTGATCCAATGCTTGCAACTGGTGGAACTCTCGTAGCGGCGATGAATTATCTGATTGAGCGCGGCGCAGAAGATATAACTGCGATCTGTTTATTAGCAGCACCAGAAGGAATAAAGACAGTTGAGCGAGCATTCTCCAATTCATCAATCACAATCGTTACTGGCGCACTCGATGAGAAATTAAATGAACATGGTTACATAGTTCCCGGATTAGGTGACGCAGGAGATCGACTTTACGGAGTCGTCTGATGGCAAATACTTCTCCTGGTTACGGAATCACAATCCGCGTTGAAGGAAAACCTGAGTTCCAACCAGTCGCTGAGATAACCACGATCATTACCCGCGAGGGCGCAATGATTACCGCTCTCGATGTTGCCGAATCCCAGCTTGATAACGTGGTTATCGATGTTACTTGTGATGCCGTTGACTCAAACCATGCTGAGAAGATAACTGCAGCGCTTGCAGCCTCGCCGATTTTAAGCGTTCGAAAAGTCTCTGATCGAACTTTCTTGCTTCACTTGGGTGGAAAGCTAGAGGTCCAATCAAAAGTCCCACTAAAAACACGTGATGACTTATCTCGCGCCTATACCCCAGGCGTTGCACGTATCTGCCAGGCAATCGCGAAAGATCCAGCTGATGCCCGCCGTTTAACGATAAAGCGAAATACGGTTGCCGTCGTTACTGATGGATCTGCAGTTCTGGGCCTTGGAAATCTCGGTCCATCCGCCGCTCTTCCGGTTATGGAGGGAAAGGCCGCGCTCTTCAAACGCTTTGCGGATGTTGATGCGTGGCCCGTCTGCCTCGATACTCAAGATGTTGATGAAATTGTCCGCACTGTCCAACTAATCGCACCGGTTTACGGTGGAATAAATCTTGAAGATATCTCAGCGCCGCGTTGTTTCGAGATTGAAGCGCGCCTCCTCGAACTCCTAGATATTCCGGTCTTTCATGATGATCAACATGGAACTGCAGTCGTTGTACTTGCCGCTTTAAGTAATGCCCTTAAGTTGGTTAAGAAAGATCTAAAGGATTGCAAGATCGTGCTAAATGGCGCTGGAGCGGCCGGAACTGCAATCGCTCGCCTACTTGTGCTCGCCGGCGCTACGAAGATCATCGGCTTTGATCATGTCGGTGTTATCAACAAAAAACGCGAAGCGGAAAATGAGATGCGCCGCTGGTTCATTGAGAATTGCAATCGCGACCAATTTGAAGGTTCATTGTCTGATGCCACGAAGGGCGCCGATGTATTCATTGGCGTAAGCGCACCTAATGTCTTAACTGAGGCTGATGTCGCCTCAATGGCTAACGGTTCGATTCTCTTTGCGCTGGCGAATCCAGATCCAGAAATCGATCCGGTCATTGCTCGTAAACATGCAGCTGTCGTTGCGACTGGAAGAAGTGATCAACCAAACCAGATCAACAATGTCCTCGCTTTCCCAGGAATCTTCCGCGGCCTTCTTGATGCGGGCGCAAAGAAGATAACTGATGAGTTACTGGTTGCCTGTGCGAGTGCTATTGCTTCATGCGTGAGCGATGCTCAATTGAATGCCTCTTTCATAGTCCCAAGCGTCTTTGATACCAACGTAGTTAAGGCGGTCGCTGCTGCGGTCAAAGCGAGCCGCTAAATGAGCATTGCTGATTGGATCGAACAGACTCTTAACGCTTCTGGGCCTTTTTTTATATATGTATTGATGGGCGCAATCGTCTTCGTGGAGACAGGAATCCTTGTTGCTTTCTGGCTTCCCGGTGATTCAGTTCTATTTGCGGCCGGCTTACTAGCTGGGTCGCGCAATGACGTAAATATTCTCTTCTTGGTTTTCATAATTTTCTTGGCTGCATTTATCGGAGATCAGGTCGGCTATGTGCTTGGTCGAAAGTACGGTCGAAGTTATCTGGAACGGAGAGACTCCGAGAAGATTCGAAAAATGGTAGTGCGCGCTGAAGGCTTTTATGAGAAGTATGGCTGGAGCGCTGTGATCTTGGCTCGCTTCTATCCTTGGATAAGAACTTTCATGCCACCAATCGCCGGTATTGGAAGGATGAATTACTACAAATTCTTAGCGGCGAATGCCCTCGGTGCTCTTCTTTGGGGAGTTGGAATTACCCTTCTTGGTTACTACGCAGCCTCAATTCCCGCGCTGAAGGGTTCAGCGAGAGGAATCGCAATCTTCTTTGTGCTCTTAACGATTGCCCTCGGCGTTCGAAACTACATCCGCGCCCGGCGCGCTTGAGTCGCTCCGCCAACAACTACCCCAACATAGGTAAGAGCAATTCCAGTCACCAAGTACCAGCTAACTGAAATTCCTTCGCTCGGTAGGTAGAGGTCGAGTATTAACGAACCAATTAACTGGCCTCCGACGCTATATAGCGTGAAGGTTAGAACCCCGAGATGTTGGACAATTAGAGCGGTAAAGGCGATATAAATGACGCCGATGATTCCTCCGGTGTAGATCCACCATGGCCCACTAGGGAGCGGTTGTAATTCATTTCTTCCTAAAATCGTAAGTGCAACTATGAAGATGACTAGGAATGATGTTCCGGTTATGAAGTTAAGAAGTGAAGTGGTGTAGCTATCCCCTGAGTGTTCATTTATCTGGCCGTTTAACGCGCGTTGCACCCCTACTAGCGCTCCGGCAACGGTGGCCAAAATGACATAAAGTGGCGAGAAATCAACGCCCTCTAGCTTGTCCCATACCGCCACAAGCACAGCAATTACTGTGATTCCAGCGGCCGTGACCCTTCGCGGTGAGATCAACTTTGGACCGCCACCAGTTAATCCAATTCGATCAACGATGAGTGATACTGCAGTCTGTCCAGCGATAGAAGCAACCGAGTAGAGCGCAACGCCTATAAAAAAGACGATACTGGTTTGAATTGCAACAAAGCATCCTCCCAAGGCTCCTGCCAATAAACGCCATTTGGGAATCTCGCCCTTTGCAACAGCAACTTTCAATTTACGAATTCCTTCATAGACCCGTTTAGAGAAAAGTGCATAAATAGCAATAAAGAAGAGGCCCGATGAGAAAGAGACGAGCGCAGCTTGTGGCGCATTATCGAGGCGATGTGAGAGTTCACCGTTTACGCGCGCCTGCATTGCAATCATGAATCCCGAAATAGCCGCTAAGGCATCGAGACGTAAATTTCTACCTTGTGATTTGTTCACTTAGCTCCAACCATTCACTCTCTAACTTCTCGCGTCGCGACACTACCTCTTGTAACTTCTTTCCAATTTCAACTAGAGCTTCATAATCAAGGGCTGAGTCGGCTTCCGCTTTCCTTAGTTCCACTTCTTCAGCGACTAACTTCTCAAGTTGCTTTTCAAGTCTTGCAATCTCTTTCTTTACTAATCGCTCTTGGGCTGCTCCGGAGATGGATTTCTTCTCCACAACTACTTGCTTGGCGAAGAAATCATCCCGTCGCTCCAAATACTCATCGATTCCGCGTGGCAGATCCCGAAGCTCCTCATCCCCTAATAACCCAAAGAATCGATCACAGGTCCGTTCTAGAAAATAGCGATCATGAGAGATAACTATCAATACTCCGGCGAAAGAATCCAACAAGTCCTCAAGTGCAGCGAGGGTTTCAACATCAAAGTCATTTGTTGGCTCATCTAGAAGTAAGACATTGGGGCTAGTCATTAACAATCTAGTGAGCTGGAGTCTCCGCTTCTCACCACCGGAGAGATCGCGAATCATCCTTTGTTGACCACCGAAATCAAAGCCCAGCCGCTCGCAAAGCTGAGAGGCGGTCAGCTCTCGTCCGCCACCGAGTTCGACGTGAAGCGCAACGCGCTCCACTGCTTCTAATACCCGCCAGGAAGGATCAAGTTCCTCAAGATGCTGCGAGAGGAAAGCCCGCTTAACAGTTACACCGACTTGCATCTTTCCCGCAGCGAAACGGTATTCACTGGCAAGGGCGCGCATCAAAGTTGTCTTTCCCGAACCGTTAAATCCAATGATTCCAATTCGATCTCCCGGTGCAATATTCCAATTAAGTGAGTCAATAAGGGTGTTCTCACCAATAGTCAACTTTGCATGATGAATCTCAAGAACCATATTGCCGAGCCGATTAGCAGCAAAGTTCAAGAGTTCGCTCGTATCACGGGGCGGTGGCTCGGTTGCAATCAGTTGGTTAGCAGCATCAACTCGAAACTTTGGTTTTGAAGTACGAGCCGGTGCACCGCGCCTTAACCAAGCTAACTCTTTTCTAATTAAATTATTTCTACGTGCATCTTCAGCGGCCTGTTGGCGAGCTCGCTCAGCTTTTGAGAGCACATAAGCTGAGTAACCACCTTCATATGTAAGTACTTCACCGCCCACTACTTCCCAGATTTCATCAGCAATCTCATCTAAAAACCAACGATCATGTGTTACAACGAGGACCGCTAATTCGCGGCGCTTTCGTAGGTGCTTCGCTAACCAAGCAACGCCCTCAATATCTAAATGATTTGTGGGCTCATCAAGGAGTATGAGATCAAGAGGCTCAATTAATAACTTTGCTAGTCCCACTCTCCGCTTTTCACCGCCCGATAGAGAGTTGTATGCGCGATCCAAGATCTCACTTGAGAAACCTCCAAAGAGGCCAGCGAATATTTCACGGACTCCAGCATCACTAGCCCACTCATGCGTTTTCTTGCTTCCAACTACAAAGTCTCGTACTGATCCTGGGCTTGAGGAATCGGCTTGTTGCAGGATCCCAATCCGAGCCCAATTGGCCCTCGTAATCCGCCCAGAATCAGGGGAATCAACTCCGGCAAGAATTTTCAAAAGTGTGGATTTTCCACCGCCATTTCGCCCAACAATCCCAATACGTTGTCCCTCGGCTACTCCAAGGGAGACCTCTTTTACAAGCACTTCATCGAAGGACTTCGAGAACTTCTCAACGCTGATTAAGTTGCGGGGCACTGAGATAGATTAGAGAACATCTTTGATGAATTATGATTCCTCAATGGGTCTTCTTGAGGAATTAAGAGAAATCTTGGGGGCGCAGGCCAGCCTGATAGTCGACCCAGAAATTGTTTCCTCTTACTCTCGTGACCAATCTCAATTAGCTACTCATGGCAATCCTAAACTCGTCCTCCTCGCTAAGAGTGAACTTGAAGTCAGTAAGACTCTAAAATTCGCAAATAGCCAGAAGATTCCAGTAGTTGCACGAGGCGCAGGAAGTGGATTGTCAGGTGGTGCAAATGCTGTTTCGGGCGGGATTGTCATCTCGCTTGAAAAGATGAACCAAGTATTGGAGATTGATGAAGTCAATCAACTTGCTCGAGTTGAACCAGGCGTCATTAATCTAGATCTCGATAAAGAAGTCTCTAAGTTAAATCTTGCCTATTTGCCAGATCCTGCAAGTCGAGAGTGGTCGACAATCGGTGGAAATGTCGCTACCAATGCCGGAGGAATGTGTTGCGTGAAATATGGAGTTACGGCGAATCACGTTAGAGCTATCAGATTAGTTATGGCAGACGGTGAAGTTATCACGGTAGGAAATCCATTAAAGAAGTCAGTAACAAACTTGGACTTGCTGCATCTAATCGTGGGCTCAGAAGGAACACTTGGAATTGTTACCGAGATTGTTGTCTCACTCGCTCCGCGCCCCAAACCAGCTACGACTCTAATTGCAACATTTGCCGGAATTGATAGCGCTATGAAAACTATCCCTGAATTAGTCGCCCTTGGTCCATCTATGTTGGAAGTAGTAGATGAAACAACGCTACGCGCAGTAGAGGAGTGGAAACCGCTGGGCTTTGAGGGCGTTGGAACAGTATTGATTATGCAGAGCGATGACTCCGCTGAGATATGCGCAAGTGGCGCTGCAATCGCTGCGAAGCACGGGGCAATCGATGTGACTTATTCTGATGATCCAAGGGATAGTTCTGATCTCATTCAAGTTCGAAAGCTCGCTTACCCAGCGCTGGAACGCAAGGGCGTTGCTTTGTTGGATGATGTCTGCGTACCAATCTCGAAGATATCTAACCTAATCTCAAAGGTTAAAGAGATTTCTGAGCAAAGTAATTTATTGATCGGAATCTTTGGCCATGCTGGTGATGGGAATATGCATCCAACCATCGTCTATGACCATGGCGATAAGGGCGCCGAGCAGCGGGCGCAACGCGCTTTTAACTCAATAATCAAAGTTGCCCAGGAACTTGGTGGGACGGCTTCCGGAGAGCATGGGATTGGGTCAATCAAAGTTGAGGCAGCGCGTAGCGAAAGCGGCGAAAGAATTATCGAACTTCAAAGAGCAATTAAGCAGATTTTTGATCCGAATGGAATTCTTAATCCCGGGAAGAAAATTCCTTAAATTCCTCACTCCAAATTTCTGCCATGGGTTGATACTCACCTAACGTGTGGAGTCTATTTCCAAGATAAATAAGTGCGGTCTCCCTTTGCGGATCAATCGCAAATCCAGTTCCGGTAAAACCGAAATGTCCTATGGCAAACTCCGAATTTAATTTCTTGAAACGCTTGAAGCCGATTCCTTGATCCTCGGTTGATCTTGGTTTTGAGAATGCATTGAGCGTTTCGCGCTTGATGAATCCATTCATTAGGCCTTGAGCATAAAGCGATAGATCATTAAGTGAGGAAAAGAGTCCAGCATGTCCAGCCGCCCCGTTAAAGATGTGGAAGGAGTTGCCATCGTTGATTTCGCCAGAGAGAACTTCGGTGCGCCAACTTTTGAAATTCTCTACATCTTCGGGCACTTTGTAAGGAACTTTAGTGCGAACCATTTTTGCTTCGATTGAATCGCCCATTGATGTAGCCACTACATTCTCGGGGTTCAGTGGAGAGCTAAAGGTCGAGTTGGCTAACTTAAGTGGCCTTGTAATCTCCTCCTGAAATACCCTTGAAATAGGAGCTTGATAAATCTTTTCTACGACTTTTCCAAGCACCATGAAATTCAAGTCGCTGTAATGAAACTCGCTCTTCTTCGGGTATTTAAGCGGGAGCGATGCGATCTTGGTAAATGTCTCTTCAGTCGTATTGCAGGTTATATAGAAGGGGCGCCACTCTTCTAACCCCGATTCGTGACGGAGTAAGTCCTCTAGGGTTAAATCTTCCTTATCAGACTCTCGCCATTCCGAAAATAGATTAGAAACTTTCAAATCTAAATTAATTAGGCCGCGATCAATGGCCAACATCAGAAGCGTCGTAGTTGCCATAATCTTTGTTATTGATGCTAGATCAAATGCGCTTTCAGCGCTTACTTTGTTAACTCTTTCAACGCCGAAGGTGGATGTAGTGCCTTCTATGCGTTGTTCTACCCCACCTTCCCAAATGAAAGCAATCGCTTTCCCTGAACTCATACCCGCACGGTACTTCCTTGATAGACAATAGAACTACCTTTAAACCACCAGGCTGCATCTAGATCATGGATGATTTCTGGGTTAACTTCATGCGCCAAATGAGTTGCCGCCCTAACACCTTGATTGCCTTCCATCATTAGGCCAATTGAAACGGTTAACCCCGATTCTTTAGCAAGTTCGGCGAGCCGGCGAGCCGGGAAAACTCCACCAGCCTTAAGGATCTTTACATTTAAGAACTTAAAGGCGTTACTAGATATAACTTTGATTAGATCTACTTCGGAAAAGCATGATTCATCAGCCATCAAGGGAATGCTTGTGGCGAGCGAGAGTTCTCTATGTTCCGCTAACTGATCTCTTTTTAGGGGTTGCTCCAGATACTCGATGGAAAGATTTTCGGCCTCTAAAGTATTCACTGCTGCTTTTGCATATTCCAGGCTCCATGATTGATTGGGGTCAATTCTTAATTTGGAGAAGGGGCCAACTAAATCATGGATGAGCAATAACCGTCTAATTAGTGCATCAACAGGCTCGGCCTCAACTTTAATCTTAAATGCCTTAAATCCAGCTTTAATCCGCTCTTCTGTAATTCTCGGAATCTCACTTAAGGGCGCGATTGGGATAGTTACATCGGTACTTATAGCGCAGTTTGATTCCTCATTCTCAAGGTCCCAACAGGCCATATCTAGCGCCGCTCTTGAGCTTGGCAGAAAATCAAGTTCATCTAAAACTTCTTGGTCAATTTCTTTAAGATTCTTGACATTATCTGAAATTAATTCGCTCCAGATCTCCTCGATACTATCTCCAGCAATAGCAGGAGTTGCAACACACTCTCCAACTCCGACTCTGCCGGATTCAAGTTCAATTCGAACCTGAATGACCGGATAGTTATCAACTCTTCGTAGAGAAGTTATAAGTGGCTCTCGAAGGGATACTACGTATTGGCTGGCCGTGATACTTTTTATCTCGTGAAGTTTCAAAGTGCTTCCCTAGTTAACCTAGATGAAATCGCTTCTCTATTCCATGCCTGCTGGCATATTTCATATCGAGATTTGTTAAGTGAGAATGTGATAGAAGCGATGAGCATAGAGAATGCTCGAGAGATTTGGCTACCCGGGTTGGTGGAACCGAAAGATCGCCAGACCATACTTGGCTTTGAGGATAACAATTTGGTTTCGGTCTTTCGAATTGGGAATGACCCCCTAAGTGAAACCCGAGGACACTTATTCTCCCTATATGTCGCTCCAGAAGCTGCCGGGCGCGGATATGGTCGAGCGAGCTTAGAAGAGGCTATTGCGCGCTTGGTTGCGAAAAATGAACGCGAAGTATCACTATGGGTTTTTGACAAAAACTCTCTTGCCAAATCGCTATATTCAAGCGCTGGATTCACCCCAACGGGAGCAAGCCGTGTAGATGATCGCTGGCAAGAATTAGAGATTGAGATGCTCAAGGCCCTTAAGTAATTCTTACTCGGTAATTTCCTTGGGGCTTTGGAGTTGGTAACTGCAACGGTTTGGCCCCAGGCGTTAATGATCCGAGAACCATTGAGGCTCTTGCGCCGGTACATGATGCAATCGCGCCAGGAAGTCCATTCCAAGTCAAGTAGCCAATTAGCGCGAAGGTAGCCGCCTCTTTCTGGCGTGGATCTAGACCTAAGACTGACATTGGTTCTACAAGACAATTTGGAACCCGCTGCTTTAAGCGCTCCATCATTAATGGGTTTGCTGATCCACCACCGTGAACATAGAGATTCTTCAGTTTAAAACGATCAACCTCGATTGCAACAGTCTCAACGGTAAGCTCCAAAAGTGTTCTTAGAACGTCTTCAATAATCCAAGTAGAGACCTCTCCAAAATACTTCTTGATATATGGAAGATGGAATAACTCTTTGCCGGTTGACTTGGGTGGTTTAGCCGCGTAATGAGGTTCTTTGAGAAGCTCTTTTAGGATTTCCTCAATTACCTGGCCGCTTCGCGCCAAGTTAGCATCTTTATCGAACTTAAGTTCGCCCTTTGAGTGCTCTTGAATGGCTGCATCCATCAAACCATTAGCAGGTCCAATGTCATACGCGATTGGTTCCAAACCGCGACCCGTTACGGTTATGTTTGAAATTCCACCAAGATTGAGCGCTCCAACCGGTTCGGGATTATCGCCAAACATCATCTGATCCAACAGACTCACAAGGGGTGCACCATGTCCACCGGCTGCTACATCTCTCGAGCGAATATTTGATAAGACCGGCACTCCGGTACGTTCTGCAATCCAAGTCGGCTCTCCTAATTGGAGCGTTCCAAAAGCGTGATTATCTTCAACCCAGTGAAACAGCGTCTGGCCATGTGATGAAATTAAGTCAACTTGATCTGACTTGATTATTGACTTGGCTGCATCAGCAAAGGCTTGTCCGATAAATGTATCAAGGCGACATACGCGCTCCATATCGATGCTGCGCGGCGGCATTGAACTAGCGATTTCGGCATGGAGCTTCTCTTCATACGGAAAACTCTTAAAATCCAAGACCTTTAGCTCAATCACTCGATCCTTCTCGCTAAAGTCACAGAGTGCAACATCAATTCCGTCGTAAGAAGTTCCTGAAATCATTCCTACTATCTTCACTTCAACACCTCCGGACAGGCCACTAAATGGCTGGCTTTTGCTACTTTTAACGCGGGCACTTCTATCCTGCAATTTGGCTTGGCAATCGGGCAGCGCAGATGAAAGGCGCAACCGTTTGGCAGATTTGCTGGATCAGGTACTTCGCCTTCAAGGACATTCTCAAAATCAATTCCTTGAATCTTAGTGTGATCTGGAATCGAATCTATCAGAGCCCGGGTATAAGGATGACGGGGTGAATTCAATACTTCGCTCCAGCTGCCAAGTTCTACGATCCGGCCAAGATACATAACAGCAATCTCATCACTAATGTGTCGCACCATAGATAAGTCATGGCTAATAAAGATGTAGGTGAGACTGAATCTCTCCTTTAGATCAACTAACAAATTCATAACATCAGCACGGACTGAGACATCTAAAGCTGAAACTGGTTCATCTAAAACTAATAAATCCGGTTCAGCGGCCAAGGCCCGTGCTATAGCAACTCTTTGCCGTTGCCCACCAGAAAGTTGGTGCGGAAAACGATTCTTCATATCCATAGGAATTCCAACGACTGAGAGCAATTCCGTTACCCGACTATCGACTTGATCGACTGCTCGAAGTTGATGGGTCTTGATTACTTCCGCGACGCAACTACCAATTGTTTGTCGAGGGTTTAGGGAAGAGTAGGGATCTTGAAATACGAGTTGAATTTTGGAGTGATGGCTCTTTAAAGAGTTACGCACACTCTTACCAAGAACTTCCTCATTCCAAGTCAGAGTTCCTTCGGTCGGGGGCTCAAGTCCAACAATCAATCTGGCCAAGGTAGATTTGCCACAACCGCTTTCACCAACAATTCCGAGTGTCTCGCCTCGCTTTACCTCAAGGGAGACTCCATTTAATGCGCTAATCGTGCTCTTCTTTGCGCGCACTTTGTAGCGCTTAATGACTCCATCGACTTTTAAACTCATCGCGAACTCCCTTCTGGGAAGAAGCACGCAACCGCACTTGCGGACCGGTCTGATAACTCAGGCCGTTTGGAGCGACAATTTTCTTCTGACTTCCAACAACGAGGTGAGAATGCGCAACTATCGCCTACCTGCCACGGTTTCGGCGGCACGCCAGGAATTGAGGCCAACTTATCTTTAGAGCTATCAGCGGCCGGGAGTGAGGCAAGCAAGCCAACGGTGTAAGGGTGCTTTGGTGAATTGAATATTTCTTTCACCGTACCAACTTCGACGATTCGACCGGCATACATGACGATGACTCGATCTACTAGGTTTGCTACAACCCCTAAGTCATGAGTAATCCAGAGCATTGACATATTTCGGCGCCGACGCTCTTTCGCTACCAAAGCGAGAATTTGCCGTTGAATAGTTACATCTAGAGCGGTTGTGGGTTCGTCGGCAATCAGTAATTTTGGAGAAAGCAAGAGCGACATGGCAATCATCACTCTCTGTCTCATGCCCCCAGAGAACTCATGCGGATAACTCTCAAAGGCTCGCTTTGGATCCGGAATTCCTACAGCAGCTAAGCCTTCTAGAACATGTTCTCTTGGTTTTGCAATGCTATTTTCATGGGAATTCAATACCTCTAGTAATTGATCGCCAAGCTTCATGACTGGATTAAGCGCCGTCATAGGATCTTGATAAATCATTGCTATCTCATTGCCGCGAATCTTTCGGAGCGTCTCATCGCTCGCTTGAATAAGGTTATCTCCCTGAAACTTAACTTCTCCAGAACCGATTTTCAGGCCTCGGGCAAGCAGGCCGAGGATGGATAAAGCGGATAGAGTCTTGCCCGAACCGCTTTCACCAACAACTCCAACAGCTTCACCAGGTTCAATTGCGAAACTCACGTCATTTACAAGGACGCGTTCATCTTCGGCGATTACTACCGATAAATTAGAAATTTCAAGTAATTTATTCATCCGCTACTCCGGCGTGCAGGATCAAGGGCGTCGCGGAGGCCATCGCCAACGAGATTTAGACCAACAACTACAACGGTGATGAATATAGACGGGAAAGCGAGCGCCCACCACGCAAAAGCAGCCAACGGCTGAGCCTCGGAGACCATAAGTCCCAGTGATGCATCAGGAGGTTGAGTTCCAAGGCCTAAGAAGGAGAGGCCCGACTCAGTCAAAATCGCCCACGAAAGTGAGAGTGCAATCTGTACCACGATTGGCGCAAAGACGTTTGGCATTAAATGGCGGATCAATATCCGAGGAGTAGAAAATCCAAGTACTCGAACGGATTTCACGTAGTCCATCTCTTTTACAGTTAGAACAGGTCCTCGTGCAACTCGGATAAAAATCGGGGTATAGACGATTGCAATAGCAATTGATGTGTCAATCCAGGAATTCCCTAGGCTATTTACGATCGCAAGTGCAAGTAATATTGCAGGAAACGCAAAGATTACATCGCTACTTCTTACGACGATGTTATCAATCCAGCCGCCGAAGAGTCCCCCAATAACTCCCAGAAATACTCCAACAAGTGCTGCGATACTTACAGAGAGAATCGCAACAGATAAAGAGCGACGCATTCCATCGATTGATCTTGAGAATATATCTCTACCAAATTGATCTGTTCCAAACCAGTAGGTGCTATTGGGACCTTGTAGCGCACTTATTGGATTCTGCTCAAGAGGGTCAATCGGAGCAAGACTGAAAGCTGAAACTATTGAGAGCGTTATCATTACCGAGACTAGGAATAGCCCAACGATTCCACTCGTACTCTTGAAGTAATAATTTATCCACGTCTTTTCCCGAACCGTCTTCATTTTATTCTTGGATCCACCTTTCGGTAAACCCAATCTGTCACGATATTGATTGTGACAAAGAGGATTGCAAAGACCATGATGCTGCTTTGGACTGTTGCATATTCGCGCTTATTGATGGCATCCAAAATCTGTCTACCCATACCTGGTAGCGCAAAAATTTTCTCCACGATGACTGCGCCACCCAATAAGTAACCAAATTGGATTCCAGTCATAGTGACTATTGGAATTAAAGAGTTTCTCAAAACATGGCGGAGACGGACAATTCTGGGTTTGACGCCTTTCCCATAAGCAGTTCTTACAAAGTCCTTATCTACAGTTTCAAGGAGAGCTGATCGGGTCGTACGCATTACTGGCGCTGCCACGGCAATACCTAGAACTAGGCTCGGAAAGAGCATTTGTTGCAGGTTCATCGAGAGATCCTCAACGGGCGTCATGTATTCATAGCCATTTGGGAAGTACTGGAATCGGTTAGCCATGACGGTGACGATTGTTGTGCTTAGTACAAAGCCCGGAATAGCTAGGGCAAGCAATCCAAAGAACTGTCCGGCAAAATCTCGGGCGCTTCCCGGTTTTCGCGCGCTAAACATTCCTACTGCTACCCCCATCATGACGCCAAGAATCGTTCCGAAGAGAGCGAGTTGGGTGGTGACAAGAAGCGCTGGCTTAGTTAACTCCCAAACCGGAGCGCCGGTTGAATAAGAAAAACCAAGATCACCTGATAAAAAGCTAGTAATCCAAGAGAGATACTGACCAATTAGTGGCTTATCAATTCCATAATATTCCCGTAACGACTGAATTTGCTCAGGGGTAAGAACGCCGGTCTCTATTCCCAGCGAGCTTGTGATTGTATCGCCGGGGATTACTCGAAGGACTATAAAAACGAAGATTGAGATACCAAATAGCGTCGTTAGCACCGTCGCAATTCGGTTGAAGAATCTCATCTAGAAATTTCCTAACAAATTAGTGTGGCGTGTGGGGTTTCCCCCACACGCCATGGTTACTTACTTATTAACCGAGCGTTGCAGAACGGAGCTGAAGTAGAGAGCCGTTTGCAAGTGCAGAGAATCCACGTAGCTTCTTGGTTGCTACTCGGTACTCATATGGGGTTGCAAGCCAGACCCAGATCGCATTGTCCTCTAGCTCTTTAGAGATAGCGGTATATGCGCTCTTTCGCTCTGCAACCTTTCCGCTCGCTTTACCTTTAACGAAGTTTGCATCAAGAGTTGTTGAAGAATATGAAGCAACCTTGTTTAGGTTTCCAGTTGAGGTGAAATAACGTGTGTACATCGTGTCTGGATCGACACGGCCACCGTTATTTGCAAGCGTTGCCACGAAGTCAGCAGCAAGCCAACGAGGTACATAAGTCGCTTGTTCGACGATATCTAGATCCATAGTGATATTCGCCTTTGCAAGCTGCGCCTTCAAGTTCTGTGCCATAGCGACTGAGGTTGCCCAACCAGTGCTTGTTACAAGGGTCTTAAAGGAGACGCCGCTCGACTTACCAGCAGCAGCTAGATATTCCTTTGCCTTAGCTAGATCCTGCTTTGGGCAAGGACGTGCGTTGGCATCAGATCTAAATGCCGGGCTTGTGATTGGGCCAGTAACTTGTCCCTCACCGAGCAGAGCGGTGTTAACCAACTCTTGGCGATCAATTGCGCATTGGATTGCTAGGCGAACGTTCTTATCATTGAAAGGTGCAACCTTTGTATTGAATTGAAGTGCGTAATATGCAAGCGCAGGAGTCTTGAAGGTCTTTAGATTGCTCCTAACCTGGCGAGCAATAAGTGGGTCGGTAATAATTCCCATTCCTATTGTGCCGGCATTAAGCGCAGAAAGTATTGATGCCTCGTTTGGAATAACCCGAATCGTTACATCTTTGATCTTCGGCTCACCCATGAAGTAATCAGGGTTTGCTTGGAGCTTTACAGATTGAGTTGGCTCCCACGAGATGAACTTGTATGGGCCAGTTCCATTTGGCTTGTTGCTTCCGCCAATACGTCCGGCAGCGATATCTTCCTTAGAAAGCATCGCCATATTAACGCCTTCAAGGGCTGCAAGAATTGGCGCATTTGGAATCGACATCTTCAAGATGAGCTGTCGACCCTTTGCGGTGATGGAGGTAATAGTCGCGATATTTGCGCGAGCTGCAGCTCCGGTCTTGGTATCCAAGATTCTCTCAAGAGAGGCCTTTGCATCTTCTGCATCAAAGGAAGTTCCATCATGGAACTTAACTCCCTCACGAAGGTTTAACGTGAGTTGAGTTCCGTCTTTGCTGAAGATCCAGGAGCTGGCAAGACCGCCCTTAATTGCGTTCTTCGCGCCAATCTCGATCAAGCCTCCATAAACAAGTCCAAGTCCGCGGACCGTGGCAAAGTTTGTAGAGGTATGTGGATCAGTCTTATCAATATCAAGAACGCTACCGATAACAAGACTTGTATCAGCAGCCTTTGCTGGTTGAGCAATTAGTACTCCACCTAGGAGCGCTGTGATTGCCAAACCAACTCTTAATTTTCTTAGTTTCACTTACTTTCCTTTCCAACGAGGGATGAGTTCATCTTTCTCTCTCTTTAGGTCTTCGTCAAGCATTTCCGGAGTTCATGCCTAACCAACGCTCCGGAATATCATCCTCTATTCTTTCAATTGCATTTCCAAGTTGATAGCTCAAACTCTCAAACAAGATTGAATCTCCTTGAAACACCCCTCCCATAGCCGCAAAGCGTGATGTCGGAATTTTTTTAAGCAATCGCTTTGTCAAGTCTGCAAGATGAGTTCCGGCTCCAACCAATATTGAGTGCGCTTCATCTGAGCCAGCTCGAGCAGCTTCCGTGACTACTGGTGCAAGCGCCGCTACTGCTTGACGGCCACCTTTATAAACATATTCACGCAAGCCATACCAATCAGCCGGCGAGACAATTCCAAGAATTCTATTACCGAGTATTGATTCTCTCGGATCTTTGCCAAGATCCCAGAGATCTGTTACATGTCGAAGAGCTTCCCGACCAATCCAAAATCCACCTCCTTCGTCGCCAATAATGAATCCATAGCCACCAGCTCGGACGAGTTCTCCGTTTCTATTCCTTGAAACTACAACAGAGCCAGTTCCGCCGTAAATTAATATTCCTTCACCGGGTTTAAAGATGGCAGCGTGTGCAAGTTCCATATCGTTACAAACCTCTACAGATTCAATTCCAAGCGCTCTGCGCGCTATCACACTGATTTTTTCAGCGATTTGTGTGCCACTCCCAAGTCCAGTAACACCAAAGATCGCACGTGTGACTTTTGGTGCTGACCTTGCAATCTCCTCAATGACACCTTGGGCGCGAAGCCACTCTTGGTCATTGAATATGTGGCCCGTTAGATTAGGGGCTTTACCCCGTTTAATTGATCCACCTAACTCCTGGGCCGCCCATTTAGTTGAACTCGCGCCACAATCAACAACTATTGTGCTCATCGAGAGTTCAAATCTCTAAGAAGTACTTCTGTTATATCGCGCGGGCTAGTTACCGCACGACCAACGACCACTGCATGTGCGCCAATCTCAAAAGCGCGCGTTACATCCCCTGAACCACGCACTCGCCCCTCTAATACTGTTGGCTTACCTAGATTAATTACATCTGCAAGTAACTCAAAATCTGGGCCTGCAGTTACTGGGCGCGCATCGGTATAACCAGCCATGGTTGTTGCAACATAATCCGCACCTAGATCAATGGCGGCACGTGCCGATGGCAGATTATCAATATCAGCAAGGACTTCTACCTGATTTTCACGCGCACATTTATATAGTTCCATCAAAGGTTCAGGGTGCGCACGAAGCGTGCTATCTATGCCAACAATTTGCGCTCCCGCAGCTGCTAGTTTGCAAATCTCTTCACAACTCTGGGTTATTCGCGCCTTGAAGCCAGGTCTCTCAATCTTACTTATTCCTAGAATCGTTGCTTTTACTGATTTTCTCACTTCTGCAATCACATCTGCACCAGCGAGTCGAAGCGCAGTTGCGCCACCAGCAACTACATCCAGTGCAATTCTATGAAGAATCTCAACGGACGCGAGATTAGATCTAGGAACTGTCTGGACCGAAATTATTACCGTCCGCGGTTCAACTGCGAGATTAGCCAAGGTTTAGCCCTTTGTTGCGCCAGCCGTAAGGCCCTTGATGAATTGACTACTCAAGATAACATAGAGAATCACAAGTGGAAGCGCAGCCAAGGTAAGTCCGGCAAAGAGCGCGCCCCAATTAGCCCCGTATTCACCGAAGAATACTGATATACCCTGCATAATCGTCATCTTTGAAGTATCACGGATGAATACGAGCGGCAAGAGAAAGTCGTTCCAAATCGGAATTGCAGAGTAAATTCCGACGATTCCCGTGACGGGAAATATTAACGGCAACATAACTCGGCTAAATACTTGAAGTTCACTCGCACCATCAATTCGCGCAGCGTTATCAAGATCGGCTGGGAGGGCGCGGATAAATCCAGTGAAGATAAAGACCGCAGCCGGAATGGCACCGGAGGCATAGACAAGGATTAACCCGATTCGGCTATCCAGCAACCCCATATTCTTCAATTGAATAAATAGTGGAACGAGCGCCAACTTTGCCGGAATTAGTAAGCCGGCCAAGAAGAATAGGTAAATGGCGGTATTGAATTTGAATTGATAGCGCGCCAACGCGTACCCTGCAAGCGTGCCACAGAGCAAGACGATAAAGGTTGCGGAGGCCGTGACTATAAAGGAGTTAAGTAGGTATTGCGTGAACTTTCCTTCAGTCAAAACTAGTCGATAGTTGGAAAGATCAATGCCATTGGCGAGCGCCAGTGGACTTGTGTAGATATCTGCACCATTTCTGAATGACGAGTTAATCATGAAGATAATCGGGAGAAACACCCCAAGCGCATTTACAACGAGTGCGCCTTGTAAAAATATATCGATTGGAGCAAACGGAGTTCTGCCAGCGGCGTGTTCTTTCGCCTTACTGAATTTAGCGCTCATTGTTGGATCTCTCGCTTACGTAGATAGTAGGATCCAAGAGCCGCACCAATTCCAACAAAGATGAAGAGAATTACACCAATCGCTGAACTTAATCCGACATCTACTGTTGCTGAATCCACAGTTCCGAAAGCTAGGCGGTAGAAAAGCAGCGCCATCGTTGTGGTGCTACCACCTGGTTGGCCTGTTACACCACCAATCACATAAGGAAGTTCAAACCATTCAAAAGCCCCTATAAAGGTTAGGATTGCAACGATCGTAAATGAAGGCGCTAGAAGCGGGAAGATTATCTTGCGGAAGATCTGCATCTCGGATGCTCCGTCAATGCGTGCCGCTTCAATGTACTCCTCGTTGATGCTATTCATACCCGCCAAGAAAACAATGGCGGGGAAACCAACCCAACGCCACAAGCCGATGAAAATTAGAGTAAAGAGGGCAAGGCCAGGTTGGCCGAGCCAAGGTTGATTCAGCCAAGGCAGATTAAATTGGAGCGCTAAGGAGCTGATTGGTCCAAAGAGTGGATCAAGGAATAGTTTCCACATAAAGGCAACAATTACAAGTGACAATATCACCGGCAAAAATACGATTGCTTGGAACAACTTCTTACCACGTCTTAGACGATATATAGCAAGCGCCAGAATCATTCCGACAGAAGTTTGAACCAAAAAGAGCGTTACGAAGACAATTACGTTATTCCTAAATGCGCCACCAAAATCGCCTCGGAATGGAAAGTTGGAGAGCCTTTCAAAGTTGGTAAAGCCAACAAAGTCCCCGCGTTTGAAGCTCTCCCAACCGTAGAGGCTATAGCTAAGTAGCGTGAAGGCGGGCACCAAGGTGAAGATGACCGTGAGAATCATCGCGGGAGTAATAAATGCGATGATCCATGGTCGTTGGTACCTAGTTACATTGCGAGTAGCCATATTATTTTGCTTCTCCATTTGGAACTAAGAGCATTGCTGCGGTTAGTTTCCTAGCCGCAGCAATGCTCTCAAGTCATCAGTTACTTTCTACTAGATCTTTCCGGCAAACGGACCAAACCAAGTACCGACGCCCTTATTTACTTCGTCTGCAACTTGTTTTGCAGTCTTAGTGCCATTGAGCATGTTCGGGATTCCAGTCTGGAGAAGAGCCGAACCAGTCGGATTCTTATAACGGAAACCAACTAGCATGATGTATGGGGTTCCCCACTTGTTGATTGAGCTAACTGCTTTCTGTAGTTGACGATCTCTGATTGGAACGCCAGGTACAGCAGTTATCTGAGCGACCGTCTGAACGAAAGGTGCACCGAAGCTCTTAGAAGCGAGATAGTTTAGGAACTTTAACGCTTCTGGGCGAGCCTTGGTCTTCGTATTGATTCCAAAGCCCCCATCTGCCCACGTTGAGACAAATTGTTTGCCACCTTTAGACATTGGCGGAGTTGCCATAAAGTCGAACTTCAACTTTGGGTTTTGATTACGGAAGTAACCTAGTTCAAAGATTCCGCCCATAAAGAAAGCTGCTTTGCCGCTAAAGAAGAGAGCGCGCGAGGCATCATAGCTAACTGCAGTCGCATTTGATGGCATATATGGGAATAGCTCTTGAACCGCTTCTAAGGACTTAATGAAGGCAGGATCCGTGAAGGTTTTCTTACCGGCGACTACATCGTTATAGAACTCAGTTCCACCGTAGAACATTGGCGCGATGGTTCCCCACATTTGCTCAATATGGGTTGAGCCACCGTTAGCAAGTCCTTGCAGACCGGCAGCCTTGATCTTCTTTAGTTGTTCGATGAACTCTGGGTAAGTGTTTGGTGGCAATTGAATTCCCGCTTTACGCATGTATTCGAGGTTGTAGAAGATGCCAAGACTCTGGTAAGCAAATGGCACACCAAATAGACGCTTATCGCTAAAGCCGCGCTGTGAATTTAATGCATCGACCGGGTACTTATTCAGACCCTTAACTTCGTTGGCTGCGAGCGGACTTAGATAGCCGGGAACCACTAATTGGTCCAGCGCACCGTAAGCGCGCACGTGGACGATGTCTGGGCCCTTACCGGCGGCCATAGCTGACATCAAGATTGTTTGGTAATCAGCAGATGGAAATGACTGGAAAGTAATTTTGATTCCAGGGTTAGCAGCAGAGAAGTCTTTTATGACACTCTCGTAGAAGGCTTTGTCTTCAACGCGCCAGCTATACATCGTTAATTCGACATTAGCAGCCTTCGACATTGGGGCCATTAATACGGAGCCCGATAGCGCTACTGCAGATACCGTCAACGAAGCGACCAGATGGCGCAGTCTATTGCGTGTTTTCATCTTTCTCTCCTATTGATTGATGACTTGGTTCTTACCCTTTCGGGTATTGGTCTCACACGAGACCAATTCTCGGTTCCACCCTTGCGGGCGTTGCTGCGCACCACGGCTTCACTCGCCGCTTCTGATGCGCCTTTGGCTTGGGCCCAGGAAAGTTGCGCCCATGAAATTGTCAGCAAATCTACGATAAATAATTGTGCGATACGGCTAACTGTTGCGCCTACGCGGATGCTCTTGCGCTCGGCTTGAGTACGCAACGAGACCGCCGCCAACTTAGCTAGCGGACTCTTTGCATCGTTAGTTATACAAATCAAATTCACGCCATTAGCCACAAACTCCTCGGCCACGCTCAATACTTCAGGAGTTGCTCCACTGTGACTTACAACTATTAAGGCATCACCTGGATCAAGAGTTGCGATCGCAGACAGTGCCTGGTGGTTATCTTCAAAATTTATGGTGGCCTTGCCGAGTCGCGCAAACTTCAATTGACAATCCTTAGCAACCAAGTTGCTCGCGCCAGCGCCATAAGTTGCGACGACGCGGGCGTGCTGCACCAATCTGACAGCAGTATTTAGACCGGCAAGATCGCATAGATCAGCGGTTTGGCGCAAGGTTAGGACCGATGAATTTATTAGTTTCTGTAGAACTTCAGATGAGCCATCTTTCTCATTGATTCCAAGTTCTAACTCTTGGCTCTCTTGCCCAAAACTTCCGGCCTGATATCCAATCGAAGCTACGGTCGAGAGTTTGAGGTGTGGATAGCCTTCAAATCCTAATTTTCGTGCGAATCGAACCGCTGTTGCTTGGGAGGTATTAGCAAGAGCTGCGAACTCCGAAATAGATGAGCGGATTACTTTTTCTGGTTGCGCAAGGAGTATGTCAGCGCAGCGCTTCTCTTGTTCACCTAAATTTGGGTATTCGTTGCGAGCGGCAACGAAGGGATCGATGCGTTTGATGTTCACTATCATCTCAGCGCGCTTGGCAGGCATCACTTACCTACCTTCTGCAACGTATTCAGGGTGCGGTCAAGATTGAATTGATTGCGCGCTAGTTGCTCGCGAGCAGTTTCGGCTGTGACCCCAGCTAGTAGCACGATCAGGGCGGTTCGCACTTCTTTATTCGCCGCAATTAATGCGGACTTTGCGTCGGCGCGCGAACAATTGGATAGATGAATCAAAATATTTTCGGCGCGCTCCCACAACTTCTCATTTGTTACTTTTACATCAATCATGAGGTTCTGGTAAATCTTGCCGAGGCGAATCATCGAGATAGTCGAGATCATATTGAGCACCATCTTTGTTGCCGTTCCCGCTTTCAATCGAGTAGAGCCGGCGACAACTTCTGGGCCAACGTCAACTTCAATCACATCGTGGGTATGTTCACCAAGTTGAGAGCGCTTGTTGCAAGTTAGCCCAGCGGTGTAAGCACCGAGGCGCTTGGCAGCATCAATCGCGCCAATCACAAAAGGAGTCCGACCACTTGCCGTAATTCCAATAACCGAGTCTTTTTCTGTAACGCCAAGGCTGACAATCAACTCAGCGCCACTTGAAATTGAATCTTCAGCCGCCTCAATCGAATTGCGGAGCGCATGATCACCACCTGCGATATGGCCTTGGATTAGCTCGCGCGGCGTACTAAAAGTTGGGACGCATTCAGAGGCATCTAGAACGCCAAGTCGACCAGAAGTTCCAGCGCCTAAATATAAGAGTCGTCCACCGTTTGCAAGGCGCTGAGAAACTTGAGTAATCACGACTTCGATAGCGTCCACCTCGCGCCCAACAGCGCGCGCGACCTTCTCATCTTCCCGATTCATTACATCGACTAACTCGCCGATGCTCTGTGAGTGCAGGCCGGCGAGCTCGCTACTGATCGACTCGGTGGTTAGCTCCGAGAGGCTCCGACCTGGCATGGCGAAAAGTTTCGCAGTTCACCCCTAGGAACGCAATAGATTTTCATCTACCATTTTTCGTGGCGCAGGCGCTCAGCGCATGGTCAACCCCATTGGAGGCGGAATGCAGATTACAGACCTGAAGATCATCTGCACTGCGCCCGATGGCATCCGGCTCACCATCGTCAAGCTTGAGACTGATAGTGGCCTGAATGGAATCGGTTGCGCCACCTTTACTCAATTCCCGCTCACTGTAGTCAGCGCCTTAAAGAACTATTTCAAGCCATTTCTAATCGGACGCGATGCCGAAGCAATAACTGATGCCTGGCACGCAATGTATTTAAGTGGCTATTGGCGCAACGGCTCAGTACTTAATAATGCGATTGCTGGTATTGATCAAGCGCTCTGGGATCTAAAAGGGAAGGCGCTCGGTAAACCAGTTTATGCGCTTCTCGGCGGTAAAGTCAGAAACGATCTTGCAACTTATGTACATGTCAATGGCGCGAACGCCTCCGAAGTACACGGCAAGATCATTCAGTTAAAAGAGCTCGGGTTTGATAATTTCCGCGTGCAATTCGCAATTCCAAATCTTGCCTCATATGGCTCCGGACTGTCATTTCAAACAAAAGCTGGCGAACAGACCCGCCAGGATTATCGCCTTGCGCTTAATCAGGCGCCTTGGAATGAAGATCTCTACTTTGAATTCACGCTCCAAGAGTTGCGCGCACTTCGTAGCCTAGATGGCGAGATTGGAATCATTCATGATGTGCATGAGCGGATCGCCCCAACTCGCGCTGTCGCATTTGCAAAAGCTGTTGAAGATCTCGGCTTGCTCTTTCTAGAAGATCCCGTTGCTCCCGAACACATTGAGTACCTTGCTGACATCAAAGCGCGCACAACTACGCCGATTGCATTTGGTGAGTTACTGAATGCGCCAAGTGACTACAACCGCCTAATCTCCGAGAGACTAATTGCGTATTTACGTTGCCATATCACCCAGATTGGCGGCTTCACGCCTGCATTGAAATTAGCCAGCACCGCCGAGAGTTTCGGAATCAAGACGGCATTTCATGGGCCAGGAGATTTATCGCCGGTTGGGCATGCGGCTCATATGCATCTAGGCGCACTGACCCCTAACTTCGGTATCCAAGAGATTTATCTACAGAGCGAGAGAAGTGATGCTGTCTTCCCGGGTTCGCCAGAGATAAGAGCTGGCAAAATGCAGATAAACGACCGCCCAGGCTTTGGGGTCGAGATTGATGAAGAAGCCGCAGCGCAATTCCCATATCCCGATCATGCTTTTAACGGCGCGTGGCCCGAAATTAGAAGTAACGACGGGAGCATCATAAAGCCGTGAGCCAACGCATTCTGATAACTGGGGCAACTGGGCTAATTGGTAAGGCGCTCGCGGATGAGTTTCGCAGCCTGGGCCATCACACGATTGGTCTATGGATTGATCGCGCTGGCGAGAGTAGATGTGACGAGAACTTTGAGGGAAGTGCAAACGATCCCGAGTTAATGCAACGCGCTCTCCGTAGCGTAGAAGTTATTGTGCATCTTGCTGCACTTCGCTCGCCAAATCTCGATACGCCACTCCGTACTTACACACTTAATACTTCGGCAACTTTTAACACGCTCTCCAGCGCTGCCGAGAGTGGGGTAAAAGTTGCTATCCATGCCAGCAGCATCTCGGTGCTGGGCTTCTCCTTTTCACAAGCACTTCTATATCCAAGCTATTTTCCAATTGATGAAGCGCATCCCAAAACTCTCTCCGATCCATATGGCCTATCAAAAGTCGCCGATGAAGAGACGGTGCGATATATAAGGAACCGACATAAGATAGATATTTATGCTCCCCGCTTTCCTTATGTTGGCGATTTAAAAACCCTTCTCGCCAAACGAGCCACAAAGATTGCAGCCGATGATTCATTTGGTACCCAAGATTTCTGGGCCTACTTGGAGATCCGCGATGCTGTTAAAGCGATTACTACCTTTGTTGAAGAACGACCAAAACTTGATGACCCAGTATTGAATGTCGTCGCCCCAAACACTTTGGCTCGCACAATGACTCGTGACTTGATGACTAAGCACTTTCCGGGGCGCGATTGGAGTTCAATTCCGACTGGCTATGGCTCGCTCTTTGATTCCGCCAAGATCCAAGCGAAGAGTTCCTTCCGATTCCAACACTTATTTAAGAACGAGGCCTAAGTTGGCGGTAATTACGCCTCTTACCCGTGTCGACCTACCTTGGGTCGCAGAGATCCTGGGCCGCCCAGGCCTAGATGAAACGCTCTTCGCTGCCCATTTAGCGCCCCGCCATTTGAGGCTCGACCAGGCCGCTTTCATTCTCGGAAACCACTTCGAAGATACTGCATACCTCTCTTATCTCCATGTATCGGTTGAGATGCGTCGCAGTGGCCTGGCAAGCCGACTAGTCGCCGCCTTTATCGAAGCGGCTCGGAGCGCCAAACTTCGCCGGGTACTTGTCAGCGGTGAGACTGGAAAAGCTCCTGGTTACATCCAGCCCGGAATTGAGATTCCCCACGAGAGCGGTGCGCTCGAACTTCTGCACGGCTTTGGTTTTAAAGAGTTAGCAAAGGCATATGCAATGTCATTTGAGCTAAAGGATGCGCCAACTCTTTCGGAGAATGATAAGTGGGGAGTAAGGCTTGCCACCGATACTGACCGCGCTGCGCTTCTTGAAGCAATCGCTAATTCGGTTCCTGGTGAGTGGGAGCAATTCTTTACGACCGCGCTTACCATAAATGAATCTCAGATTATCATCGCAATTGATGGCGAACTTATCGGCGGTTATTGCCACACCAGAGGAGATCGCTTCGGACCCATCGGGGTATTACCCGATTTCCGCGGAGGTGGTCTTGGCACTCTCCTTGCAATCGCCGCGCTCCATGAGATGCGAGCCCGTGGCGCAAAGTGGGCGCGCTTTACCTGGTCAGATGCGGAGAACCTCTCGTTCTACCAACGTATTGGCTTCAAAACCGAGCGGTGCTTTCAGCGAATGGAACTATTACTCTAACTTAGCGCCGTGAGTGACTTTCGAATCTATTCCATCGTTATCGGTATCGCCCTAGTTCTTATCTATGCCCTCGGATCTGGGATTTGGACGAGTAGCTCGCCAGGTTGGTATGGAACATTAGACCGGCCGCCTTGGCAGCCCCCCGACTTCGTATTTGGATTGATCTGGCCCTATAACTTCATAGTTTTGGGTATCGCAGCTTTTCAAATATCTGCATCTCTTAGTCGAAACGAAGTCTTAATTTGGTTAACTTGCTTTGCACTTTCGGTCGCGGCAGCTCTTAGTTGGGCGTATAACTTCTACGTTCCACATAATCTACAACTCGCCGCATTCTCGCTTGGCATCACTGCACTTCTAACACTCCCAGTTCTGCTCTTAACATTCAAAGCATCAACTCTCTTGGGGTTTGCGCTTATGCCCTATCAAATCTGGGTAGCGATTGCGACGACTCTTGCTTGGGGTTACTACACCCGAAATTAAGCTACCTCGTCATCAAGAGTTACGACTGAGACAATCCCGGCAGATGCTGTAAGTGAAGCAAGTCCGATAAAGATCGCGCTGCTTCCAAATGGTGCAGCGATTGCGCCGGCGCCAAGTGGAACGATGAATTGGCCGAGTCGATTTCCAAATAACCGTATCGATATCGCCATCGCGCGCTCTTCAATTGGCGATTTCTTAGAGACGATGGACATCGTAAGGGGCTGTCCAACTCCAAGTAGAAATCCAACAATCGCCATCAAGATCGCTAATGGAACCGCGCTTGTGGCAAAGAGGGTTAGAAGTAAGAAGACGGCCGAAAGATTGATGCTGTAATTCATAACCCGAGTGCTGCCAAAGCGAGAGGTAAGGGTTCCAAGCAGGAAGCGCGAGACCATGGCTGATGCCGAACGGAGCGAGAGAATCGCGCCGATGAGAACTGGGCTAATTCCATTTTCAGTTCCCACCAACGGCAAGATCACAACTAGAACATCGTTTACCGAAGCAACGGAGAGCGAGGTCCAGATCGCAGGCTTTATACCGGGGCGTTTCACAACATCTCGAGCGCGAATTGAACCCGCAATCTCGCGTTCCTCTTTTGACTTCCGCTCTTTCATCTCCTTAAAAGCAAATATTGGAACTAATGAAAGAAAAGCAAGGAGCGCTGCAAAGACAAAAGCCGAAGAAGAAGATTTGGGAAGTACTCCCGCGGAACCTGCAATTAACCCACCTAACATCGGACCTATGGTGTGGCCTAAAGAAGTTGAGAAGGAGAAATATCCAAAGTTGTGATCTTGGAGTTCATTAGGACTCTTACTGGCCACCATCGATTGGCTGGCCGCAACATTTGCGAGATGAGCAACGCCAGCAATTGCTGTCATTGCCGCTATCGCCGCTATGTTGTTTGTGAAA
>Ga0194118_10002062_pt1 | contig 26541 bp, 37 predicted proteins | sample TA2MahsurfametaG_2_FD_148662 | JGI IMG/M metagenome (GOLD analysis project Ga0194118, IMG submission 148662) | Freshwater microbial communities from Lake Tanganyika, Tanzania - TA2015013 Mahale N5 surface | ecosystem: Environmental > Aquatic > Freshwater > Lake | place: Tanzania: Lake...
AACATTTCGTTTGTTATATGGTGGCATTGATTCTGAATTTTTATCAATACCATTTTTTCGCAAAGTAAATGATTTTGTGTATGCATTATGGGATAAATGGAAACGCAACGGATGCATTCATACGCCTATAACAAAACGTAGTATATGCAAAGATGCAGTGCAAAACATGACAGCATTTAAATTGTTTAACTACTATTTACAAGCCATTGAAACCGAAGTATCCGTACGCAAATTGCAACAGGTACAAGCGTTGCTACAAGATGCAGAAAGTTGCATAGTGTTATATACATATGACAGTATTTTGATAGATTTAGAATTATCAGAAATACAAATTATACTAAAATTGCAATATTTATTAGAAAAAGGTGGATTTCCTATAAAAATGAAATATGGTATTACATATGATAATATTCAAGAGATAAAAAAATGATCGGAATTTATAAAATCATATCGCCATCTAATAAAATTTATATAGGCCAATCAATTAATATTGAAAAACGATGGACTTCATATAAACGAAATAATAATTTTAAATTTCAAACAAGATTAAAAAAATCAATTGATAAATATGGTATAGATCGGCATCAATTTATTATTTTAGAAGAATGTGATATTAATCAATTAAATAATCGAGAACGATATTATCAAGATTTATATAATGTTTTAGGACCAAATGGATTAAATTGTAGATTAACCACATCAGAATCCAAATCTGGGAAAAATTCTATAGAATCTAATATTAAACGCGGTTTAACGCAAAAAGGAAAACCAAAAGGGCCTAGACCAGATGTAGCATTACGTAATAAAATTATACATTCTGGAAAAATTATATCTGAACAACATAAGGAAGTTTTGAGAAATCGAAAAGGTACATGGACTCATTCTGCAGAATCTATAGAAAAAATACGAAATAAAAATAAAAGACCTAAATCAGAACTAGAAAAATTAAATATGTCAAATGCTTGGCTTTTTAAAAAACATGTTATATGTCCACATTGTAAAAAATCTAGCAAAAGTACAGCAAATATGTATAGATGGCATTTTGATAATTGTAAAAAAAATAAGTAAATAAAGTACATTATATTTATAATAAAAATGAAAACTATCTCATTATGACTATAGATTCAATATTAACAGAATGGAGTTATAGATTACCAAAAGGATATCCAACGCAATCTCGAGATTACAAGATGTTGTATGATATTATTTTAGAAATGTCAGACCTTTCACCACTTGAAGCGCAACGTGTTGTTAATCGAGCCCAAGGGTTACATGAAGACGTAATTACAGAACAAACACAGATTACTGATGCAGCTTCTTTTGAACAATATATCATACAAAATTTTGCAGTAGACAAACAACAATTTATTGGTTTAAAAGGAATGTATAATGAGATTATGGATCATCCAGAGTCAGCTCAGCTCATACAACTCATTACAAGTCCACCCCAAATGCGTTTAGCCGCCGGCGCGGTTCCTATTCGTGGTATATATGGCGAATTATATAACATTATTGAAAGCACAATTAAAATTCCAAACGGAGATTTTTCAGAACTTTGGTTTGCAATTGCATACGGTGGCCAGGTAAAAGGTGCAGTTGCTGGCAATACTGGTATTGAAGCTGACATTGAAGTAGGTACCGATACAGTATCTCTTAAAAACTATGAAAAAACTACATTTGATTTTGGTTCATTACCAACCGAAGGCGTACAATTGTTGAATAGTTTTTTAGAAATGGCAAAACTATTAACTGGTCAAGATATTAGCAAATCAAAAGGTCGAGAACAAATTAATTCGGTTTTGGATTTTTTAGATACAGAAAAAACCGAAACAGATATTCGTCGTATTATTAAATTAGGCGACGACTCAGATATTCCAATGTTACAAAACATAAGCAAAAAATTACAATCATTCTATCAGTTGGATGATAATTTAGATACTATGATTCATGCATTTTGTAATATTGTAGATAAAATGGTTACACATAAAATTGAATCTGTAGGTTGGTGGGGTATGATTATCAAATCTAACAAAACTTTATTTTTGGAATCATCTGCAGAATTATTACCGCTCTTGATGTGCCGAAACGATCGATTATCGCCAGCAATCGCAAATTTTCACCAAAATAAATTATTTGTATTAGGTAGTCAATTAAACACTAAAGTAACAAAAAAACCGCAGGATTGATGAAGAATGAAAACACAATTACTTTGCACATTTGCACATAAGTCAGATTTAAACATAATATCAGATTACATACAACAAAGCTATACCATACCAGAACGCAGAATCTTTGTATTTGCCAATGCAGAAGCCGCAGACAATTTATATTGCACATACAATGCAGATGCGGGAACACAACGGGGACAGAATACAATTAGCATTCACCGCAAAAAAGAAACCAATACTTTATATACCGTTAATGCACTTAATGAAGTTATTCGGGTTGTTAATAACGGAGTATTAGACAAAACATATCGATTAGATTGGACCAAATATCAAAATTCTTTCATCCTAACCGATGATGCGGGATATCGAGTAATTGACTTGATCTTCTTCAAGAAAATTACATGGAACTAATATTTATATTATATAGGAAATAATATTATGAAAAATCTAAAAAACATCTTAGCTGAAAATATGCGTCGATTTGGAACTAAGAATCTAAACGAAACTAATTTAACAAATAAATTAGATTCTAATAACGTTCAAAAAAAATTATTGAATGAAAATTCTAATCCTTTAATGCCTTTTATAAAAGATGTTCCTCTAAGTGGAGAATCTATAAAAGATTTTCTTGAAATTGCCCGAACGTTAGAAATTTCACAGTTGCAAGAAATAATCCCCCATATGGAATCTAAAAGAAAATTCTACTCAGCTGGTACAAAAATGAAAACAATGGTTGGGATATATAATAGAAAAAGGGATATGTTAAAAAATTTTATTGATCTTACTAAATCCTTGATCTCTACTAAGCAAAAAGAAATTAAAATTGTTATTAATCGTGCAGAATATGATAAAAATATTGGCGGATATTCGTATGTAACATATCAAGGTGGCGGCGTAGCTGATAAAAGCGATTTCCAAGATCTGATAAACGACATCAAACAAGAAATTGAAAGCGAAAATGATCCAGAGGGCGCATATGACCAAACACGTTTAGTATCTGATATTAAATTTGATTGCGAATTAAAAGTAGGATCTGATACTATTGATTTTACAGTTACCTTTGACGAAGATGGTGACATTCAAAATGTAGAAATACAAGATGAAATCATTGCAAAAAAACACGGAATAAATGATCAAATAATTTCTGATTATTTAATTTAAAAAACTTAACAATTAACTTTGAATTAACGAATTAATTACTTATATTGTAATTATATTTTTATATTTTATTAACCACTTAAAGAAAAGGAATTAAACAATGGCCTTGAATTTAGACGCTATCAAAGCGAAACTCAATCAGTTAAACAAATCTGATGACAAAAAACAAAATTTGTGGAAACCTGAATCAGGTAAAACGCGAGTAAGAATTGTACCTTACGTTCATCGCAAAGACAATCCGTTTTTAGAATTGTATTTTCATTATGACATCGGAAAGAAATCCATGTTATCGCCGATCACATTTGGCAATGCAGATCCAATCGTAGAATTTGCAGACAAACTTAAAAAGACTGGAGATAAAGAAGATTGGCTAATGGGTCGTAAAATTGAACCTAAAATGCGTACTTATGTTCCTGTAATTATTCGCGGTAAAGAATCTGAAGGCGTTAAGTTTTGGGGATTTGGTAAAACAATCTACACAGAATTGCTTTCAATCATCTCTGATCCAGATTATGGTGACATTACGGATTTGATGAATGGTCGTGATATTGATGTAGAATTTACGCCAGCAGAAGGCGGAGCTTATCCAAAGACTGCAATTCGTGTTAAGCCTAATACGCAACCCGCAACTGAAGACAAAGAGATTGCACAAAAAATTATGAATCAACCTACGATTACTGATTTATTTCCAGAGCCATCTTATGAAGAACTAGAAAATGCATTAACAGAATGGATGAATCCAGAAAATGCAGATTCAGATGTTGATTCGGATGAAGGCGAAGAAGAAGCTTCAGCTCCAGCAAAAGCTGCTAAGCCGGCTGCAACTAAAAAAGTTGATGATGTTGCTTCTGCATTTGATGATTTATTCAACAACTAACAGTGAGGTTATAAAATGGCAAAGAGTAAAAGTAAACTGGAAATAGAAGATGCTCTAGCATCAACATTGGCAGAAAGTATCAACAAGCAATTTAAAGGTCAAGCACTCAAAACTGCATTCTTTTTAGATGGCGATGAAGATGCTCCAAGCAATGTAACAGAATGGGTATCATCTGGTTGCTCGATGCTCGATTTAGCAATTTCAAATCGCACCCATGGAGGTTTTCCCGTCGGGCGCATCACTGAAATTACCGGATTGGAAGCATCTGGTAAATCGTTGTTGGCTGCACACACATTAGCAGAAACACAAAAGAAAGGCGGATTGGCAGTATATATTGATACAGAAGCCGCAGTAAGTTCCGAGTTTTTAACAGCAATCGGCGTTGATTTGAAAACAATGCTTTATGTTCCTTTAGAGACAATTGAAGAAATTTTTGAAACAATTGAAACTATTGTTGAAGGCGTACGTAAATCAGATAAAGACCGTTTAGTTACAATTGTAGTGGATTCAATCATGGGTGCATCTACAAAAATCGAAATGTCGGCTGAATATGATAAGGATGGTTATGCAACAAGCAAATCTATTATATTATCCAAGGCAATGCGAAAAGTTACTAATTGGATTGCACGCGAACGTATTTGTCTCATATTTACCAATCAATTACGTACCAAAATGGGCGTATCATTTGGTGACCAATGGACAACAGCAGGTGGCAAAGCAATTCCATTTCATGCTTCGGTTAGATTGCGTTTGAAAAATACCGGAATGATCAAAGCCAAAGTAAGTGGTGTAGAACAAGTTGTGGGTAGCAAAACAAATGTACAAGTAGTAAAAAACAGGATGGGACCACCACATCGCAAAGTTGATTATGAAATCTATTATGATTCTGGAATTGACAATTACGGTGGTTGGTTGAACATCATGAAGAATTTTGATATCGTTAAACAATCAGGTGCTTGGTATACGTTAGAAGACGTAGATATTGAAACTGGTGAAACTCATGGCGAGCTCAAATTTCAAAGCAAAGATTTTGTGGACAAGGTTATTAATAACCCAGAAGCAAAAGAAAGGTTATATCAAAGAATATGCGATGCTTATATCTTCAAATATCAAGCCGGTGTTGATGGTGGTATTGATGACGTAATTGTTACCGATGAAGTTTATGATGAAGAATAAATATCAACAGTTATTCAACGAGTTACAAAAAGAAAAGAGTTCCGGTCCGTCAAGTGTTAATGATCATCTCATGGTGTTTGACGGGCTGAACACTTTTATTAGAAGCTTCGGCGCAACTCCCGCATACAATGAAGATGGCGATCATATTGGCGGCATTACTGGATTTTTATATTCAGTAGGCAAAACCATACGAGATTTTAAACCAACTCGATGCATTATCGTTTTTGATGGCCACGGGGGTTCTGCACGAAGAAAACGTATTTATGGTGATTACAAAGCAAATAGGGCAAATAAAACCAAATTGCGCCGTCACGATCATCATGATTCAACTTTGGAACAAGAACAAGAATCGATGCGACATCAATTTAGTCGTTTGATTTCATATCTAGACAATTTGCCTGTTACATTTATTTCAATGGATGGAATTGAGGCAGATGATACTATTGCATACGTTGCACAAATGTATGAAACGGAATGCAAAAAGATTACCATTGTATCTACAGATAGAGATTTTTACCAATTGGTAGATGATCGTATTCAAGTATGGTCTCCTATTAAGAAGAAAATGTATAATGTAGATACAGTGCAAGAAGAATTTGGAGCACATCCTGTTAATATGGTTATTTATAGATCGTTCACCGGTGATGCTTCAGACAATATTCCTGGAGTAAACGGAATAGGACCAAAAACTATATCGAAATTGATTCCAGAATTAGCCGCGGCTACACCATATACAACGCAACAATTATTTGATAAAAGCGCAGCATTGCTTAAAGAATCTAAATCATATCAAAAAATTCTTGATAATAGTCATATCATTGAACAAAATTATCAACTAATGAATATTAAATTGCTTGATATACCAGCACAAACTGCAACACGTATTCGCGGTATCATGGAACAACCTATACCAGAATTAAATCGTTCTGAGTTTCAAAGATTATTCTATGAAGATAAGATGTGGGCTGTCATGAAGAATTTACCGGATTGGTTGAACAATACATGGTTGTCTTTAAATGCATTTGCAAAACAAACACACAAATAATTTGATTTTAACAACGTTTTTTATATAATGATTATATGACCGATCGTTTATCAGAGTATGGTTTTAGCTTTCAAGTCAAAGTTATAGCCGCATTATTTACAGATCGAATATTTTTACAACAAATTGCAGATATTATTCAAGCTGATTATTTTGAATCAGATGCAAATAGTTGGTTGTTAGAAATTGTATTAGAACATTTTAAACAATACAAAGCTCCTCCTTCTAAAGATGTACTTAAAGTCAAAATAACCGAAATTGAAAATGACATCTTAAAAACTGCAGTATTAGAACAATTGAAAGAAGTATTCCGTTATATGGAATCCGATGACCTTTCCTTTGTAAAAGATGAAATTCTTAAATTTTGCAAGAATCAAGAAATCAAACGAGCCATTATGGATTCGGTATCGTTACTCAAAATGGGTAACTATGATGCAATTAAAACCAAAATGGATAGTGCCATGAAGGCTGGTGCTGATACTGACATTGGATTAGATTACGTTAACAATGTAGCTGCACGATACAATGAAGCTGCTCGACATACCATCACAACGGGTTGGGATGTTATTGACGATTTAATGGATGGAGGATTAGCTCCAGGAGAATTAGGAGTAGTAATGGCGCCTGCAGGTATTGGTAAATCTTGGATGCTTATTAATATTGGTGCTAATGCAGTAAGAGCAGGAAAAACAGTTATACATTATACATTAGAGCTCAATGAGAACTATGTGGGACAACGATATGACTCGGTTTTAACTGGCATAAACGCACAAACACTCAAACACCATCAAGAAACTGTGAAAGAGAAGATGCAGTCTCTAACGGGAGATTTGATTGTTAAATACTACCCTACAAAGTCAGTAGGAGTAATGGCACTTAAAGCACATATTGAAAAAACAATGATGCAAGGCAAAACACCTGATTTGATTATTGTAGATTATGGTGACTTGCTCAAAGTAAATACTAAAAAAGATAAACACGAAGCATTGGAAGATTTATATGAAGAGTTGCGAGGTATGGCAGGAGAATATAAAATTCCAGTATGGACAGCATCGCAGGCAGGTCGTAGTGCATTAGAAGAAGATGTAATTGAAGCAGACAAAATTGCATCATCATATGGAAAAGTAATGGTTGCTGATTTTTTAATGTCACTGTCTAGAAAAGTAGAAGATAAATTATCAGGAACCGGTAGGGGGCATGTTATTAAGAATAGATTTGGCCCAGATGGTATTACATTACCTAGTAAAATTAATACAAATAATGGTCAATTTCAATTCTTTGAACCACAAACGACTCAGGGTAAACAAACTACGCAGATCATGAAAACGGGTGAAAATTTAGTTAAGAAAAATTTAGCACAAAAGTTTAAAGATCTTGGCGGAACTTTGGGATAAAATGATATTTATATGAAAGAAATTGGGAAGGAGTTCTCCTTCCTTTTTTCATCTAAAAAATTTAAGTTAATAAAACATCTAAGGAGATTACAACAATGGAAATTTCAAACAAAATATTAAGTGAGATTACAGTCTACATGAAATATTCAAAATATCTTCCCGAGCTTAACCGCAGAGAAACATGGGAAGAATTAATTACAAGAAACATGAATATGCACGTCAAAAAATATCCCAAATTACGGGAAGAAATTGAATCTGCATATCAATTTGTATATAATAAAAAAGTATTACCTTCAATGCGTAGTTTGCAATTTGGAGGCAAACCAATTGAAATCTCTCCTAATCGAATTTATAATTGTGCATATCTTCCTATAGATGATTATCGTGCTTTTGCTGAGGCAATGTTTTTATTGCTAGGCGGAACAGGTGTTGGATATTCCGTGCAAAAACATCATGTTGAAGCATTACCAGAAATTCGTAAACCAAACGCAAAACGTACTCGAAGATATTTGATTGCAGATTCAATTGAAGGGTGGGCGGATGCAGTTAAAGTTTTAGTTAAATCATATTTTGAAGGCGGGTCAACATACGCATTTGATTTTTCAGATATTAGAGCTAAAGGTGCAAGATTAGTTACATCAGGAGGAAAAGCTCCAGGACCACAACCATTAAAAGAATGTTTAATTAAATTGCAAGGTATTTTAGATGCTAAAGAAGATGGTGATAAACTTTCTCCAATTGAAGTACATGATATGGTATGTCACGTTGCAGATGCAGTATTAGCAGGAGGAATTCGTAGAGCAGCACTTATATCTTTATTTAGTGCAGACGATGAAGAAATGATTGCATGTAAATCGGGCAATTGGTGGGAAACAAATCCACAACGAGGTCGAGCAAATAATTCTGCAGTATTGATTCGTCACAAAGTTACCAAAGAATTTTTCATGGATTTATGGAAACGAGTTGAATTATCAAATGCAGGTGAGCCTGGAATCTATTTAAGTAATGACAAAGATTGGGGAACTAACCCATGTTGCGAAATTGCACTTCGACCATTTCAATTTTGTAACCTATGTGAAGTAAATGCATCGGACGTTGAATCGCAAGACGATTTAATGGCACGAGTACGTGCTGCAGCATTTATTGGAACACTTCAAGCAGGATATACGGATTTTCATTATCTTCGTCCAATATGGAAACGCACAACTGAGAAAGATGCACTTATTGGCGTATCGATGACAGGTATCGGATCAGGCACGGTATTAGGATATGATATGAAAGCGGCTGCAAAGACAGTTAAAGAAGAAAATCAACGAGTAGCAGAATTAATTGGTATTAATCGTTCAGCTCGTACCACAACGGTTAAGCCTGCAGGAACAACATCTTTAACATTAGGAACATCATCTGGTATTCATGCATGGCACAATGATTATTATGTAAGAAGAATGCGCGTTGGAAAAAATGAAGCAATTTACACATATTTAGCAGAATATCATCCAGAGCTTGTTGAAGATGAATATTTTCGTCCACACGATACTGCAGTTATTTCGATTCCACAAAAGGCACCAGAAGGGGCAATTCTTCGTACGGAATCTCCATTTGCATTATTAGATCGTATTAAACGAGTACATTTGGAATGGGTTAAACCAGGACATAGATCAGGAAACAATACTCACAATGTATCAGCAACTGTTTCATTGAAAGCTGATGAATGGGAATTGGCAGGTGAATGGATGTGGACTAACAGAGACCATTACAACGGTTTATCTGTATTACCATATGATGGTGGAACATATACTCAAGCACCATTTGAAGATATTACTAAAGACCAATATGAAGTCATGTTGCAATCACTAACAAATATTGATTTGAGTCAAGTCATTGAATTAGATGATAATACCGACCTGTCAGGCGAATTAGCTTGTGCAGGCGGAGCTTGTGAGATAAAATAATGATGCAGCCAGCAGGAAAAGATTGGATACAACAACAGTTCGTGAGGGAGTTTGGAAGCAAGCTCCTTCCAACGGATTTTTATTATGATGAATTAGGTCGTCGTGTAATGACTGAATCATATCATCAACGTCGAGGTTCTTGCTGCGGATCGGGTTGTAGACATTGTCCCTATGAACCGCGTCACGAAAAAAGCAATACCAAGCTCAAAGATATTTATTAATATGATACGATTAAAAGATTTGTTAGAAGCTAAACAAGTAGGAGATATATATCATTTTACGCCATTATCAAATGTTGCAAAAATATTAAAAACGCAATATATGATACCAAATGATGAAGAACAAATATCTGCAACACGATGGACAGGTATAGATACTCCCGGTGATCCAAATATGTAACAAAAACTTTGAAAATTCAATAAAGTTTATTATAATAATAAAAAAGAAATGACTATATGAAAACAGATGAACAATTAGGATTACATGTAAAACAATTTTTAATTGATAAAGGTGTAGAAACACCAATGGTAGATAACGGATTAACCGATTTAGAAAAAATTGCAGAAATTAAAGATAAATTTACTGACATTATGAATGCCTTGGGTTTAGATTTACGAGATGACAGTTTAATCGATACTCCGAGTCGTGTTGCAAAAATGTATGTAAATGAAATCTTCTTTGGGTTAGATTATAAACATTTTCCAAAAGCAACTACGGTTGATAATAAGATGAAATATGATGAAATGGTTATTGAGCGTAATATCAATGTTCAATCAAATTGCGAACATCATTTTGTTATCATTGACGGTTCATGCCATATTAGTTATATACCTAAAAATAAAGTATTAGGATTAAGTAAATTAAATAGAATAGTTCAGTTCTTTTCTAAAAGACCACAAATACAAGAAAGATTAACCGAACAAATTTATTATGCTTTAAGTTATATTTTAGAAACAGAGGATATTGGCGTAATTATAGAAGCAGCACATTATTGTGTAAAATCGCGAGGAATACAAGATGTTAATTCTGATACGGTAACAAGCAAAATGGGAGGATGTTTTAAAACAGATCCCGAAGCACGTAAAGAGTTTTTATCAATTATTAACAAACAAAAATAATGGCACGTTACATTTCAACAAAATTATTTGATGGGTATTCAACATGTTTTCGACAATGGCGAGCAGATGGAACTCATTGTAAATTTTTACATGGTTACGCAGTATCATTTCGCGTATGGTTTGAAGGCGATTTAGATCATCGTAATTGGGTATTTGATTTTGGCGGTATGAAACGTGCAAAAGCTAAAATAAATGGTATGTCTCCAAAAGCATATTTTGATTATCTTTTAGACCACACTACAATCATAGCACAAGACGATCCATATTTAGAAAAATTTAAACAAATGTATGAAGATGGCGTAATTCAATTACGTGTATTACCTGCTACAGGTTGTGAGCGGTTTGCTGAATATTTGTACGCAGTAATTAATAAATTTTTGTTTGAAGAAACCGAAGGCAGAGTTCAAGCAACAAAAGTAGAAGTTTATGAACATGAAAGAAACTCAGCAAGTTATGAAGAATAATGATGACACTTATATATCGCTTTTTGAATATTTAGGTAAAGGCTCTGGTGGATCGAACATTGGTCGAGAAGTAACAGCAGAAGCTATTAAACGGGGCGTTGATATCAAATATAGAATGCTACCAAAAGAAGCACAAAAACCAGAATACAATCAGGTGCAATTATATCCTGTATCATTTTTGGATGAATTCTTTGCAACTAAACCCGAGATGGATTTGACGCCAATTGTAAGACGATCTGCGTTAATCGAAATACATCAACGACTTGAAGAGTTAGAATTCAAATTTGAAACTTTATTAAAAAAATTAGAAAACAATGTTACCAATAGTAATGAGTACCACGATGACGACCTCCCCTTCTAAAAGAATAACAGATTACACAAAAATATTGCCTATAGTAGAATTGTATCGATGTGTGCAAAGCGAAGGCTCTCGATTTGGAATGCCAACAATTGCAATACGAACAACCGGATGTACTCACAGATGTTTTTTCGGTGAGGGTGGTTGGTGTGATAGTTGGTATACATCTATCCATCCAGAGAAAGGTAAATTCACATTCAATGATATCATTAAGATATATGATGAAAATCCTCATGTTAAAGAAATGATGATCACCGGCGGTTCACCTACGATGCATCCTGCATTGCTAAATGAATTGACTGTATTTGCGTTAAAACGTGGAATTATAACTACATTGGAGACCGAAGGTTCTCATTATATTGAAACAACATTACCGATTGATCTTATTTCATTGTCACCTAAGTTTAGCAATTCAATTCCTGTGATAGGAGCTGTAACTCCTCAGGGAGCAGTTGTTGATCAAAAAATGATTGATCAGCATAATAAATTTAGATTGCATAAAGAGAACATTGCAAAAATGATAAAATATCATCATAACTATCATTATAAACCAGTATGGGATGGTACAGAAGAAAATCTAAAAGAAATAGAAGATTTTCGAGTTGAACTTGGTATTCCAAAACATAGAACATATGTTATGCCAGCGGGCGATAACAGAAAAGAACTAATTAAAATGTATCCTATTGTATTTGAAATGGTTGCCAAACACGGTTATAATATGACCGGTAGAGACCATATCATTGCATTTGACACTGAACGAGGAGTATAATATGCACGAAATCCTTCATATCATCGGTATATGCCCGGATAATATATCTCATATTGATTTGTTAGATTTAATTTTTGTAAATTATCAAAATAATCTTAATCTTAACACAATGAGCTATTTTATTACAAATTTTTTTAAAAAAATATAATGAATTGGACAATCACAACAACGTTTGGCGACGTTAAAATAATATACGAGATACGATGAAAAAAATACTTTATTTTACAGCACCATGGTGCGAACCTTGCAAGGTATTAAGACCAAGAATAGAAAAATTGGCAGCAGAACTTCCTATACAAATTATTGATGTTGATGCAAATAAATCAACATGCGATAAGTATGGCGTTAAAAGTGTTCCATGTGTAATCATTACGATGAATGACTATGGCATTGGTCGCATTGTAGGCAACAATATTACGGAAGATGCAATTAGAAATATGTTTAATTAAAAAAGGAATAAGTTATGAATTGGTTACCAACCGGAGATCAAGTGTTACTAAAATTACACGAAAAAACAGACAAAACAACCAGCGGCATTATCATTATGACCGGCACAGATGATTATCGTTATGCAGACGTTGTAAAAATAGGACCAGGTTTATTTACTGCTACAGGTACCAGAATTCCAATGACTGTTGCAGAAGGCGATGAAGTTATGATTCATTCCAACCAAATTGGAGATCATAAAGAAGTTTCAATTGCTGAAGAAAAATATCAGTTGGTTCGAGAATCTGAAATTGCTTTAATTAAACAACAATGATAGAAACGTTAGGATGGTTTAGTACAGCTTTGGTATTAGCTGGTTACGTTTCAAATGCAAGAGGCTGGACAAAAGCTGCAATGATTACTTGGATCGTTGGTGATACTGGTTGGATTACATATGATTTTTTCATTGACAATTATAGTCATCTAGTTTTAAGTTTAGTTATAATTGCAATCAATGTTTACGGAATTTATAGATTATGGAAAAAATCATAACACAACAACAAATACAACAACGCATCAAAGAATTAGCAGATGCAATTTCACAAGATCACAAAGAATCAGAAGCAATATTACCTCCAGTATTAATTTGCGTTCTTAACGGAGCAATGCATTTTTTTTCAGATTTAAGTCGAGCAATGACTATCAATCATGAAGTTGATTTTGTAAGATTAAAATCATATGACAAACGATACAATTCGGGCGGCGTATTGATTACTAAAACATTGGAATTAGATTTAAAAGGTAAACGAGTTTATATCGTAGATGACATTTGCGATTCCGGAACAAGTATCATGGAAATGTTGTTCATAGTAAACAGTCATATTCCAGAAACAGCTAAGGTTGTTACTCTATTGAAAAGAAAAGGTGGAGTTGATTTAACTAACTATTGTGGATTTGAATTAGGAGATGAATGGGTAGTTGGATATGGATTAGATGACGATTTAGGATTGAATAGAGAATTACAAGATATATACAAGGTTAATTAATGGCATACCAAGCAATAGGTTACGATAAAAAAACTGGTATCATGCACGTATGGGATGATGAGTTAGGACATCGAAAGTTCCCATTTAAACCATATGCATATTTACCATCAGATTCGGGACAATATCAATCATTAGATGGCGTGCGATTGGATCGAGTTGATGGCAACTGGAAAGACAATGCTACTGCATATGAATCTGATTTAAATGAAGAAATGCGTACGCTTATTGATCTTTATTACGAAAGCGATTTAGTTTCGAAAGGGCATAGAGACTTTTTCTTTGATATCGAAGTAGAGCGGGACGAAGATGGGTATTCGACTCCTGAAGAAGCTCGTTCGCGAATAACGTCCATTGCATATTATGATAAAGCTGGGCGTACCATGCAAGTTTTGCTGTTAGATGAAGAAAGAAGAGTGAAACACGATGCATTTGCTACTAATAAATATCAGGTAGAAATATTTGATTCAGAAGCAAATATGTTGATGCGATTTATAAATGCATTTGCAGAAATACAACCTACAGTAATTACAGGTTGGAATACGGATAATTTTGATATTCCATATCTTATCAATCGCATCAAAAAAGTATTAGGTGCACAGGCAATTAAAAAGTTATCTCCTGCAGGTATCGTTGAATGGAATAAAAATAGAGGCCGATACAAAATATTCGGCGTATCCAGTTTAGATTATTTGACATTGTATAAAAAGTTTACATATACCGAATTACCAAATTATCGATTAGACACAGTTGCTAAAAAGGAATTGGGCAGAGGTAAGGTTGATTACGACGGAGATTTGGATCAATTGTTTGCAGATGACATTCACAAATTTGTAGAATATAACGTAACCGACGTTGATCTTATTTATGAAATGGACGATAAACTGCAATTGATTGCACTTGCAAGAACCATATGCCATAAAGGTCACGTTCCATATGAAGATGTGTATTATGCATCTAAATATTTGGATGGTGCTGCAATTGTAGATTTGAAACGCAATGGATTAGTTGCTCCTAACAAACAATTTCGATTTGTTGAAGAAGAAACGGAAGCAGATGCACTCGCCGGAGCATATGTAAAAGATCCCGTACCAGGATTATATAAATGGATCTATGACTTAGATTTAACATCACTTTATCCAAGCATCATCATGAGTTTGAATATTTCTCCGGAAACTAAATTAGGCGTAATTCAAAATTGGGACCAAGAATGCTTATTGAAATCAGACCCACAACAAATAACATTACAAAATGGAACTCATGTTCCGCACGTTAAAGCATGGTTATCTGATAATAATTATACAGTTGCAAGTAATGGCACAGTTTACGCAAATGACCGAAGAGGATTCTTACCAACCATTCTAGAAAAATGGTTTAATGAACGGGTTGAATTTAAAGACAAACGAGATGAATATGAAGTAGGGTCAGAAGAATATAAATTCTACGATGCAATGCAGTTAACGCAAAAAGTATTGCTTAATTCATTTTATGGAGTATTGGGACTTAAAACATTTCGTTTTCATGATTTAGATAATGCAGGTGCAATTACAGCAACTGGTCAAGCAGTAATTAAATTTTCAGCAAAGGTAATTAACAATCATTATGCAAAAGAAACGGGACAAGATCATTTTGTTAATGCAACCAATGGCAAAGCAGAATTTGCTTTTTATACAGATACAGATTCAACATTTGTATCTAGTTTACCATTAATTGCAAAACGTTTTCCTGGATATGATGAATCAGACGAACAATTCATGATTGCCCAGACCAATGCAATTGCATCAGAAGTACAAGCATTAGTGAATCGAATGTATGACCGATATGCCGAAGTATTTCACAATACCACATCACATCGTTGGCAAATTAAACAAGAATATGTTGCAAAATCTGGTTTATGGATTGCAAAGAAACGATATGCACAATGGGTAATTTTCAAAGAAGGCAAATCTACGGATAAATTAGATATCAAAGGTTTGGACGTTGTTAGATCATCATTTCCAGAAGATTTCAAAAAAATCATGAAAGAAACATTGTGGCACATTCTTAAAGAACGAGATAAGACCGCTACAACAGATATGATTCACGAATTTAAACGCAATCTTAAGAAATCACCAGTACTCAATGTAATGAAGAATTCAGGTGTCAAAGAAATATCAAAATTCTCAAAAGGTCGCAAACCATTTACTGGATATGTATCAGGAACTCCGGCACATGTTAAATCAGCAATCAATTTCAATGATTTATTAACAATGCACAAAATTCGAGACATTCAACCTATTCAAAACGGAGAAAAGGTAAAATGGGCATACTTATCAGATAATCCATATGGATTTGACACAATGGCATTACGTGGTTATCAAGATCCAAAAGAAATCGAAGAATTTGTTACACAATATATAGATCGAAACAAAATATTTGAAAAAGAACTAAAAAACAAATTAGATGATTTTTATGCAGCAATGAATTGGGGAGCATTTCCAGAAAATAATTCAGTAGCAAAATTCTTTTCATTTGGAAAATAAGAATAAATTTATTATAATAAAGTATGATTGGTTATAGTACACATTGGTATGGTAAAGAAGTTGAAGGACGATTTACCGATATCGAAACATTGTTTATTGCAGATTTAAAAGCAACACATGAAAAATTAACGCCATGCGCGCACATTTACATTTGTTCGCCCGCAACGCAGCAATTAGTTGATCGGAAAGCGTGGAGTTCAATATTTGATATGATAACGGATACTACATTTGTTACCATAGAAGTTACTCCGGGTATGTTGAAACATGTTCCGCCAATGATTAGAATTCGAGCACACATTTTATTGATGTTAGATTGCGAAGATGCAGCATTGTTAAAGAAAACAGATAGCATCAAAGTTGTATATGCAGATTATTCTTTGTATTGTACAACCGTGCACAATATGCAACATGTTACTCCAGATGATTATAAATTTGATAGACAATGAAGATAGGACTTATTGCTGGTAGCTTTGATGTATTACATCCAGGTTATATTAAAATGTTTGAACAAATGGAAGACGAATGTGATCAGGTATGGGTGTTGCTTCAAACCGATCCAACCGTTGAGCGTCCTGAAAAAATGAAACCTATACTTTCAGTTAAAGATAGAACGGAGATGTTGATTGCATTGCGACACGTTAATCATGTTATTCCTTATACATTGGAATCAGAATTGCATTATAAATTAAAGCAGTTTGCCGAAAACATCTCAGCTGAATATATTCGTTATTTAGGCGATGATTATGTTGGTAAGTCGTTTACCGGCGATGATTTAGATCTTCCAATTCGATACTTAAACAGAGACCATGGTTGGTCAACAACTAAATATAAAAAATTAATAGCAGATGAAGTACAGCGTAGTAGTAACATTTAATATCGAAGGGTTTCATTGTTGGCCCGATGCAAAAGACATTTTTCCGGAAGTAGCATTCTTATCTGATCGACATCGGCATATGTTTGGATTTCGTTGTTATGCACGAGTAACACATACAGATCGTGATGAAGAATTTATCTTGTTAAATAGAAAAATACAAAAAGAACTTCGAATTGGATTTACAAAAGAAACTCCCAATGTATTAGAGTTTGGTTCAATGTCGTGCGAAGCAATCGGAGAATGGTTATTAGAACGTTTTCCGACTCTTTACAAAGTAGAAGTTTGGGAAGATTGGGAAAATGGTGCAATTGTGAAAAGACCAAGATTTTGAGAATATTTTTAGTTGACATAGAATCGGTTCCTACGCGTTATACTTGCGAATGGAAAACACACGTGCCACAATTATTACAAGATAATGGATTTGATGTAGTAGTTGTTGAGGGCGATTTAACAATTCCAGAAGCAACGACACCCGGCGCCTTTTTAAATTTCGGTGGCACTAATATGTACAAGTCAACACAAGTTCATAAGTTAGCTGAATTATTCACTCACGGACATATACAAGAAGGCGATCATATCATATTTACAGACGCTTGGCATTCGGGCGTTATCAATGTTAAATACATGAGCGAGCTTTTAAATATTCCAGTTATAATGCACGGACTTTGGCACGCGGGTTCATATGATCCAAATGATTTTTTAGGTCGTCTCGTAGGAGATAAACCATGGATTAGACACGCTGAACAAGCAATGATTGCGGCATATAATCATAATTGGATTGCAACTGCAGCACATTTTAAATTAATGAGTAAAACATATTATATTTCACATGACAAATCTTTTAACAAAACAGGTTGGCCAATGGAATATACCCATAATATGATTGCATCTCGCATTTGGTCACAAAAAGAAAACATCATTGTATTTCCGCATCGAATTGCACCAGAAAAGCGTTTAGATTTATTTCTAGAATTGGCAGCTCGTCCAGAATTGCAACATTATCAATTTTGCGTTGCAATGGAAATGAATTTAACTAAAAAAGAATATCATGAATTGCTTCAACGTGCACGATTTGCAGTTTCATTTGCAGATCAAGAAACACTGGGCATTTCAATGTATGAATCAGCGTGTGCTGGTGCTTGCCCTATAGTTCCAAATAGATTATCATATGTAGAAATGTATGATTATATGTTCAAACAAGCAGACAGTGTTGATTCTGCAGTAAAAGCAATTTTGCAATATGAACAACACGATTTAACGGAAGCCATTGCACAATTGGCAATAAAATTACACAATAACTTTTTTTCAGCAACTAAATTAATTAATACTTTAAAGGACTACGATGAGCAAAAATAAAAGATTTATATACTTTCCATCTTTATCTGCAGGCAGCATGGTATCTGCATTTAAGAAAGATATGAAATTTACAAGCGGCGTTCCGGTAAAATTCTTTGATTCTAGATATCCCGCAGAGTGGAGACATCCATACTTCCTGATTACAGCAGGACATCATTACAAAAAAATGGATTTCCGCGATCAAATGGGACTAGAAAAAGATGTGCTAGTATTTGGTGACTCAGGCGGTTATCAGATTGCAACAGGTGCATTACCATATAGCAACGAATTGCGAGAAAAGATTTTTCATTGGTTAGAAGCAAATAGCGATGTTGCAGCTAACTTAGATATTCCGCCTAAAACAAAATACAAAAATCAATTTGCACGTTGTGCTGACATTAGTTTTGATAACTTTGCTTGGTTTGAAAAACATCAAAGCGGCAAGACAAAATTCTTAAACATGTTGCAAGGTTCAAATGCAGATGAGTATACTTGGTGGTATCATAAGTTCAAACATTTTGATTTTCAAGGTTGGGCAATTGGAGGTCCGCAGAAATTAGTTGATTTCATGTTTGCAGTTTCTTTGATGCTCAAGGAGCGAGAATTTGAAAATAAACGATTAGAATATGTTCACTTACTTGGTATTAGTAAGATTTCAGATTTCTTTATTTTGGCTACGTTGCAAAAGTTGATGAATAAATTAACTGGTAATAGAATTTATATCACAACAGATTCTTCATCTCCAGGTCAATATCCAGTATTTGGTACATATCTTCATTCAACGAATTACAAGTCACAAACATTCTCTGAATTGTATTTTCCAAAAAATGCTGAATATCGAAGAAAGGCACATATTAAACAAGGCAAAACTGGAGAGGTTGCAATTGACTTAACTCAACATGTTCCTTGTGCAATGGGTTGTCCGGCTTGTGCAGATTTTACATATGAATATTTAGGTGGTAAGACAGCAGACGGGTTAGATCGATATTCGCAAGAAGCAATGCCCCGAATGGTAGTTCATAATACGCATTTGTATGTACAAGCTGCAAATGAAATCAATCAAATGGTTGATAGTCACGTTGAATTGTTAGAAACGGTAATACCAAGAGAGTTATATGATGTAATATTATCTTTGCATGAAATGTTTGCTGATCCAGATTCGGCTCCTCAAGTATATGAAAAATACATCAAAACATATAAAAAATTCGGCGGTAGTAGTATATCAACCACCGATGCAGAAAATTTTAATAAATTCTTTACATTTTAAATTGGAATAAATAATGGAAAAAAGCAAGTTACAGTCGTTCATTAATCGTTATTATTTAGCAGGCAATTGCGAAGCGGTTATTTTAAAAGAACAAACAGATTCAATTGGATGCGAATTGATTGATATGGATCAAACCATCGTAGGTAAAATTAAATGGAATACGACACCATTTATGACAGGTATGTTAGGAATTAATCATACAGGAGCATTAATAAAAATGCTAGGTGCATTAGGTGAGAATATTGCAATTGATGTTAAAGATGCAGCGGGTAAAAATTATGCAATGAAAATTTCAGAAGGTAGCACGCAGGCAACTTTTATGTTGGCTGACACGACAGTTATTCCTGCAGTACCATCAATCAATGCAGAGCCAAATTATGAAATTACTATTCCAGTTAATGAAGAATTTGTTAGCAAATTTATCAAAGCAAAAAATGCATTACCTGATGCAAAAAACTTTGCAGTGCAAGTTATCAACGGACAAGTTAAATTCATTATTAATTACACAACGGTTAATGCAGATAACATTTCATTTGAAGTAGGGCCAACAACAATGGCCGCAATGGATCCGGTTTGTTTTTCTGCAGATAAATTAAAAGAAGTATTAGTAGCAAATCGTGGAGATAGCGGAGAATTAAAAGTATCACCAGATGGATTAGCTCGAATTGCATTTACGGGTTCTGATTTTGAATCAACTTATTGGTTGGTGATGTTACAAAATTGATATGCAAGTACGAGTAATAAATGAATCGCTAAATGCGTTGCCGGCATATGAAACTACTCAGAGTGCCGGCTTAGATGTAAGATGTACCGAATCCATCACGATGAATCCGGGTGAACGAGTTTTAGCAAAAACTGGTTTATATGTAGAAATTCCTGCAGGATTTGAAATTCAAGTAAGACCTCGCAGCGGTTTAGCTTTAAAACATGGAGTAACCGTATTGAATACGCCAGGAACTATTGATTCAGATTATCGAGGAGAAATTGGTGTTATTTTAATAAATCATGGCAGCACAGTTGCAGAATTTAACAAAGGTGAACGGATTGCACAATTGGTTATGGCTCGTGTAGAGCGAATAGAATGGCAAATAACCGATTCATTATCAGACACAAAACGAGGATTAGGAGGATTTGGATCAACAGGTAAATAACATGATTAGACAACAAGAAAACACGCTTTGGGTAGAATCATTTCGCCCAGACACAATAGAAGGATATATTGGCAATGAACACATTATTGAAAAAGTTAAGATCTTTATCGCAAATGGCGATGTTCCGCATCTATTATTTTATGGATCAGCTGGAACAGGCAAAACAACGTTGGCGAAAATAATTGCAAACAGCGTAGATGCAGATTTAATGTATATTAATGCATCAGATGAAAATTCAGTAGATGCAGTACGCGATAAAATCAAACGATATGCATCAACGGTTGGATTTCGTCGTTGGAAAATCATTATTTTAGATGAAGCAGATTATTTAACGCCAAATGCTCAGGCTGCACTTCGCAATTTGATGGAAACGTATAGCAAAACAACGCGTTTCATCTTAACATGTAATTATGTTGAAAAAATTATTGATCCAATTCAATCACGATGTCAAACATTTGCTATTACGCCTCCAAGCAAATCAGATGTAGCAAAACGATTGGTTGTGGTATTAGATGAAAAAGGTGTTACGTATGATATTAAAGATGTAGCAGCAATCATTAATGCATCATATCCAGATATTCGCCGAGCAATCAATGCAGCACAAGCATCCGTTGTTAACGGCAATTTGCAATTAGATAAAGCAAGTGCAATTCAAGCAAATTACATGACAGAGATTTTGGAAGTTTTGAAAAATGTCAAAGACAAAAAAACTGCATTCAATAAAATACGTCAAACGATTGCAGATAGCAAAGTAAAAGATTTTACGCCATTATATACTTTTCTTTATGATAACTTAGATGATTTTGCTCACGGTCATATAGCACCTTGCATTTTGATTATTGCAGAATCACAATTTAAAGATGCAAGTGTAGTAGATAAAGAAATCAACATAATGGCAATGTTTGTAAATTTATTAGGAGAATTATGAGTAAATTGAATGTTAATATTGGTCCAAATGATATGCAACCAATTACATGTAAAGAATGTGACGGAATGTATTTTCGACAAGTAATGGCCATCAACAAAGTATCTAAATTTTTAACGGGGGCTGATAAAGATACTATGGTACCAATTCCAGTATTTAGATGCGATGATTGTGGTTCCATTCCAGAAGAATTTCAACCTATAAAAGTTAAAAAATAATGTCTGCGCCATATCATAAAGATTTAGTTACGATCGTATTCAAGTCATCAAATCGTAGCAATGCAAAAACTAAAATCAAAACGTTTCGAAACAAATCGATTGATGATATTTTAAATGCAAAACGAATCATAGGAATACCAGATACGGCTGTTATTTTAGAAGCAGGGATGGGTGAATATTTAGAACAACAATATCGTAAAAAATATAAATTATAACAAATGGCAGAAGAAAAGAAAGGTGCAACGATTTTTGATTTGATTGGTGGCGTAACGGATAAAAAACGCGAATGGAAAAAATGGTCCGAAACAGATCAAAAGAAATTTTCTCCGTTTATTGTTAATCGTTGGTTATCAATGCGAATGGAATTGACAGAATTAGTCAATGAATTGCAAACATATACAATTGGTTTATTGCGACCGCAGGAAACATATCGATTGTATTATGAACTTTTGCCTACCAATAAAAGCTTTGCAAAATACATTAAAGGTAAAGCTGAAGATAAATTTGATAAAGATTTAATTACACAACTTGCAGAACATTATCAAATTAGCAAAGCTGAAGCAGCAGATTATGCAGATTTAATGGATAAAATTACATTGGACCGAATTTTGACAATGTATGGTTATAATGATGCTGAGAAAAAGAAAATGTTAAAAGGAATCAAGTGAGCGTAAATACACAAAAACACTACAAAGGTAACGAGAGTTTATATAAATTTGCAAAGGATTGGGGTTTGAATGCATATGAATTTGATATTATTAAACGCATTGTAAGATGCCGTCACAAAGGTTCATTTGAACAAGACTTGCAGAAGACTAAAGATTTAATTGATATCTATTTGAAAGAATCAAATTATATATAGTCCCATTCAAATTCTAATGAAGTACTAATGAATTTTTTTTGTTTGTCGCTATAATAATAGTATTGAAGCGATTGTGTTAAACTGTCGCCATTCCATATAGCAGACGCAATATCATCAACTAACGATTCTAAATTGGTAATAGATTTTTTATTTTCAGTATTTGTAGATTTTTTTATTGGATCTAGGATATCTCGTTTTATGTTGTCAGCAAACCAATTGGTAAACCAATAGTATGCACCTTCTTCATCATCGCCAATTCCTGGAGCAAATGGATTCCAACTACGAAAGTCATAAAAATAATCTTGAGGATTCAACGTTGTAACTTTATATACTCGTCTAATTGCTGCTATTATTTTTCCATTCTGCTCTCGATACGTTTTATTTGGATCTGCTTTTGGGTTTGCACCTTTTATAAAATCAACATGTACATGTTCTAAATGTGGACTTTCTCCTGTGTATGCGTGCCATCCTTTAGGAGAATTCCAGATTCGTTTATTGTAAATAACATTTTTGGCAGAATATGTAGAATGATTTGCTACTAAATAATCTGCTAATTCTTGCATAACCGGATCGCCGATACCCTTTGCTCCATGCCAATCAATAGCATTTCCGATATTATGTTCCGACGGAGTATTTGTTTTACCAATATTACGGCCTCCGGGAGGTGGCCATATACCAATTGCACTCCATTTTTCTTTAGAAAATTGTGGTTTAGACAAGATATCTGCTTTACAAAATTTCGTAGCATCAGTTTGTTCTGTAAGTAAATATTTTAACCGTACCATATATTATAAATATATTTGATTTTTTTTTGCTTATTTTTATTTAAAAATGCGATAATATATTAATGGTGTTTTACCATATTTTTGAACATTAACACCAAATTTTTGGGCGGAAGGGGGCATCAAGTCCCATTCATCATATATAGAAATAAATTTTTTTTCATTTTCTTTTCCCGCACCAAATTTAAAATGACCTAAATCACCCCTTATTTTGTTTCTAATACTTGTGTCAATAAATTTAAATTTGTTATCAAATAATATAGAACTATTTCCACCAGGAAATTTACCATTTGGTAATTTAGTATCCATAATTGCATTGTATAATTCATCAAATTGTTGTGGCGTTAATTTTGGAATATTTTTTGGTTTATAATAAACAGCGTTTGGGTTTGTTGAGACTTTTGGTTTGAATTCCGATTTAACCCAAAAACCTTTATTTTCTCCATCAGGTTCATCAATTCCCAACCACATTCTTTTAAGTTCATCTCTAGAACCCAGCATCGTCTTTAATTCTTGGTCACTAAGATCCGTACGATACTTTTTGGCTTTTTGAAATTCTTGAGGCTGGATATTTTTACCTTGATTTATATTTTGTATAATTTTGGACAAACTAGAAATACGAGGATAGTTATAATTTGGAGTGGCCTTTAAAATTTTCTCCCTAAAAGTTTTTTCTTCCGGTGTTAAGGTATCAATTGGTAAATTATTTTTCTTATTGTAATCAATTCTTCTTTTGATAATAGCATCAAATTTTGATAGTAAATCTCTACCATCTTTAACTGGCGTTCCAGGTAGAAACAAATCAATAACTTTATCCCAAAATCCGTAATTAGAATGTTCTAGTAATTTTTTTAAACGTATCACATTAATATATATTCGTAAATTGGATTTATATGTATTTTTTTATATAATATAGTATGAAAGGCACATACATTAATCCAGTATATAGATTAGCAGTACGCGATGCAGCATCCGTACCAAGAAAGATTTCATATTCGCAATGGTCTATGTATGAACGTTGCCCGCTTTCTTGGAAATTATCATATATCGATGGTCTAGCTCCGTTCCAAGCATCCATTGAAACGGTGTTTGGAACAGCTTTCCACGAAACATTTCAATATTTCTTAACCGTAATGTATACAGAATCTGTTAAGAAAGCAGAAGCGTTGGATTTGCGCGGAATATTACAAAATAAATTGCGAGAAGAATACGCACGATGTGTTCAAGAATTTGGCGGCGAGCATTTTTCAAATCCATTGCAATTAGCAGAATATTTAGAAGATGGTGCTGCTATTCTACAATGGTTTAGCAAACGTCGAGGACAATACTTTTCAAGTAAAGATTGGGAATTAGTTGGCATTGAAATTGAATTATGTCATCCAGCATCATCCAAGAATTCATCAGTATACTGGTATGGTTTTATTGATGTTGTTATGCGACACGTTCCTACTAATACTTTCAAATTGTTTGATATTAAAACATCTCGTAATGGGTGGAAGCAATCAGCTAAATCGGATTCTATGAAATCGGCACAATTGATTGCATATAAAAATTACTTTGCAGAACAATTTGGAGTGCCTAAAGAAAAGATTGAAGTTGAATTTTTTATCGTTAAGCGTAAGATTGTTGAAGAATCAATGTTTCCGCAAAAACGAATTCAAAATCACAAACCAGCAGCCGGTTCGGTAACTCAAAAGAAAGTTCAACGGCAGATTGAAGCATTTGTTGATGCATGCTTTGATGCAGATGGCAACAAGAATGGCAATAGAAACTATGTTGCTGTTGCCGGTAACGGTGCTGTAAATTGTAAGTATTGTCCGTTTAAAACAGATTATGAACGATGCCCTAAAGAAAATAGGATTCGTGAATAAAATTCATTATAATAAAGTATGATTACGTGGACACATAAACATGTATACGTTTACGAATTTCAAATGCAAAATCACCCAACGTGGCCTGGTACTAAAATGTGTGTCATGGAGTATTCGTTATGTACAAATATTGATGATCCTAATCATAAAGAAAATAGAAAAACATTGGAACAAATGCTTCGTTTAGTATACGGGCATTATCCAAAAGGCGTTAAATTTGTACGAGACCGACGATGAAACGAATTGCAATAATCGGAAATACAGATTGGCAAAACAAAAGAAAAATACAAGAAACTTTGCAACTTGTAAAAAAGAAGTTTAGTGACGATTTGATTGTTGTTGGTGCAGGTGGTAATGAAGGAGCCAATAGTATGGTTAGAAAGTATGCATTAGAGTTTGGTTTAAGTTACGAAGAATATAATCCTTCATTTTCGGGACATAACATGTATTCAGCAATGCCAAAATCATATTATGGAAAACCATATCATTTTTCACAGCTTCATCATCGCATGCAACTTATTGCGGAACGATGTGATTATATGATGATTTTAAGTAATCAAACACAATTAGATCCAGTACTTCAAACAGCTTGGACTAGAACTAAAAAATTACAAAAACCGGTAGTTATCTTAGGTTAAAACATATTTATATAAAAGTTATAAAGGAATAAATGCAGTTACCAAAATTAAAAAAGATCGATCCTAACAAATCTAAGAAAAAGAAAATTCTATTGTTAGCAGACGATTTTCGATTGCCATCGGGCATTGGAACAATTAGCCGAGAAATTAT
>Ga0194118_10002071_pt1 | contig 26481 bp, 16 predicted proteins | sample TA2MahsurfametaG_2_FD_148662 | JGI IMG/M metagenome (GOLD analysis project Ga0194118, IMG submission 148662) | Freshwater microbial communities from Lake Tanganyika, Tanzania - TA2015013 Mahale N5 surface | ecosystem: Environmental > Aquatic > Freshwater > Lake | place: Tanzania: Lake...
AACCTTAGTAAAGCTTTAAAGACGATTTTTTGTTTTTTGTCGTACAACCATTTTTGTCCAATAGGTGTAATCAGCTGGAGTTATTCTACATTGTCTTAACCTAAGACCTTTATACATTTCTAAAGCGGGGTGTGGTGCTAGAGGATGATGGTCTTGTTCCAAAAGGGTTTGTAGTTGTATCGAATCTTCAGTTTCAATCACAGGATAATCGACATTAGGGGCAAAATCTTCCATGAACATTGTTTTATCTGTTGTCATCATAAAACCATGATCTTTTATGGATTTGTCAATATCAGGAATGAATTTGTCATAATGTCTTGGTGTAATCGTAGCGCCTTTCATGAAAAAAATATCGATTCCGTTTTCCAGAATAGATTTTAATCTATCAGGATATTCATCAGGTTTTGTGATATCGGCTTTGATAAATTGAACGACTCTTTTTTCGGCAAATCGTAATTTATTGTAGGACCAATCAAAACTTACTTTGATCGCACCATCTTCTTCATCGATTGAGATGTTGTCAGCTCTTAACCCTCGAATTAATACAAAAAAGAAGCGTAAAGCCAAATCGGGCATGAATTGAGTAAAATCAGGGCTTAATATGCTTGATCCTCCCATTCTATTTGAAAAAACAGGGATAAATGAGCTCTCTTGAAGCCTAGAAACAACTTCTTTAAAATTGTGAAGGCAATCATTCCAAGCTTCTTTCATGGAATCGATGGTAATATCTGTGACATCAACCATGGTGATTTCGGTTGCATCGGTTGCTAAAAGAACACTCGCTATATCAGCACCTGAGCAGCCATAAAGCACCTGTTTTGGTTGATGTTCTTGATTCACAATATTGCATAAAGAGCGAAAATAGGCATTGACGCCCACATCTACACCCACGTTTTTCAATCCTTCGTCACAATCTAGAAGATGGATGTATTCATATTTTTTTGAATAATTGAGTCTTGCTATTAAAGAGATGGATTTAGGGTGATTTTTTTTAGCAAGTGGCATAAAGTCTAGATCGCTCGTGATTTCACTCTCTAATGGGTAGTTGACTAAAGTGATTTCTAGATTTTTGATAGCATCATATGTCGCATGAAACTTTGCATCGATCCCACGAAAAATTTCCTCTGCTACTTCATTGCAAAGAACTCTTCGATAGGTAGCTTCATCCCATAATTTTTTTAATGAATTTCGTACCCAGCTTTCAGGATCAGTAGGTTTAGTATGGCAAACAGCAATGATTTGAGGTTTTAGGCAAAGAATTTTATCTTTTGTAAAGGCCTCTTCAATTGCTTCAAGATCATCATCTAAGATTAGCTGTGCCGATTTTTTCCATAAGGGCATCATAACAGTGTCTAGATATTCATCAAGATCACCTTTTTCCATGATCAACAAAGGCTCAGTTGGCAGGGGAAATAAGGAGATATCCTCATGAAATTGTCTGTAGCAAGGATCTACAACATAGCTTTTACCAAAAGGGGATTTGACACATACGATCGAGTGTTCTATGGCTAATGTGACTTTTGGTTCTAAATCTTTTCTATGAAGAAGCTCTGTAGTAAAACCGATCATGCTGAGCAAAGCTTCTAAAATGGGCGCACTTACATGAGATTGGTAATTGTATCCTGCGGGGTTTCGCCAATTGAGAAGATCATTAGTAATTTCCATTTTATGCTCTTTAAGATACATCTTAGCGACTTTTGAGACAAAATCGAGCAGTCTTACTGTCAAATCATAAAGATTTTGCCTAAAGCTTTCCTCGTCACTGTAGCTATGAGAGGCTAAGTAGAGATTTAGGGCCGCTTTGATGAACTCTTTGCCATGAAGGATGATATCCTCTTTTTTTTGTTTTGTGTTTTTTGGAAGGAGCTTTTCAGGATTTTTGATAGCGATCAGAGCGTTTTTTAAGGTAAAAATCCTCTCTTGAAAAAAAAGAGCAAAATTAGCTTTTTGATAACTTTCATTTAATGCCTCAAAGGCGATTTCGTAAAACGTTTCCAAGAGAGCTGAATTTTTGATACGCGATTGCAGCTCTGGATATAAAGGAAGATTTTCGATGGTTTGTCTAATACTAGCAACGTCGATAGTTTTTAGATGTTGAAGTTCGCTTGCAATTTTATGTAAAAGAATTTGATCTTTCATGAAAGCGGAAAGATTGAATTGGCAATTCAAAAGTACTTCTACAGGCATTTTGGCTTGAAGTATTTTCAAAGCCACATCTTCTATACTGCTGATTGTAAATCTTTTATCTTCTTGAAAAGAGGAATCGTAAGTAGGGCAAACAAAGGCTGAATTGGATAGAGACGGTGTTGCAAAAATAGGAGACATTTGGCTTTCTTAGTTTTTGCCAAAACAGAATTAAAAAAAATCAGAAAATAATCAATAAAAAAACGATAAATAAATTATTGTAACTAATTAGATCCAATCAGAAATTTTTATCTAATTTTTTCTTCGAATGATCATTTTCAACCAGTAGGTGTAATCAGGGGGAGTATTTCTATATGCTCGTAAATCTGGAGTTTTATTTGCATCCAATACTAGGTGCGCAAGAAGAGGATGAGGTTCAAATTCTAAAAGGTTTTCTAATTGAGTAGACTCTTCGCTTGTGATGATTGGATAGTCAACATTAGGAGAACAATCTTCCATGAACATGGTTTTATCGGTTGTCATCATGAAGCCGCCACTTTTGATAGATCGATCAATCTTTGGGATAAAATTGTCAAACAGTCTCGGTATCGCAGTTGCACCCTTCATATAAAAAATATCGATTCCTTCTGAGAGAATAATTTTCAATTGAATAGGATAATTTTGAGGCTTTGTGATATCGGCTTTTATAAATCGTACTAAGCGTTTTTTAGATCTTGTTTCGTTGTTGTGTTTCCAATCAAAACTGACAATAATAGTTGTATGTTCTTCACGAATTTCAATGTTTTCAGCTTTAAGACCTTCCATAAGAATAAAAAAGAAGCGCAAAGGAAGATCAGGCATAAATTGATTATCAATGTCAGAAAAGCTACTTGAGCCAGAAAAGCTCCTTGAGAAACCGTCTATGAATTGGGATTTATGAAGGATATGAAAGGCTCTTCTAGGTTCGTTCTTAACAAGATGTAGGGCGCTATGCATCGAATGTAGTGTGATGTACGTTCTATCAACCATGGTAATCTCAGTTGCATCTGTTGTAAAAAGAACGCTAGTGATATCAGCCCCTGAGCACCCGTAAACGAGTTTTTTAGGGATGTGATCAGGATTTACAATTTTACATAGCGAATTTAAGTAGGCATTCACCCCAATATCAGCTCCAAGTTGGTTCAATCTTGGGTCAAAATCTAAAATATCGGAATAGGCGTATTTCTCAAAATCATCCAATCTAGAAAACAAAGATATCGATCTAGGATGATTTTTGCTAAACGATCTCATAGCATTCAAATCTTCTTTTAGCTGACTTTTCTGAGGATATCTAGTCAACGTAATCTGCATTTTTTTGATATCATCGTATGTTTTTTGATGTAAGAGATCTAAACCTGTAAATATTTCATAAGCTACAGAATTACAAACTGATTCTCTATATGTTTTCAAATCCCAAATCTTTTTTAAGGAGGTTTCGACCCACTTTTCATGATTTTTGGGCCTAGAGAGACTGGAGGTAATCAAATCGGGATCAAGGCATATTACGATATCTTTTTTTCTAGCTAAACCTATAAAAGATGGATTTTTTTGCCTGTATAGATTTAGGGAGTTTTTCCATAAAGGGATAAGTTTAGCATCTACATAATTATCAGTGAGATCTTCATCGATAAGCAATAAAGGCTCTTTTGGAGGGTCTAGTAAAGAAACATCTTCATAAAATTGTTTAAAGCAAGGATCTAAAATATAACGCTTGCCAAACGGGGATTTCACAGAAATTATAGAATGTTCCATAGCTAAGGTTACTTTAGGCTCTAGATCGGTTCTATACATAAGTGAAGTAGTATAGCCAAGTGCGCTAAGGCAAGTTTCTAAAATACTTGAGCATACAAACGCATGATAATTATAACCTGTAGGATTGCGCCAGTTTAGTAAATTTGGTACTACTGATTTATTGTGTTCTTGAAGGTATGAAGTGGCAATTTGATTCACAAAACCGAGTAGTTTTGCTGAAACATCGTATAAATTGGTTCTAAAACTTTCTTCATCAAGACTATCTTGAAAAGATAGATGCAAATATAGTGCGCCTTTAAAAAACTCTCTTCCTAATCTTTTGAGCTCATTTTCTTTTTTTGCATCTAGATTTTTTACTAATTTTTGAGGTGCTAATGCCGCTACAAGAGCATTTTTTACAGTGAAAATTCTTTGATTAAAACAGATGTGAAAATTGACCAAATTATGATTGCCTTCAAGAGTTTCAGAGCATAATTGATAAAATAGCTCTAACATATCGCTTGAGATCAGTCGATCCTTAAGTTCTTCAAAAAGAGAGAGATTTTCTAGTGAAACTCGAATAGATTCAGGACTAATTTGCTCCAAATTTTTCAAATGATTTGCAAGTTTTTGCAGGATGATTTGATCTTTAATGAAAGCGGAAATATTGAAGCGGTGATTGAAGAGCACCTCTACAGGGAAATTTGTCTGAAGGACCCTCAAGGCAATGTCAGTAATGGTAGAATGTTTCTCTTCTTCAAATGGAAGGGTACTTGCTTCAGTAGAAATAGGGGATGTATTTAGATGAGTGAAAGAGGGGGTAGAGGAAATAGAAGACATGAATTTTTTCTTTTTTTGGCGTGCTAGTATGATTTAGTCATAAGAAATACGCAACAAAAAACATTAAGAATTGATAAATAAAGATCGTAATAGAGAGTGAGTGCTTTTTCTTTGCTGATAGATTGCAACATTTTGATAATTTTACTCTTACAATACAAATTTTCTGCAACCTCTTACAGTGACTGAAAAAATGCATTAATTCACTGTTAGATATGTGCTAAAATAAGCTTGAGAAGAATTTAGATGATTGACTAAGCTTACGTTCAGCATAGTAAATTTTAAACAAATGCGGAGGTTATCAAATGAACAAGACTGAACTCGTTCAAGAATTGTCAGATGCAACAGGATTCACAAAAGCAGATTCTTATAAGTTTATTACTGCTTTTACAAACGTCATTTCTGGTTCTTTGAAAAAAGGAAAAGAGATCTCTATTGTTGGTTTCGGTTCTTACAAAGTTAACAAAAGAAAAGCAAGAACAGGAAGAAATCCGCAAACTGGTGATGCTATTAAGATTCCTGCTAAGAAAGTTCCAACTTTCCGTCCAGGTAAAGCTCTTAAAGATGCTTGCAATTAATACAAGTTTTCAAGAGATAGAAAAAGGCGCTTAGTTACTTAAGCGCCTTTTTTTTGCCACGCATTTTCTTAAAAAAATGTGGCTTTTTTTATTCCTCAATATAGTGGAATGATGCACGCCCTTGGTAGCTAACAAGGAAAATATGTTTTCCTTTATCTTGAGGGTTTTTGAGTGCATCGTTGAGATCTTCGTATGAGCGTATTTTCTTGCCGTTGACAACAACAATGATCATTCCTTGACGAAGACCTGCTTTTGCAGCTTTAGAGTTGGGTGTAACACTTGTGATAACCATTCCGGTATCATCTATGCGCATACCTTGCTGATACGCTTTTTCAGGTGTTAAGATCGATACCTGCATACCAAAGCGTTGCAAAGATAGATCGCTAGATCCAATGCCAGCATTTGGACTTGCTAACACAATCGAATAGCTTTTTTTCTTTCCACCTTGTAAAACTTCTAAAACAACCGTATCTCCAGCAGTTTTTTGACCAACAATAGCAATGACTGCTTCAGGGGAAGATACCGATTTTCCATCAATAGAAACAATCACATCTCCTGGATGAAGACCTGCTTTATCTGCAGGTGAATCTTTTACTACATCGGAAATGACAACACCTGTTGTTTTACTTGGCAATTTGAAAGCTGAAGCGAGATCGCTATTGAGTTCTTGTAGCTGAACTCCCATCACGCCGCGCTCTACAACACCTTTTTCGCGAATCTGATTGTAGACCATTTTTAACATTTTGCTAGGAATAGCAAAACCAAGGCCTATGCTTCCACCGCTTTGTGAAAAAATAGCAGTATTCATTCCAATGACTTGGCATTGTAAATTCAGTAGCGGACCACCAGAATTTCCTGGATTGATCGCTGCATCAATTTGGATGAAATCATCGATTTGAGATAGCTGCAGCTTATTTCGGTGTGTAGCGCTTACTGTCCCTGTTGTAACTGTATTTCGTAATTCAAATGGGCTTCCTATTGCAACAACAAATTGACCCACACGAATTGCATCTGAATCAGCAAAGCACAAGTAGGGGAGCTTTTCTCCTTGAGAATCGATTTTTAAGACGGCTATGTCTGATTTTTTATCAAATCCTATGAGTTCAGCAGGGATGTTTACACCATCTGATTCACGAGAAATATAGATTGTTTGCGCTTGTTGAACCACATGGTAATTGGTCAGGATATATCCATCTTCTGAAACAAAAAATCCAGAACCTACAGAACCTTGCGGCCGTTTTTGCGGAGGAGGAGCACCAAAAAATTGCTCAAAGAATTCATCGTAAGGATTGACCCCTTTTTGCCGCTGTTGCGATGTAGATGGGGATTTAGCTTCCCCGTAAATGTGCACTACAGCAGGGCTGCACGTTTCTGCTACTTTGATAAAAGGAGCTGAAATTGTATCTTCGATATCTTTGTTCCCGACACATGGAGAACACTCTGCAAAGCAAGTAGCTATAAGGCTTAGGCATGCATAAGCAATAGATTTTTTCGTCATATTTTTTCCTTCAATTAGCGAATTAAAGTATATATTAGATAGATTCTATTGGCAAGGGATTGAGGGCATGTTTTTCAAATAGTTTGTTTTCCTTTTCAAGAAGCGATTCGCTGGCAAAACTAGTCCATATACCGCTATCGAGCTTAGGAAGAAGAGATTCTCTGCACGCATCAATCACATCTTGCTTTGTGCAGAATAAGATCTTCTCGCGATACGATTGTCTTGTTTCTTCATCAAGTCCACTTTTTTCAAAACCATAAGAAAGTGTCGCTCTCATGCCAGGAGACACTGTGCTATCAGCTTCTTGAAAGAAGCTCAATTTGGCTTCACTTAGATCTTCTTCTGTAAAGTTTCCTTCTGTGATCATCTCTATAGATTTTCTAAACGATTGATAGGTAGAGAAAATATGGGGATCTCTTACAGAATAAAAATGGAATAGACCAGTAATTGCAGAGTATTCGGCTCCTAGTCCGTAAGCTCCGTTTTCTTCTCTTACTTCTTTGTGGAGCACTAGATTTTCAAATAAAATGGCTGCTAGGTTCAAAGCTGCTGAATTGTGGTGTGTAAATGGCACAGCTTCAAATGCTAAAGCGTTACTTGCAACAGATATCGGCATTTTTTTAGAGCCGCTTTGGATCTTGCTTTCATAAGAAAAATCGACCCAAGGTGCATAAGATGTGGTCGAAAACTGATTCAAACCAAACCAGCGGTTTTCTTCGATCATTTTAAAAGCTTTTTCATCGCAAGAAAGAATCAAGTTAGGGCTGTTGAGATGAAATAAAATCCTTTGGATTTTTTGGAGTCTTTCGATCACTTGATCTAGTACTTTGTCTATATTCATCGCTAGATTGCGAATAAAAACAAAATAGGGGATGCCGTGCCATTGATCTAGAATGTGACTAAAAGAAGACAATGCCGCTTTAGAGCGGTAGACAGCATACGATATTGCCCCTCTATTGATCTTTTGTTCAAGTTCAGCATGTTCTTGTGTGATTAGCTCCTTGATTCTTTCGCGATCAGAAAAATTAGGGGTCAAAATCACATCTTTGATGTGATGGAACATCTCTTCGGTTTTTCTTTCTAAGGCTTTAGCATGTAGAGTAAAAGTAGGTGAAGCAGAGCTTGGATCTTTGGGGTGGATATTTAAAGACAATGAGCTATGGATTCCACCAAGTGTTGCTTGTACATGATCTAGCGTATCGAGATAGTTTTTATCACCTACTCCAACTTCAGTGATGCACGAGGAAAAAAATTGCAGATACTGCAGATCTTCTTCTTCAATTTGGGGCACATCAAAAGAGAGTGAAGCATAGACAATTTTGTTTGTGTGGCAAATATGGGAGTGGACACTTAGCTGATCGATATAGGTTCTTTGCAATAAATAGGTAAGCACATTTTTAGGAATGTCTTGGACGCTAAGCTTTGGTAAACAATCGATGTTTTCTTCTTTTTTTGCCTGATAAGAGGTAAATTGCTTCATTTCCTCAAGTAGCTTTTCTCGATCTTCTTTTGAAAGAGTATTTCCTTTTATTTTGATGATATCTTCAATCTCTTTTTCTTCTTTGGCATGAAGATCTCTATCTGGCTCCATAACATGGCATATGTAGTGAGTATTCGAAAGAAGGAATTTCTCGATGATTTGTGAAAAGTAATCAGGATTGACGAATTGTTTAGCCATTTTTTCAAATAAATCGTGGATCTGGAGATTTGATACTACAGAGCCCCCTTGTTGTTTGGCTAAAACAGTTCTGTAAAATAGCTCAAGGCCATACGGATTTTCTTCAGCATCAATTTCAAGTCGAGAAAACTCCATTTGGTACATTGAAGCTTCAATGATTTGCGGATTGATTTTCTCCTTTACGATTTCTCGAAGGCGCTCAAACATCACTTTTTCAAGTTCAGCGACATTTTCGCTACTACAGCCGTGGCATACGATGAAATAGGGAACTTCTCTAATTTCCGTCTCGAGAATAGAATCAGCCTGAGTGCATAAATCAGAGGCTAAAAGGGTGTTTTTAAGTAGCGAAGCATCAGTATCCATCAATATCGAGTCAAGTAAGGAAAGAGCTACAACGCTTTCTAAGTCAGATATTTCTGATGTAAGCCAGCCAAATACTGCAAAGGTTTTTTGGGTTAAATCTTTTTCTTGGCAAGGATAATAGGAGATCGTTTTTTTCGGATGCAAGAAGCGCTGAACTTTTGGCACGGCCAATATTTCAGGATAGTTTTTTGCATCTTTGAGAACGGTGTTATGGATGAAAGTTAGGTGGTTTTTTAAGGGCAATGAACCGTTAAAAAAGAATATCGCTCTACTAGGAGAGTAGTATTGCTTGTGGTATTCAAGGAGCTCTTCATATGTCAAATCAAGGATTTCACAAGGATCGCCGCCCGCGTTAAATCCGCTAGGATGATCTGGGAACATGTTTTTTAGAACATCTTGCCATAAACGGGACTGAATTCTTGATAAAGAACCGCGCATTTCGTTGAATACAATTCCTTTAACGCAAAGAGGGGATTGAAGATTTTGCGGGTTTGTAAGCTCGAGTCTATAGCCCTCTTGAAGAAAGCTATGTTTATCAAGTAAAGGAAAAAAGACTGCATCAATATAGACATCCAAGAGATTGTAAAAGTCTTTTTCGTTTGTTGTAGCTGCAGGATAGGCAGTAAAATTGTTGCCGGTTAATGCATTCATAAAGCTCGCTAAAGAGCGGCGCGTCATGGAAAAAAATGGATCTTTGACTTTATAGCGTTTTGAGCCGCATAGAGCTACGTGCTCAAGTATGTGCGCTACACCTTTGTTGTGATTAGGATACGTTTTGAAGCTAATCGCAAAAAGATTTTCTAGTTCTTCACTTGCTATGTGAACAACTTTTGCCTGAGAAGATAGATGGTTAGCTTCATAGACAATAAGGTTTACCTCTTCTATGAATGTTACTTCTTCTATCTTAAACCCGGAGTATTCTTCGCCTTTGCGGAATTCTTGAAGTAGCATAACCTAAAAATAAAGTTCATTATGGAACATTTACAAAGTTTTTGCACTATAAAACCACAACTTATTTGCTGTCAAATTTTTGTACGTATTTTATAAAAAGAAAAGTGCAAGTAGGGGTTCTTGCACTCTCGATTTCTTAGCCTTCTGATTGGCTCAAATGGGTGATTCTTCTTCGCTTTTTGGGCAGTTCTACCTGTAGATTTGGGAAAATGCTGTTAAGCATTACCCATTTATGTGGGTCTATAGCATCGATATCCAAAAGAGGTAGATGTGTAACTTTACTACGTGCATTTTTAGATATTAAACTAAGCTTATCTAAGCTAAAATTTGTTTTAATTAAATAATCACACACAGGGTAAGCTATCCAAGAGCTATCCATGGTCTCAAAGAAAGAAATTATGTGACTTTCAGCCCATTCATAGCTGTTATAAATCTCTATGAACAATTCTGTAATCATCTCATCTTCTTCAAAAAGATGAGACAAGTTAGCCATAGTAAAAATCATAGAAAAATTCTCTTTATCAAGTACATTCGCAATTCTTTGCTTACTTACAGGATTTGCTGCATTTTTTATGAGTGTACAAATGAGTATAGTTTGCGCTGCTTTAGAAAGAGAGCAAATTGCATCTTTGTTATTATGAATTTTTTCTAAATTTAATTCTTCCCAGTTGAGTGTCTGCTCAATGATTTGGTAAAGATTTTCATTGTTGATCTTCAATACTTGGCATGCAGAAATAATATCGATTAGTTCTTCGATGCTACGGTCTTGGCTTGCTGTTTCTAAGCTTGTGATGATCGTATTGAGCATCTCTTCTGTTATATCAGCAAAAACAAAAGGGTCTGCTCGTTCGTTTTCTTGAGGAGTGCAGATCCAAAAGAAATATAATGGAAGAGACGTATATGTATTGCTTTTCGGTAAGTAGACTTCTATCATGGGCTCAACATCCCACTCTTTGCAAAACAAAGCATTGATTTTGATAAGAAAATCTAAAGAATAATTACCGCTTTGTATTTTTTCGTGGGCTATTTGCTCAATTTGATGTTTTGTTTGTTTAAAGTTAGGATTTTCGATAAAGATGTAGCCATCTTTAACAAGAACCAGTGAAATAGGTTTTGATAAATTAAAGTGATGATCAGCAAAAGAAATTACTTGAATATCATTTGTAATTTTTTTGGCTTCAGCTACTGTATAATGTTTAAGAAAAGAGAAATCGCGTAGTCTGTGGATAGAACTTATCGATTTAATGTTTATGTAATTTTCTGGGATTTTATCGATTTTTGTTGAGCCTATACACATAGACATCATAGAGTTAGCCCAAACTTCAGGAAGATTTTTTACCCTTGTATAGGTCAACTTAATTTCAGATACATTAGGAAAAATATCGGCAATAAACTCTAAACCATCACTTTCAAGAAAGGTAAGTCCTGAGCAATCTAGGTAGCTAACAGTTTCTCTTATGAAATTAGGCAGAGTCATAAGTATATAAAAATCTTCTTGGGCGGTTTCTGCTGTAATCAATCTTAAATAGCGCCTAAGAAGGAGTTGGAACGTTTTTGTATTAGATCTTTTAGAAGCACTAAGAAGCTCAATAGAACGGCCTTTACCTATTTGGTTCACAGTTTCCTTATAAAATAAAAACTCGATCTCTTCGCTATTAACTAAAAGATGTAGGTTTTCTACATATTCCCTATAGGTTTGATAAGACCATGGATGCAATCTTTGATATTTTTTTAAGGCTTCGTCCATCAAAGGATTCGAAATATTCGGATCAAAGATTTGATGAACCTTAATCATTTGGCTAAAAGTAACAGCTTGATTTTGAAAAAGTGGTAAAAGTTCTTCTAAAGCTTTTTTTTCCTCTTCATTTGAAAAGATGAACATGGGCGCAAAATTATCTGGAAAAAGGAGGCCTTCACGGTAAAGGCGATATAAAACAAAAGCTGCAAGGCTATTATGGAGCTTAGCTGGCAGGCTTTTATGAATGGTAAAAGCTTTAATGTCCTCTTCAGAGGGTTGCATATGCGTTTTGATCATCGCAACTATTGCTTTAGTAAAATGGTCTAGCATAGGATCAAGAGCGAACAAAGAGGCAAACTGCAAAAAATCAGAAAAAGAAATGTCTTTTAGTCTCTTAGGATGCAAGCAGCAGTCTTGTAAAAGTTCCTTAGATATCGTGCAATTTTTATATAACCGGAGAAATTCGATTAGCTTTTTATTTTTGTAGTGGTGAATCAGACTGTTATTAAGCCAAATGGGCATATTAAAAAAGGATTCTTGCTCTTGCCAATCTTTAAGTTCTTTTTTAGAGAGCTTTTTTGATCTATGTTCAAAAAAAATGGTAGCAAAGTCGTAAAGAACAGATTCTTCTAATCCTATAAAATCAGAAGTGGAAAGCAGGGTAAGGAATTGTTGCAAAGATAGCCCTGTAATCGATTGGGGATTTCTATAAGAGTGAACAAGCAGTTCGATATTCTCAGGTTTTACCGAAGGATGATCAAAAATTAATTGTTGCACGTCAGTATTATCGCAATCCTTGAAGCTTTTCAATAACGTGGTTTTTTCATAGATAGATAAGGGCAATATGGCAGTATTTTCAAATAATTTATGCCTAATAGGAAAGCTCGGCTCTGCTATAGTCCAGTTTCTATCTAAAAGAAGATTGGCTCCTTCAATGATTGCGATGCGATGGTCTAAACTAAGAAGAGGATTTTGTAAAATTGTATGTACTATCTCTTCAATAGTTTCAAGATTTGTTGCATTAGAGCGTTCTACTTCTAAGCATCGGCCATCTTCAAGAATCAAAAGGCCTTGATTTTCATAGTCGTGAGGTTGATCAAAAAACGCGACTAACTCCTCTAAAGAGGGCTGAATGATGGGATTTATTTGAGAATTTAATGTTGTCATAAAAATAAAAAGGTATAATTTAGGGCAAAATCATACCATATTAAGCTCTTTATCAAGAGATTAAAATTATTTTTTATAAACTTGCAAATCAAAGAAAAGGCGGCCTTAATGACCGCCTAGCTAGAAATCACTACCAAGTAAGAGCGCCTGAAGATTGATACTCAGTAACTCTTGTTTCAAAGAAGTTTTTCTCTTTATTCAAATCGATCACTTCACTCATCCATGGGAAAGGATTTTTTGCCCCAGGATATTGAGGTTTAAGACCAATTCTTTCTAAACGGCGATTAGCAATATATTTTACATAATCTTCGAACATAGGAGCTGTAAGCCCAAGGATTCCTTGCGGCAAGCAGCTTTTTGCATAGTTGTATTCTAAATCAACCGCTTGATCAATCAAATCAACAATGTGCTCTTGGAACTCATCAGACCAAAGGGCAGGATTTTCCTCTTTGATCGAGTTGATTAAATCGATACCAAAGTTCAAGTGCGTGGTTTCATCGCGCAAGATGTACTGGAATTGCTCTCCAATACCTGTCATCTTGTTTTGACGATGTAGCGACAAGATCATCGCAAATCCGCTGTAGAAGAAAATTCCTTCCATAATGATGTAATAGCCGATCAAATTTTCTAAGAATTTTTGAGCGCCTTCATGAGTTGCTGTTGTAAAGCCATCTTTGACAACATCAGCCGTCAACTTCATCTCAAACTCATCTTTTTGTCTGATCACATCAATTTCATTATACATGTTGAACACTTCTCCTTGATCGAGAGAAAGAGATTCCACAATATAGTGAAAAGTATGTGTATGTAGAGCTTCTTCAAAGGACTGGCGAAGAAGATACTGTCTAGCTTCTGGGTTTGTTACATGCTTAAAAATGGCTAAAACAATATTGTTTCCTACCAAGCTTTCAGCTGTAGAGAAAAACCCAAGGTTTCTCATGATCAAAAGTCTTTCAGCTTCAGAAAGTTCGTTTGATTTCCAAAGCTCAATATCTTTTGCCATTGGAACTTCAGAAGGCATCCAATGGTTTGCACATCCATTAAGGTAGTGCTCCCATGCCCACTGGTATTTGATGGGCATGAGTTGGTTAACGTCGATCTTTGTGCAGTTGATCAATTTTTTATCATCAACTGAAACTCTTTTCTCTTTTTTCATATATCCTCTTATTGACAACTTTCACAACCTGGGTCTAACAAAGAGCAGGCTTTAGGAGCTTCTTCTCTTTCTACCACAACTCTAGAAGATGCTGAAGAGCTCTTCATCCAGCGTGGTTGTAGACCGCGTTTATTGATATCCGTAGTAGACTTTTCGATCTGCGTGGCTGCTAAGCAACGAAGATAGTAGCAAGTCTTAATCCCTTTTTTCCAGGCATTCATGTACATCTCGTGGATCTTTTTTCCACTTGGTTCAGAAAGATACAAGTTCAAAGATTGTCCCATATCAATCCACTTTTGACGACGCGAAGCACATTCGATCAGCCAGTCTGGCTCAATTTCAAAAGAGGTGAGGAACACCCTTTTTACCTCTTCAGGAATTCTGTCTATTTCTAAGATCGATCCGTCGTAGTACTTAAGGTCATCTAGCATTTGCTCATCCCAAATACCGAGATCTTTAAGTTTTTCGATCAGATGGCTATTAGGAACCGTAAATTCTCCCGAGAGATTCGATTTCACAAATAGGTTTTTATATGTTGGCTCAATAGAAGCAACAACTCCGATGATATTAGCAATTGTCGCTGTAGGAGCAATAGCCATTGTATGGGAGTTTCTCATTCCGTGCGCTTTGATGTGCTCACGTACTTTGCTCCAGTCTAGCTTAGAAGAGCGGTCCATCATAATGGCTTCGCCGCGCTCTTTTTCTAAAAGATCAATTGTATCAATAGGTAGATATCCTCTATCCCATTTTGATCCTTTATAGCTTTCATAAGTCCCACGCTCTTTTGCCAATTCTGAAGAAGCTAAAATTGCGTAGTACGAGATCATCTCCATACTCTCATCTGAAAACTGCACTGCTTCTAATGATGCATAGCTAATTCCCAATTTGTAGAACACATCTTGCAATCCCATAATACCCATGCCGATAGGTCTATGTCTAAGGTTTGCATTTTTGGTCTCTTCGATAGGGTAGAAGTTGATATCAACTACGTTATCGAGCATGCGAATCGCTGTGCGGATCGTTTTAGCAAGACGCTCTTCATCAAGCTTATTGTCTTTAATATGCTTGGATAAGTTGATGGAACCAAGGTTGCAAACAGCTGTTTCTTCTTTAGAAGTATTGAGCAAAATCTCTGTACAAAGATTTGAGCTGTGAATCACTCCAACGTGATCTTGAGCGCCTCTTACGTTGCTTGGATCTTTGAAGGTAATCCACGGATGGCCTGTTTCAAAGAGCATGCTGAGCATTTTTCTCCAAAGTCCCAATGCATCAACAGTTTTGTAATTTTTGATTCTCCCTTCAGCTGCCATTTTTTCATATTCTGCATATCTTTCTTCAAAAGCTTTACCGTAAAGATCGTGAAGATCTGGCGTGTCAATAGGGCTAAAAAGGGTCCACGAACCATTTTTCTGAACTCTTTTCATAAAAAGATCAGGAATCCAGTTGGCTGTGTTCATGTCATGCGTACGCCGTCTTTCATCACCTGTATTTTTTCTTAGCTCTAAGAAATCTTCAATATCAAGGTGCCATGTTTCTAAGTAAGCGCACATCGCCCCTTTACGCTTTCCGCCTTGATTAACAGCTACTGCTGTATCATTTGCAACTTTTAAAAACGGAATCACACCCTGGCTTTTACCGTTAGTTCCTTTGATCAAAGAACCAGTAGCGCGAACATTTGTCCAGTCGTTGCCGATACCGCCTGCCCATTTTGAAAGCTGAGCATCATCTGCAATGATTTTGAAAATGCCGTGAAGATCATCCATCACTGTAGATAAATAGCAAGAACTGAGCTGAGAATGCGTTGTTCCCGAGTTAAATAGTGTCGGAGTCGCTGATGTAAAATAATGCTCAGAAAGAAGATTGTAGAACTCGATAGCTCTTTCATTTTTATCAGTTTCTTCAAGGGCAAGACCCATCGCTACTCTCATCCAAAAGATTTGAGGGGTCTCTAAGCGGCGCCCTTCTTCGTGGATAAAGTAGCGATCATATAGAGTCTGCAATCCTAGATATTGGAACAGATTGTCTCTTTGAAGATCCATTGCTTTAGCAAGACGCGGCAAATCAAAATCTAAAAGCTTAGGGGAGACCCTTTTATAAGAAATTCCCATTTTGATGTATTTAGGGAAGTATTCTTGGTGCGCTTTTTCAAGCTTAGGATCTAAAGCAGAAACTTCCATTGTTTCACGATAAAGAACATCTAGTAAAATCCCAGCTGTAATGAAGGCATATGCAGGATCTCTTTCTACCATAGAACGAGCTGCCATGATCATCGCGGTATCAACTTCTTTTTCTTTGATGCCGTTATAGAAGTTGTTCACTGTCAATTGAACAAGGTAGGGGACATCGATTTCTTCTTTGTAGTTGCGCGCTGCGTGTTCAATTTTGCTGCGGATCTCTCTTTCAGAAATTACGCGCTCTTTGCCATCTTCTGTAACAACTTTGAACGACTGATCTTTTTGGATTTGAGATGGGTTGAATCTTGTATCTTGCTTGCCAACTTTTTGAAGAATAAAAGCTTTAGCTTCCATAAAAAAGCGGCCGCCCATCAATTCTTCTTCGATGATTGTTTCAATGCAAGAAAGGTGTAGCGAACCTTCTAGGTTGTGTTTTTCAATCGCACGATCAACAACACTTTGTGTAAGTGCGTTAACTGCCGCTAAGATGTCTTCTGGAAGAATTTCTGATTCTATTGTTCTTGCCAAACGGAAAGCTCTTGCAATACTAAAGCCGATTTTCATTGGATTGAAGCGCACTAAAGTGCTTCTGTCATGGCGATAGATTTTGATGTTCTCGGGACTTTGGTCACGTTTAGCTTTATGCTGGTCGCGATAAATGATGTAATCTCTAGCTACATCATGCAATCCGTTTTTCATGAGTGTAACTTCAACTAAATCTTGGATCCCTTCAACCGTTAAGGTAACCCCTTTTTCTCCAAGTGTTTTTGCTTGGATGATAACGCTATCTGTTAGACGTTCGATTGTTTGCGACATCGCTTCAGGAAGAGCTAAAGGTCTTGCCACTTTTTTTGTGTCGCGAAACGCTGATTCGATAGCTTTTTCAATTCTTTCTCTATTGAACGGAACGATCCTTCCGTTTCTTTTAACTACCGTTAATAGATCCGTGTTCAAAGAACAGTTCTCAGATATTAACACACTCTTTGTAACACCTGTGAGGATCTCTGTGGGTTCCAAAGTCTTAACTTTTTTCATATTTCTCCTGACGGTTATGGAGGGTTATCATACTACATATTGTGTCATTTTCGCAACTATAACACTATATATTGTGTTTATAGGATATTGTCCAGAAAAACTTTCTTAAGAGCGCATCTCGCGTTAAAAGAGGACTCCATGCTACGATCATCTTATGAGAAGAATCTATATTTTACCCAACGCGGTAACAGCTTTTGGTTTAGCTTGCGGCTTATTTGTCATATTCCATTCAAGCATGACAGGCATCGATACATATGAAATGCTTAGACAATCCCTTTTAATCTTGATACTCGCTGCGATCGCAGATGTATTAGACGGTGCTGTTGCTAGAGCTATTCATGCCGAAAGTGAATTTGGCTTGATGTTTGATTCTATCGCAGATGTCGTTTCCTTTGGAGTCGCTCCTTCTGTCCTTTTCTTACGCTCACTTGATGTGGGGTTTAGCGGCCCTTACGCTCTTCTTGCTTTAGGCGGCGCTATGCTTTATACCGTATGTGGCGCTTTGCGTCTTGTCCGCTTTAGCGTTAAATCTTCTTCAGCTAAAGGGGACAAAGAAGCTGAGCTGAATATGAAGCAAAGTTTTGAAGGCCTCCCTATTCCTGCTGCAGCAATGGCGGCTGTTTCTCCAGCCCTTTTTCTTAGCACACCTCTTTTTGAGAGCCTAGTAAGCATATCCCATACTCTTCGCGCGGTCATTTTATCTTGCGTCATGATGGCTTTAGCGTATCTCATGATTAGCAAGTGGCGTTTTGCCAGCATTAAGACCTTTCGTATAAAGGTAGCTTCCTTTCACCTGATTTTTTTGACGGTGATGGCAGCGATTATACTCATCTACGGAATTCTACACTACTTATCGATTCTAGTTCTTGTAAGTTTTTGGGGTTATATCATTGTTGGACTAATTTTATCGATCATCCGAAAAATATCGGGAAGAAAATCTCAAAAATTGCTCGATTTTGAGCCTGATGATGAAGAAGAAAAATAAGATGAAAGTGCTAACGCCTGGATCGAGATAGGATCGACGCCTTGGCAATCATCTAATGAAAAAGAGCGAATATACTCCTCTTTTAATAGTTCTCTATAGTGATCAACTTCTTCTGTCATCTTAAATAGTTCGGTGAAGTTGACTTCAATTCCATGATAAAACGCTAACGCCTCTAATAACAAGGTACATTCCGCAACATCATAAGCCGGCGGGAGTTTTTTTGCTGAAAATTCCCAGTCAATTAAAGTGATTTCATCAGTTAAGGGGTCGTAAAATATGTTGCCTGGATTCATATCCCCATGAATACGAGTAGTTTTCGTATGAATTTCATCAAGTGCTAGCTGGGTTTTTTTCACTATATGAAGAAGTAATGGCTCCATTTTTTTTCTAGATTCAATTGAAGAGCTAGAGAGTTTTTTTAAATAGCTATTCAAGCTGTATCCCTTAGCGATTGTTATCGCTACTAGATCATCTTCAATTAAAATAATTTTTGGCGTATTAAAAGAGGAAAACTTCTTTTTTTCTAGATATTGAAGAGCTTCAATCTCTTTTTTTGATCTCTTGATCACACAAAGTTTTTTACCATTTTCATCCATCACATAATATATAGAGCCCACCTCAGCTAGATCTGCCCTATAGATCCTTTCATATACCCTGACCTTATAGGCAGGAAATATTTTATCTGCAAAAAAGAGGATCTTTTCCTCTTTGCATTCCTCTAGTTCCTCTTGATACGCAATAGGGCAAAGTGAAGCAACAGAGTAGGGCTTCAAATGCTGAGGGATTGGCAAAGTAGCAGAAAGAAAGAAAAGATTAACTAATAACTTCTTTAATAAAATCATAATATTTTCCAAGCTATATTATACATTAATAAAGATAATCAATCTATGTATCTATTTATTATATTTCAAATTTTTAGTGAAAATTTATTTTTTATTTGGGGATAACAGCTCTTTGTCCTAGAATATAGGTTATGATATACGTAATTTTATCCTTTTTTGCTCTAGCTTTTATCATCTTATTTCTTTGGTCTAAACTGAAAATCCAAGAAGCCAAGATGGAATTTTTGAAAGAAATGAAACAAACTCTAGGAGAGACCTCCTTTGAATCTTTGCAAAAGCTCCATACACAGTCTCAAGGTGAGTTTGAAAAAAAAGAAATAGCTATTGCTAAACTTGTCCAGCCAGTCCAAGACTCCTTACTTAGACTTGATGATGGCCTAAGAAAACTTGAAAAAGAGCGCAAAGGGGAGCAAGAGGTTCTTAAAGAGCAAATGCGTGCTATGATTGAATCAGAAAAGCATCTTCGCCAAGAAACAGCAAATCTTGTTTCTGCTTTAAGAAAACCTGAAATCCGTGGTATGTGGGGAGAAGTGCAGCTTAAGCGGGTGATTGAATTAGCTGGCATGCTCAATTATTGCGACTTTTTTGAGCAGCAAGTGCTCCAGACAGAAGAGGGAAGGCTGCGCCCTGACGTAGTGGTAAGACTTCCTAGTGAAAAAAGTGTTATAATTGATGCAAAGGCTCCGTTTGAAGCCTTCTTGGATGCAAATCAAACTAAAGATGATCATGTCCGACTAGAAAGGCTGCAAGATCATGCAAAGCATATCCGCATGCACATTACCCAGCTAGGTAGAAAAACCTATTGGAATTTTCTTGAAGGATCTCCAGAGTTTGTGGTCCTTTTCCTCCCAGCTGAAATATTTTTTAGCAGCGCCTTACAGCAGGATCCTTCGCTCATAGAATTCGCTGCAGAGCAAGGCGTTGTCATCGCTACTCCTACGACATTGATTGGTTTACTTAGAGCCATTGCTTATGGCTGGAAACAAGATCAATTTTCTAAAAATGCCCATGAAATAAGCCAATTAGGCAAAGAGCTCCATAAAAGAGTCTACGATATGACTAAGCATTTTGCTACTTTAGGAAAAAGCTTGGCAAGTTCTGTGGACGCTTACAATAAAGCCATGGGAACACTAGAAAAAAGAGTATTAGTGAGTGCAAGAAAATTCAAAGAGTATGGAGCGGCAGCAGATTCTATTGAAATTGATGAGCCTGAGCTTCTTGATCAGATCCCAAAAGATTTGGTGTAAAAACTGATCATGCTTCTTCGATTTTTTTGATCCAATCGTCGGGAACACCCGCTTTTTGTCGATACTCTTCTTGATAGATGTGCCCCTTAGCCCTTTTAGGGGTAAGATAGGGGTATAGGCTTTCGCAATACTCTACCCAGTCGTGGCTATCTTGTCTTTGCTGCAGCTTATGGAACCAGTTGATGCCAAAACGGACATGCTTAATTTCATCTAAAAGAATGCGATTCATCAATTCTTCCGATTCCTTATCCCCAATCTTTCTGAATGCAGAAGCATAAAAGGGTGCAAAGTCTAAATTTGCCATTTCAAAGGTCAAGCTCATCATACTAACGTAACGTATCGGAGAAGTAATAAATGGGGTGTGACGCCAAAAATGTTTGTAAAGCGGCAAGTCTCCAAGTGTGAGGCCAAGACCCTCTAAGCGCTTCATATAAATTCTGACGTGCTCTTGCTCTTCTTTTAAGGTGAACAACAGTCCTCTGCGAAAAGCCGTTGGAGCTTCAGGAAAAGCTAATAAGGCGTAAGCCATCATTTCTACAGCAAGAAGTTCATGGCCGCAGAATCTGTGTAAGCAAACAGCTCTTTTTTCAATGTCATAGAGTTCTTGCAGCGGGGGGAGTTTTTTTCTTTCGCCTCGCGTATGGGCTGAAAAGCGGATATTGTGAGCGCGTGCAGGTTCTCTTAAGAAAAGTGGTGAACCTGGATCAAGGTCTGTTAAAAAAGGAGGATCGAGAAGTTTATCCTCGATCCTTTCATTTTCCAAAATGTGGAGTGCAAATTCTCTAACTTCCATCGACAACATCAAGAACGAAATAGGCAGGGAATGCGAAGTTGTTGTTTGGACGGCTAGCAACGTAAAGACTTACGTATTTGCCCGCGAATTTCTCTAAATCTACTTTTGTAGAGTAAAGATATGCGCGTGGAAGATCTCTATCACGAATGATGAAATTTCCTGGTTTATTTTTGATTGGAGCTGTGTAAGACTCCAAAATTCCTGAAACACGAATCGCTTTAGTTCTTTGCTCTTGGTAGTAATCATCAAGAGATCTTGCAGGGTGTTGCGATGCCCAAACAAGGAATAAAGACTCTTCAGCAGAAATCCATGATTTCATTTTGTCTGTTAATGGAGCAACTTCAACAGGGATGTCAAGAGCAGGATTTGCTTCTTTTGCCATGGTGAGTTGTCTTGTAAGCTTGTTTGCTTTTGCTTCAAGGAAAGAAATTTTCTTTTGAAGGTAGCACTCTTGCAGTTCTACTAAATGGTTTCTTGCTTGTTCAGCAAATTCTGTGAAATCGCTGTAATCTTGGATCACAAGCTTGTAATTAGCAGTAGCTTTATCGAAATCGATTTCATCAAAAGATTTAGAAAGTTCTGCTTGTGAAACTGCATTTGCAGATTCCATAAGTTGAACGACAGAAGTTTTCTTTTTGTCTCTCACTGCTTTGAGCTCAGGACCACCCATTTTTTCGATGAACTCTCTAGCTACATACAAACGGGTGTTTTTAGGCGGGGCAATTTCGAGCCATTTTGAATTTTGATCGCTGATAGCGCCATTGACTTTATCGCCTGTGTTTAAATGTCCAATCACTGGAGCATTTAATTCTGGCTGAAGGCGAACATTTACGCGTGTTCCTTCAACAACATTATCTAAAACAAAGCTGCGAAATACGTAAGCTTTCATATCGCTTGGAGCTTCGATTCCGTAGAAATCGTTTTTCTCTTCCACAACGATTACCCAATCATCTTTGGAGAGTTCTTTTACAATTGAGCTCTCGACATCGGGCTGTAAGCGAAGTCTTACACCATTTCCTACAACTCTACCGGTGAAGGCGTTGTATTTTGGCGCTTGTCTTTCAGCAACGGGCTGCGCTGAACTTGCAGACATTGCAGGAGTTGATTTGATTTGTGCCGGCTGTCTGATAGGCATGCTATTTGACAGCTCAGGCTCCAATGTTTGTACAGCTGTGAGCTTGCCTTTTTCATTAGCAATAAGCGCGCTGCTGCAGCAAATAGTTAAGAGAACAATAGCTCTTCTCATGGACACCATCCTGATTCATGAATAATGGCCCCATTCTATGAATTTGTTCGTTTTTGAGCAACCCAAATCGCGATTGGTCTAAAAAACTTAACTACTGAGTAAAACCGCACGGATGTGCTCGCAATCATTTTTGCCGCACGTGCATCCGATCGGCTCACCTAAATAGACTTGGTAGTGTTCTTCTTTATCAAGAGGGTGAATCACTTCAAACAAATGCTCTGCTTTTTGTGTAATATCCCAATCTTTGAAGCGCAAATCTTCTTCAGAGATGCATTCTTCGATTTCTGCAGAAGGGGCGTACATCGCTTTAGCGATTTGACAGTGAGGACAGTTGCAATGAAGATCTTCTACAGAAATTTGAAAAATTGCAGGATCAATACCCAGCATTTTTGTAATTGCTTCTATGCTTTTGAGGATTGGTTTCGGTAAATCAGGCGCATTAGCAAGCAAAGGATTGTGTCCTACTAAATTGCCAAGTTGCGGCATTCCTTCGAGCTCTATTCCGATAGGAAGCGAATCGAGTTTTAAGGCAAGATCTCCTCTATTGGATTCATGAGATTCGATATGTTTAGCATGAGATTCAAAAATATGTTTTACACATTCTTTGCTAAGGTTTGGAATCAATACTGGTTTATCAAGATTAAGACCTATCACAAGGTGATGTTCTTCCATCTTTAGGTAATCGACTCTGTCCCATGTAGTAGATATATAAGGGGGAATATGGAGAATTTTGTCGGTAATTTTCATAAGACCTCCTTGAAGTACTTATTCATCATTATACCTATTTTAGCACTTAAGCGCAACGATTGCTGAAAAATCACCCAATATACTAACATTAAAAAATTTAATACGTATAAATAAAAAGGGTTGTAATAAGAGCTTTTTTTTTGCATAAGGGGGCTAGTATGTAAATTTATTTGGAGGTTCAATGGCGAGAAAAACCTATGTGGTGGATACAAATGTCATTTTGCACGATGCACAGTCTCTTGTAAATTTTGGTCCCCACGATGTGGTTATCCCAGGTAATGTGATAGAAGAATTAGATAGAATCAAACGATTCAACGATGAAATGGGAAGAAACGCAAGACAAGCTATGCGTTTTGTCGATCGCATGGGCGCTTCGGGAAATCTTCAAGCAGGCATTTTGCTAGAAGGTGGCTCAAAGCTTCGTGTGGTGCTAGAATCGCCTCAAATTAAAGCCAAAGAATTTACTTTAACTCCTGATCGAACCAGATACAAATTCTTTTGCACCGTTTACGATTTAAAAGAAAAAGGGGAAGATGTTGTCATTGTTTCCAAAGATTCGATCACAAGAATCATTGCTGAAACAATTGGTATTGCAACACAAAATTATGCAACTTCTAAAGAGTATTTCTCCACGCTTTACCGTGGTATACAAACTCTAGATGTGCAAAAAAAATTGATCGATGAATTCTATAAAGATGGACACATCGAGCTTCCAAAAGAAGAAAAATTTTCTCCTAATGAGTTTTGTATTTTAAAGAGCGCTGAAGGATCTTCAGCTATTTGCCGCGTTGATAGCAAAAGGGCTAAACTCGTCCCACTGGCCCATATCAATAAGGATCTTTGGGGTATTAAACCAAAAAACGTCGAGCAAAAATGTGCCATCGATTTGCTTTTAGACGATAACATCAAACTAGTCACCTTTGTAGGTCAAGCAGGTACTGGTAAAACATTATTAGCTCTAGCAGCAGGTCTTCGCAAAGTTTTTGATGAAGGGGTCTATTCAAGAATCATCATCACCCGCTCTGTTATTCCTGTAGGTAAAGACATCGGTTATTTGCCTGGAACAAAAGAGGAAAAGCTCCGCGCTTGGATGGGGGCCTTTTACGACAATTTGGAATACATCTGCGGCACTTCAAAAGATAAAGAGCTAGGTGCTGAGACCCAAAAATGGATTGTAGAGAGCAATAAACTCCAAGTTGAAGCGATTACCTACATGAGAGGGCGCTCAATCGCTAATAGCTATATCATCATTGATGAAGCACAAAACCTTACCCCGCATGAAATGAAGACCTTGATTTCACGCGTTGGTCCTAATACAAAGGTAATTGTGCTTGGCGATCCTACCCAAATTGACAACGCGTATTTAGACTCAGATTCTAACGGCCTTGTCTATTTGATCGCTAAAATGAAGAAATATCACCTCTATGGCAATATTTTCTTTAAACAAACTGAGCGTTCAGAGCTTGCGGCGTTAGCATCAGAAGTGCTATAATTTTCGCCCATGTATGATGTAGCAGTGATAGGTGGAGGGGCAGCTGGCTTTTTTGCTGCCCTAAGAGCCAAAAGTCTTAGACCTGAATTAAAGGTGGCCATTTTTGAAAAATCGGGCGCTTTACTCTCTAAAGTGCGCATTTCCGGCGGCGGGCGTTGCAATGTAACCCATCACCAGTTTGATCCTGTTTTACTCTCTAAAAACTACCCTAGGGGGTCAAAAGAGCTTTTAGGTTTATTCCATCGCTTTGGCCCTTTAGACACTATCGCTTGGTTCAAAGAAAGGGGAGTAGAGCTCAAAACAGAAAAAGATGGCAGGATGTTTCCTATCACCGATTCTTCAGAGACGATCATCAATGCTCTTGTTGGTGAAGCCAAAGAGTTAGGGGTGGAAATCCGATTAAAAGAAAAAATTACAACATTGCCTGAAGCTAAAACCTTAATCCTAGCCTCCGGAAGCAGCCCTGATGGCTACGAAATAGCTAGATCGTATGGGCACACGATTGTTCCTACTGTCCCTTCTTTATTCACATTCAATATCCCTACAAGCCCGCTAAAAGAGCTGTCTGGTATCGCTATTCAAGATGTAAAGGTAACTATCGACGGATTTTCTATGAGCCAAAGAGGTCCGTTATTGATCACTCATTTTGGATTTAGCGGCCCTGCGGTACTAAAACTTTCTGCCTGGGCAGCTAGATTCTTGCATGAAAAGGGCTATTTAGCAGATGTGCATATCGATTGGCTATCAAGCATAAAAGCATATCCGATACTGCTTAATTACAAAAAAGAGCACCCTAAAAAAGTGATGTCTACAGACAATCCCTTCCAATTTCCCAAAAATTTTTGGAAGCTATTTTCCATGGATAAACCCTGGAAGGATGTTTCTGATAAAGATCTATTGATTTTAGCAGAAAAGCTTCACAACGATGTCTACAAAATGGAGGGAAAAACGACCCACAAAGAAGAGTTTGTCACAGCAGGTGGTGTGATGCTTAAAGAGGTTGATTTCAGAACGATGCAAAGTAAAATAGCTCCCCATCTATTTTTTGCAGGAGAGATTCTTGACATCGATGGCGTTACAGGGGGCTTTAATTTCCAAAATGCGTGGTCTACAGGATACACAGCAGGCCAGAGCGCAGCTAGCCTGTGTTGAATCATTTTTAATGAGAATTCGCTTCGCTTCGCGCTCTTCTCAAGACGCGAGGATCAATCAAAAGCTCTTCTTGCCGTTTTGCCGCTAGCTGTCCGCAGCCGCCGCTAATATCTTGGCTCTTGCTGTAGCGAACAGGGGCAGGTATTGACCTTTCCGAAAGATACGATTGAAACTTTGTGATTTTTTCTTTTGCTGAAGCGTGCATGTCTACTCCCGGGAAATGGTTCATCGGGATGAGATTTACTCTTGCTTTGATCCCATGAAGGAAGCTGACAAGTTTTTTTGCATCTTCGATGCTGTCGTTGACACCTTCGATCATTACATATTCAAAGGTGATGCCATAGCGTTTTGGCGCAGGGTAGGTCAAAAGAACCTCTTTCAATTTCGCTAGAGGATAGCGGCGATTGATCGGCATCATTTTGCTCCGTTTTTCATCTTCAGCTGCGTGCAGCGAGATGGCTAATCGCACCGGAAGATCTTTGCCAAGCTGCTCAATTTGAGGGGCAAGACCTGATGTAGAGATCGTTACCTTAGAGCTAGAGAGATTCAGCGCATTTTTATCGATCATCACTTTGCAGGCTTTGACTACTTCTTCATAATTGTCTAAAGGCTCGCCCATACCCATAAAAACAACGTTTGTTACAGGCTTTTTTTGGTTTGCAAGGACGATTTGGGAGAGAATTTCCCCAGAGGTTAGGTTTCTGCGAAAACCTAGTTTTCCTGTTTGGCAGAAAGTGCAGCCCATTTTACAGCCTACTTGGCTGCTGATGCAAAGGGTTGATCGATCGTCGTAAAACATAAAGACCATTTCAAAGACAAAGCCATCTTTGGTCTTTAAAAGAAATTTTTCAGAACCATCTTTTGAAATCAAATGTGCATCGATTTCAGGAAGATCCCAAGTAAAAGAT
>Ga0194118_10002075_pt1 | contig 26448 bp, 34 predicted proteins | sample TA2MahsurfametaG_2_FD_148662 | JGI IMG/M metagenome (GOLD analysis project Ga0194118, IMG submission 148662) | Freshwater microbial communities from Lake Tanganyika, Tanzania - TA2015013 Mahale N5 surface | ecosystem: Environmental > Aquatic > Freshwater > Lake | place: Tanzania: Lake...
AAGAGCTCTATCATTTTTAAATCTAAAACTCTTTCTTGTAATTCTTTTATATCTTCTTCAGTGATCATTTATTTTTTCGCTCATCATTTCTTCCAATCTTCGTCGCATATTTTCTGATTCGTGTTGATCTCTTGCACAGTGTCTGTAACCTCTCAATCCTTTCATAATCATTGTGCCTTGATAGAACATTGTGCCAGCAAATACCAGTAATAGAACTATGCCTATTATTTCAGGGTAATGTTGAGCCATGGTAGTAGTGGGGGAATAACTCCTATAAGTCGTAAAAGTCCTTCGGCAAATAAAGCAAGGACAAACCAACCGACAAACATAGAAATAATGGAGGCATTTCTATTATGCCTTCGTATGGCAGCATCAATCATCTCTTGACACTCTTTATGGGTGACTAGGTGTTCTGGTTTAATTTGATTCATTCTATGCGCCATTTCACATATATCTAATTATAATTTTACTTAACTAAAGTTATCTATTTTTGTTCATTCAATGACATTTGATTGTGATGTCTCTCTATCAATAAAACATTCTATTGGTTTGGGAGTTTCTTGGTCAAAATTTTGTTCCAAACAAGTACAAAGTTTTTTGATAATTTTAATATATTCATCATGCATCCATTCACTACCAGTTTCCTCGAAGGCGTAATGCTTACACGCAACGATGATGCGATTAATATCTTTGCTTGATAAATTGTACATTTTAATACCCTCAACTTTTTTTATCAATTTTTGCTGGAAATTTTTTTTTCCAGATTTATGGTTTCTGTTTTTTAATTTAGTAAAATCTTAGCAGATTTTATTTCAACTAGTGTAGCTCCACTAAGGACTATATTTTTGGTGGATGTGACTTTAAAATCTCCAGGTGTAGCAGTAACTTCAACGTCACCACCAGCATCTACTTTTATGGACGGTTTTCCAGGAGTTCCTGTTTTTAAAAGAAATGTTTCTTTTTGTTTTATGGCAGGAACTGATGGAGTTCCATCAAATGTTACTGCTCCTTTACCAGATGCTTTCAAATTAAAATTTCCGTTGCCAACTGTCATGAACAGATTTTTTTTAGCAGACAATCCTATTGCACCCTCAGACACAATATTTAAATCACCTTTAACACCAAATTCATAGTTACCACCAACTGTATAGTTAATTCCTCCTGGAGTAGAAAATGCTTGCGAAGCCCCAGGTTTGTTCTGTTCAATTGCAACTTCACCAGTTCCTTCTACATATTCAGCACCAGAAACATTTCTCCTAAAATAATTTGCTGATAAATTGAAATTACTTGTATAAAAATTTATGTTTCCAGAACCTTTGCTGCCAGTTTGGATTGTTATATTTTCCGTTGCTTGGAGAGATAAATTATTATTTGCTTTTATGCTGACATTTTTGCCTTTGAGTCCAATGTCACCACCAATTGCTTCAATTGCAACATCTCCATAAACTGCAATTGAAAATGGAGGAACTTTTTTTATTTCTGTATCTCCTTTTGACCCCTCACTCGAAGTAGCATCACCATCATTTCCTTTAATCTCTATCGCATAAGTATTATATTTTTGAATCGCTTCTTCGGCAGCAATAACTAACTTGCCACCGCACCCACTGTTTCCTGATTTACCAGCACCAAGAATAAGATTACCATTGCTGTCAAAATGCATAATATTTGTTCCATTAGTTACCATGAACCCATGAGAACCGTCTTCATTTTCATATCTAGCAATAGTAAGTTCTTTTTCTTTAAAAATTACGGTAAAATTTTTCGGTCCTGATTCGGGACCTGGAGGAGTGCCGCCTGGAGCTGCTGGTGGTGTTGTTCCTGCGGGGGGAGTTTTAACTGGTGATTTTGAATCTGATGCTGACATAATTTTACGGGCAATCGATGTATTTTCCTGTGCCAATCTTGGCGTAATCTCTTAGTTCTAGTTCTACAATATCTAGACATGCTAATGATGGTAGAAACTTTGCTCCAGTACCGCCTCCACCAGTAATTAATATTTTTGGCAATTCTTTATATGATTTGGTTCTATCCAAAACTTCAACGCTAAAAACTATTCCATTTTGTATGATTGCTCTTGCAACATTTGGGTCTCCATTTACAAGTACAGTTGGAGGTTCTGTATAACCAGATCCTGGTCTTATCATAGTGAAAGAATCTATGATACAAGTTAAATTATCTGGAGTATCTTTCTTGTAATTAAATCCAGTCCTAGTGATTCGAATTTCTGTCACATATCCATCTGCATCTAATAATGGGAACGCACCAGCACCATATCCATTGCCGCCAATAATTACTTTTGGAGGGTTATCATAGGGACATCCTGGGTCAATGATTGGGATGCTAATAATTGCACCAGTACTATCTGTCAGTGCTTTAGCAGTTGGTTTAGTTAAACAAGGAGTGATACGTGGTGGTGGTTCAGGAGGATTAACAATTTTATCACCAATGATTACAAATCCAGCAAATGCACTTGTTCCATTGACAAAAAATGTTGCAGATTCGTCGGTCTCAACTTTTCTATCTTCTGATATAGTGAGAAATACTTTTGCAGAATTACCAATAACTATGAATGATCCCGCCAAAGTTTTTGTAACAAAGTCGTCGGGTGTGATGTCAGTTCCGAAAATTGTGTAGGCAAATGTAGATCCATCAGCAACATTAGTTGTTGATATAGTTAGTGTTACTGTTTCCCCTTCTTTATATTCTAATTTATCAGCAGTTACACTGTAGCTCGGTACAACTGTTGTGGTGGGAGCGGTAAAAGTAGTAACAGCATTAATAGTTACTGTCGCTTCTGCTGTAGTTCCCACTATTAAAAATTGTATTACTTCTGCATCCTCAACTACTGTTGATGCCGTTGTTACAATTGGTATAGTAGCGGTGCCTCCAAATATACGGAAGGTTCCAGTCAATAGTCCGCCAACAATGTCAGATGCATCTATTGTTCCACCCAGTTGATAAGATAGTAATGTATTATCTGCAACATTATTTGTTGTTACAATAAAGTTTACTGTTTCACCACCATTTATATTAGATTTGTCTGCTGTGACAAAATATTGTGGTGTTGTATCTATCTCTTCTGTAATTAATACAGTGGCAAAAGCTGAAGTTCCATTTATAGTAAAAGTAAATACTTCTGGCAAATCTAATCCAGGGTTATCATCGTTTGATGCAATTGTTTTTGATACTGTTGCTGTGCCAGTTGGTCCAATAATTCCAGATCCCGTCAATGCATTGTCGGTAAAATCACTTCCAGTTATATTTGTTCCAGTTATTGTAAAATTAAATGGAGTTCCATTTAATACATTGGTGGTGCTAATAGTAAACACAACTGTTTCGGTTTCAGCAACGCTAGTTTTATCTGCATTTACACTAAATGTTGGTAGCGGAGGCACTGAACTTGTTAAGGGAACAGTTGGAATAATTGGTGCCACAGTTGTTACCCCAGGTGGAATTGTACCCACTGGTACAGTGACAGGTGTTCCAGTCGGAGTGGTAGAGGGAATAGTGGTTCCAGGAGTACGTGCTCCTGGTGTAATCGCTCCTGGAGGAGGAGGAATAGGTTTTGACACAGGTGTTGTTGGTGTAGTTGATTCAGTAATTGTTCCAACGTAATCTTCAGCACTAATTATAGCAACAATTCCATCTGGTGTATAATCTTCTATAATTTTAAAATTAAATGTTTCTGCGCCTTCAGTTAAAGCATCAGCATATGCTTGTATGTTTACACGCTTTTCTTTTTCCGCTGGACCAAATGCTAGAACTCCTTTTGCAGTAGAAAGGGTGCCAGTAGTTCCTAGAATGTCGTAATCAGTTCCTCTAATTGCAGTATCATTTGATATCTCATATATAAGGCTAGAAGCCTTATCAATATTCCCACTTCTAGTTACAATAAATTCGTTAGTTGATCCTTCAACAACAATAATATTTGATGAAGTATATCTCATTGTATTGTCTGGAATTGCAGGAGTTCCCCCAATAAATATGATCTCAGTTGGAGTTTCTACTGGATAATTTTTTGCTTCTTCACAGATACCTTCTGAAAAATCTAGGTTGCCATTTTCTATACCATCAATTAAATCATCTAAAAAGTCATCATTTGTTTCCGAACTTGTGCAGTCAACACAAATTGTTTTTAATTTTGAACATGATTGTGGTAATCCAGAACAAGATATACCAAGTAAAGCCATGATGCCTGCTATTGCATTACCTACAATATCAATTGCTGATGCTATTGGTCCTAGTAATGCTGTAATTGAAGCTAATATTGTGTCAATTAATTCATTTATAGCAGAAAGAATTTCGGATATGATTCCATTAACAATATTACCAACTAAGCATAAGGCGGCGTTATAAGCTTCGGATATTATTGCATTCAATAGGTCGCTTAACCATGATACTAATCTGTCAGTAATATCTTCAATACTACAACCTATCGTTTTTAAAATATTATCCAACCATTCCTGTACCTCTTTTAATCTTGCTTGTTTTGTTTTAACTGGAGGATGCCCACGCTGTCCAGTAACTTCCTCTAATAACGCCACATATGCCTCTCCAAGAACTTCTGCAGTTGCAATATCTCCAGCAGCCAAAGCTGCATCAAACGCCCCCGCAGTTGCTCCTAGCGCAACAAGAGATTCTGTTGGAATATCAATATCTGAAGGAATAATTGGAAGAACTAATGCCTCTTTGTATAAAGCTAAATCTGTTAGTTGTTTAGCGCCCTCCTTCATTGCGTTTAAAAGTTCTCCTTTTACTCTAGCAATAGTAGATTTTACTAACCTGGCAGCTTTGTGTATGTATTTTGTTTGCGCTTCTTGTACCGAAGTATTAATTGCGCCAGTTGCTTTATTCAAATAATATGATCCAACATTTCCACCAGAAGCTGATACAATACCTAAAAAATCACCTAAAATTTTTGTTAATCCAGTTTCTAAATCACTCTCTGCTCCACAAGTTGGATCTGCTATTGTGATACAAAATTTAGCCCCAGTTGGATTTGCTTCAGAATTTTTACCAAATGCTGCAAGTATTTCTGGGGGCAATCCATCTGCTTGTGCGGCATAAGAAGAAGCGGCAGGTTCAGCACCAGTTGTATTAGATCCAGGATCTAATCCAGAAGCAGCTGAAGCACTACTTGGAGAATGTTTGGGTTGATCTGTGGCAGAATTTATTTCTGGATCTAAGTACGTTGTAAATGATTTGCAAGTAGATCCAGGATTGGGATCCTCTTTAATTGCTTTTGTAGATCCTTGAGTATGCCCAACAGATCCAAGAATAATTGGTTTTTGTTGGTCGTTATCAAGGTAAAATCCAATAACCCAATTACCTTGTCTTAAATTACATGTTGCACCAGTAACGCCGCCATCAGAATGTGGCGTAGTAACTGGCATCATTACACTTGCCCACGGGAGTTGATCCGTTGGTGTAACATCACAATCCTTAAGATGTGTTCCTACGATACGAACTTTATATCTACCAGAAAACTTAGGGTTTGTAGATTTTTCTGATTCTACTTGCCCTATCCACCAATTGAATCCATCGGCACCAATTTGATGTACAGGAAATAGTGAAGATAATACAGGATCCATTTACAAAACTTTTTTAGTATTTATTTAACTTTGGAAGCAATTTCTTGACTTCCATATGTATCCCTTATCAATGATAAACAACTGCTGGAAATTCTTTTTTTAAAATCAAATACATGATTGACTTTTGATATTAAATAATCTCCGCTGTGCTCTGGGTCATATGCTACTGTAGCTCTATCTGATGATGGTATTTGATTGGGCAATTTAATTGTAATTTTTGTACCAATTCGAATTGATGGGTCGCCACTTATTTGTATATTTAATTTTTGATTTGTCAAACTAGAAATCCTTGATATAGATTGTGCTATATAATTTTTTTGGAAATCTGGAAATGGTGCTGTTGATGATGTAGATCCATCTCTTGCATCTGGAGATGCAATTGTTGATTCACTAAACCACGTCTCATGGTCTAATAGTACGCTCATAACTCTTGTTGGATATTTAGAAAGTTCTTTTTGCCCAGCACCTAATTTATTTTGAGATCCCAAATGGTTCATACTAGAGAAAGAATTTGAAAGAGAATATACAAACTCTTCATATCCACCAGTGCTTAAATTGTAAAAGCATATTAAAGAAGAGAACGCGCCCATTCGTAATTTTCCTAGCACATTAAGTTCACTATTATAATCCATGTCGTAAATTCTTTTTGTTGGATCCACTCCCTTCGCTTCTGTTTCTAAGTAATATGTTCCAATACTTACGTTTTCTCTGGAACACAATGCATCAATTGATCTGAAAAAATATCCATCACGATTTTCGTAAAACAGATATCCAGCAGTTCCAGATGACTGAGTATATTTTCCAGAAGAAACTTCTGCTATAGGCGTAGTTGGTGTAACCCCTGTTCTAACAACTGCTCCTGCTCCAGTTGCACTTATAGATGGTGTCGCCCCAAGCGTAGACGTACTGCCAGAAGGAACTGCTTTGGTCTGAAGGTGATTAATAATAGAGAATACGGTTTTCTTGCCAGGACTAAACGAGATCTGAAACATTGATGGATCAACAGAAACTGTTTTAGTTGTTTTTAAATATTGTTTTAATAAATTTGATGCTATAGCTTCTGGTTTTTCTTGCAAAAGTTTAGGAACTCTTACGCCTTCATTATATAATGCTTCAAGTGAGATCAATCCCAAAACATATGTTTGAAATCTTTCAGCAGAAAATCTATTACTAACCTTAAATACTCTAAACTCATAAGTGTGATTCACATTTTTAGAATCTTTAATTTCTATTTCCACCTTTTCAAATCCTTGAATTGGTAATGAAGATATTAAGTTATCCCCGTTATCAACAATGGTTAATGTTCCTGCAATAGATGGACAGAAAATATCTTCAAAATAATCAAACCTCATAACCATATCGGTTATAACTTTTGGGTCATTAGAATCTACAGCGTATATTTTTACGACAGTTGGTGTAAAACTAACTGCATATGAATTTTCTTGTGTCATTATCCTATTGTTTCTGCGTAAACTTTCTGAACGTTATGGTAGATGTCTTGTACGGGATTGGTGCCTGGGCGTGGTAAAACTTCTGCTGTTGATTGCGGTGACGTTCCAGTAGTACTAGGACTACCACCAAGATTTAATGCAGCAATCATAGGTGACTGATTGCTAGAAGATTCGTCTGTGGATGCTGCAGCTGTAGGTGATCGAGGTTGAGTAGGTGGTGCCATCGCTTGTGATGTCTCGTCTACACGAGTTCTTCCGCCATTACTGTTAATAAAATAATCCACAATTGATTTTGCTTGTGCAGTATTAGATTGCATATTCAATACATTATTGATTCCAGGTCCAAAGAACTTAAATCCTTTAGCAGTTTTATGTGCTTTTATCTCTCCATATTTTGGATGCTGGAAGGTTCTTTCTTCGCCAACTTGCATACCAAAATTTTGTGTGATTTCTTGACCCAAATCTTTTTGTGCAGGAGGAGGATTTGGTGGGGGAGATGGTTGAGCTACTGTCGCGGATGAATATGGTGATAACAATCCAGGATTTCCTGCTGTATTAAATGTGTGTCTTCCTGCTATAAATTCATTTACTTGCTGAGATGCATCTTCTGGAGCTATTGATGCATTTCTAAATCCAGTTGCCGCAGCAGCTTTTTTAACATCAGATTCAGATAAATTAAATTTTGTTTTAATTGCTGTTCTAAACTCAGGATCATTCATCATCAATTGATATGCTGCTTCCGCTCTAGCATTCTCTTCGGCATTTAATGGTCTATTCAACTTCCCTTCACGATAAGGTTGATATTGAAGAGGTGCTTGAATAATATCAGTAACACTACCACTTTCAGCATTAAATTGTCCAGCGCCAAGTTTACCAGATTGAACTAATCCTGCTCTATTTAATACCGATCTACCTACCATAGCCATTCCCTCTATTCCTTCACCACCAGCTTCTGCTATCATCAATCTTTTTAATAATTCCTTTTCATTCCCGCTAATATCAGCTGGTTGAGGAAGTCCTCCAGTTGGATCTGGTTGATTCTCTTCAATCTTTTTACCCATACTTTCAAGTAACTTACCAAATCCTTCTGTAAGTTTTGCAAGAATGTTTTTAGATCCCATTCCATCTTCACCATCCTCTTCCGCAGAGGTTTCTGTTGATTTACCAGCGGTTGCTTTCTGTACAATTGATGATGGTAATCCAAATACATTTGCTATTGGTCTAGCAATCCTACTTATATCAGCACCCAATCCAGTATCTCCAACGCTTTTCATGTACTCAGTAGTTGTTGCTAATATACGACCACCAGTAGCAACCATAGGTAATGACATTGCATCCATTAATGATTGTGACATGGCAGACGCTTGTGTTGTTCCACCCACCGCTAACTTATTTGTAAGATTAAATCCCAGTTTTCCACCCATAGAGGGGGGCGGTGCAGTGGTTCCAATCTCATAAGATTGTTTGGGCATCATAGGAGTAATTCCTTCCATATTAGATACTCCTGCTGATTCTGCCCGCTTTCCTGCCTCAGTAACAGCTGGTTTTTTTGGATCTGTAAATGCATTATCAAGTGGTATAACAGCTTCATTACCATGCAACTCCACGGGGTATCCAGAATCTGGTCCAGAAAATATAGCACCAGTTTCTGCTTGTGGATAGTTTTGTTGTTTATCAATAAGTTGTTCCAATTTCTCAACTCTTTCTTCAATAGGTTCATTACCTTGTGTTGTTACATCATCAAATGTTTCTGTAGAGGAAGAATCTTTCGTATCTTCTAATTTTTTTTCTGCCGCAGATATTTTTTTGATTTGTTGTTGTGACTTTCTAGTTTTAGTTTGTTCTGATATAACTTTAATTAAGTTGTCAAGTTTTTCTTCTAATGTGTTTGCTCTATATTTTAATTGATCTGCTATACTGTCTTGTGCATCTGCTGCTTTAATTATGCCAGCAGATGATGCTGCCACATTACTATTCAAAGATTTAGCAGTTGCTTCTAATGAGGTTAACAATTTCGTAAGAACTTCAAATAATTCTTCTTTGCTAACTCTTTTCCTGCCAGTTGCTTTCTGTATCTTCTTAACAGATCCCGAAAGCATAGAAGATTTTGGTTCTACACTTGGATCATCAAGAGAAACTTTATATAATTCTTTAAACTTATCTCTAAAAGTTGGCGCTTTGGGTCCCTTTTTAAATAAGGACCAAATCATATCTATTCTTTCTGATTTATCATATTTTCTGTTTCCAGATTTGCCAAGCATAATTGCTTTAGCAGTATTCTTTTTTTCAAGAAAATTTTTCAGTTGATTCTTTTTTTTATCAACAAATTCTCCACCAAATTTATACTTCAGTGCTTGTTTAAAGAAATACCCTCGTTCAATTCCTGCTTCTTCTAATGATGTTTGATTTTCTTCTGCAATTTGAGATGCATATTCACGTTCCTCTTCAGCCATTTTTCTGGCTTGAAGCATCTTGGAAATAATACTTCCAATTGGGTTTACATTTCCTCTGGTATCTCTAAAACCTTCAGTTCCTGCTCCCATTTATAAATCCTCCTCTATCATATTTATCCCACAAGTCGCTGCATAACTATGTTTGCAAGGGTACTATTTGATTCATAATAATTTTGGTGAATCTGCTGCACACCTCCTGACATTTTTGCCATTGCAACTTGTGCGGGTGGTTGTTGATTTATAATCATGATCTGCCCACCAGAATAATTCTGATCCTGTTTTAAATAAGTAGCAATCTCAGATGTATTTTTTTCTGGATTGCTGTTTTTCTTATCTAGCATCGCACCATATCCTGTTGGTCTTCCAAACATATCGTACTGACCAGTAAATCCTTTCCCAGGTGGAAGATTCATTTGTTTTTTAACTCTTTCCAACTCAACTTGTTTCATATATGGATGTTCTTGTAAGGACGAACCAGTTCCTTTAAAGAAATTACTAAACAATCCAGCTATCTGTCGAGTTTTTTCTGCATCAAATACAAATCCATCGGTGTCTGTGCTAATCAACTCTGGTCCTTTTTCTCCAGTTAAATATGTTTTACCTTTTTTTATTGAACCACCATTTTCTCTTCCTGGTATTAAATTTGAGAGTGCATCCAATCCCAGTTGTACTGGGTTCTTCTGATCAGGTTGAACTTGAATAGAGGAGGGACCCATAACGTCCTCAACCATCTCAGCTTTTTCTTTTTCTTTATCATAAACGTTTTTGGTAACTTCTTTACCATCCATAAAATATCTTCCACCTTCTCTTTCTGTAAAAGTTTTATCATTGATTTTAGTAGAACTAATTACTTTAGGTGCTGCTCCTGGGGGTGGTGGTGCTGTTCCATCGTAGTTTTCTATCGTTAACCCAGGAACTTTTCCAGCAGCAATATCTTTCAGTTTAAGTGAACCTTTTAATAAAGGTTCTGGATCAACATGTTGTCCATTTACTATCACTTCAAAATGAAGATGTGCAACTGTACTAATACTATCCTTCTCAGTTAGTACCCCCAATTTTTGTCCTGCTTTAACTTTATCACCTACTTTAACAGATGGGATTACATGCAAATATCTTGTCTCCATTCCATTATCATGTTTAACATAAACACCCTTACTAACTCCACCACCAGGAAGATCAGCAACCTCAATAATAGCTGATACAGTTCCAGGTAAAGCAGCACTAAATTTCATACCAGCAGGACCAACAATATCTCTACCCAGATGTTTTCTGTCCATTTTACCAGTTCTCCCCATTCTAGGAGCACCAAACTTTGCTCCAGGGTAATCTTGCATATCACCTTCTTCCATGGGATTAACAATGTTTCCTTTTAAATCACCAGCGACAACCGTTCCATCATATTGATCTGGTCCAGGATTTGGATTTCCGCTTTTAATCTGTTCTAATAATTGCTGGAACCTACCTCCTGGATCCAGCATCTTCAAAAGTTTTTCGGAAAACTTTTCTGGGTTTTGTTCTTCCAATAAAGACCTTTCCATTTCAGATAGTTCTTCTTCTGGGGTTTTTGTTTTTCTTTTGTTTATAATTTCTTTTAAAGAAGGAATCGTTCCGCCAGAATCACTCTGCACCAGAATGTTTGGTTTGCCATATTTTTTAATCAACGGAGATGCCAACTGTTTAATCACGGGAGTTATTGAAGCAGCAGCAGGTCCAGATTGATTAAGGAATCCAACAGTAGCACCAAGAAGAGTTCTTGCTATTGTAGATTCTTGATTATATAACTCTTGGTTGTCTTTATTGTTTTTGTTTACAACTAATTCTGTACCATGCAATATTGCTGTACCTGGTTTTGTACTTTCGGTTCCTATTTCATATTGATCTGAACCAACACCTAAAGCTTCACTAAAAAATGCTGCGAAATGTTCATCTTTTGGAGCAGGAAGATTTGGTTCAATATTTTTTGTGTATGCAGCAACGTCAATATCACGAAGGATATCAATTGCGGCAAACCCCCAACCAGCAACAGGTATGGCACTACCAAATGATAAGAACCCACCCTTGACATCACCCATTGCAATGCGTGCAAGTCCTTCTCCCAATCCATAGGCAGTAGAAATTCCAGGAACTAATTTAGCAGCAATTTTAACTGTTAATTTTTCTGCTCCCTCTTTACCAATTTTGCCAACCAATGCCTTTTGAATAGCAGGACTCTTAAGTGCTCGCTGCAACACATCTTGCCCCGCTCCCCTAGTCACCCTGTCGGCGCTGCCGACAGCGCCAGCAACTGGGCGAGAAATACCACCAGCAAGGTTTCCTACTGGAGTTTTAGATAGAAATTTTGCTGCAACTTTAGGATTTGTTATTGCGGTTTTTACTACTTTTGAACCAGGAATTTTTGCTAAAATTTTAGATCCAAATTTTTTCGCTGCTATTCTTCCCAAACGAGCAGCAGCTCTCCACTTTCTTGGCAATCTTTTCCACAACCATCTTGCTAATCTCTTACCAAAGAATCTAATTAAGTTATTAATTAATCCGCCATTCCCTCTGGTATCTTTAAATCCTTCGGTGCCAGCAGCATCTTTTGTTTTTTCTAAATTACTTTCTGCAGTAATATTTTCTTGTTCATCTAATAAAGCTTTTTCTATTTCATTTTGTTTTCTATACTCATTTGCAAGAGCATCAATTTGATTAATCAGCATAGAATCTTGAGATTCTATACTTTGAAGCATTGATGATGTAGAGGCAAAATTTGCAGAAAGAATTTGATTCTGTTTTTGTATGGACTTATCAATACTTTCAAAGGTTTTTTGTATTTGAGTTAAATTTTTTACAAGAAAATTATATATTTTTGCATTGGAAACATAAGAACTTGAATTTTGTTTTTCAGAACTATTATTTTTTCTTCTGTTTAAAATTTTCTGCAAATCTTCTTTAATAGAATCAGGTAAATCTTCTAATACCTCTTCATTAATTACTTCTTGCTTTGCTTCTTCTGCTTGATCTAAAGTATCTACAGCAACATTAACTTGTTCTTGTAATTCTTTTTCTTCTTCTTGTTCTAAAGCTTCATTACTAGGTTCACTTCGTATCTCTCCAAGTAAATTATCTAAATTCTGTCCATAAAGATCATCATTTTCTACCTCTTCCTCTTCAGGTTCTTCTGGTTCTTGATAGTACCCAGTATAAACTGGGGGAACAGTGATTTCTCGCTGAGATGGAGTTAATTTTTTTACTAGTTTTAGAATTAGTTCAAGAATATTGGTGCGATATTTTTTAACCTCTTCATAATCCTCGTAAACATCTAGTCCAGTAACCAAAAATAACCATTCTCTAACTGCAATTTTATCTTGACTACCTTTACTGTTACTATCTAACTTACCAGTAAAATAAATTGCTCTATCAATATCTGATTTAAAATCCAAATCATAAAGTCCATTCTGTCCCCACATGTAACGTGGTTTAATATATTGTAATTCTGGATATAATTTGGGATGATTTACTTTTCTTTTCAGTTTCTTTTCAAATTGTATTTCTTCTAGTCGCTTTTCAACTTCTGCTTCTTCAATTTTTTTATTAGTTTGTTCTCTAAAAGGTTTCTCAAGGAACTCTTCTACCAACCACTTTTGATATGCTTCATTATTATATGCACCACCATACTTATCATTCTCATTTATTTGAGGATACTTACCCCATTTTTTAACGTTTTCAATTACTCTATCAGCATCAGCATCACTAAGTTTTACATAGGATGTATGTTGCTCACCACTCAACTCTGGAATTTTTCTACCAGTTAGTTTACCTTTCAGACGCAACCAAGTTGCCTCGCCAACCCTATCAGCAGACCAATAAGGTTTTTTGGGATCTAGTATTCCTTCTGGTGCTGGTGCTGGATCTATCATTTAACGTTTAGAAGCTTCTTGCTTTGCTTTTTCTTCTTGAATGTGCTGCATTAATAAGGATGTGTAAACCTCTCGTTCCCAAGGCATCCAATTTTCAATTTCAGTCAAACTATATTTATGATACTGCATCAAAGCAAAGTTAGTTCTAAAATACCCCTCCAAACTATTTTGAAAGAGTGCTACGCGAAAAAAGATTGTAACCCTTCAATAGTATATGTTGATTCAACTCCAGTATTTGGATTAGTCACTTTAAATTCGTGCCTTAATTTTGGCATAGTTTCATAAAAATTACTAATTTGTTCAAACTGTTTTGTAGTAAATGTTTCAATCCATGCCTTCAATTCTTTTTTCGTTACTGTAGTCATGTCCCAAACATTATCTCCTTGATATACCTGGTCAATGCAATCAGCAACAAAATCAAATACTTCTTCTGTTTTAACATCCTTATTTAAAAATTCTGCTTCAATGAATCTATCCATACTAGGATACTTCATGATGATACCAATTGTATCATCAAGCATAATTTTATTTGTGTGACCTTCTGGTTTAAAAACTTCTACCGTGTTAATATCAATATCAGTTTCTACTACTGTCTTACCATCATCAAGACAAGTAATATTCATACTAATAATTTCACCAACTGCTGCCGCTCTTATTTTTAAAAACAAATATTCTAAATCAAACGCGGGAAGTTCCTCTACTTTGATTCTAGAAAGAACACACCCCTTAATTAAATCTTTTACCGCTGCACTAATCTGTTTATCATCTTCAGATTCTAATGCTAATAGTAAAACCTTTTCTTCTTTAACTAAAAACGGTCTATACTTAACTGATTTGCCATTTGAAGGCAATTCCATCTCATAAGTTGGTACTCCAAGTTTAGGTAATGCCATGTATTTTAAAATCAATTCGTAATATTATTTATCCAGTAAACGAAACAGGTATATTGTTGAAAATAACAGATTGTTTGGCATAATAAAAGTTTGCGCTCACCTTAGTAATTTGAGATGCCCCATAAGATAGCGGTACTGCGTCAATAGAATATGGAAAACAATCTTCTAAAATATATGTTGCAGATGCCCTTCCGTTCGGTGCATTTGCCGAGCGTTCTGTTTTTGTAATCTGAACATTACATTGATAAGATGATGGAAATTTTAATCTCACATTTCTACTTGGATTTCTAGCCGCTTCTGACTTAAGATTATCTAATGTTTTACCATTAACAAACTTAGGTAGATTGCTATATGAACTATCTGGATCTGGAGTAAACCCAGGTCTATCCGCAGAAAAAATATAACTGTGCCATACAGTTAAAAATTTCAATGGTATCATATTAGAATCACACATCCAAGATAATGTAAAGTCACTATACAATCTTGTGTGAGGATAATATACTGTACCTTCTCCCAAAAGCCTGCCGTTAATTTGTCCAGTCGCAGCTTGAACATTGGGTAATTGAGCCTCATCACATAATACTTTTAATAAGTATCCTCCATTAGAAGGAGTCCCAGTATCTGGATCTATTCCCAATCCTCGTTTTCCTGTATCTTTAAAAAACTTTGTAAGTTCGGACGTTCCTGCTCCAAATTTAAATTCTACATCATATCCATTTGACATGGACATTCCACCTTGAGCAGCTATTCCCGATATAAAATTAGAAATTGAACTGGCTATTGGCACTCTAAATATAGATGAAGATGTATCTTTATTTATGGCATATTCTGGCATTTACAAACCAGTAAATCCAAAAAAATATAAAGGAAATCCTACAAGAATAATTTATAGATCTATGTGGGAAAGAAAATTATTTGTTTATTGTGATTTGACCGATAGTATTCTTGAGTGGGGGAGTGAGGAAATTATTATCCCGTATCGTTGCCCTACAGATGGTAGAGTCCATCGTTATTATCCAGATGTTTACATAAAAGTTAAAAGTACATCTGGCGACTGCAAAAAATATCTGGTTGAAGTTAAACCAAAAAGACAGGTGCAGGGTCCTTCCCCAACCCCCAAAAGAAAAACTACTGCATGGAAGAGAGAGGTTTTAACCTTTATGAAGAACCAGGCAAAGTGGGAAGCAGCAAAAGATTTCTGCGAGGATCGTCAAATGAAATTCATAATCTTAACAGAAGATCATTTAAAGGTATAAGATGGCAAGGTCACAAGTAAAAAATAATCTAAAACCTAAAGATAATTTTAAAAATAATATTGATAAGTGGTCTAATTTAACTGGCAAAGAATTGCCAATAGAAGAATACACCAGAGATCAAATTCGTTCTCTTGCTGCTACTTATGGTATTAAAAACTATTCTAGTTTTACTCAACCTCAATTAGTAGAAAAATTATTAGAAATATTTGAAGTAGAAGCATCATCTTTTAAAACAATTTTTGAAACGATCAAAGAAAAAGCAGAAGGAAAATCTAGAAGCGTTTCTTGGTATAGAACAAATTTAAATTCCTTATCATCAAAATTTAAACGAGATCCAGAAAAAATAATTAAACAAGAATTACTAGACAGTTTAGATCGAGAACAATTTCACGATGAAAATTTGAGGGCAAGAAAAGTATATCAAGGGCATTTAATATTTTTTAAATACAAAGCAGAGACACAATCACTACCGTATTATGATAAATTTCCTTTAGTATATGTTCTTGCGGTTGCAGGTAAACATTTTTATGGTGCCAATTTACATTATGTTGCACCGCAAAAAAGAATAATTATTGTACAAAAATTATTGAACGGAAGAATAGATATACCTAAGAAAATCATACATAAATATCTAAACGAACGGTGCGAAAGTTTTTTTCTTGATTTAGCGAAAGTAGAATGGGAGACAGCAGTGCTGTTGCCAGTTGAAGATTTTGTTTTAATGCGTGGTAGTGGAAAATTTCCTTACGATAAAGAATTAGTTTGGGAAGAGATGAAGCAATACTACAACGACCGTCTCTTAGGAGATAGGATAGTTAAAGGAAAATCTAAATCTGATGTTAACAGAGTCAAAAAATGACAACAGCAAGTAGCGCAACAGGAATTTATCGTAGAGGAGATCCACCATGGGGTGCTTCTACAAGATATGTGCAAATGTCTACTGGCAGTGGAATATTTTATGATCGTAATACGGGTAACGTAGTTAATGAGACGCCACTTGGTTCTGGTACTTTCAAACCATTAAAAAATCAAGCTACTGCTAAAGTAACATACGAAACAGATATTAGGGGGATTGTAGCTGCTGGTCCAGTAGGAACTCCGCCAGCTTCTCCAACAGCGGCTGCAGCGGCATTGGCAGGGCCAGCGGGGGCACCGCCAGATCCTGCTGGACCAAATGTAACGATAATATCAAAAGCATCAGTAACGGCGGGTGCTGGTACAGCACTTAGATATCCATCTGAAAGAGCAATAACTCCAGATAGTGACTATGTAGTATTTGAATTTTTTGCTTACGAACCTCCTTTTGGTGTGGCGGCAGGAAGTTCAGGTGGATCTGCAGTTACTACATCTGGAGTTGCTGGTTATATAAATTATCAAGGAAACAGAGGTGACAAAACATTTGATCCGATAATACTGTATATGCCAGAGGACATACAAACTCAATTTTCTGCAAGATGGGGCGGAATGGGAACTGGAGCAATGGGGAGTGGTATAGCAAATTTGATGGGTTCGGCGGGGGGAGCGGACCTTAGTGAACTAGCAAATAAAATAACAACTGGTCTTAATACAATTCCTGGGATGCTTAAAACAGCAACTTTTAAAGCGGCAGTAGATTTAATTAATACAGGATTGGGTTCATCTATAACTGAAAATCAATTACTTGGAGGAGTAACTGGCACAGTAATTAATCCAAACGTTGAGATGATGTTCGAGGCTCCCGACTTAAGAAATTTTTCCTTAACGTTTAAAATGAGTCCTCATAGTCAAAATGAAGCAATTCAAATACGTAAAATTTGTAGAAGATTTAGAAAGGCAATGCTTCCAGCGTTTGGGGGAAAGGCAATTTTTGGTGCAGTAGAGGTTCCAAATTTACTTACAATACCAAGTTTATGTCAAGTAACGTTTATGAAAGGAGATTCTCCTCATCCTACGTTACCTCATTACAAACAATGTGCAATAGTTAATGTTGATGTTAATTACACACCCGATGGATCTTATGCAACATTTGGCGACGCGGATGCAAGTCCAGTTGCAACTACACTCCAAGTATCATTTAAAGAAACAAAGGTAATTTTCTCAGACGAAATAAACGAAGACGGAGCTTCATACTAAAATGTATTTTTCCACTATTCCAGACATAGAATACGATTTGAAACCAATTCAATATCCGTTTTCTAATTCAGATTTTATTGTAGCAAAAAATTTCTTCAGAAGATATCAAATCAATCCAGATGTATTTTCTTATTCAGTATTTTTTAAAAAATATGCTGTTCAAGATGGTGAACGATTGGATAGTATTGCCGAAAAAGCATATGGAGATCCGTTTTTAGATTGGATTATTGTCCTCACAAATAATATGATTGATCCATTATTTGGATTACCCATGAGTGAATATGCTTTGAGAAAGTCGTGCGAAAAGGAATATGATGATCCTTACGGAACAGTAAAATACTACAAAACAATTGATGTAGTAAATAAGAACGGAGATCCCGTTTTACAAGGAGGATTAATCGTAGATAAATTTTTTTATGATGGTATATTTACTTACTATGATGTCAATGACCTAGAAGTTGTGCCTGGAAATTTGGTATCTTTTCCTGTCACAATTTTTGAGTACGAACAAGAATTGAACGAAAAGAAAAGAGAGATTTGGATTCTAAAACCACAATACTTACAGGGATTTTTATTGGAGTTTCAACAATCAACTCTGTACAAACAATGTTCTGGTTTTATTTCCAATAAATTAAAGAAAACTGGCGTATAAAAATAGGGGGGTCTGTGACCCCCCTCAATAATTTTAATCTTCTTCGGCAAGGCGAGCAAAGTAACTCAATGCATCATCATCGTCATCGTCGGAACTTTTTTTAGAACTAGAATTTGAACGAGTTGCTACAGCAGTTGCAATAGGTTCTTCATTTTCATCCTGCTCAAAAAATTCTTGACTAGAAACAGGTGCTTTATTTCCAAGTACAATCGAAAGACGAGCTTGCAATTCTTCGTAATGTTTGAATTGATCTGGTTTGGTAAATGCTTCAAGGGAATATGCTTGGCGCCAAATTGCTTCAAGGTTGCCGTCATCTTTATTCAATGCTGCAGGAGCAGCAAATTCAGATGAATCGTAATTCCAATAACCACCAATAGTACAAATCTTCAATTTGAAGTTAGCTCCTTCCCACAGATCAAAAGGATCAATGGGAACATCTTCAGGAAACTTGGGTTGCAAGGCATCAACTATTTTATCATGGATCTTCTTACCATACTTATACAAGAACACTTTTCCGTTGTTATCTGGATTCTTAGAATCATTCAGAACATAAATGTTACTATAGTAAGAAAGTTTGCGCTTCCGTTGACGTGCAATCTCTTTATCAGATTCAATTCCGCTGTTCCACAGTTTGTTGTTTGCGGCACAGATAGGGCATTGATCTTTATTTGTGGTAAGGCAGTTGTCAATTAACCAACCACCAGGACCTTGGAAAGCGTGGGAATACAATTTTGCCCAAGGTAACTTCTCCCCATCGGGAGCAGGAAGGAAACGAATAACTGCGTATCCATTTCCAGAAGCATCAAGTTCGGGTTTCCAAAATCTTTCGTCGGCGCCACCTGAAGTAGTACTGGACCTTTCAAGTTCTTTTTGAAGGAACTCAAAACTGTTTTGGGACTTGTGCTTAAGATCTGCAAAAGACATATTTTTTCTCGGATATTTTGGATTTGGCTTTTGTGGTGCTTGCCACTCATATATAATAGCATAAAAAAAGGGGGGTGTCAACCCCCAGTTTCTTCTAGTTTTTGTTTCATCTCAGAAAGTTTTTTTAATAAATTGTCAAACATTGATAACAAATCAACATCTGGATCAGCGCCTAACATAGCAGCAGACATTTTCATGTTCTCTGCCATTTCAATTGCTTCTGGATCATCACTCAACTTCAATCTAGCATAAAAAATTTTTTGTTTTTCAATAAGTTGTTCAAGAACACTGAAGTATTCTAATCTTTTATCTGGAGACAAAGCAGGAAACGCTGCCATTGCTCTCATACAATATTGTTGTAAATCTGACATTTCTTGCAGATCACCACGAACCATTTCGGACTTAAAAAAATCATTCATATTAAACAAGTATTAATTTTGCTCTAGAAGTTTTCTTAATATAATTTAGTTTTTGTGCGTCAAATTTTAATTTTTCTTTTAGTGGTTTTGAAATCAGTTTAGAAACTGTTTCAATTTCAATGTCATTTGTTTCACAGTAGTGAACAATCGCATCAATATAATTCATTGAATTTTCGTATGCAATTTTTTCAACTTCCTGCGAGAATCTCGCAGTTGTCATAAACTTCTCCTCCAAGTTTTCTATCATATTTTTCTTCGTATTCCCTGAGATACTGCTGTAAAGTAACAAAATATTCTTTTTTGGGGGGCACGATACTGACTTGAACATCACCAGTTTCACAGGCAACAATGGTAACTAATTGTTCCACTTTTAAGTTGTATAATTCCTGCAACATGCAGGCGTAAGCAACCTCTTGCACATAGTAATCATAAAGATATTCTTCTTTTTTTTCTTCTGCTGAAGTTTTAAAATCAATAACCGAAAGTTTGCCATTATATTCTGCAATACAATCAACTCGTCCCGCGATTTTTAAATAGTCAGAATATAATGCTGCCTCTTGAAGATATATGTTATTTATATTTTCTAGAGTTTTAAGAGAAGAATTAAACATCAACCAAATAAGAGGATATTCTTTATAAAGTTCTGGATCATATTCATTATTTAAATAGTTTTCAACAAGTTTGTGATATCTATTTCCTCTAGTTGTAGATCTAGAGGAAATACGATTTGCTTCTGCATGACCAACTCGTTCTCTCCACCGTTGTATTATCTGAACTTTTTTAGAGTTATTACTAATCACGGTAGTAACTGATTTATGTTTATTCCCAGTGGGAGTTAGATAATGCCTTCTGGCGTCAACCATAACTGTCTCCATTTGTATTGGTTGAATGTTACCAACATGATTAAAATTTTTCATAATCCCAAATTTATTTTAGCAATGATATACGATTTAATTAGACCCGAGCGTACAATATCTTCAACTCCAAACTCAATAAGTGACACTTCCTTCATCTGTTGAAGGATGCGTTGGAAGTCAATGATCCCAGAGCGTTCGTTACTGCGTTGCAGATCTGATTGACTGGCATCACCACAGAACATAATTTTAGTATCTTCACCAACACGGGTGATGATAGAATCAAGTTCGTGAAAATTTAAGTTTTGGCATTCATCTACGATAACAATGGATTTATCAAGTGTAGTGCCACGAAGGAACGAAGTAGACCAAAAAGAAATTGTTTCTTGATTCTTCAAATTCTCATAAAGCATTTCAAAAGAAGTATCGTCTGGCATCTCGAACATATATTTTACCATATTCTTATAAGGAATTTGGTAAAGTGACGATTTATCCTCGTGTGTACCAGGAAGAAATCCAATCTCTCTTGTGGCAACTAAAGATCTTACCACATAAACTTTCTCATAAGGTGTGTTTTCATTCAAAACATCTTTAAGTGCTAAGTAAAGAGCTACGAATGTTTTACCTGTACCAGCAGCACCATATACAAATAAGTTCTGCCCCTTCTCATACTCCGCAAACATTGTTCGTTGGTTGTCAGTCAACGGTTCTATATTTAAAAGATAATCGAAGTTAATTGGTTTCCTACGTTTCATCTGTTTGATGCTCATACCATTAATATCTGGTTGATTTCTTTTTCTAGATCTAGGCATAATTGTATTTACCACTGTACATTTGAACCAGGAACATTTTTTACTTTATTCATAATATCGTTCCATCCTGGATGGGATTTACTCATCTTGTTTCTCCAATCTCCAACTTCGCCAACTCCAGCGACACCAGCAGACCAATCTTTATCCCAATCTGGATTGTCTTTTCTCCACTGATCATACTCTACCATGGTCATGTAGAGTTCTTTTTTTTCTCCTGTTATTTTGTTAATTAAAGGGTATGTAGGCATTAGTGACTCCACTCCAAAGCTTCTGCAACGATCGGAAATTGACCAGCAAATATACATTGACATTCTTTGGCAATATCCATATGTTCTTTTTGAGTACCATGAGCACTCCTTAGATTTATATAGTGTATCCACGAACGAGCTGATCCTGTCATGTAGATGCGAGTTGGTGTTGCCAAAGGTAATACAAACCTCGCACACTCCTTTGCTACTCCTTGTGATAGAAGGAAATTGTAGACATCCTGGGCATCTCTAAAAAGGTCTTGAATCATTTTGTTCATAACAAATACTTGTTCTTCTCCAAGATCATCGGTAGAATTCTGCCGATTCTTTTCGTCTTGGCGACGCAACTCTGGAATAGGAATGTCCGATGTTAATAGATTAGTATCAGCATAGCGTTGTGAAAACTCTTGAAATGTAAATGAGCGATGACGAAGAATCTGTGCTGCAATACCGCGAGTGGTATTAATTTCAAGAGTCATGTGTGCTTGTTCAAATACACTCCAGTGACCATGTTTAATGCAATACTTCAACAACCCAGCAACATTAGGATTCTCCTGGTTCAACGGATTGCTCACCCTCGCTATATACCCCATCATCTGCTCTGCTTGTGGCGTCACTGATACTAACTTGACCGACATATCCAAATCCTTTTTGTTTTGTTGCATGTTTTTTCATTTCTTTTTTAACTAATTGTTTATAATATCCAGTTAAAAGATACTTGTATTCTTCTTCAGAATATAAATCAGGAGATTTAAGTGCTTTCCGCAATGCCCTGATGCCTTGATTTTTTCTCATATATGTAAACCAGCACAAGTAATTATACCATAAAAAAAAGGGGGTAGTCAACCCCCAATTTAATTTAACTATTCAATACACGCCTCTTAATGAGTTAATAATTCTCTACAGATTTTTTTGCACGTATGTGTTTTCTCCTCGCATTCGATTAAACAATTAAAGTAGTCGTTAATTAATTCGTTTTGTTCGTTACATCGATCAATCGTTTGTTCAAATTTTTTCCATCCTGCTAGTTGATTGTAAGAAATTATGTTATGCATAATAACCTCCTAATAAAAAACAACATAACTAAGAGTTTTAAATCATCTTTCTAACCCATAGACATACTATCTATAATACTTTGTGTTTATTCACTAACATTTGTATCTTTTACATATAACTTAATACTTATACAACCATTGAATGTAGGTTGAAAGTAAGATTGTCCCCAGAGCTGCAGCAGCAGTTAGAGATACGACAGTTTGTATCATTGCTTTGCTCCCACTAGTTGTGCTAGTTGTGCTTGATGACGACGCTCCTCTTTTTGCTTTTGTTCCTTAATCAATTGTAGGAAGTTAAGTTTTTTCATTGCTTTTCCTCCCAGTTCCAGTTGTTACATGGACGGTAGGGAATACCACGATACTTATTTGGTGGATGAGATGGTGCATGTGTTTCTGCATACCACTTACGGTACTGCAGTTTTGGAGTGTGAGTATTATACTTCACACCACGATAGGTTGCTGTCATCCCTTGGTCCCCTCTTTTACAAATTTGACCCCACGATAGGTCTCATTGTATTGTTGAGGTTGTTGCTGTGTTTGTGCCTGTGCTTGACGGCGTTGTTCGGTGTCATATGCGACACCACGATATACGACTTGTGACATTAGGTTTCTCCTTAGATTTTGAGGTTAAAGAGCGTTCCTTCAGTCGGCTTTTGCGTCTATGGTAAATTTACAGGTCTTTGGTGCGTGTTCTTTATGAATTTGAATGAGCTCTGCTTTTACCTCATTCGGCACTTTTGAGGTGCGAACATTGTTAATCAACTTTTGAGCTTCAACGCAAGTCCAGAGAATGATTTCCATAGATGAACGATCCGTTCCGAGTCGGCTTACTTCCGTCTGTTTCCAGATGAACGTAAGATCATTATAGATCTTGTATGATATATAGTCAAGTAATTTTGTAACATCTGTTACCTTTCTATAAATTCTATTTCGTATGTTTTTGCATATAGTTGCTCTATTATTATATCACACGCAATCCTGGGATTAGATTTTCCACAAGTAAATACATCAACCGCAGCCTCTCCTTTCTCTGGCCATGTATGAATACTAATATGACTTTCTGAAAGTAAGCAAATTGCAGTTACCCCTTGTGGATTAAACTGGTGTGATATAGTTTGTAATACCTGAGCGCCACATGCTACAGCTGCATTTTCTAACATATCGCAAAGAAAAAATTCATTGTCTAGCACAGACAATGAACATCCATACAAATTTAAGAGATAATGCTTTCCCATTTATTTTTTCTTTTTTTCATCTGATGATTTTGCTCCCCACAATTTTGGGTTTACTCTACCTTCAGATTGTCTCCAACCTAGTAACCCCTCACGATATTTATCCCAATAATAATCAAAAATCTCCGTCCCCTTGTTTGATTGAACTAGATCATACGTTATCACTCCATCAATTTTATACGTCACCAGATATGTATTGTATGGCAAAGTCCTATCATCTGCCGCTTCACGATCACAATTATGATGGAACATCTTCATCAGGAACGCCCTCCCCACTGAATTTGTGGGAAAGCTTCTTCAACACATGCGCGAGTAATTTTATATCTTTTACCTAATGCTTTATCTTTAACTAAAATAAGAACACTTGCTTCTTCTTCGTTCAATCCTTCTAACATTTGTATAAAAAGATTTTCTCTTTGTGCTGGTCTTAAAGAAGAACTTCCTCCTTTAAAGAACAAATACAAACGACGGTATTCTTTTTCCAAAACTGTATGCTCAGTTCCTTTTGGTGCATCGTTTGGTGTAAAAGGAACGTCCCCTTCTGGCAATTCAGAAATTATACTCTCATCAAAGTTTGCAATCAAAATAGATCTGAGTGCAGGTGAATTATATTTTCTTAGTAACTCAATTTTTTCAGCTTTTGTTTTTGCGTTGCTCACTTTTTGGAGCACTTCAGAAATTAATAGTTTCATTTTTTAAATGGTAACGAACTACGAAAAAAGAAATCTTCCAACAAATCATTCAATTGATATTTTTGAAAGTATTCTAACGGCACTTTTTTTCCACTAATATTTAGTGAGTTAAATTCTTGTAATATTTTTTGTTCTAGTTCTTTTGGAACATAATCAAAGTCAATTAAAGTTCTATTTCTATTAAAATTTTTTAATAATTCTGGAGTAGTACAAAATTTGTGTGGTTCTTCTTCTATCCATCTAGATAATCTTTTTTGACTTATTGGTTTTTGTCTTTCTCCACTTACAAATACTTGATCATTTGAAAGAAAATTTGGTATACCATCTGATTTATCGCCACGCAACACATGTTCTTTAACAAAAAGGTATGGGTTGCTAATAGTTATGTACTGTTTTGTAGTTGGATTATATTGTTTTACCCCAGGATATTTTTGTAGTTGTATAAAATCTTTATCCCCAGAAAGAATTAAGATTTTCTTGGTATCTTTATTTTTACACAACGTAGAAATAATATCATCTGCTTCTGCACCTAGTACTTCTATTACTTTAAAGGGGAAATATTGTTTTATCTCATCACGTATTTTATTTAAAACTTCAAAAATACCGTGCCAATTGTGACCAGATTTTTCTCTATCTTTTTTTCTATTTTGTTTGTAGAAGGGAAAAAAATCTTTTCTCCAATAATGCTTACTATCATAAGCAAGAACTATCTCTCCATACTCGGCAAGATATTCTTTTTCATATGATCTTAAACTAGTAAGAACCATATGTCTAACAAGATTTTCATTTAAAACATCTTGTTTCAATTGGGTCATCAGATTACTAATCATAATCTGGTTCATATCAATTATAATCATTCAATTTTATTCCTCTTCCTCGTATTCCTCTTCTTCTTCAACAAATCTAACTGACAGAAGTTCCTCGTTAATCCAAATTCCTTCTTCATCATACATTTCTGGATGTGTTTGAAGTTTTGGTCTAACCAAATAATTGTAAGCAAACTCGTTAATAGTCCACCCAATTGTAACTCCAACAACTAAAAACATAATCATTAATGCTGCAGAAAAAAATAGTATGACTGAGATAGACATTTCCCCTACTCCTATTAGTAAGTTTTATTCCCCCCAAGTAAACTCAAATTTTATTTCAAACTTTTTCTTTAGGAGGGAAAAATTTTTTTGAATACATAACCCATTTTTTACAGGTGTTTCTTTTTCCCTCCTGAGCATTAGCTCCACACCTCTATTTATTTGTTCGGGAAGATCTTTTTTCATTAGCTTCGTCTACGAGAAGATACCAATCCTTTTTCAACAAATATTTTCACAGTGTCTGTGAGACCACCCACAGGTTCAGAATCAATCACAATAAAAGGATATGAGGTTGCTTGAGGATAACGTTCTTTAAACGAATCTCGTGTAATGTCTTTCCCCACTACATGTAAAGTATAATCTAGTTTAGCTCGCTCCATCAGTTCTTTTGCTTTTAAACAATAAGTACATCCTAGAACACTATAAATTTCAATTTGCATAAAAAAGAGGGCAATCTACCCCCCAGTGTATCAGATTTTTTAAATTTTGTCAACATTTAGTTTTAGGTCGGAAGGGGCAGTCAGGACATCCTGCCCCACAGCATCCCTTAGAGTGCGTTGCCACGGGGCAGAACCTCTTCTGGGAATACAAAGTTCTCGTGTGGTTGATCAACAGGTGCCATCCAAGCACGTAGTCCTTCGTTGAGAAGAATGTTCTTCGTGTAGAAGGTCTCGAACTCAGGATCTTCTGCTGCTCTTACTTCCTGTGATACGAAATCGTAGGCACGAAGATTAAGAGCCAAACCAATAATACCAATAGAGCTAGTCCACAGACCCATAACGGGAACAAAGAGCATAAAGAAATGAAGCCAACGCTT
>Ga0194118_10002076_pt1 | contig 26441 bp, 29 predicted proteins | sample TA2MahsurfametaG_2_FD_148662 | JGI IMG/M metagenome (GOLD analysis project Ga0194118, IMG submission 148662) | Freshwater microbial communities from Lake Tanganyika, Tanzania - TA2015013 Mahale N5 surface | ecosystem: Environmental > Aquatic > Freshwater > Lake | place: Tanzania: Lake...
ACACCAGCCTGACCACCCCCTCGCTTGATTCCCATGGGCCGTTGGCTTGAACACAGCGTCACCACGGAGGTGAAGGCCTCGGCCGAGCGGGTTTGGGCAGTGTGGAGCGATCTCGAAGCCATGCCCCGTTGGATGAACTGGATCGAATCGGTGGTGACCGAACCCGGCGACCCCGACCTCACCGATTGGACCCTGGCTGCCCAGGGCTTTCGCTTCCACTGGAAGGCCCGCATCACCCAGCGGGTGGAGGCTCAGCAGCTGCACTGGGAATCCGTGGGCGGCCTGCCCACCAAAGGCGCGGTGCGCTTCTATCCCCAGGGCCCTGAGCTCACTGCCGTGAAGCTCACGGTGAGCTACGAGCTGCCGGGGGTGTTGGCACCGCTGATGGAACCCTCCATCCTGGGGGGGATCGTGACCAAGGAGCTCCAGGTCAACCTGGATCGCTTCCGCGATCTCGTCCAGAGCGGGTATGGCGAGCAGAAGGTTTGAATCAGGTCGGTCCAGGCCTGGGTTGAGCTTGGCTCTGGCCGGGGTCGCGTTGCTGGTGCCGGCGGTGGCGGGGTGTGGTTCGTCCTTGGATCCCGAGACCATCAGCCTCCCCCCCGCACCGCCCAAGCCAGCGGCTGCTGCAGCTGCCACCACCGCCAGCGCACCGCAGCCCACGGCAGGCTTTACGCCCTTGCCCACGCCGCAGCAGGTGGTGGCAGCGCTGCCCACCGGCCGCGCGGATCCTTTTGCGCCCTTGCCCCAGCCAGGCTCTAAGGCCGGAGCGGCACCAGCCGGTGATCTGCGTTTCACGGGCGTGATCCGCAGTGCCGGCCAGGCTCAGGCCCTTGTGCAAGTGGGAGAGCAGAGCGGCGCCGTTTGCGTCGGCCGCCGTGGCGTCTGCCCTGGATCGGGGTTGCCTGCCTTGCTACCAGCGGACTGGAGCGTGACCAGCATCGATGTGGCCAGTGGCCGCCTCGTACTCAACCAGGCCGGCCAGCGGCGGGTGCTCAGCCTCTGATCGCTCGGCTGGCCAGCGCTTTGGCGCAGGCCGCCACGAGCCCATCAAGGTCATGGGGGTTGGCTTCGGCGTCGACTCGGCCCAGCAACGCTTGGCAGGTGTGGCTGGTTTGCGGCCCGATCGATACCAACGCCACGCCTTGCAACGGCTCCTGCCAGCTGGCGCCGAACTGCTGCTCGAGCAGCTGAGCGGTGTGGTGCACGGTTTTGCCGCTGCTGAAGGTGATCGCATCTACCGAGCCCTCTGCCAGAGCCGCGGCGGTGGCAGCAGGCAGGTTGTCTGGACAGCGGGATTCATAGGCCGCCACTTCCACCACCCGAGCACCGGCTTCACCGAAGGCTTCCGCCAGCACCGTGCGGCCGCCGCTCTGCACCCGCGGCAGCAGGAGCCGCAGTCCCCAGCCCGACACGGGGAAGTGATCGATCAGGCTGTCGGCCACAAACTGCGGAGGCACGAAATCCGCCGGTGCGCCCAGGGCTTCCAGCCGTGCGGCTGTCTTGCGGCCGACCGCCGCGATCTTGAGGCTGCGGGGCCGCCCGGCCAAGCTGGCTCCCTGGCGTTGTAACCGCTCCTCCACGGCATCTACGCCGTTGCTGCTGGAGAGCACGAGCCAGTGGAAGTCTTCGATTTCGGCCAGGGCGTCATCAAGGGGGCCCCACTCATCCGGGGGACCGATCACCAGGGCCGGTAGATCCAGCACCGTGGCGCCGGCTTGCTCAAACAGCCTCCTGGCCTCCCCCAGCTGCTGTTCAGCCCGGGTCACGGCAATCGTTCGGCCCTGCAGGGGCAGCGCGGGCGCGGTGGTGGTGGATTCGATCACGCCGATCAGCCCTCCAGCTTCACCATCGCTCCAGCCTGCTGGCGCAACCGTTCGGCCTCCGGGCTCCGTCCCTGTTGGCTGAGCAGCTGGATCGCTTGGCGAAAGCTGCTGCGGGCGCCGTCGATGTCCCCACCGAGCAGCAGCGCCACCGCCAGGTTCTGATGGGTTTCAGCGTGCTCTGGGGTGAGCCGCCGCGCTTCCCGATAGGCCTCCAGCGCTCCTGCGATGTCGCCGAGGCGCCGGCGGGTGAGGCCGAGGTTGTACCAGCTCAGTCCGATCTCCGGTGCTGCGGCTGTGGCCCTTTTGCAGAGCTGCTCCGCTTCCTGAGCTTGGCCCTGTTGCAACAGCAGCGCTGCCAGATTGAGTCGTGCCGCCATGGTGAGTCTCGGCGCCAGAGGGATGTTCAGCGCCTGGCGGTAAAGCTCCAGGGCGGCATCGGGATTGCGGGTGGCTTCCGCCAAGGCCAGATGCAGCAGCAGCTCGTAGCGCTCGGGGTGTGCATCGGCGGGGCATTGCGAGAGCCCTTCGCGTAGCAACGTCAGCCCGCGCTCGAGATGGCCCTCGGCCACATCCAGGCTGCCGAGCTTGGCGCAGGCATAGGGATCGCCGGGCCGTTGCTTCAGCGCGGCTTCCATCGCTTCGCGCAGTCGCTGAGGCTTATTGCCCTGGGCCAACAGCTCTGGGCGGTAGCCGTCGTGGATCAGGGCCGGTTCAGGGCAATCAGCGATGCGCCAGTGGGGTTCCTGCCGCAGCAGCTCCGCCACGCTGTCGTCCACCATCGAGTGGTAGGCCCGGCTCCAGCGGATCGCCGCATGGCGGCGGAACAATCGGCTTACGTTGGAGTACGGCGATTGCACGGCGCCCCGTTCATGGCGCAGCAGGTTGATCAGCAGCACATCGGGCTGTGCCATCAGCGCCCGCAGCGGGGCCACAGCCTCCGGCCGCAGCCGCTCATCGGCGTCGAGCACCAGCACCCAATCACCGCTGAGAAACTCCAGTGCCTGGTTGCGAGCCGGTTCGAAGTCGCCCGGCCAGGGGATTTGCTCGACCCGTGCCCCCATCCCCTGGGCCAGGGCGATGGTGTTGTCGATCGAGCCGGTGTCCACCACCACCATCTCGTCCACGAAGCCCTGCACTGAGCGCAGGCAGTCCTCGATCTGCGCCGCTTCATCGCGAACGATCATCGAGAGGCTGAGCATGGGCTGGGCCGCGGCGGCAGGCCGGCTGAGGCTAGGTGCAGTGGCGCGAGAGCACCGTTAATCGGTGAAGCCAGCTTCGAGGGCGGCGGCCTCGAGTCCCAGCGTTGAGAGCAACTGGGCCTGGGCCTGAGGCATTTGGCCTGGGCTGTAGGCGGCCGGGAGATCGGGCGGCAGCAGCACCCTGAGCTGCTCCCAGAGGTAGGGGCTGCCGTACACCGCAAGACCCGCCAGTCGCCCCACCGACAACAGCTGGCGCACCACCTGGGGCCAGGGCTCATCGCCACCGGCGCTGCCGCGAAAGGGATTGCCGCGCACCAGCAACTGCAGGAGCACCGGCCCCGGGGGCAGGCGATCCAGGGCCAGCGGAGCTTCTGGGTTATCGCACCAGGGACTTGGGCTACGGCCGTCGAGCACCAGAGCCCGGTAGCCCTGAGCGGCCGGGCGCAGCAGCGCCGGTGCCATGGCGGGCAGCTGGGGCGTATTCAGTTGCGTATCCACGCGGATCAGATTGAGCCCCGGGCCGTCCGGCAGGTGGCCTATGCCTTCCTGCTCGAGGCTGAGGCTCACAAGCTCGGCAGCGAGTTGCAGATCCTCTGGGGTCACAACTGTGCTGAGCTCAGCCACCACCGCTTCCAGCGTGTTGTTGTGGCTCGGTGTGCAGCGTTGCAGGGCGTGTTCCCGCCGATCGAGGCTCTCCTGCAGGCGCGCCCGGCTGATCCGCCCGCTCAGCACTGCCTGCTCCAGGCCATCGAGCGCAGCCTCGGCATCAGCCGGCATCAGGATCAGATCAGCTCCGGCTTCGAAGGCCAGCACCGCTGCCTCGCCAGCGCCGTAGTGGTTGGTGATGGCCTCCATCACCAAGGCATCAGTCACCACCAGCCCGGCGAAGCCCAGATCGCGGCGCAGGAGATCCGTGAGCACCGCCGGCGAGAGCGTGGCTGGCCTCGCTGCATCCAGGGCCGGCAGCTGCAGGTGGGCCGTCATAATCGAGGCCACATCCGCGGCAATCGCTGCCTTGAACGGGGGCAATTCCACCGCGTCCAGGCGGGTGCGGTTGTGGGGGATCTGCGGCAGTTCCAGGTGGGAATCGCTGCTGGTGTCGCCATGGCCGGGGAAGTGCTTGGCACAGGCCAGCACCCCTTCGCCCTGGCACCCCCGCACAAAAGCCGCCGCCAATGCCCCGGCGGTGGCGGGGTGTTCACCCCAGGCCCGCACGTTGATCACCGGGTTGGCCGGGTTGTTGTTCACATCGCAAACGGGGCCGAGCACCCAGTTGAGGCCCAGGTGTCTGGCCTGGCGGCCCGTGCAGCGCCCGTACTGCTCCGCCAGTTGCTCGGCCCGCTGGGGGTCGCGCCCATGCAAGCGGCCGATCGCCAGGGGCGGCATTAGCCAGCTCGCTCCTTCAAAGCGCTGGCCCACGCCTTCTTCCACATCGGCGCAGAGCAGCAGGGGCTCAGCGGCCCAGGTCTGCAGCTGGCTGCAGCGCAGGCGCAGTTCTTCGGCGCTCCCCCCAAACAGGATCACGCCGCCCACACCGGCCTCCAGTAAGCGACGCAGTTCGGCGTTGGTCAGTTCCCAGCGGGGATAGCGGCGCTGGCTGTCGCGGGCGTGACCGCTGCCGCGCACCACCAGCAGCCTGGCGATCAGACGCCGCAGTTCACTCGAGCACATCGTCCAGCTGGCCTGTGCCCTCTGGCACCTCACCCCGCTCCTGCCGCTGTTGTTCCAGCTGGTTCAGCAACCCAAGCACGGAGGTGCCTTTCTCGATGCCGCGATCCAGGTGAAAGATCACCTCCGGTGTGCGGCGCATATTCAGGCGCCGGCTCAATTCACCCTTCACGTAAGACGCAGCCGAGCGCAGGCCCGCCAACGCTTGTTGCTGCACCTCAGGCGTGCCGTACACGCTCACAAAAATCTTGCAGTGCTGTAGGTCGCCCGCCACTTCCACGTTGGTGACACTCACCATGCCCAGGCTGACGCGATCGTCCTTGATCCCGTTCACCAGCAGCTCGCTCACCTCACGGCGGATCGAGGCCGCCACCCGCTCAACCCGCCTGCTCTGCGCCATGCCTAGGCGATCACATCTGTGCTCACCATGGCACGCAGGATCAGGCCCAGGCTCAGCAGGCCGCTCACCAGCGCACCGATCAGGGCCACGGCGGTGACCGGGTTGCTGCGCCGCTGGGCCAGGGGCTCCAGCACGGAATTGGCAACGCCCAAGCCGAAGGCGATCAGATAGCGCGGATAGCGAGTGACGTTGAGAAAGAAATCCCGCATCGGTGCAGGGTCGGTGGCCGTGGAGTGCTGGCTACTCTGCCGCCAAAAGGGTCCGATGTTGGAGCTCCATCAGTTCCGCCACTCCGCCTTCTGCGAGAAGGTGCGCTTGGTGTTGGCGGCCAAGGCGCTCGCTTACAGCGTGGTGGAGGTGACCCCAGGGGTGGGCCAGCTGGAGTTGGTGCGCATCTCCGGGCAGCGGCAGGTGCCCGTGTTGGTGGATGGATCGGAAGTGATCGCCGATTCCAGCGCGATCGCTCTTTATTTGGAGGCGAAACAACCGGATCCCGCACTTCTGCCGGCCGATCCGGCCCAGAGGGCGCAAGTGCTGCTGCTCGAGGATTGGGCTGATACGGCGCTGGCATCCGGAGCACGCCTGGCGCTGGTGCAGGCGGCGGCCGTGGATCCAGTGCTGCGCGGTGGCTTGCTCCCTGATGCGACCCCAGCACCCTTGCGCAGCCTGGTGGGGGCTTTGCCCGGCGATGTGCTCAGCAGTCTCGGTCAGGTGATCGATCACGGCGGCATGGAGCAGCTGCGCTCCAACCTTCATCACCTGTGTGCACTCGTGCAGCAGCAGCCCTATCTGGTGGGCGATCGCTTGAGCCTGGCGGATCTGGCGGTGGTGGCCCAGCTCTCCTTGGTGGTGTTCCCCTCTAGTGCAGGCGCGCCCCTAGCCGGCCGCGGCGTGCCTGGGCTCGCGGATGATCCCCAGCTGGCGCCGCTGTGGGCCTGGCGTGATCGCATTGGCGCTCAGGTGGGGCGCTCCTGATCCAGGCGCGTCAGCACCAGCACCCCCTGCCAGCTGCGCTGGGCCTTGGCGGCCAGCCCCTGGGCTGGTGAGCCATAGCTCACTTGCCACTGCTCCGCTTCGATGCGATCTGGCTCTACCAGCCGATAGCGGCTCAGGGTTTCCACCCGGCTCACCCGTGGATCGCCAGGGCCGTGCAGCACCTGTAGAGCCAGTTCATCGGCCAGGAACTCCCCCTCGCTGGCCTGGCTGCTGCGCCGTCCCACCACGGTGGATTCCAGCTGCTGGTCATTGCTCAGTTCAGCCAGCTGCCGATTGGGATTGCGCGGGTCATTGCGCACTTCCAGCAGTTGCGGCCCCAGGAGGGCCCGACCGATGGCGCTGGCGTTGTACGCCCGATCCCCCACCACCTGGCCCTTGGGGCCGGTGGTGAAGCGCACGGTGTAGTGGAGATCGGGCTCGTTGCCGTTGGGGTCGTGATTGGTGGCCTGCCACCTGCCGGAAAACCAGTCGGGGTAGATCAGATCCTTCTGGCCCGGGCGTGGCAGGGGTGCCGGCAGGCTCCAGGCCGGCCAGGTGTCGATGCGCTGTTCCAGCAGGTCGCTTGAGCTGGCCGCTAGGGCGGGTGCTGCGCTGATCAGCAGCACCATCGCTGCCATGCAGCAGCTCCTCAATAGGGCGATCACCGTGGCAGAAGGGGCATGGCAGGCTGCCCTGATCCTGGCGATGCCGCGTTGCTGCATGTCTGATCCACTGATTCGTGAGTTGGATCACTATGTGGTGCTCGAGCCCGGGCGCCCTCAGGAGATGCTCAGCGCGGCTGAAACTCAGCAGTGGCTTGAAGAGCAGCTGGCGCGGCTTGGCCAGGTTCCAGCCGATCTGCTCGATCTCCCGGATGCTGCGGCCAGAGCTCAGCGGCTGCTGGAAACCGCCTGTGAGCTCGAGCTGGAACCGGGCCTGGTGGTGCAGTGGTTTGCCATCCGTTTGGAGCCACCGGCCAGGGGTTAATTGATCGAGTTGCTCAGCTCGCCGGCTTCGTTGCGCACCTGCAGGCGGTGCTGTGGGGCGGCGGTGCGTTCTTTGAGCACCCCGGGTAGCGCCTCAAGAACCTGCTCCGCCACCTGGTCGGCGGAGCGTCCGTCTTGAACGATGTGCAGGTCGGCCTGGGCGTAGAGCGGCCGGCGTTGAGTCATCAGCTCCGCCAGGCGCGCAGCGGGATCGGCGCTTTGCATCAGCGGCCGCGGCGTGGGGTCGGCGCTGAGCCGCTCCAATAGGAGGGCATCGGGGGCATCCAGCCAGATCACCACCCCCTGCTGCAGTTGTCCCCAGTTCTCCGGTCGGGTCACCACGCCGCCACCGGTGGCCACCACCAGCGAATGCCAGCTGGCGATCTGATTGAGCACCGCTGCTTCCAGGTCGCGGAAGCCGGCTTCCCCCTCGCTGGCGAAGAGCTCCGGGATGCTCCGGCCGGCCACCTGCTCAATGCTGCTATCCGCATCGAGAAAGCGGTAGCCCAGTCGCTCTGCCAGATGGCGGCCGGCGCTGCTCTTGCCGCTGCCCATCATTCCCACGAGGTAGAGGTTGAGCCCTTCCAGGCGTTGGCGCAGCGGTGCGTGCGGAAGGGTCATCAGCTGTCGAGGCAGGGCAGCGGTTCACATTCCTAGGATGCAACCTTGCTTGATGCAGCTATGACTCCGCCCCTGGTGGCGGCGCCTCCGGCGAGCCCGGTGCCCGCCGAACCTGCAGCACCGCATGCCCACGGCCGTGGCCGGCCTTGCGTGATTACGCGCAGGGCTTGCTTCAGCGCCAGCCACCGCTACTGGCTGCCGGAGCTGAGCCCTGAAGAGAACGCAGCGCGCTTTGGCGCTTGCAGCCTCGCTCCCGGCCACGGCCACAACTACGAGTTGATCGTGGCCATGGGTGGCCCGCTCGACGCGGATGGCATGGTGCTCAACCTTTCGGATGTGAAACACGCCATCCGGGAGCAGGTCACCGGACAGCTCGATTTCCGCTTCCTCAATGAAGCCTGGCCCGAGTTTGATCTGAACGAGCCTGGTGGTGTGCTGCCCACCACCGAAGCGCTCACCCTGGCGATCTGGCGTCGCCTCCAGCCCCACCTGCCCGTGATGGGGCTGCGTCTTTACGAAACCGACAAGCTCTGGGCCGATGTGCTCGGCGATTCCATGGAAGTGTTCCTCACCATCAAGACCCACTTCGCTGCGGCCCATCGCCTGGCCCGGCCGGAGCTGAGCAGCGAAGAGAACGACGCCATCTACGGCAAGTGCGCCAGGCCCCATGGCCATGGCCACAACTACATGCTGGAGGTCACCGTGCGCGGCGCCATCGACCCCCGCACCGGCATGGTTTGCGATCTGGCTGCGCTGCAGGCACTCGTTGACGATCTGGTGGTGGAGCCCTTCGATCACACCTTCCTCAACAAGGACGTGGCTCACTTCTCCACCACCGTTCCCACGGCGGAGAACATCGCCCTGCACATCGCCGATCTGCTGGGTGCGCCCATTGCCGGCATCGGCGCCAGCCTGCATAAGGTTCGCCTTCAGGAGAGCCCGAACAACGCCGCTGAGGTGTTCGCCGAGGTGCCGGCCCTTGGGATGCAGCCCCAGGCCCTTGAGGCCCTTGCCGGCGCCTGAGCTGCGTCTGGTCTTGGCGGTCAGCCTGGATGGCCGTCTTGCCCCACCCTCCGGAGGGGCGGCCCAGATCGGTGGCCGCGGCGACCGGCGTGTTCTGGAGGAGGCGCTGGCCTGGGCGGATGCGGTTCTGGTGGGTGCCAACACCCTGCGCCTGCATGGCACCACCTGTCTGATTCGCGAGCCGGATCTGCTAGAGCAGCGCCGCAGCCAGGGGCGCCCGGCCCAACCCACGGCCGTGGTGGTGAGCCGCACGGGCAGCTTTGATTCGGCGTTGCGCTTTTTCTCCCAGCCCCTCACCCGTTGGCTGCTAGGGCCGTCCCTGAGCGAAGCGCCCGAGGGCTTTGAGGCTGTTGTGCCCCTGCACTCCTGGGGAGAAGCCATCGCTGCTCTTGGGGCTCGAGGCCTGCCGCGCTTGGTGTTGCTCGGTGGGGCCGAGTTGGCTGGGGCCCTGCTGCAGGAACAGCGTGTGGATGAACTGCAACTCACCCTCTGCCCGCAACTCCTGGGCGGGCCCCACAGTTGGCTTCCGTCTGGTGTGGCTCTAGAGCCCAGCCAATGGCAGCTGTTGGACCAGCGCCGTCTGGAGGGCGAGGAATTGCTGCTGCGCTACAGGCGCCTCAGGGATTGAGCGCTGGAGCCGCGGCGGCCTTGAAACGCTTGGCGAGATCGCGGATCGGGACGTCCATGAAACTGTCGGGCGGCAGGCCCAGCAATCGCCCGGCGCAGCGCTTCACCACCACCTCGCTGTCATCGCCAAAGCGCCCCGCCAGCAGCTCGGTCATCACACCGAAGCTGCGGCCGCTGCGCTCGGTTTCTTCGATCAGGCAGCGGCTGGTGGGACCCGCCAGGGCCCGGCATGGAGGGGCCATGCGTTCCTGGAGGCTCGGGTCGCCGCCGCTGGCCCACTGCTGACAGGCCGCGGTGATGCGCGCCTCTAGCTGCGGCCGCATCAGGTTGAGCAACGGGGCCAGCAGGCTGGCCTGGGCGGGCGCCGCAGCCACGATCAAGCTGAACCCAGCTAGCGACGCTGCCAGGCCGGGTTTGCCTAGCTTGATCGCCCCATTCCAGCGTTGATGGCAGAGCTCACGGCCCGCTGGCATCGCGCCATGGCGGACATCCCCGAAGCGCAATGGCATGCCCTGGTTTCGGCAGAACCCCTCCCCTTCTACTCCTGGTCTTGGCTGGTGGGGCTGGAGCGCAGCGGCAGTGTGGTGCCCAGGCAGGGCTGGCAGCCTTGTCATCTGGGCCTGTGGCAGGGCGATCAACTGATCGCTGCAGCCCCGCTCTATTTGAAGGGGCATAGCTACGGCGAATTCGTCTTTGATCAGTCGTTCGCTCAGTTGGCTGCGCAGCTCGGTCAGCGCTACTACCCGAAGCTGCTCGGCATGAGCCCGGTAAGCCCTGTGGTGGGCTATCGCTTTTTCACTGCCCCTGGTGAGGATGCGGCGGCGCTCACGGCGCTGATGCTTGAGCTGATCGATGCCTTCTGCCGGGAGCATCAGATCTTCAGCTGCAATTTCCTCTACGTGGATCCGGCCTGGCAGCCCCTGGCCGAGGCGGCGGGTTGCGCCACCTGGCTGAATCAACAGAGCCTTTGGAGCAACCAGGGTTACGGCGATTTCAATGCCTACCTGGCCAGTTTCAATGCCAACCAACGCCGCAACATCAAGCGGGAGCGCAAGGCTGTGCAGGCGGCTGGCCTGCAGGTCACTGCCGTTGTGGGCGAAGACATCTCAGCGGCATTGATCACCCGCATGCACGGCTTCTACGAGCAGCACTGCGCTCGATGGGGTCCCTGGGGAAGCAAATACCTCACCGAGGCTTTCTTTGAGCACGCCGCTGCTGAACTCAGGCAGCACCTCGTGCTGTTTAGTGCCCACCGCGGCGACCCACAACAACCCGTCGCGATGTCGCTCTGCGTGCACACCGACACGCATCTCTGGGGCCGCTATTGGGGCAGCGATGAGGAGATTGAGAATCTGCATTTCGAGGTCTGTTACTACGCCCCGATCGAATGGGCCATCCAGCGCGGAATCCAGCAGTTCGACCCCGGTGCCGGCGGTAGCCACAAACGCCGCCGCGGGTTTCTCGCCCGGCCCCATGCCTCGCTCCACCGTTGGTATCACCCTCGCTTTGATGCGATCGTGCGCCGCTGGCTGCCGGAGGCCAACACTGAGCAGCTGCAGGAGATCGAGGCGATCAACGCCGAGTTGCCGTTCACCGCGAAGCCTCCTGTTCTGGCGAAATCCGCGGCGTAGCATCCGCCGATGACGAGCTTTTCAGCTGACCAGCGCCGAACCCTGGATGAACGGCTCTCGCAGCGTTTCATCGCCCTCGATCCCTCGGGGTACTTCCTGATCAAGCTCGATCGCGAGGCTGGCGAGCTGATCGCCGAGCATTACGGCAATGGGATCGATGAACGGGGCCTAGCCACAGACCCCGACACCGGCGAAGTGATCAGCTGCAAAGGCAGCGGGCCCCGCGAACCGTTGCGGATCTACCGGGCTCGCTCCGCCAAGGAGCTCGGCATGGCTCTCACGGAAGGGGAGGGACCATTCCCGATCAGCTGCTTGGATCACGCCCTCTATCTCGGCCGTGAGCTGCAAAAAGCCGAGCACTGCCTGGAGAGCGGCAGCGCCTACGTCCAGGACTGATCAGCGAAGGCCAAGCAACTCCCGCCTAAACAGGCTGCAGTTCGCGCGAGGGCTCGGCCAGGGTCGGCGGGGGCTCAGGGGGTAGGCAGGCCAGCTGTTCTTCGATCTCCCGCGTCACCACCGCGCGGTATTCCTGGAAGTGCTCGTTGTGGGCGAGCGTGACGACGAACTGCTCGAAGTTGGCAGGGTTGCGGCGCGCGATCCTTGCCAAGGAGCGCCAGAAGCGGAAGCGTGTGTTGCGCTTGAAGCCCTGACGCCAGATCACCGTGGCTAACGCCTTGATGTCTCTGGCTTCCGGCAGCGCCGGTTTGTCGGAGTTTTCCGGCTTGAAGAACGCCTTCCAGCGCGGCACGCCCACTTTTCCGTAGTAGTGGGTGACGCGATCGATGTAGGCGTTCGGTTCATAGAGCCGGCAGAAGGCATCCACGTATTCGTTGGCGATGTCGCGGATGGGCCGGGTGGGGATGAAGTTGAGCAGGTTGGTCTGATTCACGCCCTTGGCATCGGCCTTCTCCTGAATCAGGCGACCTTCTTTCTCCAATCGATGCCACAACCCGGTGTTGGGCAGGGCCTGCAGCATGCCCATCATTGCGGCGGGGATACCGGTGCGGCTTACGAAGCGCACGATCCGATCGCCCGCACCGCTTTGTTCGCCATCGAAGCCGATGATGAAACCCGCCATCACGCGGATGCCGTAGCTGGTGATCCGATCCACGGATTCTTCCAGGGAGCTGCGGGTGTTCTGGTGTTTGCCCGCCACCGAAAGGCTGGCCTCATCTGGCGTTTCGATGCCCAGAAACACCGCTTCAAAACGGGCTTCGGCCATCATCCGCATCATCTCTTCGTCGGATGCCAGATCGACGGAGGCTTCGGTGGTGAAGCTGAACGGATAGCCCCGCTCGATCTGCCACTGCTTGATGGCTGGAAGCAGCAATTTGGCGTTGCGCTTGTTGCCGATGAAGTTGTCGTCCACCAGGAAGATGGCGCGACGCCAGCCCAAGTCGTAGAGGCGCTGGAGTTCAGCGACGAGCTGCTCTGGTGTCTTGGTGCGGGGTTTGCGCCCGTAGAGCACGATGATGTCGCAGAACTCGCACTGGAACGGGCAGCCCCGCGAGAACTGCACGCTCATGGAGTCGTAAGCGTCCAGCTCCAACAGATCGAAGCGGGGGATCGGCGTGCCGGTCACATCCGGTTTGTCACCGTTGGCCGAGAAGCGTCCGCCGGATTCGCCGCGTTCGATCGCTTCGATGAACATCGGCAGGGTGATCTCACCCTCATCGAGAACCTTGAAATCGGCCAGATCGAGCTCCGGTGCATCCGGGGTGGAACTGGCAAAGGGGCCGCCCACGGCCACCGGCAAACCCCGCTGCTTGGCGCGGGCGATCTGCTCGGCCATATCTGCCTTCTGCACGATCATTCCCGAGATCACCACCAGCTCGGCCCAGGCCCACTCGGCTTCGGTGACCTCGCGCACGTTGCGGTCCACCAGCTTCATCTCCCAGTGCTGGGGAAGCAGAGCGGCTACCGTCACCATCCCCAACGGGGGCAGGAGCACTTTGCGGTTCACCAGCTCCAGGATCTTTTCGTAGCTCCAGAAGGTCTTGGGGAACTCCGGGTAGATCAGGAGAGTGCGCATGCCGTGATCGATCGATCCGCAGGATCAGAGCAACGGCTCGCCGCGTTGGCGACAACCGGTGTTGGTTCAACAACCCTAAGTGGAGCTGAGGGTTGTGGTGGGCTCTGCTGTAATGGGACGGCATTTCCCAACACGCGCAGCAATGGGTCCAGTGATTTACCTCGCCATGGTGGGTGGCGGTCTGGTGGCTGCAGCAGCCATCTCCTTCGTGCTGCGCGGCATCAAGCTGATCTGATCGCTTCACCCGGAGCTGCGGCGTTCAGGCCAGGCGTGTGCGCCCCTGACGCAGCAGTTCCGTCAGCCCGAGCCCTGCCCCTAAAACTCCGAGCAGGGCAAAGCAACTCCAGAGTCCGCCTGGCAGCACCTCCGTGAGGCCGGCGGCCATCAAACCGCTGATTCCGCCGCCGCCTAAGAAGGCGATCTGCCCAAGCCCGGCCATCCGCCCACGAAGCACCTGTGGAGCGTGGACCTGGATGATCAGATTGGTGCCGGCGAGCAGGGCGGCCGTTCCGGCTCCGATCACAAAGGCCATCGCCAAGCCCCAGGTCTGGGGGGCAGGCAGTGCAAGGCCCAGTTGACCAAGGCCGGTGAGCAGAACGCTCCCGCCAAGTAGCAAGCCGGGTCTGCGGCTCAGCGGTTGGGCATTGCGTTGCAACACCACGCCGGCGCTGATGCTGCCGCAGGCGATCACGCTGGTGAAGAGGCCGAGCGCCATCGGGCTGGGCCCCAGCAACTTCAGGGCCATCAGCGGCGCCAGGCCTGGATGGAAGAACCCCACTAGGCAGGCCACGCCTGTGAAGAGCAGCACATGGCGCAAGGCAGGACCGCAATCGCGCCAGGCGGTGCCCAGGCTTGCACTCGCGCCGCGCTGGCTGCGGCGCTCACGCTCGCGATCCGGGGCCATCAGCCACAGCAGCGTGCCGATCGGAAGCAGATAGGTGGCTGCATCGAGGCTGAGGGCCAGGGTAGGCCCGGTGGCGGCCAGCAGCAGTCCGCCCAGGGGTGGGCCCACCAGCTTGCCCACGTTGAAGATCACCGAAAAGCTGGCGAGATAGGGGCCGAGCTGCGCCGGCTCATCCACCAGCAGGGCCACATATTTGTTGCGGGCGGTGAGCTCATAGGCGCTGGCCACGCCAATGCCCAGGGTGCTGAGCAGCAGGAGCACATCTTGTTGGCCGCCACTGCTGATCGGGATGGCGATCGCCCCGAGCAGCGCGGCCCCCAGTAGGGCCCATTGGGCGCGAATCAGCACCCGTTCGCTGCCCACCTGATCGGTGAGCACGCCGGCCGGGCCGCTCACCACCAGGGTGGGGAGGGTGAGCAGGGCGAAGTGCAGCGCTAGCAAGAACGGATTGCCTGCTCCTTCCATGAGCAGCCAGCCCTTGGCGGTGAGCCCGGCAAAGGAGCCGGCGGTGCTCATGCCGGAGGCGAGCAGAAAGGTGGTGCGTTGATGCCGGGTGAGCCGGCGCCGGAGTTGAGCCAGAGACGCAATCAAGACGCTGCCTGTCGGGCAGCGAGGGCATCGCTCACCATCGCTCGGGCCCCCACCACTTCACCAATCAGGTCGTAGGTGTCGGCGGCGGTGATGCGCACCGGCACCATGGTGCCCGGGGCGGCGCACAGGCCCCCTTCCCCGGGCTGCACCCGCACTTCACCATCCACTTCAGGAGCGAAGCGGGCGCAGCGGCCGATCATTTCGCCGGTGCTGGGGTTTTCCTGCTCAATCAGCACATCCACGATCCGGCCCACCCAGGCGGCGTTGCGGGCGGCGGCGATCGGTTGTTGCAGGGCCATCAGGCGGTTTTTGCGCTCCTGAGCGATCTCGGCAGGCACCTGATCCGGTAGCTCGGCGGCAGGGGTGCCCTCTTCAGGCGAGAAGGTGAACACGCCCACGTGATCGAACTGCTGCTCGGCTACGAAATCGAGCAGATGCTGGAACTGCTCCTCGGTTTCTCCGGGGAATCCCACGATGAACGTGGTGCGCAACACCGCATCGGGCAGTTGCTCTCGGATGCGGCGCAGCACACCACCGGTCACGTCGGCCTGCCAGGGACGATTCATCGCCCGCAGGACCTCGGGGTGGCTGTGCTGCAGCGGCAGGTCGAGGTAGGGGAGCACATTGGGTACCTCGCGGTAGGCCGCCAGTACTGCTTCGGTGAGGCCCGTGGGATAGGCGTAATGCACGCGGACCCAGGGGATCTCCACTTCTCCGAGGGCCCGCAGCAGTTCAGCCAGCTGTGGTTTGCCGGCCAGGTCAAGGCCGTAATTGGTGGTGATCTGGCTGATCAACACCAGCTCCTGCACGCCCTGAGCGGCCAGCTGCTTGGCTTCGGCCACGATGCTCTCGATCGGGCGCGAGCGTTGGTCGCCGCGCAGGTGGGGAATGATGCAGAAGGCGCAGCGGTAGTCGCAGCCCTCGGCCACCTTTAGATAGGCGATCGCTTCGCTGGTGGTGCGGTAGCGAGGTAGGTGTTCGTCGGCCACAAACGTGGGGTTGGCGCTCACCTGCTTCACGCGCTCGCCGGCCTCCACCCGCTCCAGCACGCTCACGATGTGCTGGTAATCGCCGGTGCCAACTATCGCCTTGGCTTCGGGGAGGCTCTCCAGCAATTCGTCTTGGAAGTGCTGAGCAAGGCAGCCCGCGATGATCAGCTCCTTGCCCTGCTCCGCTAGTTCCACCAGGGTGCGCACCGATTCCTCGCGGGCGTCCTGGATGAAGCTGCAGGTGTTCACCACCACCACATTGGCGTCTGCCTCATCGGCGCTCACGCCGTAGCCGGCCTGAGCCAGGAGCCCGAGCATGTGTTCGGTGTCCACCCGGTTTTTCTCGCAGCCCAGGTGGGCGAAGGCCACCGTGGGTTTAGCGGGCCCCTGGGTCGAGGGTTGCGAGGCGGTTTGGCTCATTCGAGTGCTGGGATGCGGCCGCGCGCAGGCCAATCCCTCACCCTACCGAGAGGTCCTGTTGCTTCTGCTTACGCCTGCCACAATCGGCCCAGCAGTGAGCAGCCCCTGTGACCTCCTCCCGCCTTAGTGAGCGCCTGGCAGGCCAGCGGCGCCGCGGAGATTTAGGCAGCAAGTGGATCCGGGTGGCGATGGCCGTTCTGGCCACGATCGGCGTGATCGATACCGGCTCGATCACGCTGAAGAAATGGGGGCTTCTCGGGGCACTGAGCTGCAGCAGCCAGGGTTTCTTTGGCTGTAACGGCTGCGAGCAGGTGCTCTCCAGTGCCTGGGGCAGTGTGCTGGGGCAACCGCTGTCGTTGTTTGGCTTTCTGGCCTACACCGCCATGTTGCTCATGGCGGTGTTGCCCCTGGTCTTGCAGGGAGAAGCCCGTCAGAACCTGGCGCAATTGAGCTGGTGGGGCATGGCCCTGCTCAGTACCGGCATGACGGTGTTCAGTGCCGTGTTGCTCGGGGTGATGGCGTTTGCCATCCGTGATTGCTGCCCGTTCTGCATTCTCTCCGCTGCGCTCAGCACGGCGTTGTTGGTGCTCAGTTGGTGTGGAGGCGATTGGGAGGATCGCGGTCAGCTGGTGTTTCGCAGCCTGATCACCGCCTTGCTGGTGGCTGTGATCGGTCTGGGTTGGGCTGCCTCGGTGGGCCAGCCGGCGGTGGACACCGGCCGGGGCGTTGCGCCACCGGTGCGCAGTGAGAGCACTCCAGCCACGATCGCTCTGGCTGAACAGCTCACGGCCCAAGGCGCCCGCCTCTACACCGCGTATTGGTGCCCCCATTGCCATGAGCAGAAGGAGCTGTTCGGGCGTGAAGCCGCCGAAAAGCTCACCGTGATCGAGTGCGCTCCGGATGGCAGGGGCAGTCAGAAAGAGCTCTGCGATGCCAAGAAGATCGAGGGGTATCCCACCTGGGAGATCAAGGGTCAGCTCGATTCCGGCGTTAAGCCTCTGGCGAAGCTGGCTGAGCTGATTGGTTACAAGGGCCCGGCGCTGAACTAACCAGCTGCCACCGCTTCGGTGGCGATGGGGTGAGAGCGCTGCTGCAACGTGTGGCGGCGCCAGAACGGTTGTGCTGCGGGGGCATCGACGCGGAAGTGTCCGCCGCGGCTCTCCTGGCGGAAGAGCGCTGCTTCCATCAACAGCCTGGTCACCACCAGCCGCTGCTGGAGGTCGTGGGCACGGGTGATCCAGGCGGCTGTGGTGGTGTCCAAGGCCGCGAATCGATCGGGTGTGAGTTCTTTGGTGGCTTGCAGCCAGGCATCGGCGCTGATGGGTTCCTGAAGGTGTTGGGTTTGGCTCAGCGCGCGGCGCAACGGGCTGGCCTGCCGCTCCACGCCCGCTGCCTGCCAGCAGAGCTGGCGTAGCTCCAGCAGCTTGCGCTCCATCGTTCTGAACTGCTCACCCGTGGGTACCGGCAGGGCGCTCAGGCTCTGCTCGGATGCATCCAGGGCGGCTCCTGCTGCGGGCAGGTTGATGTTGCGAAGTTGCCGCGCAAACACCAGGCACTCCATCAAGGAATTGCTGGCCAGCCGGTTGGCACCATGCACGCCGGTGCTGGCCACTTCTCCAACGGCATAGAGCCCGGGGATGGTGGTGGCGGCGTTGCCGGTGGTGCGAACGCCGCCCATCCAGTAGTGGGCTGCCGGCGCCACGGGGATCGGGGTGGTGGTGGGCTCCAGCCCCAGCTCTCGGCAACGCCCGAGGATGGTGGGGAACTGCCGCTCCAGCTTGGGCCGGCCCACGGGGCGTAGGTCGAGCCACACATGCTCGAGCTGCTGCTCGCGCATGCATTGCACCAGGGCACGGCTCACGGCATCGCGCGGGGCGAGATCCGCTTCAGGCAGATGAGCCACGGGGCTTGAGCCCTGGGCATCCACCAGGCGGGCCCCCTCGCCGCGCACCGCCTCGGAGATCAGGAAATGCGGCGCGCCCGGCAGCATCAGTGCTGTGGGGTGAAACTGGACGAATTCCAGGTCGCGGATCACGGCGCCGGCCTCCCAGGCCATGGCGATCCCGTCGCCACTGGCTTGGGAGGGGTTGGTGGTGTTGGCGTAGAGATGACCGCCACCGCCGGTGGCCAACACCACCGCCCTGGCGCTCAGCCAGCGCACCGTGTTCGCGTGGAGGGTCTGCAGTCCGCAGCAGCGCCCGTTCTGGATCCACAGTTGAAGGGCTAGCGCTCCCTGCAGCCGTAGCAGCCCGGCTCTGTGGAGCGCCTGCCGCTCCAGTGCATCCACCAGGGCGCCACCGGTTCGGTCCTGGGCGTGCAGCACCCGCCGGTGGCTGTGGGCCGCTTCCAGGGTGGTGCTTAATGCGCCGTCCTGGCGATCAAAGTCCATCCCCAGCTCCAGCAGCCGCTCCACGCAGGCGGGAGCTTCCTGCACCAGGAGCTCCACAGCGGGGGGATCGCAGAGTCCTCCGCCGGCTCGCAATGTGTCGTCGCGATGGCTTTTGAAGCTGTCGTCCGCTCGGGTGACAGCCGCAATGCCGCCCTGGGCCCAGCGGCTGGAGGAGCGAGGCGCGTGGTCTTTGCTGAGCAGCAAAACCTTCAGGCCCGCTGGCAGTTCGAGGGCCGCCATCAGCCCTGCGGCACCACCCCCCACCACGATCACATCCCAGTTGGAGGGCAGTTGAACCATGGAGCCGGAGGCCTGAACGCCAATAAAAAAGCCGTCGGGAAGGCCCGACGGCTTGACCCGATGGGGATATGGATCCCAGGGGTTGGATCAGCTGCGCTGATCAGCGGTACTGACCGTCGTTGATGCGGTCGTCACCTTCGTTGAGAGCGATCGAAGCCGGGGTCACGGTGAAGTTGTCCTTGTACTTCTCCACCAGCTCCTTCTGACGATCGGTCAGATCGAGCTTGAACAGGTCGTCAACACTGTTGTATGGGCCGCCGAGCACGATTTTGCCGGCAAGGGTTGGATACATGCCGGGATAGGCCTGGAAGCGCCGCACCGAGCAATTGTTGAGGTCAACCTTGCCGCCGCGCTCGGCGATCTTGTCGTCAGCCACGTTGCGCAGATCCGCGGCCTGGGCAGCGGGTGCGAGCGTCAGGCTGAAGAGCAGGCCGGCCAGCAGCACGCCACTCATGAGCCATGAAACCAGCCGTTTCATCGAGAACTCCGTCTGAACGGGAATCACAGGGGCTGCAAGCAGCGTTGCAAAGCTACAGGTGAGACGCTCAACCCCTTGAGCGCTTTGCTCAGGCTTTTGCAGTTCTTCAGATCAGGCCGCTGAGCTGAGGGGCCCAAAGGGATGCCCCGAGAAACAGGCCATCCACCGCGAGGGTGGTGGCGATGGCGGAAGCCGCCAGGCGCCAGGCTGGGTCAGGGTGGTTCCAGTAGCGGCGGCAGAGGTTGAGCAGCAGCGCACCGGCGAGCAGCGTCACGCTCAGGGGAATGGGTTGCAACACGCCCATTGCAGCCGTCTGCAGCAGATCCGCCGCCTGATCAACAGGAGCCAGCAACACACCCGTCCAGTGGCGCATCACACCGGTGATCGCCATCACTCCATCAGTGCAGGCTGTGCCAAGCAGGGAAGCGAGATAAAAGCTGGCGGCGAGGCGCCAGCGGCCGTTGAGGCCCCCGAGGGCGAGGGGCAGGGCAAACGCTTCGATCGGTAGATGCCAGAGCGGATGCAGCCGGAACCATCCCCAAAAGAGGCAGCCTCCCAACCAGCTGCCGCTAAAGCCCACCAGGAGTGTGCCGGCCGTGCTCGCGCGCGGATTGGGGTGCTGAGCCAGCGCAATGCCCACGAGCAGCAGTGGCGCTGTGAACAGTGCAGCGCTGAAGGGGGCAAGCCGCACCCACGGGGCCTGCAAAAACACCGGGAGGGCCACCAGCAAGGCACCCGCGAGGCTCAGCTGCCAGCTGGTTGGAACGGAGGCTCCTGAAGGGCGAAGGCCCACGCTGCTGGGCTGCCGCAACGCGTTGGGGGGCAGCGCGGCCACCGTCAGGCTGGGCGGAACCCCGATCACCAACGTGTGAAGAAAGTTGTGCAACCTTAGAGGACATGGCCCGTGTTCCCGGCGCTGGCCTCCGCTGCCGCATCCGCATAGGGTCGATTCACCGCTGCCCGTGCCCCGGTGTTCGCCGCCCTGCCTCAGCAAGAGTCGATCGGAGCGCTCGAAGCCTGTTGGCGGTTTTTGGTGTTGGGGGTGGTGCAGGGACTCACTGAATTCCTGCCGATCAGCAGCACGGCCCACTTGAAGGCGCTGCCTGTGCTGATGGGCTGGGGCGACCCGGGTGTAGCGGTCACCGCCGTGATTCAGCTCGGAAGCATCGCTGCGGTGATCGCCTTTTTCCGCCATGACCTGCGCCAGGTGTGCGTGGGCGTGAGCTCAGGCCTGCGCTCGCGTCAGTGGAACGACCCAGAGGCCCGCCTTGGGCTCGCCATCCTGCTTGGCACCATCCCGATCGTGCTGGCGGGTCTGGCGATCAAGGTGTGCGTGCCCGATTTCGACCAGTCGCCCTTGCGCAGCCTGCAGTCGATTGCTGTGGTGTCGATCGTGATGGCCCTGTTGCTCGCTCTGGCCGAGCAGATCGGTACGCGTCGCCGCCTGCTGCAGCAGGTGAAGGTGCGCGATGGCTTGCTCGTGGGTCTTGCTCAGGCCTTGGCGCTGATCCCCGGCGTGTCCCGCTCGGGCAGCACGCTCACGGCCTCTCTGTTTGATGGCTGGAACCGGGCAGATGCCGCACGGTTTTCATTCCTGCTCGGGATTCCTGCCATCACCCTCGTAGGCTTGGTTGAGCTGAAGGAGGCGTTCGCCCAGCCGGTGGCGGGTGGGGTGTTGCCGCTGTTGGTGGGGATTGCCTCCTCGGCGTTGGTGTCCTGGCTGGCGATCGCTTGGTTGCTGCGCTTTCTCCAGAACCACAGCACCTGGTGGTTCGTGGGCTATCGCCTGTTTTTCGGAGTCGGCCTGCTGATCTGGGTTGGCCATCATCCGGGCTGAGTTGCTCGAAGCTCCAAACTGAACAGCAGAGCTCGAGCGGGCAGCGCCTGTGTGGAAGGAACCTTCGGCTGGTGTTCCTCTGGTGGATGCCAGCGAGGTTCGGTTGCCGCAGCCTGCTCTCGTGGATGCGGTAGAGCCGGATTCGATTGGCGATGAGCTGGGCATTCAGCCTGGCGATCGGCTGTTGAGCATCAACGGCATTCGCCCCCGCGATCTGATCGACTTTCAGTTCCTGGTGACAGCCGAGGACCTCACCCTGGAGGTGCAGGATCCCGATGGCACGGTCCACGTGGTGGAGCTGGAGAAGGATGCCGATGAGGGGCTGGGGCTGGCCTTCAGCGAAGCCCTGTTCGATGGCCTCAAGCAGTGCAACAACCACTGCCCGTTCTGCTTTATCGATCAGCAGCCGCCCGGTCATCGCCGCAGCCTTTATCTCAAAGACGACGACTACCGCCTCAGCTTTCTTTACGGCTCCTATCTCACCCTCACCAACCTCACAGCCGCCGACTGGCAGCGCATCGAGGAGCAACGCCTCTCGCCGCTGTTCGTTTCGGTGCATGCCACTGAGCCTGAGCTGCGCTCGCGTCTGCTGGTGAACCCCCGTGCCGCCTTGTTGATGGAGCAGCTGCGGTGGTTTCAGCAGCGAGAACTCCAGATCCATGCCCAGGTGGTGGTCTGTCCGGGGCTGAACGATGGCCCGGCCTTGGAACGCACCCTTGACGATCTGGCCGGCTTTGCTGGCGGCGAGTGGCCGGCGGTGCTCTCGGCGGCTGTGGTGCCGGTGGGCCTGACGCGCTATCGCCCTGAGGGCGATGGTCTGGTGCCGGTGGATCGGGCCTGTGCGCAGCGGGTGATTGCCCAGGTTGAGCCACTGCAACAGTGTTTTCAGGAAGCTCTTGGCAGCCGCTTCGCTTGGCTGTCTGATGAGTGGTATCTGATGGCGGGCTACCCGTTGCCCCCCCGCGACGACTACGAGGACCTCCCCCAAGAGGGCAATGGAGTGGGCAGCATCCGTGCCTTCCTGGAGGCGATGGATGAGGCCACGGCCGATTTACCGGCGGCCTTGCCCAAGCCTCGCCGAGTGAGCTGGGTGGTGGGGCAGCTGGTGGCTGAAGCGCTGCAGCCCGCGGTGGATCGTTTGAACGCGGTGGATGGGCTGGAGCTATTGATGCACGGGCTCCCCAGCCCTTACTGGGGCCAGGAGCAGGTGGTGACCGGCTTGCTCACAGGATCCGATCTGCTGGAGGGGCTCGCCAGCTGTGATCTCGGCGAGGAACTGCTGCTGCCTGCTGTGATGTTGCGGCAGGGTGAGCCTGTGTTTCTCGACGATCAACGGCTGGAAGCCGTTGCGGCCCAGTTGCCTGTGCCTGTGACCCTGGTGGGTGGGGCAGATGAGATCGTGGCCGCTTGCTTGGGCGTCGCTAGCTGACCTGACTAAGCTCCCCAAGACGGCTTTTTTACAGGCAGAGATTTTCGGTGGCGCGACCCCTCAAGACCTGGCTTGCAGCTGCTGGCTCCGGTCTGCTGGCACTCTCGGGCACCGGCTTTGCTCAGGATCAAGCCGCCAGCTCCGTACAGGCCCCACTGCCCCTGGCGCCTCAGCTCAAAGGGCCGAGGCCAAAGTCTGATCCGAGTGTGTTGGCACCGGCTGCCACCAAGCTCGATCCGAGCCTGCAGAGGCTGGCCGCTCCAGCCACGCTCGCTCTTCCCAACAAGCCGGAGCAGGTGCGCATCGTTGAGCTGCGCCCGCTGTCGCTCAAAGATGTCGAAAACCTCGCTGAGGTCAACAACCCCAGCCTCAAGGCCATCGCCAGCCAGGTGGATCAGGCCCAAAGCAGCCTGCGCTCTCAGATCGCGGCCTGGTACCCCACGCTGAGCGTCCAAACCGACGGTTTCCCCAGTTACACCGGCGGTAGTCAGCGCACAACCCAGCCCGTTGCCAGTCCGATTCCGGGGCAGCCCACCACAACCCAGAAGTCTTATACCCCAACCAGCCGATGGGATATGGGCGGCGCCCTCACCGCCCAGTGGGATCTGATCAATCCCCAGCGGGTTCCTCAGATTGCTGCAGCTCGTGATCAATTCGAGCAGGCCAAAAATCAATATCTGATCGCTCTTCGTGACCTGCGCCTTCAGGCTGCTCAGGCCTATTTCGAGCTTCAGCTGAGCGACGACACGGTGCGCATCGGTCAGGAGTCAGTCCGGGCGTCTCTGGTGAGCCTGCGTGATGCCCGTGCCCGCTTCCAAGCTGGTGTGGCCACAAAGTTGGAAGTGCTCGAAGCTGAAACCCAGCTAGCCCGCGATCAGCAGCTTCTCACCAACGCATTGGCCGATCAGTCCGTCAATAGGCGTGATCTTGCGCGATTGCTGGATCTCCCTCAGAACATCACCCCCACAGCCAAAGAGCAGCTCCAGCCCCTCGGCGTTTGGACCGCATCGCTTCAGGAGAGCGTGGTGGCGGCCTATGCCTTCCGCGAGGAACTCGACAACGCCCTGCTCGATATTTCAGCGGCCAACAGCCAGGCCAATAGCGCGATTGGAGCGGTTCAGCCCTTCCTCACGATCTTCAACACCCTCACCGGCTTCCGCTACGACGGCACCGAGCAAGTGATCGTGGATCTGCCCGGACGGTCTGGTTGGGCTGTGGAGAACTCCGTCGGTCTGCAGGCCCGCTGGAACATCTTTGATGGAGGTGCCGCTCGGGCCCAATACCGCCAAGCCAAGCAGCGTGCTCAGGAAAACAGTTTCCGCTTCGCCGACACCCGCGACAGGCTGCGCTTCGAGGTGGAAGAAAGCTTCTATGAACTGCGCCAGGCCAACCGCAACATTCAGACCACATCCCGAGAGGTGCTCTCCTCCCGCGAGTCCTTGAGGTTGGCTCGCCTTCGCTTCCAGGCTGGTGTCAGCACCCAGCGAGAAGTGGTGGATAACCAGCGCGACCTCACCCAGGCAGAGGTGCGCTACGCCCAGGCCTTGGCTCAATACAACATCAATGTTGCCGAGATGCGCCGTCGCACCGGTCTTGATCAGGTGGCGGTCTGTCAGGCCACCAGCCTCGGGGCCACCAAGCCCGTGCTCGAGTCGATGGAAAACATTCCTGTTCCCCCAGAGCCGTTGCAACCGGCCTGTCAGGCATCGATCCCCGCTAAGGCGGCGTCCTGACCCGCAAACCGTCTTAACGTCAGCAGTCAGCTGAGCGCTGACTGCTGACTCTTCCACTTCCCCGCTTGCTCCGACTGGGCCTCTTTCAGGGTTGCGTCGGTTGTTTGGCGGTCATCTTCGTGGGTCTGCTCAATCGGGTGATGCTCACGGAGCTGGGTTTCCCCGGCCTTCTCGTTGGTGTGGCCCTGGCCTTTGAGCAGTTGGTCGCCCCATCGCGAATCCTGTTCGGGCAGGTGTCGGATGCACATCCACTGGCGGGACGTCATCGCACGCCCTACATCTGGATTGGGGCAGCCTTGTTTTGCACCCTGGCGGTGCTGCTGATCCCGCTCATTTTTCGCTTGCATGCTGCACTGCAGGCCGGCGGCGGCTGGACGATTGCCCTTGGGGTGGCGGCGTTGTGCGGCCTCACCGCCTGCTACGGGCTGGCGGTTTCGCTGGCCACCACCCCCTACCTGGCGCTGGTGATCGACAGCACCACCGAGCAGGAGCGCCCGCGGGCCGTGGGTTTGATCTGGTGTTTGCTCACCGTTGGCATCGTGGTGGGGGCCATCGCCAGCTCCGTCTGCTTGCGCGGCATCGACGGTGTGACGGACCCGGCGTTGCTGGAACCCGCGCTGCTCACGTTCATGACCCGAGTTGCGTTGGTGGTCTTCGGCCTCACGCTGGTGGCCACCTGGGGGATTGAGTCTCCGGGGCAGCGCCAACAGCTCAGCCGCGCTTCGGACCGTGACGATGCCATCACCCTGGGCGGAGCCTGGCGCCTGATCACCTCCAGCCGTCAGGTATTGGTGTTCTTCTGCTTTCTGCTGGCGTTCACCCTGGCGGTGTTTCTCCAGGATCCGATTCTCGAGAGCTATGGGGCTGAGGTGTTCGGGCTGCCCATCGCGGCCACCGCTTCTCTCAGTGCCGTCTGGGGGATCGGCACGTTGCTCGGTTTGCTGTTGGCGGGTTTTTGGTTGGTGCCTTGGCTCGGCAAGTTCGCCTGTGCCCGTCTGGGCTGTCAGTTGATTCTTGCGGCGTTGCTCCTGCTCACCCTGGTGGGCTTCATCGCTCAGCCTCAGGCTCTGAAAGTGGTGCTTTTTCTGTTTGGGCTGGCCACTGGGATCGGCACCAATGCCACCCTGGTGTTGATGCTTGATCTCACCCTGCCGGAAGTGGCTGGCACCTTCGTGGGGGTGTGGGGCCTGGCCCAGGCGTATTCACGGGCAGCAGGCAAGGTGTTGGGCGGCGGCCTGCTCGATTTGGCTCGATCGCTGAGCCCCGCGGATGCGCCGTTCCTGGCCTACGGCGCAGTCTTCCTCTTTGAAGCAGTGATTGCTGTGCTGGCCCTGGTCCTTCTCAAGGCTGTCAACCTGCGCCAGTTCCGGGAAGACACGGGCCGAAGCCTGGATCGCGTTCTTGCCATGGAGCTCTGATGACCTCATCTCCCATACGCATGCCTGAAGGACTCGACGCGCTCGGACAGCTCCTTGATCGCGTGGCCGAGCGGCAGCGCCAGGATTTCGGGCAGCTCGACTCTGAGGCGAAGGCCGACGGCAGCCTGATCACTGCCTGTGATCGCTGGAGCGATGCCGCTCTGGTGGAGGGGTTGGCCCAGCTCTATCCCGGTGAAGGGGTGTTGAGCGAGGAAGGTAGCCAGTGCGTACCTACCTCCGAGGCCTACTGGGTGGTGGATCCACTCGATGGCACCACCAACTTCGCGGCAGGGATTCCTTACTGGGCGATTTCCCTGGCTCGTTTTGAGCACGGTGTACCAGTGCTCGCCGTGCTGGATGTACCGCCCCTGCGGCAGCGAATCGTGGCGATTCGCGGGGGGGGTGCTTGGCGGAAGCACAACAAGTTGCAGCCACCTGCAGCCCGGAATCAGGTGGCGGGTTGTGCATCCCTGTGCAGTCGCTCGATCGGCGTGCTTCAGAAGCTCCCCAACCAGCGCTTTCCTGGAAAGATCCGTCTCCTGGGTGTGGCCAGCCTCAACCTGGTGAGCGTGGGGATGGGCCAAACGATCTCAGCACTGGAGGCCACACCCAAGATCTGGGATCTGGCTGCGGCCTGGCTGGTGCTCCAGGAATTGAGTTGTTCGGTGCGCTGGCTGGAGCGGGATCCATCCCAGCTGCGGGAAGGAGAAGACCTCTCACAGGTCAACTTCCCTGTGCTGGCCGCTCGGGACCCTGAAACCTTGGCCACGTTCAAGCCCTGGGCTGACGCGCTCGTGTCGCCTGCTTGACAAGCCTGCGGTATCCGGTGATATGGTTTTGGACTGCTCGGGAGCCGCGAGGCGAGTCGAGCAGGAGCCGAAGACCCCCGAGAGATCGGTGTTGTAGGTTCAAACGGCGGTTGAGAAGCCGCCACGAACCGAGAGCCGGGAGACCGGTGATGTAGG
>Ga0194118_10002077_pt1 | contig 26436 bp, 26 predicted proteins | sample TA2MahsurfametaG_2_FD_148662 | JGI IMG/M metagenome (GOLD analysis project Ga0194118, IMG submission 148662) | Freshwater microbial communities from Lake Tanganyika, Tanzania - TA2015013 Mahale N5 surface | ecosystem: Environmental > Aquatic > Freshwater > Lake | place: Tanzania: Lake...
TTTCCTCGCCGCGAAGCCCTTCCAGGACGATGCGGATCTTGTCCTCGGCGGAATGGTGCTTGCGCGTGGCGCGGCGAATATCGCGGACCAGCTTTTCGGCTGGTACCCGCGTGGGCCGGCCAGCGAATTTCTGGCTCATCTTCACTCTCCTTGGGGTTACGATGAGACAGAAATCCTCCGTCACTCAAATCGCCAATTTGGTCCCATAGGCGCTGACGCCGGAAAGGATCAAACCACAGCTCCACCGATGCGCATCGGCGAGAACAGCGCGCGGCTGCCTTCCGGAGCGTGATTGATGCCTGGCATGACTATTACGGACCACTCTTTAACATCAATTTCTTGCAAAAGAAATTCGAACCTATGATTGGGGTCGCGGATCAGCTAAACATCATCGTACTGGTAAATGGCGAAAATAATTTGCTGGATGCGGATTACTGTCGGTCCCGCGGTGTGCGGCTTTATGATGCGAAGCTCGATAATCAGCGCATGCTGGGCTTCAAGGCGCATAACCTTTTTGCCGATGCGCGCAACCTTTGTGATGTCTTCGCCTTTTCGGAAGGTGATCTGCGCCTGACCGGCAGTGAAATGATTCAGCGCATCCTGGCCTTTCAAGATGATTATGGCTAGCGGCGCGTCTTGTTTCCCAATCGTTTTGAACCACTCGCGCGCGGCCCGGCGCTGAAGACCTATATTGATGGCATGCTGCGCCCAGGCTTGCTCGCCCCCTTTGAAGCAGCCTTACCGGATGAGCGGTTCCTGAAGGGCCGCCAAGGCGCACGCCCCCTCACCTTCCAGCGCGCGACCAATCCGCATTGCGGGTTTTTCGCGCTTAGCGCCGCGCAATTGGCGCATTGGATCGCACAGCCGCAATTCGGTGATCAGGATTGCAGTTTCATCTCACCCTTAGAAAGCACGGCGACGCTTGGTATTCTGAAAACTTTCCCGATCTACAAGCCCTTTGGCCGTGATATGGGCTGGCTTGAAATCGAACATCTGGATACGCGCTTTTCCGCCGTGAATCTTGCGGGGCGCCCACAAGCGGCACCCCGGCCAGGTTGAATTCAGCGCGGGCGCGGGCCGCTGCGCCGCGGTGCCGGGCCACGCTTGGCGGTGGTCGGGAATGCCGCCGCCGGTGCTGCCTTGCCCGATTGCGCGCGCAAATCGGCAATGGTCGCGCGATTGGTAACCTGTTCCAGATTCATACGGATTTCCACAATCGCAGGCTTGCCGGAAGCGAGCGCGCGCTGGACTGCCGGCACGAATTCCTCGGTCTTTTCAACCACCTCACCGTGGCCGCCAAAGGCTTCAATGAAGCGCGCGAAATCAGGATTGGTGAGCGCCGTGCCGGAGACACGATGCGGATAGGTGCGTTCCTGATACATGCGGATGGTGCCATACATCTGGTTGTTGAAGACTAGAATGACTGGATTGACCGCATGATGGAAGGCGGTCGCGATTTCCTGCCCGGTCATCAAAAATCCGCCATCGCCGACAAAGCCAATCACTGTCCGTTCCGGATGCACAATTTTCGCGCCAATCGCGGATGGTACCGCATAGCCCATGGCGCCATTGGTGGGGCCGAGGAAATCCTGCCCTGCCGCCACATGCATGAAGCGCGTCGGCCAGGTCGCGAAATTGCCGGCATCGGTCGTATAGATGGTATTTGCCGGCAGCGCCTTTTCCAAATCCTGCAAGGCTTTCGCGAGGTTGAGCGGCCCTTCGTAATCGGGCGCTGCCGCCTGCTTCATGCGCGTGGCGCGCAAATCTCGCGTCCAGCCCGCCCAGGTGGGTCTCTTGATAGGCGCTGCCGCCTTGGCCGCCGCGGCAAAGGCATTGAGATCCGCTGTGATTCCAAGCGCCGGGCGATAGACACGCCCGATTTCGGATTGTTCGGGATAGACATGCACAATCGGCGTCGCGCCCGCCATATCGAGCAAGGTATAACCCTGGCTGAAAGTCTCACCCAGGCGCGATCCAATCGCGATAATCAAATCCGCATCCTTGGCGTGTGCCACCAGACCAGGGTCGGCGCCGACACCCAGATCGCCGACATAGTTTTCCGAAGTGCCGTCAAAAATCCCCTGACGGCGGAAGCCAACCGCCACCGGCAGATCATTCGCCAGCAGGAAGTCGCGGATATCGGCCTTGCCCTGATCCGACCAGCGTGACCCACCCAGCAAGGCCAGCGGGCGCTTGGCCACACCCAGCATCGCCATCATATATTCAACAGCGTCAGGCGCCGGGTGCGGCGGCAGCACATTGGCGGGGCCGATATCCGGCACATTGGCCATGCGCTTTTGCATTTCCTCACTGATCGCAATCACCACCGGGCCGGCGCGGCCAGTTACCGCAACATCAAAGGCATGCGCCATCAATTCGGGGATGCGCTTTTCATCATCAATCTGTGTCACCCATTTCGCGATGGGGCTGAACATACGGCGATAATCAACTTCCTGGAAGGTTTCGCGGTCTGTCTCCTCTACCGGGATTTGCCCGACCAGCAGCACCAGCGGCGTTGAATCCTGCTGAGCGACATGCACGCCAATCGCGGCATGGCAGGCGCCGGGGCCACGCGTGACAATCGCAACGCCTGGCTTGCCGGTGAGCTTGCCATAGGCTTCCGCCATATGGATCGCGCCGGCTTCAAAGCGGCAGGTCACCAGCTGCAATCGATTGCGCACGGAATAGAGACCATCGAGCAGATCAAGATAGCTTTCACCCGGCACGCAAAAGGCGTGGGTGACGCCTTGGGCCACCAAGGCATCAGCCAAAAGCCTGCCGCCCGTTCGCCCTGTTTTCACTTCCGCCATAACCGCTTCCCCAATTTCGAAATCCAGGGGAAATCTAGCCGATAAATCCAGGGCATGAAATCACCCTGAGCGGAGGCAGCGACGTTATTCCGCCGCCTGATGGCCGTGGGCGCGGGCCGGTTTTGCTTCCAATTCAACAAGCTTTGCGGCAATGGCGCCAATCGGCTTGGTATAGGGCGCCAGCAGCAAATACAGCGCCGGCACCGCGTACAGCGTCACGATGGTGGAAAGCGTAATGCCGCCCATGATCACCACGCCAAGCGCCTGACGGCTTTCCGCCCCCGCACCGGTTGCCAGGGCCAATGGTGCAGCCCCAAGCACGGTCGCGATGGAGGTCATCAGGATCGGGCGCAGTCGCACGACCGAGGCTTCCAGTACGGCATCACGGATGCTCATGCCGCGGTCACGCAATTGATTGGCGAATTCCACCACCAGAATGCCGTTCTTCGCCATCAGGCCGATTAGCAAGACCATGCCAATCTGGCTAAAAACATTGAGTGATTGTCCGGAAAGCCAAAGCGCCAATAACCCGCCGGTCACGGCCAAGGGCGTGGACAACAGAATTACAAAGGGATGCACAAAGCTTTCGAACTGCGCGGCCAGCACCAGGAACACCACCAGCAAAGCCAACGCAAAGGTGATATAAAGCGCACCGGAGCTTTCGCGGAATTCCAGGCTCTGCCCCAAATAGGAAATGCGCGCTTCCTGAGGCAGCACTTCCCGCGCAGCGCGGTCAAGAAATTCCAAGGCCTCGCCGAGCGAATAGCCCGGCGCGAGGGAAGCCGTGATGGTAATGGCGCGCACACGATCCTGACGTGACAAGGTCTGCGCGCGGGCGCGTTCGGACAGAGTCACGACATTGGAAAGGGGCACCAACCCGCCGCTCCCTGTGCGCACAAAGACATTCTGCAGATCATAGGGCGAAAGCCGCGCGGATTCGGGCGCCTGCAATAGCACCTTGTATTCCTGGCCACCCACGACATAGGTGGTGACCTCGCGCGAGCCCATCATGGTCTCGATCGTGCGGCCCACGGCCGCGATGGAAATGCCAAGATCGGCCGCCTTGCGCCGATCAATATCCACGCGCACTTCCGGCTTGGTTTCCTTGAAGTTGTGGTCAAGGTTCAGCAGGCGCGGATTGGTGCGTGCCTTTTCCAGAAAGACATCGCGCCATGCGATCAGCGTATCATAATCTGGCCCGCCAATCACGAATTGCACCGGTGGCTGGAAGCCGCGTTGGCCGAGTGATGGCGGGTTCAACGCAAAGCCGCGAATGCCCGGAATACCGGCCACTAGCGGGAAAATCTCAGCAGCGATGGCCTTCTGCTTCCGTTCACGCTCGCTCCAGGGGGCCAGACGCACAAAGACGTTGGCGATATTGCCAACGGCCGGGCGCTGGAAGCCGCCCACGGTTGCGAATACCGCGTAAGCTTCACCACTATCCAGATAGCGTTGCAGCAGATTCTCAAGCCGGATCACATGTTCAACCGTATAGGGGAAGGAGGCGCCTTCCGGCCCCGTGGTTGGAATAATAACCACACCACGATCCTCGGTGGGGGCGAATTCCTTGGGCAAAGCATTGAACAGCACCACGGCAAACAGCGACATGGCCGCCGATGCACCCATCACCAGCAGCGGTGCGCGGAGCGCCTTATCCAAGGTCCAGCGCAGCGCCTCATTCATCGCAACGAAGAAAGGCTCTGTCATGCGGACCAAACGCCCCTCAGCCTCATGCGCACGGAGCAGCTTGGAACACATCATGGGTGTCAGCGTCAGCGCAATCAGCCCGGAAAATAGCACCGATGCAGCAAGGGCTATGCCGAATTCCGTGAATAGCCGGCCCGTATTGCCCCCCATGAAGGATAGCGGCAGGAAGACCGAAACCAGAACCAGGGTTGTCGCAATGACCGCAAAGGCAATTTCGCGCGCCCCAAGAAGGGAGGCAAGCAAGGGATCCTCGTCAAGCTCTATTCGCCTGTGGATGTTTTCCAACACCACAATCGCGTCATCTACCACCAGGCCAATCGCCAGCACCAAGCCAAGCAGCGTCAGCACATTCACCGAAAACCCAAACACCGCCATGGGAATGAAGGAAGCGACGATGGAAACCGGAATGGCGATTGCGGGAATGATGGTGGCGCGCACCGAACGCAGGAAGAGAAAGATCACCCCCACCACCAGCACGAGGGCGATTGTCAGTGCATGCTTCACCTCATAGATGGATTGGGCGATGAACAGGCTTTCATCATAGCCAATGGTGGCATCCACGCCGGGTGGTAATGTGGGCTTGAGGCGTTCCAGTTCCGCTTTCACACCATCGGCCACTGCCAGCGTATTGGCAGTGGATTGGCGCAAAATGCCAAGGCCGATCGATGGTCGGCCATTGATGCGATAGCCGCCGCGCGTATCTTCGGCGCCAATCTCAACCCGCGCCACTTCGCCCAGCAGTACCTGCGCGCCCCCGCTGCCGCGGGCCACCACCACCTGGCGGAATTGCTCGGGCGAGCTCATGCGCGTGTCGGTACGCACCGTCAATTCACGGGCAGAGCTTTCCAGGCGTCCACCGGGCAATTCCACATTCTCGCGCCGGATCGCGTCTTCCACGTCCTGCACGGTCAGGCCGCGCGCGGCGAGCGCTTGCCGGTCCAGCCAGATGCGCATGGAAAAACGCCGCTCACCCAGCACCAGAACCTGCGCGACACCTTCCACAATCGCGAGCCGATCCACAATGCGCCGGCGCGCGATATCGGTCAGGTCAAGCGGTGACAGAGTTTCGGAATTGAGCGCAATCCACAAAATCGGACGGCTGTCGCCATCAACCTTCTGCACAATTGGCGTATCGGCCTGATCCGGCAGCCTCGCCAAGGCGCGCGCCACACGGTCTCGCACATCATTCGCCGCACTATCCACATCACGCGTCAGGCGGAATTCGAGGGTGATCTGGCTGCGTTCATCGCGCGATTGGGATTGGATGGATTTGATGCCTTCAATCCCCGCGACAGCACCTTCTAGAATTTCCGTGATCTGATTATCCACCACCGGCGCCGAGGCACCGCGATAGGTAGTGATGACCTGAATGATGGGCGGGTCAATCTTCGGGTATTCCCGGATCGGCATTTTATAAAGCGAAGCAATGCCAAGCACGATCAGCATCAGGCTGATCACGGTCGCAAAAACCGGCCGCTTGATCGAGATATCGGAAAGGACCATGGGTTCAGCCCTGCTCAGCTTGTCGGACGCGTGATGGTTTCAATGATGCGCGCCGGCGCATCTGGCCGCAAGCGTTGAATGCCGCGCACCACAACTGCTTCGCCCGCAGCAACCCCTTCGCGGATTTCCACCTCACCCGGCAGGCGAAGCCCAAGTTTCACTTCCTGTCGCTTCGCGCGCCCATCGCGGATTACATAGACAAAGGCGCGGTCGCCCACAGGGTCAATCGCTTCCTCCGGGATCAGCAAGGCGGCCGGGCGTTCTTCCAGCACCATTTCCACATTCAGGAACAGGCCAGGGCGCAGTGCCTCATCCGCATTGTTGAATTCGCTAATCACGCGCACGCTGCGGGTGGCCGGGTCAATGCGCGTATCAATGATCGCGACCTCACCATTGAAGCGTCGGTTTCCATAGGCGGTGCTGCGCGCGGTCACCTGCCGGCCATTCTGCACACGCGCCAGAAACACTTCCGGAACCGCGAATTCCACCCGCACGCGGGAGAAATCATCAAGCGTTGTAATCGCCGTACCGGGCTGGATCAGCGCGCCAAGGCTGACTTGCCGCAGGCCGACACGTCCCGCAAAGGGCGCGGTCACGCGCAATTCCTCAAGCTTCGCCTCGGATTGCCGCACACGGCCTTCCGCCTGGCGCGCCACCGCTTCCAGCGTATCCAGCCGCTGCGCCGCAATGGTCTGGCCAGCCTGCAAACCACGGGCGCGCTGCAATTGATTGCGTGCATCATCCAATAGTGCGCGCGCCTGATCGAGCTCAGCAGACACCGCGCCGGAGTCAAGCTCTACCAAGGTTTCGCCCGCCTGCACCTTCTGGCCTTCGGTAAAGCGGATATGCGTGACCATGCCAACGATCTTGCCGGTGATGGTGACAGCCTCACGTGCCCGCACCGTGCCGATGCTTTCGACCTTATCCACCACCATGCCCGTGCGCACCGGCTGGACAATTACGCCAATTGGCCCAGATGGGCCGCCACGCGCGGGTCCCTGGCTCGCGGCAGGCTGCAGCCCAACCAAGGCAAGTGGTGAGGGCAGGCCATATTCCTCGCCCTTAAAATGCCAGGCGGCGCCAGCGCCGGCGAGAAGGGCCAAAAGGCCTAGCTGCGTAATGGTCCGCATATCATTCCAACCCAAGCCGCCTCCGCAGGACCGGCACCATGGCAGAGCGCGACCGCAAAAGCGGCCTCGGCCCGCGGGAAAGAGCCGGGCGAGAGCGCCCGTCTCAAAAAGACTTCTGCCGCGCCGCGAAGACCACGGCAAGTTTCGCTTTTTTTAGTTATGGGGTGCCCCCTTGCCAGGCACTACCTTGATGCAGCGCGCTTGCCGCCCCAGGACAATCCGGCTGAGCGGTGGCACGCCATTATGACAGGCATCCGTCACCTCGACACAGCGGGGCGCGAAGGCGCAACCTTCCGGCACCTTATCCAACATGGGCGGCGCGCCGGGGATGGTGGTCAGGCGCTTGCCGCGCATGCCGGCATGCACTGTCGCCCCCAGCAAGCCCTTGGCATAGGGGTGCAAGGGCCCGCCCATGAGCGCACCCACAGGGCCTTCTTCCACCACCTTGCCGGCATACATCACCGCCACGCGGTCAGCGATTTCCCCAGCAACACCAAGATCGTGGGTGACAAACACCACCCCCATGCCAAGCTGTTCCTGCAAGGATCGCAGCAGCAGCAGCACCTGGATTTGCACCGTGGCATCCAAGGCCGTGGTCGGCTCATCGGCCAGCAGCAGCTTGGGCCGGCAAGCAAGGGCCACCGCAATCATGGCGCGCTGCCGCAAGCCCCCGGATAATTCATGCGGGTAAGCCGAAAGCCGCCGCTTGGCCGAGGGAATTTGCACTAATTCCAGCAATTCCAGCGCCCGCGCATCGGCGGCGGGCCGGCTGACCCCTTCATGACGCTGCACGGTTTCCGCAATCTGCCGCCCGATGGTGAACACGGGGTCGAGCGCCGTCATGGGTTCCTGGAAGATCATCGCCACATCGCCGCCGCGGAAATCGGCAAGCTGGCCTTCATTCATCGCCTGTACATCGCGCCCGGCCACTTGTATTTCGCCCGTAACCTTCGCGGTTTTCGGCAGCAGCTTCATGAGCGCTCGGAGCGTCACCGATTTACCCGAACCCGACTCGCCAAGGATGCAGAGCACCTCCCCCGCGGCAAGGTCCAGATCAACGCCATTCACCGCATGCACCGTGCGGTCACGGCTTTCGAACTTCACATGCAAATCGCGCAGTCGGATCAGCGGTGCCTCATTGGCCGGTTTCAACGCCGCGCTCATGCTGCGATCCGCCCGGCATTGCTGTGGCCGCTGCCGGGCAGTGCCATATGGCAGGCGGCGGTGTGGCCAGGGCTGAGGGTTGCAACGGCAGGTGGGATTTCGGCGCAAACCGCCTCGGCAAAGGGGCAGCGGGTACGGAAACGGCAGCCGGAGGGCGGGTTCACCGGATTGGGCGGATCGCCCGTCAGCGGCGGTTCAGTGCGACGCTGCGCCGGATCCATGGAAGGGCGCGATGCCAAAAGCGCGCGCGTATAGGGATGCGCCGGGCGGGCATAAATCTCATCAACCGGGCCTTCTTCTGCCACCTGGCCCAGATACATCACCAGCACGCGGTCGCTGATATATTGCACCACATTCAGGTCATGGCTGATGAAAACATAGGTCAGGCCCAAGCTTTCCTTGAGGTCCACAAGCAGATTCAGGACCTGCGCCTCCACGCTTTTATCGAGCGCGGAGACCGGCTCATCCAAAATGACGAGGCGCGGGCGAAGCGCGAGTGCGCGCGCGATATTCACCCGCTGGCGCTGGCCGCCGGATAATTCATGCGGGTAGCGGCGGGCAAATTGTGCGGGCGCAAGACCCACGGCGGCGAGCAATTCTCGCGCCCTTTCGCGCGCTTCCGCCACCGGCACACCATGCACTTCAGGGGCAAAGGCGATACTGCCTTCAATCGGAAGGCGGGGGTTCAGGGAGGCGTAGGAATCTTGAAATACCATCTGCACCTGGCGACGATACTCTTTCAGCGATATGCCGCCGCCCAGATCATCCCGCCCGACCGGTTCGCCATCAAAAATCATCTCCCCCGCGCCGGGGTCGAGCAGGCGCATCAGCAGCCGGGCTGTGGTGGATTTGCCGCAGCCGCTTTCGCCCACAATGCCCAAGGTCTCCCCCTTGCGCACACTGAGCGAGACACCGTCCACCGCGCGCACCTCCCCCTTCTGGCGGCCAAACAAGCCACCCCGAATGGGGAAATGCTTCACGAGGCCACGGGTTTCGAGCAAGGGCTGGGCGGCGCCGCCGCGATCTGGGGCAGGAGGGGGCAAAACCATGATCCTTGTTAAGCAAGCCCTATGCCGACTGGAGAGGGTACCTGACCGGCTTTTGGGCGATTTTCCGCCCAAAACTTAGTCATAATGTTAGGCGCTTTGCAACTTAACCCGGCCGGTGGTGCGGGCGCGTTTCCCGCCGGGTCGGTTCCGCGTTAGCCTGTGCTGGTTCCAGGAGGGCCAATGCCATGCGCGCCATATTCGTGATGATCAAGTGCGAGATGGGCCAAGCCTATCGCGTGGCGCGCGAGATGGCTGATGGCATCCCCGAGCTTTCGGAAATGCATTCCATTTCCGGCCAATATGATTTGCTCGGGAAGTTCTACCTGGAAGCGGGGCGCGATATCGGGCTTTTCGTGGTGGAAACCATCCAGACCGTGCCCGGTGTCAAGGACACCTACACGCTGCAAACCTTCAACGCCTTTTCGGGGCGCGGGGGGTAAGCCACCGCCGCGCCCGACACAACCTCAATTCTGCGGCATGCCCTCCGGCACAATGGTGCGCACTAGGCTGGCATCGAGCGATTCATAGGCGTGATAGCCGATCGTCTCATAAAGGGCCGCACGGGTTTGCATGCGGCCAACCATGTTATGCGTACCGCCATCTGATTTGATCGCGCCATACAGATCTTCCATGGCGCGGGCTGCGATGCGCAAATGGCTCACGGGCCAGATCACCATGGCATAGCCCATTTGCTGGAATTCGGTTGCTGTAAAAAACGGCGTGCGGCCAAACTCAGTCATATTCGCCAGCAACTTCACCCCCCGCATGCGCGAGGCGAATTCGCGGAACATCTCAGCGGTGGTCAGCGCTTCTGGGAAGATCGCATCGGCGCCGGCTTCCAGATAGCGCTTGGCGCGATCAACGGCGGCATCCATGCCTTCATTTGCCACCGCATCGGTGCGCGCGATGATGACCAGATTACGCCTGGCCTTGCGCGCCGCCGCGATCTTGGCCGCCATTTCATCCATCGAGGCCAGTTTCTTGTCGTTCAGATGGCCGCATTTCTTGGGCAGCAACTGGTCTTCCAAATGCACCGCGCCGGCGCCTGCTTCTTCAAAGCAGCGCACCATGTGCATGACGTTCAAGGCCTCGCCATATCCGGTATCGCCATCCACCAGCACCGGCAGGGCAGAAGCGCGCACTACCTGGCGCACATGCCAGGACACATCATCCACCGTGATCATGCCAAGATCAGGTAAGCCCATGGTGGCCGACATGGCCGCACCCGACATATACAGCGCTTCAAACCCTGCCTTTTTCGCAAGCAAGGCAGCAATGCCCAAATGCGCGCCGGGCATTTGCAGGATTTCCGGGCGGACCAGCAGGCGGCGGAAGCGCACACCTGCCGGTTCATTGGGCAGATCATTGGCGATTACGTAAGGCATCGAAATTTCCTCAGAAGAAAATGAAGGTCACCAGCACGAAAAGCGGGATCAGGACCATTAGGGCCCAGGCGCAATAGCCAAAGAAGGATGGCATGCGCACACCCTGTTCTTCCACAATCGCCTTGACCATGAAATTCGGCGCATTGCCGATATAGGAATTAGCCCCCATGAAGACCGCGCCGCAGGAAATCGCGGCCAGCGTCAGCACACCTTCCGTCATCAGAAAAGCAGGATCACCGCCGGCCAGGTTGAAGAACACCAAATAGGTCGGCGCATTATCCAGGAAGGAAGAAAGCGCCCCCGATAGCCAGAAATAGACCCAGGGAATCGGCTCACCGCCCGCGCCGGAAGTGAGCGCCACCAGCGGCGCCGCAGCACCCGCCGTGCCAGCGCGCAGAATGGCAAGCACCGGGGCCATGGTGACGAAAATGGCAGCGAAAAGCTTGGCGACTTCCAGAATGGCGCCCCAGGCGAAGCCATTATCATCGCGTAATTGCCGCGGCGTGACCCACATGGAAATGGCGGCAATTGCGACAAACACAGCCACACCGACCAGCCGTTCCAGGCCGATCGTCTCGCCAAACAGCGCCACATCGTCCGGGCGCCAATAGCCCTGCGCCAGCACCATCAGCACCACGCCGCCAATCAACCACAGATTCGCATAGCCTTCGATGGAGAGTTTCTCGCGCTTTTCAATGACCGGTGCCACCGGCTTCTCACGCGCCCAGGCCCAGCTATCCATTACATAATAGGCCGCGAGCAGCAGTACCGCGCAGACCAGGAATTCGCCAAACATATGCGTCGTGGTCCAGAAGAAGGACACACCCTTGAGGAAGCCCAGATAAAGCGGTGGATCACCAAGCGGCGTCAGCGATCCGCCGATATTGCTGACCAGGAAGATGAAAAACACAAAGGTATGGATCTTGCGCTCACGAAAGGCATTGGCGCGCAGCACGGGGCGGATCAGCAGCATGGAAGCGCCCGTAGTGCCCATGACACTCGCGATCACCGTACCGAAGGCGAGCAAGGCGGTATTCGTTGCCGGCGTGCCGATCAGCGTGCCCTTCAACAGCACGCCCCCGCCCGTCACATATAGTGCTAGCAGCAGGGCGATGAAGGGGATGTATTCCTGCAACAGAATATGCCAGACCTCGGACGCGGCGACTTCCGGCCCGAAGGCAACGGCAAAGGGCAGTACCAGCAGCAAGGCCCAGCCGACGGCGATCTTGCCGTAGTGATGGTGCCAAAAATGCGCCGCCAGCAGCGGCATCAGCGCAATAGACAGCAATAGCCCCGCAAAAGGCAGGCCCCAGGCCAGGCTCATGCCCGCCCCGGAGACCACGGCGGCTTCCGCTGGCAGGCTCAGCGCCAGGAACAGCATTAGGGCGAAGCTGGTCGCCTTCATGGGCTTGGGCCTCCCTCAAACCTTGCAGGCTGATAACCGTCAACAGCCTGATTGCCGCATGACCCGCCCCGCCACAAGGGGGCGCCCCCTTTCGCCCTTGGCCTTGCGCCCCTAGTTTGGGCGGAACCAGGAGATCACTCGATGGACATGAATGGCGAGCGCCGCATCCCCGCGCCCCGCCAGCGCGTCTGGGACGCGCTGAACGACCCCGAAATGTTGAAGGCCGCCATTCCCGGCTGCGAAAGCGTGACCAAAACCGCCGATGACGCGTTTGAGGCCAAGGTTGCGGTGAAGATTGGCCCCATGGCCGCGAAATTCGGCGGCAAGGTGAAGCTGGAAAATATTCAGGCGCCAGCTTCCTACACCATCTCAGGCGAAGGCAATGGCGGCGCCATGGGCTTCGCCAAGGGTGGCGCTGAAGTATCCCTGGAAGAAACTGGCCCCAATGAAACGCTTCTGAAATTCGCAGTAAAAGCGCAGGTCGGTGGGAAGATGGCGCAGCTTGGTGCACGGCTGATTGATGCCACTGCCAAGCAAATGTCCGATCAATTCTTTGATCGCTTCGCCGCCGCCGTCGCCGCTGCCGAACCGGCGGCCCCCGGCGTGGCCCCTGCCCTCCTGCCCGCCCCGCCCATGACCGGCGGCGGCATTTCAATCTTTGAATTGCTGCCGGACGCGCCGCTTGGGATTCCGCTGCTCGCCTGGGTGGGGGGCGCGATCTGGCTTGGCATCGTCGTGTTGATGTTCAAGTGAGCCTTCCCGCAAGCGTTGCCGAAACCCAGGCGCTGCTCGGCGCGGGTGGCTATGTGGCGGATCGTGCGCTCGCCACCACCATCCATTTGGCGCTGACCATGGGCCGCCCGCTATTCCTGGAAGGCGAACCGGGCACCGGCAAGACGGAAATTGCGAAAGTGCTGGCGGCCAAGCTGCTGCGCCGGCTGGTGCGGCTGCAATGCTATGATGGCCTGGATATTTCGGCTGCCGCCTATGAATGGAATCATGCGCGGCAATTAATGGCGATACGCCTCGCGGAAGCTGCCGGTGATGTGGACCCCGCCGCGCTTGATCGCGGGATTTATGACCGCAAATTCCTCCAGCCGCGCCCCTTGCTGGATGCGCTGCAAGGCAGCCCCGCCGTGCTGCTGATTGATGAACTTGACCGCGCCGATGAACCCTTTGAGGCGTTTTTGCTGGAAATCCTCGCGGATTTCCAAGTCACGATCCCTGAGCTCGGCACAGTGAAGGCAGCGACCCCGCCGGTTGTCATCATCACCTCCAACCGCACGCGCGAAGTGCATGATGCGGTGCGGCGGCGTTGCCTGTATCATTGGGTGGATTACCCGGATGCAGCGCGCGAACGCGCCATTCTGAAACTTCGCGCGCCAGGCCTGCCGGAAGCGCTTTCCGCCCAGGTGGTCGCCTTTGTGCAAAAGCTGCGCGATGGCGATTACTTCAAGCTGCCCGGTGCCGCCGAGACGATTGATTGGGCGCAGGCTTTGGCGGCACTTGATGCCAAGGCGCTGGAACCGGGTGTGGTTGATGAAACGCTCGGCGTTTTGCTGAAATACCAGGATGACATCGCCAAGCTGAAGGGCGAGGAAGCCGCGCGGCTTATTGCGGAGGTTCGCGCGGGGTGACGCCGGATCGTGACCCTGCCCGGATCATCGCTGGCGGCCAGCCCTTGCTGGCCATGGCGCCAGGTGCGGGTGGGCATCTCGCGGCTAATCTGCTGGCCTTCACGCGGCTGCTGCGCCGTTCCGGCCTGCCGCTTGGGCCTGGTGAGGCCGTCAGCGCCCTCGCCGCCCTGGCCGCGATTGATATCGGGGATCGTCGGCAGGTGCATGCCGCTTTGCGCGCCGTGATGGTGCATCGGCGCGAGCATTTCGAGTTGTTTGATCAGGCGTTTCAGTTGTTCTGGCGCGACCCGGAAGCCGCCGCACATGCTGCCGCCATGGCAGCGCTGGATGGCCACAAGGCGCCTTCGGACAAACCCCCGCCGGCATCGCGCCGTTTGGCTGAAGCCATGCAGGGAGAAAAACCGAAGCCTCGCCCGCCCGAGCCGGAACCGCCGCGCCATGATATGAGCTTCATGGTAAGCGACCGGGAGAAACTGCAAAAGCTCGATTTCGAAGCCATGTCAGCGGCTGAAATTGCGGCCGCCAAGCAGGAAATCCGGAAATTATCGCTGCCCTTGGATGAAAAACCCACGCGGCGCTTTCGAACGCACCCATCAGGCCGTATCGTGGATTTGCGCGCGACATTGCGCCAAAGTCTGCGCCTTGGCGGCGATATCCTGAAGCTGGAACACAGGCAGCGGCAGGAAAAGGCGCCGCCTTTGGTGGTGCTGTTTGACATCAGCGGTAGCATGGCGCGTTATGCGCAAATCCTGCTGCATTTCCTCCATGCCGTCACCAATGAACGCGACCGGGTGCATAGCTTCCTGTTCGGCACGCGGCTGACCAATGTGACGCGGCAGTTGCGCCATCGTGATCCCGAATTCGCCTATGAGATGGTGTCCCACATCGTGCCCGATTGGTCGGGCGGTACGCGGATTGGTGAAAGCCTTGGCTTGTTCAACAAGCTTTGGGCAAGGCGCGTATTGGGCCAGGGGGCGGTGGTGCTGCTGATCACCGATGGGCTGGACTGCGAAGGTGCTGCGGGGCTGGCGGAGGCGACCGAGAGGCTCCAACACTCCTGCGCGCGTCTGATCTGGCTCAATCCGCTGTTGCGTTTTTCAGGCTTTCAACCGAAATCCCAGGGCATTCGGGCCATGCTGCCCCATGTGGATGATTTCCGGCCCGTGCATAATCTTGAAAGCCTGCGGGCGCTGATCCAAACCTTATCCGATCCGCGCACAGGCCAAAGCAGGAGGATGGTTGCATGACTCAGAACGACAATGCCGAAGATATCCTTGCGATCGCTGCCAATTGGAAAGCGGCGGGGGAAGATGTCGCCATCGCGACCGTGGTGGAAACCTGGGGCTCCTCGCCGCGCCCAGCGGGATCGCGGTTGGCCATCACCAAATCGGGCAAGCTGGCAGGATCGATTTCCGGCGGCTGCATTGAAGGGGCCGTCGCGGATGCCGCGCGGCAATCCATGGCGAGTGGCGCGCCGCAATTGCTCGATTTCGGGATTTCCGATGAGCGTGCCTGGGAAGTCGGGCTTACCTGCGGCGGCAAGGTGAAGGTGTTTGTGGAGCCGCTGTCATGAAGGCCACCATTCTTGCTCGGCTGCAAGCCGAACGCGCTGCCAAGCGCCCCGTGGTGCTGCTTACGCGGCTTTTTGATGGCGCGCAGCTGCTGTGGCCCGGTGATGATATGCCGAAAGAATTGGTGGAAGCATCCAAGGCAGCACTCGGCAGCGAAGAAGCCGGCATAGTGACCGAGGGCGACTCGACCTGGTTTGTGCATCCGCATAACCCGCCGCTCCGCATCATTATTGTCGGTGCCGTGCATATCGCGCAGGCTATGGCGCCCATGGCCGCACCGCTTGGCTTTGCCATGGTGGTGGTGGACCCACGTCGCGCCTTTGCCAGCGAGGAACGGCTGCCAGGGGTGACGCTTTCCACCGATTGGCCGGATGAGGCGATGGCAGCTTTGGCACCTGATGCGCGCACCGCAGTGGTGACACTAACGCATGACCCGAAGCTGGATGACCCCGCCTTGGATTCGGCGCTGAAGAGCGAGGCGTTTTACATCGGCGCGCTCGGCAGCCGGCGCACACATGCGAAGCGCATCGCGCGCCTGACCGAGCTTGGCCATAAGGCGGAAGCCATGGGCCGCATCCATGCGCCGGTTGGCTTGAATATTGAGGCCATCACCGCGCCAGAGATTGCGCTTTCTATCATGGCGGAAATCGTCGCTGCCCGGCGTGGTGCCGCGCTTGGCGCCGTGCGGCCTATCCCCGGTGTTGCGGCGTGATTTTCGGCCCAACGCGGCTTGAAGAAGCGAAGGGCGCGATCCTGGCGCATACCATGCGCCTGACCGGACGCGTGCTGAAAAAGGGCACAGTGCTGGATGATGGCGCCATCGCCGCGCTGCGTGAGGGTGGCCATCGGGAGATCATCGCCGCACGGCTTGAAGTGGGCGATGTGCCGGAAGATGAAGCCGCCGAAAGGCTGGGCCTGGTTTTGGCGGCACCCTTGCTTGCGCGGTCTCGCGCGGCCACCGGGCGCGTCAATATCCTCGCGGAAACGGCTGGGCTTTTGGTGCTGGATACTAAGCGCATCGCGCGTATGAATGCCGTGGATGAAAGCCTTACCATCGCAACGCTGCCCAATTTCACACCCGTGAACACCAAGGAAATGGTTGCGACCATTAAGGTGATTCCCTTTGCTGTGCCGGGGCAGATGCTCGGCGTTGTCGAAGCCGTAGCCAAAACGGGTAATGGGCCGGTGCTGGCCATTCATCCCTTCCGCGCCTTGAAAGTCGGGCTGGTGCTTTCTGAACTGCCCGGCATCAAGGAAAGCGTCATGGAAGGCGCGGTGGAGGCGACAGAAGAACGCATCGCGGGACTTTGCGGGACATTATTGCCCGTTGAACGCGTATGCCATGACACGGTTGCGGTTTCCGATGCGCTGTCGCGGTTGCGCCGTACGGGGGCGGAGATGCTGTTGGTGGCTGGCGCTTCTGCCGTGGTCGATCGGCGCGATGTCGGGCCCGCCGCCATTGTGTGCGCCGGGGGCGTGATTGACCATTTCGGCATGCCGGTTGATCCGGGCAATCTGCTCTGCCTTGGGCATATCGGCAAAATCCCCGCCATGGTGCTGCCCGGCTGCGCGCGCAGCCCCAAGCTGAATGGCTTTGATTGGGTGCTGCAACGGCTTTTCGCGGGGCTTGAAGTCACGCCGGAGGATATCGGCGCCATGGGTGTGGGTGGCCTGCTTAAGGAAATCGAAGTGCGACCCTTGCCGCGCGAGCAGGCGCCGCGCACACCACCGCCCGCCCTCGCACCGCGTCGCGGGCGGCGCGTGGCGGCGATTGTGCTGGCGGCTGGCCGGTCCCGCCGCATGGCGCCGCTCAATAAGCTGCTGGTAACGGATAATGATGGCGTGCCCATGGTGGTGCGCGTGGTGGATCAGGTGCTCGCTTCCCATGCGCGGCCCGTGGTGGTGGTGACGGGGCATGAGCATGACCGGGTGGAAGAAGCGCACGGTGGCCGTGCAGTGCAATTCGCGATTGCCGATGATTACGCGCAGGGGCTTTCCGCATCGCTGAAGGCCGGGCTGCGCGCTTTGCCGGAAGATGTCGAAGGCTTCATGGTCTGTCTTGGTGATATGCCGCTCGTGAGTGCGGCCATGCTCGATCGGCTGATGGCGGCATTCGATCCGGAAGAAGGCCGTGCGATTGTCATGCCGACCTTCCGCGGCAAGCAGGGCAATCCCATGCTCTGGTCACGCGAATTTCTACCTGAGATGCTGGCGATTACCGGCGATGTGGGCGCGCGTCACCTCGCCGGCAAATACGCCGATCGTTGCGTTGAAGTTGAAATGGCCGATGACGCGGTGCTGCGTGATTTCGATACGACCGAAGCACTGAAGGGCGTGCCGGGCTACAGCATGGTGCGGTAGCGCGCCTATTCTTTTTTTCCGTTCAGGCGCCTTACAGCGCCTGCCGCAGCCATTCCCCAATCGCGAGCACCTTGGCATCTTCGCCGATGCGGCCAGCGATTTGCACGCCAAGCGGCAGGCCCTGCGGCCCCACCCCCGCCGGCACGGTCACACATGGGCCATGCAGCAGGGTCCAGAGCGCATTGAAGGAAGGATCGCCGGTCCAGCCAATGCCCGCCGGTGCCTCACCTGCCGCGGACGCCGTGATCACCGCATCAAAGCCTTCAATCGCAGCCGGCAGCGCCGCGCGCGCGCGGGCTTGCACGGCCCTGCAGGCATCAAGCTGTGCGGTTGGGAAGCGCTTGGCCCAATCAAGCTTTTCCTTGATCACATCGGAAAGCTGCGCCCGCGCTGCCGTCAATTCCCAGCCGAGTGACAGCAGCCCTTCCATATTCGTCACATATTCATGGGCGTCGAAGGCTTCGGTCATGACTTCGGGCAGGGTGATCGCCACCACCTCAGCCCCCGCACGGCGACACGCGGCGATGGCGCGTTCCATTAGCGCCAGCGTTTCCCGCGCTGTCTTGGCAGCGGGCGGGCCGAGCGTGAAAGCGAGGCGCGGCGCGCGGGGCAGCTTGGCCTCTGGGTTCCCGTAATCGCGCCGCGTCATCGCGCCCATGGAAAGCGCGCAATCGGCGACACTCCGCGCCATGACGCCGATCGTGTCATGGCTTTCGCTGATCACCTTCATGCCGCCGCGGTGGATGGCGCCAAAACTCGGCTTGAAGCCGACAATGCCGCAAAACGCCGCCGGGCGAATAATGCTGCCGCCGGTTTGCGTACCAAAGGCCAGCGGAAAGAACCCCGCCGCCACCCCCGCCGCCGAACCGGATGAAGAACCGCCCGGCGTGTGGTGCCTATTGGCCGGGTTGGTTGTCGCCCCCGGATGGCGCGTGGCGAATTCTGTCGTGATGGTCTTGCCGATAATCAGCGCGCCGGCCGCCCGCGCCATGGCGACCGCAGCCGAATCACCGCGGGGCCTATGCCCCGCCCAAATCGGTGAGCCATATTGGGAGGGCATATCGGCCGTATCCAGCACATCCTTCACGCCAAACGGAATGCCCTTGAGTGGCGCGGGCGGCCCGCCCTTGTCCAAGGCCGCCGCCCCACGCCACACCAGCGCGGGATCAAGCCAGGCGAAGGCGCGCACCGCAGGTTCGCGTTCGGTGATGCGCGCGAGGCACGCCTCGGCGAGCGCGGATGCGGTCAGAGAGCCAGCGGCGATGCGCCGCGCGGCCTCGGATGCGGTCAGGTCTGCGATGTCGGTCATGCGCGCCAAAGTGCCGCGCCTATGGCCGGCGTCAAGCGGCGCCCGAGATCATCGCTGGCGCGGCGCAGCCAGCCGGTCCAAAAAGGGGGCGCATGACCAGCCCGATCCGGATCATCCCAAGCAGCGATGGAGCGCTGACCTACGCCATCCCATTCCCGCCCGAGGAAACCCCCGCCGTCACGGCGCGCGATCTGCTCGGCGCCTGGGAAGCGGCGCGCGGTGCCGCAGGGGCGGAGATTTGGGGCAGCCCGCTTCGGCTGGTGTTCCTTCGTGCGGATGGGGAGGCGATGGAATTGCTGCTCGCCGATGCCGATGCCGCCTGCTGGGCGGAAGCGGTGGATGTGCGCCATGGATTGGCGACACCTCAGGGTCTTGCGATTTGCTTGAGGCTTTTGGCGCTGATTGAAGCCATGGGGCGGATGGTGCGGCTCAAGGGTTTTTTTACAATCCGCACGACCGGGGCGGCATTGCACCCCGCCTTGCTGCGCGCCGCGGCAAGCCTGCCGCTTGATCCGGCCGGCCGGTTCGACGAAGCGGGCCTGACCGGGCTATTATCTCGCATGGTTCCGGCGGGAGACCCCTTATGATCCGATTTTTGCCCTTGCTTCTGGTTTTGGCCGCCTGCGCGCAGCAGGAAGCGCCGCCGACGTCCCGCGCCGCCACCGCCGGCACCACGCCGGAATTGCAGCGCATCTGTACCCAGGAGGCAGAGCGCGTCGTCAATTTCCGCGAACGCGGTCAGTTGATGCGGGCAGATGCGAATTTCGGCGACGGTGACATGACGAATGATGTGCCAGTTGCGCGGCTGCGTTCCGACACCTTCCGGCAGCAAACCCTGCGCGACGAACTGATTCGCGAATGCATCCGCAATGCCGGCACCGGCCAGCCGCCGATCGACCCAGGCGCGCAACGTCCGCAAAATATCCGCGGACGGCGCTGAGGGCCAGAAGCGCGCATGGCATCCCTTTCGGTCCTGACGCGCGCACTTTCCCACCGCAACGCCAAGGTTTTCTTCACCGCCTCCCTGGTTTCCTGGACCGGGCTTTGGATGCATCGCATCGCCATTTCCTGGTTCGCCTGGGAATTGACCGATAGCGCCTTCTGGGTCGGCATGGTGGCGTTTTGCGATCTGGCGCCCGCCGTGGTGGTCAGCCCCATTGCCGGCGCCATTGCGGATCGCACCGATCGCCTGAAGCTCACTTTCTGGAGCCAGGCAATGATCGGCCTCGTGGCGGCCGTCATCGCGCTGCTGGTGGCACTTGATAAGCTTGATATCTACATCTTGCTGGCGCTTGAGGTATTGAACGGCATTGCATCTTCCTTCGCGCAGCCGGCGCGGCAATCGCTGATGCCCGGGCTTGTGCCGCGCAATGATTTGACAGCAGCGATAGGGCTCAATTCGCTCTGCTTCAATTTGGCGCGTTTTGTGGGGCCAGCGCTGGCGGGGCCCTTGATTGCAGTTGCGGGTGTTTGGCCCGCGATTGCGGCGAATGCAGTCGCTTATTTCATCGCAACCGCCACAACGCCTCTGCTCAACGTCTCGGCCGAGGAACGACAGGGGCATGCCAAGACAAAATCGCTTTGGGGCGAAATGCGCGATGGGCTGCGCTATGTCGCTGGGCATCCCGGCCTCGGGCCGATCCTGACCTATGCGGCGATTGTCGCACTTTTGTTGCGCAGCCTGCCCGAGATTCTGCCACCTTATGTGGAACGGCAATTTGGCCTGGGCGCGGAAGCGCTTGCGGTGCTGACGGCGGCTTTCGGCATTGGTGCCTTGCTGTCCGGGATATTTGTCTCCGCACGCGGCAAGATGCATGGCACGGCCAGGCTCGCGGTGTTTGCACCGGCGGCGATTTCGCTCGCCATGGTGGGCTTTATCGCCACAAGCTGGTTTCCCTTTGGCGTGCTCTGCGCGGCCATCATGGGTGCGGCTATGTCAGTGCATGGGATTTGCGCGCAGACGCTGGCGCAATCCGCCTCCGACCCCGCCATGCGCGGGCGCGTGCTCAGCCTTTGGGGGCTGATTGTGCGCGCCTTTCCTGCCCTTGGTGCGCTATTGCTGGGCGCGGCCGGAGAGGGTTTTGGCATGACCCTGCCGACCCTGGCGGCAGTGCTGCTTTCGGCCATTGCCATCGCCTGGGGGATCAAACGCTTGCCCGCCATGGCGCGGGTGCTGGAAGGCGAAGGCGCAGGCGATTCTTCCAAGCGTTGAACCTGAATGAGGAACGAGCATGATTGAAGCGGCCATTGTGGGCATGGGGCGCTGGGGCCAGACCCTGGTTAATAGTGTGCAGAACCGGAATGATGCCGGCATCCGCTTCATTGCCGGCAGCACCGGCCGGCCGGAACGCGCCGCCGAATGGGCCGCGCGCCAGGGCGTGAAAATCCTGCCCGATCTGGCCGCCATCCTGGCGGAGCCACGCGTTAAGGCGGTGGTGATTGCCTCACCGCATCAGATGCATGCGGATCAGGTGATTGGGGCAGCCCGCGCAGGCAAGCATGTTTTCGTCGAAAAACCCTTCACCACTACGAAGGCGAGTGCGGAAGCCGCCGTTGCCGCCTGCCGACAAGCCGGCGTGGTGATGGCGCTTGGCCATAATCGACGCTTCCTGCCTGCGGTGGCCGAGATGAAAAAGCTGATGGCCGCCGGCGCGCTTGGCACATTGCTGCATGTCGAGGGCCAATTCAGCGGGCCGGGCGCGCTTTCCTATCAGCCTGGCATGTGGCGCACGGACGCCCAAGAAAGCCCGCTCGGCGGCATGGGCGGCATGGGCATTCACATGATTGACATGATGATCAATCTGGCCGGCCCAATTGCCGAGGTGACGGTGCGTTCCCTGGCAAGGGCTTTAACCAATGGCATGGATGACACAACGGCGGGGCTATTCTCCTTTGCGTCGGGCGCCACCGGCTGTTTCGCCACCCTGGCCTATGCGCCGCGGGTCTGGCGCGTGGCGCTTTACGGCACGGATGCGGCGCTGGAATTGAACGGGTATGAAAGGCTAAGTTTCACCCCGCGCAAGGGTGAAGTCTGGGTCAAGGATTTCCCGAAAACCGATATCGAACATGCGGAACTGGCGGCCTTCGCTGCTGCCGTCACAGGCGGCCCGGCCTATCCGCTACCGGTTGAGGAAGCAATCCATGGCGTAGCGGTGTTTGAGGCCATGATCGGCGCGGCGGCTTCGGGCAGCACTTACCGGGCGGCCTGAGGCATTTTCAGGCCATATCGCGTTGTTTCATAGCCCAGAAATCGTGGTCAGACAAACGCTTGGGGCGCTTCATGTGATCGGTCGCGCGTAGCAACCGCCCCAAGCGTCCGCCGCTCAGCCCTCAATCTTCACGCCCATGCGCCCTGCCAGATCCTGGATGAATTGCCACGCTACGCGCCCGGATCTGGAACCGCGCGTGACAGACCATTCCACTGCCTGCGCGTGCAAATCCTCAACCGATACATTGAGGCCGTAATGCTTGGCATAGCCTTCGATCATGGCAAAGAAAGTATCCTGATTGGCATTATGGAACCCGATCCAAAGCCCGAAGCGATCGGATAGCGAGACTTTCTCTTCAATTCCCTCAGAGCCGTGAATGGCGGTGCTGCGCTCATTCTCGATCATGTCGCGCGACATCAAATGCCGGCGATTGGATGTGGCATAAAACAGGACATTGGCGGGCCGGCCTTCAATGCCGCCATCCAGTACGGATTTCAGCGCCTTGTAATCCGCATCTTCCCGTTCGAAGGAGAGGTCATCGCAAAACACCAGGCAGCGGCGCGTGCTCGCACGCAGGAAGCGCAGCAATTCGGGGAGCGTCTTGATATCCTCCCGATTGATTTCAATCAGCGCTAGACTGCCCGGTACTTCCTTATTGGCCGCCATATGCGCGGCCTTGACCAGGGATGATTTGCCGGTGCCCCGCGCCCCCCAAAGCATGGCGTTATTGGCGCTGAAGCCGCGCGCAAAGCGCAGCGTGTTTTCCATGAGAATCTCTTTTTGCCGATCCACCCCTTGCAGCAGGTCAATCGGCACCGCCACCACCTTGGGCACGGGCGAAAGCCGCGCCACGCGTGCCGGGTGCCAGATGAAGGCATCCGCCCCGGTCAAATCTGGGGCGGAAGCGGGCAGCGGGGCCAGGCGTTCAAGCGCCTCGGCGATGCGGGTCAGGGCGGGGAGTAGCGAAGAATGTTCCATGGCCGCGCGGAATAGGCCGGGATGCTATTGACGGAAAGGGGGCGACCGCTAGTTTCCGCCCCCATTATCGCAAAAGGAATGCCCCACCATGGAAAAACTTTTTGGCATCGCGCCCGCCTATGCCCAGGATGCGGGCGGTACCGCCGCTGTTGTCATGCAATTGCTGCCGCTGGTGTTAATTTTTGTCGTCTTCTACTTTCTTCTGATTCGCCCGCAGCAGAAGAAGATGAAGGATCACCGCGAAATGCTCGGCCAATTGAAGCGCGGGGACCGCGTGGTGACCGCGGGCGGCATTGTCGCCACCATCACCAAGGTGAAGGACGGCTCTGACGAGATCGAGGCTGAAATTGCCCCCAATGTGAAGGTCACCGTCGTGCGCGGCACCATTGGCAGCGTGCTGCGTCCGGAAGCCGCTAATGATGAGGCGAAAAGCTGATCCTTCCTACAGGCCACAAAAAAGGCGCCGACGGTCACCCCCCGGCGCCTTTTTTCATGCACTGGCGGTGGTTCAGGCGGATTGGCCGGAAGCCAGACCGCCCTTGCCCATCAGATCGGCCACGACTTCCCAATTCACCAGCTTATTCAGGAAGTTATCCAGGTAATTCGGGCGGACATTGCGGAAATCCAGGTAATAGGCGTGTTCCCACACATCCACGCCCAGAATCGGCTTGCCTTCGCCGGTCGAGATCGGGTTGGCGCCATTCGGGGTCTTGGTGACCTTCAGCTTGCCATCGCCGCCAATGATCAGCCAGGCCCAGCCTGAGCCAAACTGCGTCACACCCGCCTGCTTGAAGGCTTCCTTGAAGGCGGCCATGCCACCCAAATCACCATCAATCTTGCCGGCCAAAGCGCCCGGCAGCTTATCGCCACCCCCGCCCGGCTGCATCACCTGCCAGAACAGGATGTGGTTATAGTGCTGCCCCGCCTGGTTCAGTACCGGCAGGCCATCAGCGCCCGCCTTGCCGGCCTCGGCGCAGATTGCCTCAAGCGACTTGCCGGCCAGGCCCTTGGCTTCGATCAGCCCATTCAGCGCCGTGACATAGGCATTGTGATGCTTGCCATGATGCAGTTCCAGGGTTTCCTGGCACATGCCATTGGCGGCAAGCGCAGTGGTGGAATAGGGCAGTCCGGGCAGGCTGAAGGCCATGGGGTTTCTCCGTTCCTCAGATGTGAGCCATTGACTCTATTTCTGAGGTAAGCGGCGCCAGCACAGGCGTCAACCGCACCCTTCCCGCGCGGCGTGCGCCCAGGCATATCAGCCAGCGTGAAGCTTTCCCCCATCGCGGCCTTTGCCCGCGCCCATGACCCGGACCGTTTCCTGGCGGCGCTTTTCGCGACGCCGGAAAGGCGAGAGGCGATCTTCACCCTGATTGCCTTCAACCATGAATTGGCCCGCGCCCGAGAGGCCGCAAGCAACGCCATCGCCGCGCTGATCCGGCTGCAATGGTGGCGGGATGCGCTGGAGGAAGCGCGCGCCGGGAAGCCCGCCCGCCGGCATGAGGTTGCGGCACCTTTGCATGCCGCCATCACCGCAGGCAGCCTAGACCCTGTGGCACTCGGCGCCATGATTGACGCGCGTGAGGCGGAGGCCGAGGAAGCCGGCATCTCGACCGAGACGGATTTCGTGACCTGGCTGCGGGGCACGGCGGGCGGCTTTGCCCATGCGGCGGGCCTGGCTTTGAGTGGCAGTGCTGAGGAAGCCGAGAAGCTCCGCGCCCTTGGCGCGGCTTATGGCCTTTCGGGCGTATTGCGGTCTGTCACCGCCCATGCCGCGCAAGGGCGCTGCCTGCTGCCCGTGGATCGGTTGGCAGCGGCTGGGTTGAACGCCGGGGCAGTGATCAGCGCGCCCATGGCGCCGGCGCTTGCTGCGCTTTGCGCTGAGATGGCGGCTGAGGGGGTGGAGGCGCTGCGAAGCGCGCCGCGCGATGTGCCGAAGGCGCTGGTGGCGCCAGCGCTGCTTGCGGTGCTGGCGGCGCGCGATTTGCGGCGCTTGGCAGAAGGGAAGGTGGTGCCGATGCCGCGTGGCGTGGCGGATCGGGTGGCGGTGATTTGGGCCGGTTGGCGGGGGCGGGTTTAGGCGGTTTTCACAACACACTGATTTCAGGCGGCCGGTTGGCGGACCTAGGGAGTTTGAGCATCAAAGAGCCCGTGATGTAAAGGATAACCAGCCTGTCCCTAACCTAGCAAAAACCCTTCTGCCCTATTGCGATTTAGTAAGAAACCTGCTCCACTTTGACCTTGTCCTAAAGAGGTTCGCTTCATAAAACATGAATTGGCTTTGGGTCACGTTTCTCGCCCATCAGCAAGCGCGAGCATCTGGCAATTCTTCCGCACGGCCATCGCTCTCTGTCTTGTGCTTTTGACCAGTGCTTGCGCGTCAATTGAACAGACGATGGTTGCTACAGACCCCAGAGTTCTTGGGAATTATGAACTCAAGAATGTCACCGTTCGTTTAGTCCCCAATCGAAATGAAAAGGTCGATCCGGATGACTATGCGCGAATGACACGCCATGTGGCCGGCGAAATCCGTAGCTCCTTGGCACGCCAAGGGAGGGGAACATCACCGACTGATGTTGACGTTACCATCAAGGGGCTCAATTTTGCCGATACCGCGGGCATTCTGCTCGCAGGTTCAATCGATTTTGTGCTGGCTGAGGTGAACGTTACGGACCCCGGAGACCCCTAGAGAAAGCTGGTATCATTCCAAACAATTAAGACCCAACAATACGCAATGGGCGGGTTGCTTGGAGTAGCTGTGCGCCAAAGCCAAGCGCCAGCAGAAATACGCCTTGCTCAACAGCTTGCAGGGGCGATCTGGAAGAAACTTTGGGACCTTTGATTTAATCCCGCCTTTTTGGTCTGTGATTGATTTTCAAATTCAATTGCGCCTCGGTCATTTATCCCTTGAGCGCCACCCCCATGCAGCAAAAAAGCTTCTCGAGCCTCGGCTTTGACCGTGCTCGCAAGCAAACGCGGCGAGAGCGCTTCCTGGTCGAGATGGGAAAAACTGTCCGTCGTCAAATGATTTGAGACCGCTTGGCGCGCTGTCTAACGGAGTATCTGGCCCATCTGGGATTGAGGTTAAGCTGCGTTTTGGTGATGCATCAAGCGGCGTTGCTGGATGGTTCTTCGCTTGATGCGCTCGCGCTCCAGCAGGATGGTCTGCCCCCTGCCGAAATAGACATCCGCCGGGGTCAGGTTGTTCAGGCTCTCGTGAT
>Ga0194118_10002089_pt1 | contig 26312 bp, 28 predicted proteins | sample TA2MahsurfametaG_2_FD_148662 | JGI IMG/M metagenome (GOLD analysis project Ga0194118, IMG submission 148662) | Freshwater microbial communities from Lake Tanganyika, Tanzania - TA2015013 Mahale N5 surface | ecosystem: Environmental > Aquatic > Freshwater > Lake | place: Tanzania: Lake...
CTACCCCTATGTGGCCCGGCGCCTGCTGGCGGGCGACACCGCCGAAATGCGCGAAAAGCTACTGGAGGTGCTGTTCGATCGAGACGGGCGCCTGCAGCTCACCCGCCTGGAGAACCTCTTGCAGGTGGTGGAGAACGACGACGGGGGCAGCGCCACCGATCTGCTGCCGGTGGCCGGCGCGGGCCTGAAGCTGCTGCTGGGCGAGGAGGGCCGCAGCCTGCGCCAACGCCTGCTGCTCACCCTGGTGCGCGATGACCGCCTCGACACCGGGGACCTGCGCGGCCTGATGGAGCTACTGGGCCGCACCTTCTCCCCCCGCCGCATGGCCGGCAAGCTGCTCACCCGGCTGAACCCGCTGGCGGCTTAAGCGCCCAAGCCGCATCACTGGGAACACTCCAGAGGACACCACACGGGCCCACCTGTAGCCGACTGGCTACAGGTGGCTTTACGATGGAGCTACTCCAAACCCAGAACTTTCAGCGATGGCTGGCTGGCCTCCGCGACCTCAGGGCTCGATCGAGGGTGCTCGCGAGGATCGAGCGACTCCGAAGCGGCAACCCAGGCGACATCAAACCCGTGAGGGGAGGCCTGAGCGAACTTCGTATTCCCTATGGGCCTGGCTACAGGGTTTATCTGATTCGACAAGGCGAGACCTTGATCGTCCTGCTGGCCGGAGGCGACAAGAGCAGCCAAACCATGGACATCGAAAGAGCCATCGCCTTAGCCCAGGGGCTCGAGCTAACGGAGAACTGAGAGACCGATGACCACCAAAACCATCCCCTTCGACGTCGCCGATTCACTGGAAACCCCCGAGGACATGGCTGCCTACCTCGAAGCCTGCATTGAGATGGCGGACGGTGATGCCGCATTCATCGCCAAAGCACTTGGTGACATTGCCCGCTGCAAAGGCATGACAGAAGTCGCGCGGCGGACAGGCCTCTCGCGCGAGAGCCTCTACAAAGCGCTCTCAGGTGAGCGCAGCCCCAGCTTTGACACGGTCCTGAAGGTACTGACGGCACTGGGGCTCGAACTGCACGCGACCTGCAGGGCTGCAGCCAACGCCGGCTGAACCCGCTGGCGGCTTAGGCGCCGAAGGCGGGAACACTTCAACAAAAGCGTCCAGAGCTAAGCAGCCTGGATACACTTTGGATATCCAAGTAGGACCTCCGATGCGGGTCAAGGTTCAAGCATGGGGAAACAGCCTCGGGCTGCGAATCCCGAAGGCCTATGCCACTGAACTCGGCGTTCAGGCCGGAACCGAGATGGAGATCAACATCGACGCGGGAGCCCTCCGGGCGCAACCGGCTCCAGTGGTCCAGCTTGAAGCACTGCTGGCACAGATCACTGACGACAACCAGCCTGGAGAAAGCGATTGGGGCGCCCCCCGCGGAGGCGAGGCGTGGTAGTCGCCCCTGAGCGAGGGGACCTGATCTGGCTGAGCTTCACGCCGCAGCAGGGCAGAGAACAAGCAGGACGTCGCCCCGCACTGGTCCTCTCGCCATCGGCATACAACAGAAAAGTTGGCCTGGCCCTCATCTGCCCGATCACAAGCAAGGTGAAGGGCTACCCCTTCGAGGTTCCGTTGCCCGTTGAAGGGAGCCTTCAGGGGGTAGTTCTCGCGGATCAAGTGCGAAGCCTCGACTGGCGAGCTAGAGAGGCAAAACTGATTGAGAGGGCGGAAGCCTCAGTGGTTGAGAGGGTGCTGCACCTCATAGGGGCGCTGCTGACCATTTAGGGTCAGCGCCACTTGCATCCAGCTGATGTCCCTGGCCCCGATCAACCTGAGCGAAGCCGCCCAGGACCTGGCCACTGGGGACTACGGCGATCTCGATGTGAACGAGATCTTCCTCGAGTTCGCACCGCTGTTCCAGCCCCCCTACGTGCTGGCGGGGATCGGTCTGGCCATGGGGATTCTCTGCGGGCTCACCTTCGCCAAGCTGGTGCAGAACAAGCTCGATCGCTGGAAGCAGGACAGGCTGCCGCTGCTGCCGTTGGGCTGCTTTGAGACCAACCTGCCTTACACCGGGATCGTGGTGGGCATCACTCTGTTCATCGGTGGCAGCCTGCAGATCTTTGGTTTCGCCTCCGGGGCCGCCCTTTTGGTGGCCTTCATCCTTTCGATCGCCACGGCCGGGGCCCTGTGGGTGCAGCTGGAGCGCCTGATGGAGCAGGTGGAGAGCGGGAACTTCAGCGCCGTCGACTTCGACAACTTCGATCAGTTCTTTTAAGCCGCCAGGTAAGACACCATTCCTTTGGAGAGGCGGCGCAGTTCCTCATGGGCGCGCCGCTCGAGGCTGCGGGCGCGGTCACGGCTCATCTCCAGTTCGCGGGCGATCGAGCTCAGGCTCATCGGCTCCTCGCAATCGATGCCATAACGCATCTTCAGCACACGCCCCTGCAGGTCCGGCAGTTGATCCAGCAGATCCCTCATGTCCATCCGCAGGCACTCCCCATCCACCAGCTCTCCAGGTTGCGTCCCATCGGCTGCCAGTAGATCCAGAAGCTCGGTGTCATCCCCATCGCCCACCTTCGTTTCAAGGCTCACCGGTTGGCGGGCACGGCAGAGCAGATCCTTCACCTCCTCCTCCGGCAGCTCCACGTACTCCGCCAGCTCCGTCACCGTGGGGGTGCGGCCCAACTCCTGGCTCAGTTCCCGCTGGCCCTTCTTGAGCTTGTTGAGTGTTTCGGTGATGTGGATCGGCAGCCGGATCGTGCGGCTCTTCTCGGCGATCGCACGGGTGATCCCCTGGCGGATCCACCAGTACGCATAGGTACTGAACTTGTAACCGCGGGTGGGGTCGAACTTCTCCACGCCCCGCACCAAGCCGATCGTGCCCTCCTGGATCAGATCCAGCAGCTCCATGTTCCGCTTGGTGTATTTCTTCGCGACAGACACCACCAACCTCAGGTTGGCCGCCACCATCCGCTCCTTGGCACGCTGACCGCTCCTCAGCCGTTTCTTGAGCTGCTGAGGAGTCAGGCCCGCTTCCTTGGCCAGCACCTCTTCACTGGGCTCTTCCCCGCCGCTGCGCATCCGCAGCTCATCCCTCTGCTCCTCCAGGGCCACCAGCTCCTGCACCTGACGGCCCAGGGTGATCTCCTGCTCATGGGTCAGCAGCGGCACACGCCCGATATCCCGCAGATACGAACGCACCAAATCCGTTCCCCCCGGCAGGGAGGGGTCGGAACCGGAGCGGATCACGGGCAGCGAAGGCATCGGAGCCGGGAGTTACGAAACCGAAGTGTTTCGGAAACCTATCACTTTTTTCCTGAGAGCAAAATGCTTTTGGGATCAGCGCTCCCATGGCTGCCGAACGACTGCAAAAGCTGATTGCCCAGGCTGGGATCTGCTCGCGCCGCCGCGCTGAAGAGCTGCTGCGGGCTGGCCGGATCCAGGTGAATGGCAGCGTGGCCCAGCTGGGGGATCGGGCTGATCCCCAATGCGATGCCATTGCCCTCGATGGCCGCCCTTTGCAGGCCGCCGCGGCCCCGCTGGTGCTGCTGTTGAACAAGCCGGCAGGGGTGCTCAGCAGTTGCCATGACCCCCAGGGCCGCCCGGTGGTGCTGGATCTGCTGCCCCCGGAGCTGGCGCGGGGCCAAGGTCTGCACCCGGTGGGGCGCCTGGATGCCGAGAGCCGCGGTGCCCTGCTGCTCAGCAACGACGGAACGCTCACACTCGAGCTCACCCATCCCCGCTACGCCCACAGCAAGACCTACCGGGTCTGGGTGCGCGGCGAACCCAGCCAGGCGACGCTCGATCGCTGGGCCCGCGGTGTACCCCTGGATGGACAGCCCTCCCAGGCGGTGCGCCTGCAGCTGCTCCAGCGGGGGCAGGGCCGCACGCTGCTGGAGTTGGTGATGGGGGAGGGCAAAAACCGCCAAATCCGCCGCACTGCAGAGCTTCTGGGGCATCCGGTGCTGGATCTGCAGCGGATTGCCATTGGCCCAATTGCCCTGGGCGAGCTACCAGAAGGTCGCTGGAGGCGAATTCACCCCCAAGAATGGGACACCCCACCATCAAGGCATTAATGCCGCGGTTTGCCCTCTCGATCCCCTGGCTGCGGCGGCGCGACCAGAGCCCTGGCGACAGCGATGCAACCGCTCCATCGGTGGATCCGCTGCTGGAGGCCGGCCAACGGCTAAGGGAGGAGCGGGAAGCTCGGGGCCTGAATCTGCGCCAGATGGCCCTGGAAACCCGCATCAGCACCCCGGTGCTCGAAGCCCTGGAGCGGGGGTGGCGTGATCGCTTGCCGGAGGGGGCTTACCTCAAAGCGATGCTGCCGATGATCGAGCAGCATTTGGGCATGCCCGAAGGAAGCCTCTCGGCCGCACTGCCCGAGGCGAATCCCAAAAAGCCCGTGGCCGTGGAAAGCAGCAGTGGCGGCCTGCTGCAGGGCTTCAACCCCCTCTCCATTGATGTGTTCAGCAGCTGGCAGGGCAGCGTTCTCTATGGGGTGATCACGCTCGGGCTGATCTACGGCATCAATCTGTATCCACGGATCCTGCTGCAACCGGTTCCCCCGCAACCCCTGCAGACCGCCAGCAAGCCAGGGGCTGTGGGATCCATCACCCTGCTGTCGGTGTATCCGGAACTCAAACCGCTGCAGCAAGCCAAGCAGGGGGTCGGCCTCAAGGCCCTGGGTCAGCGCCCATAGCGCTGGGCCATCTCTCCGTAACCCCGCAGTGCCCCACGGATGGAATCGAGGGGCTGATGCAGGCGCCACTGCCAGTTCCCCTCCGTGGTGCCGGGGGTGTTGAAGCGGGCCTCGTCTCCAAGGTTCAGCAAATCCTGCAGGGGCACCACCGCCCAGTCGGCACGACTGGAGAGGGCTAACTCCAAGAGCTGCCAACCGGGGGCATGCACCGGGCCAATCAGGGCTTCGACCTGCTGCCGGATCTGCTCTGAGGCGCCCTGCCACCAGCCGATGCAGGTGGCGTTGTCGTGAGTGCCGGTGTACACGAACCAGCGGTTGCCCTGGAAGTTCTCGGGCAGATAGGCGTTGCCTGGATTGCCATCAAAAGCGAACTGCAGGATCTTCATGCCCGGCAGGGCGTAGCGATCCCGCAAGCCCTCCACATCGGGGGTGATCACGCCGAGGTCTTCGGCGATCAGGGGCAGTTGCCCGCCGTAGCCGCGCCGCAATTGCCGCAGCAGGCTGTTGCCAGGCGTTCGCTTCCAGACACCGTGTTCAGCGGTGCGATCGGCTCCCGGCACAATCCAGGCGGCCGCCAGGGCCCGGAAATGGTCAATGCGCAGCAGGTCAAACACCGCCAGCTGCCTCTGCAACCGTCGCTTCCACCAGCGAAAACGGCTGAGGCGGTGGAGAGTCCAGCGATAGACCGGCGTTCCCCAGAGCTGCCCGGTTTCTGAGAAGTAGTCGGGGGGAACACCGCTCTGCTGCAGGAGCTGTCCGCCGGCCTTCACCGAAAACAGGTTGCGATTGCTCCAGACATCGGCGCTGTCATGGGCGACGTAGAAGGGCAGATCGCCGATTACCTGCACGCCGCGACGGCGGGCGTGATGCAACAACCGTTCCCACTGCAGTTGCAGTTGCCACTGCAGCAGGGCTTCGCGGCGCAGCGCCTCGGCCTGCTCCTGATCGAAGGCTTGCAGAGCGGAGCGCTGCCGCCGGGCCAGCGGTTCGGGCCATTGCCACCAGGGCTGATCGCCATGCAGTGCGCGGATTACGACAAAGCGGCAGTGATCTCTCAACCAGTGCTGTTCGCGCTGCCGCCAAGCCTGGAACGCCTCCTGCTGCTCGGCGGGCCAACTGGTTTGGCGCTGCAGCAACGCCTGGGCCAACTGCTGGGAGCGCAGGGTGGCCAGCTTCGAATCAAGCCGCTCGCAGCCCCCGCTGCTCAGGCCCTGAAGATCCGCTGCCTGCAGCAGCCCTTCGGCCACGAGCGCTTCGGCATCGAGGAACCAGGGGTTGAGGGCAAAGCCGCTGGGGGAGCTGTAGGGGGAGCCGAGGGAATCGGTGGGAGCCAGGGGCAACACCTGCCAGGCCTTGATGCCCTGGTCGGCGAGGGCATCAATCCACTGAAAAGCCGCCGCCCCGAAACTTCCGCAACCCGGCGTTCCGGGCAGGGCGGTGAGATGCAGCAGAACGCCGGCCCGTCTCATGTCTGAGGCAGCCGGTAGCGACTGATGATCCGCTGGGCGAAGGAGGGGATGTGCGCCTCAACCTTCTCGGGATGGTTGCGGCGCAGCCAGAGGGCGTTGCGGGTGAAGTGGGAGTCGATCGAGAAGCGCCCGTATTCCAGGCCCTGCGGGCCAAAGCGTTCCACGAAGAAGCCGATCAAGTTGGCGACCCAGATCGGCAGCTTCACCGCTTTGTCGTAGGCCTCGATGCCCTGCTGAACCGCCGCCTGCCGCTGACCGCGACTGGTGACCGGAGCCACATCCAGTTCCGCCTCCACCAGATCGAGCAGCTGCTGACCGCGGGGGTTGCGCACCGTGAGCCATTGCCGACCGAACGTCGCTCCCATGTAGCCCACCACCAGATCAGCGCCGGCATTGGTGTAGTCAAAGCAGCTCAGACAGCTCGGCGCGAACACATCTTTGAGCTTGGGGGTGTCGAGCCCGAAGAAGGGCACCGTTTCCTCGCGGCCGTCGCTGTGGCGGAAGTGAATGCGGAAGTCCTGCATGAACTCGTAGTGCACCACCGTCTCCGGTGAACTGATGGTGGTCTCGAGAAAGGTCTGAAGACCCTCGCGCGAGACATTGTCGGTGCAGGGCAGACCCAGCACGTAGAGCTCATCGAGCGGAAGGGTCGGCTGCACAGCCCGCAGGGCCTGGATCTGGCAGCCCACGCCGATGGCCAGCAGCTTGCGGATCCCACTGCCGGGGAGCTGCTCAAGCACCTCCAGGTTCGGGGAGAGGGTGGGCTTGTTCACCCGGGCGCTCAGCACCTCCTCCGGGGTGCGGGCGAGCCGGGGCACCGGCGTGAAGCGGTCGTTCTCGCTCTGACCCACGCAGAGCACCGCATCCACCAGACCGCTCTCGAGGGCCAGCACGCCGATGCGACTAGCGATCCCTGTCCACTGGGCGCCTGCAATCGGCGAGCGCAGCCGGGCGCTGAGCATGCGCTGCTGCACCCCGAAATAGAGCTCGTCTTCGTTGTCGAGGTCTCGGCTGCGGCCATGGGCTGCGGCCTCCATCGCCTCAAAGCGCTGGTTCAAAAAGGCGCAGCTGTCTTTGACATAGGCCACCCAACGGCTGTCGCAGAGCCCGCACTGACTGCAAAGGTCCTTGGCCGGGTAGGTGCTGCCCTTGGCCAGGGGCTTGGCCCGTTCATGGGGCAGCACAGATCCAGGGGAAGAAGCAGCGGAAGACAAAAGAATGGGCCCGGCAGCACAACCAGTGGGATCAAGCTATCGGTCACCGCGATCCCTCTGAGCTGGGCCAGAGTGGGCCCACCTGATTTGTTGATCCATGGCCAGGGCCGTCACGCCGGTGCAGCGCAGTGCGCGCCAGCGTGGGGCCATCAGGCTGCTGGGGGCCGGAGTCGGCGTTGCCGCAGGGGTTGCTCTGCTGGGACTCATCTGGCCGGAGCCGGATCGCTCTGTTCTCGAAGACGGCCCACCGACCGCCGAAGCCCTGGCGGAACGTCCCAGCCGGCCGCTCACGGTTCTGTTGATTGGCTCGGATGCCGACCGCAGCGGTGCCCCCAGCAATGGGGCCGCACCTTCTGGACCGGCCAACAGTGATGCCCTGCTGCTGGTGCAAATCGACCCGGAGGGTCCTGTTCAGGTGCTAAGCCTGCCGATTGAGGCGGCGGTGCGCCTGCCGGGGGATGCCAAGCCCGTGTCGCTCGGCAGCCTCTACCAACGCGGAGGGCCCGCCTTGGTGGCCAGCGCCAGTGCCGAACTGGTGGGTCTGCCGAAAGGGCAACCGGAGCGCTACGTGGTGCTGCCGCGCTCTGCGCTGCGGGAGTTGGTGGATCGGCTGGGCCGAGTCGAGCTCTCCCCGGATCGCAGCATGCGCTACGCCGACAAGAGCCAGAAGCTCTCGATCGAGCTGGAGGGTGGCCTGCAGGAGCTCAGCGGACGCCAGGTGGAGCAGCTGCTCCGCTTCCGCGATGAGGAAGGCGGCGAGGAGCGCCGGCGCGATCGCCAGCAATTCACCCTGGAAACGCTTCTGCGGCAGATGGGGCAGAGCCGGCAGATCCGCAGATTGCCGGATCTGGTGAGCGACCTGCGCAGCCAGAGCGACACCAACCTCACCCAGGGGGAGGCCTTGAGCCTGCTGTCGGCCGCCCTGATCCACAACGACAGCGTGCGTTTCGAGCGCCTGCTGCTCAAGCCGGCACTGCGGCCGGAGATCAAGCTCCGGGAACTGGAAGCCCCCTCACTCCAACCGCGTTGGCCCCAGTCGGCTCTCTAGGCAGTGTTTGAGATGCAGTTGTTCCTCGATGGCCGGATCCGACGTGCCGTCGGGGAGCGAGCCCAGCCAGGGCAGTCCGTCGCGGCGGCGCTCCTCTGGCCGCCAGGTTCCCCCACACTGCACCACCCCCACCAGGGGCACTCGGTAGTGCTGCAGCAGGATCACTTGGCTGCGGGCCTGGCCATCGCAACGCTCCGCCTCACTGACCAGCAGGCAGGTGGGAAGCCTCCAAGCCCCCAGCAGCTCAGCCCAGCAACTCGCGGGAGGTAGATCCTGGGCTGGAGGCACCGCGAGCGGCTGCAGCCAGGCCCAGGCACACCCCAGCGAGGCCTGGAGCTGCTGATCCGGGGCCTCAGCATCGGCCGGCAGGGGCGGCAGCAGGCGGCGCTCCAGGAGGGCAGCCAAGCGATCGGCCAGAGCGGCTGGCACCCCCCCTGGAGACACCAGCACCAATCCGGAGGCGGCGGAGGTCATGGGAGGAAGGATGAAGGCAAGGCTGACCGTGGTCCGGGTGGCTTCTACGATCGGGGTTCACCCGTTTGCGCAAGCGGCCCCGTGACCAGTTTCCTGACCGCAGAACGGGTCGATCAGGCAAGCATGGGGCACGACACCAAGCGCCTGCGCCTGTTCAGCGGCACCTCGAATCAGGCTCTGGCCAGGGAAATCGGCGCCTACCTCGGTGTTCCCGACGGTCCGCGGGTGATCAAGCGCTTTGCCGACGGCGAGCTCTACATCCAGATCCAGGAATCGATCCGGGGCTGTGATGTCTTCCTGATCCAGCCCACCTGCGCTCCGGTGAACGATCACCTGATGGAGCTGCTGGTGATGGTGGATGCCTGCAAGCGGGCCTCCGCGCGGCAGATCACCGCGGTGATCCCTTACTACGGCTATGCCCGCGCCGACCGGAAGACCGCCGGGCGCGAATCGATCACCGCCAAGCTGGTGGCCAACCTGCTGGCTAAATCCGGGGTGGATCGGGTGCTGGCGATGGACCTGCACTCCGCCCAGATCCAGGGCTACTTCGATATTCCCTGCGACCACATCTACGGATCTCCGGTGCTGGTGGACTACCTCTCCGGGCGCAACTTCGGTGATGTGGTGGTGGTCTCCCCTGACGTGGGTGGTGTCGCCCGTGCCCGCGCCTTCGCCAAACAGCTAAACGACGCGCCTCTGGCGATCATCGACAAGCGCCGCTCCGGCCACAACGTGGCGGAAAGCCTCACGGTGATCGGCGATGTGGCGGGCAAAACCGCGATCGTGATCGACGACATGATCGACACCGGCGGCACCATCTGCGCCGGTGCCCGCCTGCTGAGAAAGAACGGGGCCACCCAGGTGCTGGCCTGCGCCACCCACGCCGTGTTTTCACCGCCGGCGGTGGAGCGCCTGTCGGAGCCTGGTCTGTTTGAAGAGGTGATCGTCACCAATTCGATCCCGCTCAGCGACGAGCGCCGCTTCCCCCAACTGCAGGTGCTGTCGGTGGCCAACATGCTGGGTGAGGCGATCTGGCGCATCCACGACGAAAGCTCCGTGAGCTCGATGTTCCGTTGAAACGGGGCCTCGCCCTGCTCGCAGGCCTGTGCCTCGCAGGCCTGATGCCGCTAGCCCCCGTCTGGTCGGCGCCACGGCGCATCGGGGTCTGGCTCACCAACAGCCCCAGCCCGCTCTACTACAAGCCCCAGCGCCTGGAGAGCGCGGTGCGGGAGCTCTCGGAGGCGGGCTTCAACACCCTCTACCCGAACGTCTGGAGCCGCGGCACCACCTTCCACCGCAGCAGCTGGGCACCGATGGAGCCGGCCCTGGTGCAAAGCGGAGCCAGCCATGATCCGATCTGCCTGATGACCAGTGCCGCCCACCGGCGCGGCATGCGAGTGATCCCCTGGTTCGAATACGGCCTGATGGAGCCGGCCGATGCGGCCGTGGTGCGCAGCAACCCCGAGTGGGTGCTGCAAAAACGCGACGGCAGCAGCACCGTGGTGATGCACGGCAAAGAGATGGTGTGGCTCAACCCCGCGCACCCGGGCGTGCGGCAGCGCTTTCTCGGCTTGATCGGCGAAATCGTGCAGCGCTGCAAGGTGGATGGCATCCAGCTCGATGACCACTTCGCCTGGCCGGTGGAGCTGGGCTACGACCCCTACACCCGGGCGCTCTACCAGCGGGAGATCGGCCAGCAGCCACCCGACAACCACACCGACCGCACCTGGATGGTGTGGCGGCGCAAGCAACTGAGCGGGCTATTGCGGGAGTTGCGCGCCACCCTCAAGCGCAGCGGCCAGGGCAGCCCCTACGTGAGCCTGTCACCGGGCCCCTTCCGCTTCGCTTACAACCACTGGCTGCAGGACTGGGAGCTCTGGGCCCTGGGCGGACTGATCGATGAGCTGGTGGTGCAGAACTACGCCTATTCGCTCAAGGGCTTCGAGCGCGACCTCCAACAACCGGCCCTCGTAAAAGCCAGCGGCTGGGGGATTCCCGTGGAGATCGGCATCCTCTCGGGCTTCGGTGGTCGCACTACACCCATCCCCATCCTCAGCGAGAAGGTGCGTCTGGCGGCCGAGCGCGGCCACGGGGTGATCTATTTCTATTGGGAGGGTCTCTGGGGAATCCATTCCGGATCCGAAGGACCCAACCTGCGGCAGTCAGGCTTCAGTGCGCTGCACCGGAACCTCAGGCCTTAAGGCTCTGATCCACCACTTCCCGGCTGTTGGGGGAGAGGTCGTGCGCCGCCAGGGCTTCGAGGGCCTCCCGCATCCGCTCACGGCGCTCCGGCCCGTAGCTCTGCCAGCGGCTAAACACCTTGGCCATCCGCGAGGCGGTGATCGGGTTGCGGCGATCCACCGCAGCAATCTGCTCGGCCATGAAGCGATAGCCGCGGCCATCGGCGGCATGGAACTGCATCGGATTGCCGGCGAAGCTGCCCAGCACCGCCCGCAGTGAATTGGGCGCGGCCGGATCAAACCGGGGATGTTCCAACAGCTGATGGATCCGGGCCACCCCATCACCAAAGGGCGTCGACGCCTGGAGGGCGAACCAGGCATCGAGGATCACCGGCTTGTGCTGCCAGCGTTGGTAGAAGGCCTCCAGGGCGGCATCCCGTTCAGGGCTGTCGTGACACTGCAAGGCCCGCAACCCAGCGCGCGACAGGCTCATCGACGGACCCTGCACCGCCGCCGCCGCTTCGGCCCGGGCGCCTGCATCGCCTGCGGCGATGCGCCAGCTCCAGGCGGTGGCGCTGAGCTGACGATCTCCCACCCCCCCGGGCCACTGCTGCAGCCATTGGGGCCGGCAACGCTCCAACGCCTGCTGGAGGGGCTCCTCCAGGGCCTCCCCGAAACGCTGCTGCAGGGCCAGCAAGGCCTGAAAGAGGGCCGGTGGATCCGCAGAACCGCTCCGAGCCAGCGCGGCATCCTCCAACTCCGGCAACCCGGGGAACGCCATCAAGACACTGCGGTAGGCATCACACATGCCCACCTCCGCCAGGATCCGCTCAAAGGCGGCCACCAATCCCTCCTCCAACTCGTCATTGAGCTGGCCTGCGGCGCGATCGAGAACGGCATCCCGCAGCAACACCTGGCCGGCATCCCAACGGGCGAAGCTGTCGCTATCGCAGGCGAGCAGATGCAGCAGTTCGCTGCTGGAGCGCTGCAGCTCGATGCGAACCGGAGCGGAGAATCCCCGAGGCAACGACAGAGCCGGGGGATGGGCATGGGGCTCAAGACCCACCAGCAGCACGCTTTGCTCTGGCTTGTCGATCACCAGCAAACGGCTGCCCTTGCCCCATTCCCCGCGGCAGCAGGCCGCTTGGGCGGCTTCAACATGCTCCCCGGGCAGTTGCAGCAGCAGCGGTTCTCCTCCCTGGCCCACCAGCCCGAGGATCAGGGGAATCACCAGCGCCTGCTTCTCGGGCTGCCCCGGCGTGGGCGGGGTCTGCTGACGAATGCGCAGCTGCAGAGTGCCAGCCTCTCCATCCCAGTGCCGCTCGATCTCAAGCACCGGTGTTCCCGCCTGGTGATACCAATGTCGGAATTGCTGGAAGTCAAAGCGGGGTCGTGCTGCGCCCTGCTGCCAGGCCTGCTCCGCCGCATCCTGCATGGCCTGCACAAAGTCGTTGCAGGTGGCGGCCGTGCCGTCATGACGACTCACGTAGAGAGCCATTCCCGCCATGAACGTCTCCTCACCCAGCAGGGTGTGGAGCACGCGGATCACCTCCGAGCCCTTTTCATAGATCGTGGTGGTGTAGAAGTTATCAATCGCCTGATAGTGATCCGGCTGAATCGGGTGCGCTGTCGGCCCGGCATCCTCCCGAAACTGGGTATTGCGCAGAAGAGACACATCCTCGATTCGCTTCACCGCTGCGGAGTGAAGATCGGCTGTAAAACTGGCATCGCGAAACACCGTAAGCCCCTCTTTGAGAGAGAGCTGAAACCAGTCACGGCAGGTAATTCGGTTACCAGTCCAATTGTGGAAATACTCGTGGGCAATCACACTTTCGATGCGTTCAAGCTCGGCATCGGTTGCGGTCTCGGCGTCGGCGAGCACTAGCTTGGAGTTGAAGATATTGAGGCTCTTGTTCTCCATCGCCCCCATGTTGAAGTGGCGCACAGCGACCAGGTTGAATTCCTCAAGGTCGTATTCGAGGCCGTAGCGCTGCTCATCCCAGGCCATGGAGCGCTTGAGCGATTCCATCGCGTGGGCGGTGTAGGGCCCATCGCCAGGCTCCACATGAATGCGGAGTTGCACCGTGCGGCCGCTGGCGGTCACGAACTGATCGCGAACCTCCTCCAGCTGACCCGCCACCAGGGCAAACAGATAGGAGGGTTTGGGGAAGGGGTCATCCCACACGGCGTAGTGGCGCCCCTCGGGCAGCTCACCTGTTTCGAGGCAATTGCCATTGGAGAGCAGCACGGGGCAATGGCCCTGATCCGCCTCAATCCGCACCCAAAAACGGCTGAGTAGATCGGGGCGATCGGGATGGAAGGTGATCCTGCGGAACCCCTCGGCCTCGCACTGGGTGGTGAACAACCCCCCGCTCACATACAACCCCTCGAGGCTGGTGTTGCTGTGGGGTTGAATCTTCACGCGGCTGCGCAGCACGCAGGCTTGGCGGGGGGGATCCAGCAGGGTCAGGCCGGTCTCATCGAGGCGGTAGGCCTGAGGAGGCACCGGCAGACCATCAAGCGACAGCTCCAGCAACTCCAGGTGCTCACCTCGAAACAGCCACGGATCAGCACCGGTGGCGGCAGGGTTCGGGGCGAGCTGAAGCTCGGCCTCCACCAGGGTGTGATCGGCCTGCAGCTGAAACAGCAGCTGGGTGTGCTCGATCAGGACAGGGCTCGGACGGTAGTCCGCGAGACGCACGGTCGCCATGAAGGGGCTCAGCGCTTCTTGGCAGGGGCAGAGGGCTGAGCTCCCCTGTTTTTGATCGCCTCATCCACTTTCTTGCGGACATCGTCAGGCACCTCCTTCGGGCAGACCTCAACAGCCCCGAGCACCGCCGAGTTGATCGAACCGCGGCGCAGTTCATCCATCGACAGCGCTTTCGGGCCCACCTGGGCGATCTGCCCTTCATGCTGCCCCTGAATCACCTGAGCAATGGTTTCTCCGGCAATGGCGACGGCCTTATCGAAATCCGTACCCGCCGCCCGGGCGATGCAGACGTTGAGGGCCGCAATCCTGGTGTAGAGGCTCATGTCGGCCTCCGAGGCCGGAGCCGCCTCAGCAGAGAGGGGCGCCAACCAGAGCACCAGAGGCAACAGCAACAGGCCCAGGCGGCCAGCGTTCAGGCGCACGCGACAACGGATGTCAGGTCTGACCAATCCTGCAGCACAAACGGCGATCAGGCATCGGCGGGCAATGGCGGGCCCGCTTCCTCCAGCCGGATCTCGTGGTGCATCTCCACCAGTTCGAGGTTCCCGTCACACCAGGAGTAGATCGAGCGGGCCCGGAAGCGGTCCTGATCCACGAGCCGGATGTGCTCAAGGATGTCCCATTGCTGGTAGTGAGACTCAAACACCACCTCGTGCTCGTCCGCCTGGCGGATCTGACTCTTGGTGGGCGATCCACACAGATACCCCCGGCTGCGCCGCAGCTGATGGCCGCAGAGGGAGGCATCCATCGTGCCTTCGCGGACGTAGCGGGGCTTGAGCTCAAAGAAGTCGTATTCCTTCTCCGGCCACCACGTGAAGCGATAGCGCGGCTCGGCTTCCGCCTGATCCTCAAAGGTCTGCACCCGCAGCAGCATGTCGACCCGCAGCACCTCGTCGTCGGGGAAGAAGTACTGGCGGCGGGAGCGCCACAAACCCAGGTTGCGGTTGAACCAACGACGCAAGGTGGTGTCGAACTGAATCCGGTTGCCGCGGGGGCTGGCCCCGCTCGATGAGACCGGATGCACGCGAGTCGATAGCTCTCGGTGGTGGATCACAGCAGGATCACCTGAACAACGACTCGTCACAGTCGTCATAGCGAATGCACACAGCCCTGAACAAACCCCATAGGGTGAAACCACAATTTCTCCAGGATTCAGCCCGCCGGTGCAGTCCGCAGGGGATGCAGGCCCCGACGAGACCCCATCCACGCGTCCGCCAGGTGATGTCCTGACGGAATGGGATCGCGCTGCAGCACCACTGGCTGAGTCGACCGAACGGCGTCAGCTGAAATTGCTGCTGGTGGCCGCCTCGCACCACCGCGCCAGCGCCGATGTGCGCAGCCTGGTGGCCTTTCTGGAGAAGGAGGATTTTGGGTTCGATGTGAGCCTGGAGCTGGCCGACCCCGCCCAGCGCCCCGAACTGCTGGAGCTACACCGCCTGGTGGCAACCCCGGCTCTGATCAAGCTGGAACCCACGCCACGCCAGGTGTTTGCCGGCAACACCCTGTTGCAGCAACTGCGCAACTGGCTGCCCCGCTGGCAGCAACAGGCGGTGGTGAGCGGTCTGGGGATGAGCCTGAGGCCAGCGGAAAGCGATGGCAGCCGCACCCAGCGGGAGCTGCAGCTGGAAGATCAGCTGCTGGTGCTGCGCCAGGAGAACGAAGCCCTGATCGAACGGCTGCGGGCCCAGGAGCGCCTGTTGCGGATGGTGGCCCACGAGCTGCGCACCCCGCTCACCGCCTCCAAGCTCGCCCTGCAGAGCCTCAACCTCGGCCAGATCGATGAGACCCGCTTCCACGATGTGCTGGGCCGGCGCCTCGATGACATCGAGCAGCTCTCGAAAGATCTGCTGGAGGTGGGCACCACCCGCTGGGAAGCCCTGTTCAACCCGCAGCGCCTCGCCCTCGGACCGGTAGCCGCCGAGGCGATCCTCGAGCTGGAGAAGCTCTGGGTGGGCCGCGGCCTCGAGCTCGTCACCGATATTCCCTCCGACCTACCGGATGTGTATGCCGATCGAAGGCGGATGCGGCAGGTGTTCCTCAACCTGCTCGAAAACGCCTTCAAATACACCCCCGATCGGGGCACCGTGAGCCTCTCGATCCTCCACCGCACCAATCAGTGGCTTCAGGTCAGCATTTGTGATTCCGGGCCGGGCATCCCCCGCGACGAGCAGGAGCGGATCTTTCAAGAGCGGGTCAGGCTGCCCCAGACCTCATCGTCCACCTCCGGCTTTGGCGTGGGGCTCTCGGTCTGCCGGCGGATCACCGACGTGCACGGTGGACGGATTTGGGTGGTCTCGGAACCCGGGGAGGGCGCCTGCTTCAACTTCACGGTTCCGGTCTGGGACGGCCAGGGAGCCGGTTGATTGACGAAGGGACCCTCCGGCCCGTAATTTCAAACGCATCGGAGGCGCAGGCGAAAGGCCAAGCGCTGCAACGGAAGCGAAGCTTTGCTCTCGATTCCTGAGATCCGAGTCCTAGCCCCCATCGTCTAGAGGCCTAGGACACCTCCCTTTCACGGAGGCGACAGGGGTTCGAATCCCCTTGGGGGTATTGATCAGGGTGGCCAAGGCCGCCCTTTTTTTGTGCTTGCAGCTCCTGGGTCTAGCCCTGGTCCTGTCCCTGGCGGCGGTGCACTTCCTGCTGCACAGCTCGCAGGTTGGCGGCGAGATCTTCCTGCAGCCGCTGCTCGATCAGACCGATCGGCATGCCCACGCAACCCTGCACGGTGAGCTCATAGAGAAGGCTGGTGCCGGAATCGTTGTGACAGATCTTCCAGGCCCCTTCGAAGCGCCGGAAGTCACCCTTGAGCATCACAAAGCTGAGGGTCCACTGGTCGAGCTGCTCGGTGAGTTGCAGCTGCACACGGGCTTTGAACTGCATGCCCATGAACCGCTGCGCCCCCTCCTGCTCCAGGCCAACCACCGCATCACGGCGCCAAAGCAGCCGCGACGACTGGAGGTTGGGAATAAAGGAACTGAGTCGGTCGTAATCCGTGAGCACCGCCCAGATCGCTTCGGGATCGAGATCCAGGCGCAACTGAACAGCCAGGCGCCTGCAGCCACCGGGCAAACGCTCCATCACCTGTTGGATGGTGTCGAGCTGGCAGGCCTGGCTAAGCGGTGGTGCCGAAAGCTGCGTCACGGATTGAGCCGCTGACTCAGGCGCGGTCGTGGGGACAACTTAACGCCACCGGGCATGTGACGGAAAAGCTTGTTGCTCTTCGGATTACCTATGATCGCGCGCGTTCACAGGGCAGTTGAGAGTCATGCGTGTTTCGACCACCACATCCAGCCGCAGCGACTCACGCGTGTTCACCGTGGTGGTGCAGGGGTATGGAACCGCCCTCACCCGCAACGCAGAACGCACCATCAACGTTCCCTTCTCACGGCTCCAGGCACTGATGCAATCCATCAGTCAGCTGGGGGGCAAGGTGCTGTCCGTCAGCGCCGCATCCGACGCTCCGGCTCCGGCCGCTGCCAAGCCTGCCGCCGCCAAGTCTGCCCCTGAGGCCACCAAACAAGCACCCGTCAAAAAGCAAGCTGCCCCCGTGTCACACGCTGCCGTTCCGGTCAACCTCTACAAGCCCAAGTCGCCGTTCATCGGCACTGTCACCGAGAACTACAGCCTTCTTGGAGACGGAGCCATCGGCCGGGTGAATCACATCACCTTTGATCTCAAGGGTGGCGATCCCCAGCTCCACTATGTGGAAGGCCAGTCGATCGGCATCATTCCCGACGGGGAAGATGCCAACGGCAAGCCCCACAAGCTCCGCCTCTATTCGATCGCCAGCACCCGCCACGGCGACAACCTCGCCGGTGACACCGTTTCTCTCTGCGTGCGTCAGCTGCAATACGAGAAAGAAGGCGAAACCATCAACGGTGTTTGCTCCACCTTCCTCTGTGACATCGAGCCTGGCGCCAAGGTGAAGATCACGGGCCCTGTGGGCAAGGAAATGCTCCTCCCCGAGGACGAAGACGCCAACGTGATCATGCTGGCCACCGGCACCGGCATCGCTCCGATGCGCACCTACCTCCGCCGCATGTTCGAGCCCTCCGAACGGGAGAAGAACGGCTGGAACTTCAAAGGCAAGGCCTGGCTGTTCATGGGCGCACCCACCACAGCCAACCTCCTCTACGACGACGATTTCAACCGCTACGAGAGCGAATTCCCCGAGAATTTCCGCTACACCAAGGCCATCAGCCGCGAGCAGCAGAACGCCAAGGGCGGCCGGATGTACATCCAGGACCGCGTCAGCGAAAACGCGGATGAGATCTTCGCCATGATTGAAAACCCCAAGACCCACGTGTACATGTGCGGTCTGCGGGGGATGGAGCCCGGCATCGACGAGGCGATGAGCGCCGCGGCCGCCGCCAAGGGTCTCGATTGGTCCGAACTGCGCCCCCAGCTCAAAAAGGCGGAGCGCTGGCACGTGGAGACCTACTGAAGCCTCAGCATCGGATCAGCTCCGGTTTGCAAATCCACAAAAGCTCGCCGGCGGCGAGCTTTTTTTGTGACTAGCCCATGCCAGGGGCAACCAGGCTCGGTAAACAAGGATCAGGTGCCCATCGCCCATGCCGGCCACAGCCACCAATCCCCTGCGCGTGGGCCTGCGCCAGGAACGCGTGATCTCTCCGCAATGCCTGGTGATCTTTGGAGCCAGCGGGGATCTCACCCACCGGAAACTGATCCCAGCGCTGTTTGAGCTGTTCCGGCAACGACGCTTGCCCAGTGAATTCGCCGTGCTCGGCTGTGCGCGGCGCCCCTGGAGTGATGAGGACTTCCGGCAACGGATGGAGGAGGCCCTCGCCGATGAGGTGAAAGAGCACCCCAGCGCCTGGCAGCAATTCGCCGCCTGCCTCTTCTACGAGCCCGTCGATCTGCAAAGCGAGGCCGACGTGGTGCGCCTCGGCACCCGGCTGGAGGCCATCGATCGACTCAAGGCCACCCGCGGCAATCGCACGTTTTATCTGTCGGTTTCACCGGCCTTCTATGGCAGCGGTGCCCGGGCGCTGGCCAACGCGGGGCTTCTGGCGGATCCCAACCGCAGCCGCCTGGTGATCGAGAAGCCCTTCGGCACCGACTACAGCAGTGCCCAGCAGCTCAATCGGGTTGTGCAGAGCTGCGGCCAGGAGCAGCAGATCTTCCGGATCGACCACTACCTCGGCAAGGAGACGGTGCAGAACATCCTGGTTCTGCGTTTTGCCAACGCCATCTTCGAACCGATCTGGAACCGGAACTACATCTCCAACGTGCAGATCACCGCGGCCGAAACGGTGGGGGTTGAGGAGCGAGCCGGCTACTACGAAACCAGCGGAGCCCTGAGGGACATGGTGCAAAACCACCTGACCCAGATGCTCGCCCTAACCACCATGGAGGCTCCGGGGCACTTTGACCCCGAAGCGATCCGCAACGAGAAAGCGAAGGTGTTGCAGGCGGCGCGCCTGGCCAACGAGGAGGAGCCCTGGAAGTGCTGTGTGAGGGGCCAGTATTCCCGCGGTGGCAGTCCAGCCCGGCCGATGGCGGGCTACCGCGAAGAACCGGGAGTCAATCCCAACAGCACCACCGAAACCTATGTGGCGATGAAGCTGTTCATTGACAACTGGCGCTGGCAGGGGGTGCCTTTCTATCTGCGCACCGGCAAGCGCCTACCCAAGCGCCTCTCGGAGGTGGTGCTCACCTTCCGCAAGGCACCGGTGCAGCTGTTTGACGCCGCCGGTGGCAGCCCGACCGCGAACCAACTGGTGCTGCGCATTCAGCCGGATGAAGGGGCGGGCTTTGTGTTCGATGTGAAGGCCCCCGGTTCAGGCATGCGCAGCAGGCCGGTGGACATGCACTTCAGCTACGACGAAAGCTTTGGCGAACCCTCGGATGAGGGCTATGTGCGCCTGCTTGCCGACGCCATGCTCGGCGATCCCACCCTGTTCACCCGCAGCGATGAGGTGGAAGCCGCCTGGCGTGTCTACACCCCCCTGCTGGAGATGATCGAGGATCCCACCTCACCACTTCCCATCCACAGCTACGAAGCCGGCACCTGGGGACCCAGTGCCGCCGACAACCTGCTGGCAGATGACGGACTGATGTGGCGGCGCCCCTGACCACGCCCAGCCTTCCCTGTTTCAGCTGATCCGCTCTGATTCTTCGCCGTCTGCTCTGCCATGGCTCCCCAACTCACCCTGCAGGCACCACTGGCTCTGCCCCCGGATGAGGTTCCCGCCTATCTGAACCGGCTCTGGTCGGACACCCTGCAGGACTCCCACAGCGCCGCCACCTTCACCCTGCTGGTGTGGGAGCCCTCCTGGCTGGAGCAGCAGTTGATCCGCACGGGCCGCGTCGATGGTCCCCTGAGTGGTCTGCTGAGCGAGACTCTGTTGCAGGCGGCGCGGCAGGCGGCGGGGGAACTCGGACTACCCAGCAGCACCGCGCCCACCGCACCCGAGCTGGCCTGGGCCCTCGGTCACCAGAGCGGAAGCCATGGAGCCGAGGATCTGCGTGGGCAGTTCGTGGATCGCGCGATCAGCGTGCACCAACCCCGCCGCCTGATCACCCTCGCCCCCACCCTGGCGGCGGACAAGCCCCTGGAGACCCTGGTGGCCGCCTACTGCCCCCTCTCGGAAGAACGTGGGGTGAACAGCGATGCCTGCGGCGATGTGGTGGTGCTGCGGGGGGGCATGGGAGCGATGCAGCAGGGTCTGGCGATGCTTCAGGCCTTGATTCCCTCGGAGTTGCCGTGCTGGATCTGGTGGAACGGGAGCCTGGATGAATCACCGGAACTGCTGGAAGCCCTGTCGGTGCCACCGAGACGCCTGGTGGTGGACAGCTCCATCGGCCATCCGCGCCGCTGCCTCGATCTGATGGTGCAGCGCATCGAGCTGGGGCAGGCGGTGAATGACCTGAACTGGCTGCGGCTGCGCACCTGGCGTCAATCCCTGGCGATGGTGTTTGACCCCCCCAGCCGTCAGGTCGCCCTGGATCAGGTGGTGCAACTGGACATCGATGTGGAGGGGGCCCATCCCGTGAAGGGACTGCTGCTGGCCGCCTGGGTGGCCGATCGGCTCGGCTGGCATCTGCAGAACAGCTACTGGATCGAGGCCGATGCCCTGCACGAGGGGCGGGGCGTCGGAGCGGAGTTCCAGCGCCAGGACGGGCAGAGCGTGCAATTGCGCCTGATGCCCGTACCGGTGGGGGTCTCCAAGATCCACCCGGGAGCCCTGGTGGGCCTGAGGATGATCTGTGCCCCGGAGGGCCGCGCTCCCCTGTGCGTGATCCTCTGCTCGGAATCGGGCGGCTGCATGCGGCTGGAGGCCGGCGGCGTGGCCTCCATGGAGTTGGTGGAGGAGGTGGTGCCGCTTCCCAACGAAAGCGAAGAGATGGAGATGGCTCGACTGCTCAGCGGCGGCCACGACAGCACCAATCCCCTGATGGCCTCCGCCGCAGCCCTGGCTGCCAAGCTGCTGCCCAGCTGAGCCTCACCATGCCCTGCCTGATCGCGGCCCCCGCAAGCGGCAGCGGCAAAACCCTGGTGACCCTTGCCCTGAGTGCCCTCGCCCGGCGGCGCCAGTGCAGCATCCAAACCTTCAAGGTGGGGCCTGACTACCTCGATCCCCAGCTGCTCAGTGCCGCGAGCGGCAGACCCTGCCGCAATCTCGACCCCCTGTTGTGCGGGGAGAGCTGGGTCAAACGGAGCTTCTCGCTCCACGGAGGGGCCAGCGAGCTGTGCCTGGTGGAGGGGGTGATGGGCCTCTTCGACGGCAAGGGTCCCAGCAGTGAGGGCAGCTCCGCCCATGTGGCCCAGCTCCTCAACCTTCCGGTGGTGCTGGTGGTGGAAGCGAGCCGTCAGGCCGGCTCCCTAGCCGCCCTGGTGCGGGGGTTCCGTGACCACCAGAGCGATCTCTCCCTGGCGGGGGTTGTGCTCAATGGCGTGGGGAGCGAACGCCATGAAGCCCTGCTGCGGGAAGCCCTGGCCAGCCTCGCCATGCCGGTGCTCGGAGCCCTGCCCCGCCATCCGTGCCTGGAGCTGCCATCGCGGCATCTGGGGCTGCTTCCGGCCCACGAGCTCTCCGACCTGAATGCGCGTCTCGACGCCTGGGCTGACCTGGCGGAGCGCCACCTGGCGATCGAGGCCCTCTGGCCCCTGCTGGAGGCCCCTGCCCCAACCTCGCTCGCCAGCAGCGCAGCCAGGCCATCGGGGGAAGCCGCGCTGGTCGCCCTCGCCAGCGATGCCGCCTTTCACTTCCGCTATCCAGAGGCCACAGAGTTACTGGAGGAGCAGGGTCTGGAGGTGGTGCCCTGGTCGCCCCTGGCCGATGAAGACCTGCCGCAGCACTGCCGCGGGGTGATCCTTCCCGGGGGCTACCCGGAGCTGCACGCCGAACAACTGGCCTGCAGCCAGCGGAGCCTGGGTGCCTTGCGAATGGCAGCCCGCGATGGACTGCCGCTCTACGCCGAATGCGGAGGTCTGCTGCTGCTGGGCCGCAGCCTGCTTGATCAGCAGGGAGAGGCTCATGCCATGGCCGGAGTGCTTCCCTTCAACGCCCGCAGGGGCAGCTTGAGCCTGGGCTACCGCGACGCCGAGGTCAGCCGCAACACGCTGGTGCTGAAGGCCGGTGAGGTGGTCTGCGGCCATGAGTTCCACCGCTGGCAGCTGGACTCAAGCGCAGCCGAAGCGGAGAGCCTGTGGCAGCTTGAAGGATGGGGAAGCCCCCGGCGCCCAGAGGGCTGGGGCGGTGCAAGCCTCCACGCCAGCTGGCTGCATTTGCACTGGGGCGGGTGCCCCCAGATTCCCCAACGCCTGGCCGCCGCCGCCCGCCGCCCTCTTTCACCCTGACACCCATGGCCCACCCCCAACTTTGGCTGCTGCGCCACGGTGCGACGGAGTGGGCCGTGAACGGACGTCACACCGGACGCACCGATCTGCCCCTGCTGCCCCAAGGCGAGGAGGAGGCCAGGCGCCTGGCTCCCCTGCTGGCGCAACAGCAGTTCACACGGGTGCTCACCAGCCCACTGCAGCGCGCCCGTCGCACCTGCGAGCTGGCGGGTCTTGGGGGACTGGCAGAGCTGGAGCCACGGCTGCTGGAATGGGATTACGGCGACTACGAGGGCATTACCACCGCCGAAATCCGCCGCTCGGTTCCGGATTGGACCGTGTTCAGCCATCCCTGCCCTGGTGGAGAAACCCTGCTCCAGGTGCAGAGCCGCTGTGAGGCCTTGATCGCCGAGCTACTGGATCTGGAGGGAGCCGTGGCTTTGTTTGCCCATGGGCATCTGTTGCGCTGCCTAGCCGGTTGCTGGCTCGGCCTGGGGGCCCAAGGAGGAGCCCTGCTGACCCTGGCCACCGGCAGCTACTGCGTGCTGGGATTCGAGCGGGAGCAGCGGGTGATTCAGCACTGGAATGCCCCGGTCTGCCGCCCGTAGCCGAAATGGGCGAAGCGTGGCAGCTTGAGATCAGGAGAGTTGCGCCAGGGATGAATGGAAAACGACCATGGCTCGGACCGTCACTCAGCACCGCGCTGGTTAATTGCTGACACCCGCCCCCTGGGACGCGGCAACCGCACCACCAAGGTGCGGCAGTGGATCAAATCAGAGCGATCTGAGGCGAACCCACCCCGCAACGAACGCTGGCAACTGCTAATTCGCGGGCGCGTGCAGGGCGTGGGCTACCGGGCCAGCTGCTGTCGCAAAGCCAAGGAGCTTGGCCTGAGCGGCTGGGTGCGCAACCTGGGGGATGGCTCGGTGGAGGTGCAGGCTGAGGGACCAGCCCACCTGCTCACGGAGCTGCGCCTCTGGTGCGAGCGGGGTCCCCGCGGCGCGGAGGTGCTGGGGGTGAGCCATGGCCACCTGGCGCCTCTCAAGGAAGACTGGTTCGAAATTCGCCACTGAGCCACCGCGATGCTCAACGGGACCCTCTGGGCCGAACTGCTGGCCTACGGCAGTGGGATCGCCATCAGCCCGATTCATATCGGCCTCCTGTTCCTGCTGCTGCTGGGCCCGAAACCCCTGCAGCGAGGCGGACTGTTCGTGCTGAGCTGGATGGTCACCGTCACTCTGATGGTGGTGCTCCTGCTCACCGTGGGCCATGGTCTGCTGCTGACCATGGAGAAGGGCACGAGCCATCGCACCGGGCTCGACCTGCTGGCGGCGGGCGGCCTGTTGGCCCTCGGGCTCAAGGAGCTGCTGGATCGCCGCGAGGAAGGGGATGAGCCACCAGCCTGGACCCACAGCCTCGATCGCTTCTGCGCCATGCCCCTGCCCCTGCTGTTAGGGGCCAGTTGCGCCCTGGAGGTGGTCAGCCCCGACGATCTGTTCCTGTTTGCCAAGACCGCCTCAGCGCTGCTCTCCTCCGGTCTGAGCCGCCTGCAGGAAGTGCTGTACACCAGTGTCTTCACCGTGGCGTGCAGCGCTGCCTTGCTGGTGCCTTTCCTGGCGGTGCTGGTGGGCCGCGATCGGGTACTTCCGCTGCTGGAGCGCGGCAAAGCCCTGCTATTCGCCAAGGGGGACCTACTGGTGGGGGCTCTGAGCCTCGTGCTCGCGGGTTACCTGGGCTGGCAGGGCATCGAGGGTCTTCAGCTCAGCTAGCCGAAAGCCAAGACATCCAGGCCTGGCGATCCCGCTGGGCGGCCTCCCCAGAGAGGCGTTGATCCGCAGAGAGCCAGACCGCCTGACTGGCTCGGCTGACCGCCACGTAGACCAGTTGCCGCCGCAGGGTTTCGTCGCTGGGCCAGAACACATCACCGGCGACAAACACCTCCCCAAACGTGCTGCCCTGACTTCGGTGCACGGTGAGCACCGCGGCAGGCCCGAGGGAGGCGAAGGCGTCGCGCACCAGAAAGTAGCGCCGCCAGAGGCTGCGCCCCTGCTGCTTACCAGCCTCCCTGGCCTGCAGGCGCAGACGGTTCAACACAGCATCGAGTTCCTGGCGGGGGGCACTACCCGCCGGTGGCAGCAGGCGCAGGCTGAGCCGGGTCTCACCGGCCTCGACATCCGCGCAAAGGGTGTCAATCACCGCAGGCGTGAGTCCATCGTCACTGCCGACCCCGAAGTCGGCCAGATCGATGCGCTCTGGAGTGACATCGCGCACCACCAATTCCCGGTTGGAGCCGAGCACCATGTCGGGCTCTTCGGCGGCTTCTTCTCCCGCGCGGCAGGCCGGGGCCATCACCGCCGCACGGGTGATCAACACCTCCCCGGGCAACACCGGCACCTGATCGGCCATCTCGCCATGAATGGCCCGCCGCGCCAGGGGCACCAGCTGCTCAAGGGCTCGGTTGGTGTAGCAAAGGATGCGGGCGTGGTCGGGATTGTCGAGCTCCGCGCCGCGTCGCAGGGCCGCCTGAGCGGCGGCAAGCCAATCGTTGCGGGGAAGTACCGCCACTTGGCCCTGCTCATCGCGCACCGGACCAAGGGCCGGAGGCTGGCGGCAGGGAAGATCGCCATGGCGCAGGCCAGTGGCGAGCTGCAGCACGGGCCCCTGATGACGCACCACTTCCGTGAGGGCTGCACGCATGGAACGCCCCATCGCGAACACGGGGCTGCGCTCTTCTCCCACCGGGGGCAACTGGGCCGGATCGCCGACAAACACCAGACGGGTCTTGAAGGGATGGGCGCAGCGCAGGGCGATCTCCAGCAGGCTGCTGTCAACCATCGAGGCCTCATCCACCAGCACCAGGGCGAGGTTTTCGAGCGATCCCGCCGTCTGCTCGGTCTCCTCACAGCGCTCGAGATCCCCCTGACGCTTGAGCTTCAGGCGCAGCAGGCGGTGAATCGTGCTGGGGTACCAGGTGGGCTGCAGGCCAGCCCAGGCCAGATGCTGCCGCAGCACCCCCACCGCCTTGTGGGTGGGGGCGACCACGGTCCAGCAGAGATCGCGTTGCTCCACCTGCTGGAGCAGATGGCGCGAGAGGTAGGTCTTGCCCGTGCCCGCATAGCCACTGAGCACAAATGGAGTGCCGTCGTAAGGGGCCTTCAGCCAGGCCGCGAACGACTCAGCCGCCTGCGCCTGCCCGGCGGTGAGCCCCTCAGCCAACCGCCACCCAGCCCCAGTGCTGCGCCAACACCCAGGGGGATCCGAGCCAGACCAGCCCGGGCAGAGCCACCAGCGGGCCCATCAGGCTGCCCACCAGCACCTCAAGGCGGGTGTGTCCCAGGTTCTCCTTGAGGGGTTTGAGCGGATCGGCCGTCTCAGCCCCGCTGCTCCAGAGCGCATCGGGCAGGGCATTCACCCTCTGGGCGGTGATGCCGGCCGCACGACGCACACCGGAGGCGTCGTAGAGCACCACAAAACACAAGGTGGCCGCCAGGGCGAACACGGGGGAATCAAACCCCTGCTGCCAGCCCAGGGCCGCTGCGGTGCCAGTCAGCAGGGCTGAATGACTGGAGGGCATTCCACCGGTTTCCACCAGCACCTTGGGGTTCCAGCGGCGATGGACCACCAGTTCAATGAACAACTTGGAGAGCTGGGCGCTGCCGCAGGCCGCCAGGCCCCACCAGAGAGGCCCGTTGTCCAACAGACCGGTCAGAACCGCTTCACTCATCGGTCGCGACTGGTGATGTAGTCCGCTAGGGCCAG
>Ga0194118_10002096_pt1 | contig 26241 bp, 28 predicted proteins | sample TA2MahsurfametaG_2_FD_148662 | JGI IMG/M metagenome (GOLD analysis project Ga0194118, IMG submission 148662) | Freshwater microbial communities from Lake Tanganyika, Tanzania - TA2015013 Mahale N5 surface | ecosystem: Environmental > Aquatic > Freshwater > Lake | place: Tanzania: Lake...
GATGCATCACCAAAACGCAGCTTAACCTCAATCCCAGATGGGCCAGATACTCCGTTAGACAGCGCGCCAAGCGGTCTCAAATCATTTGACGACGGACACGCCTGCTCAGCCTCCTCGATGAAAACCAGGGCCAGCGCTTCGCCTCCTTCCGTGCGGTAATGACGGACCAGGCGTCGCAGGCGTACTGATGAATTCGCCGGCGGACCGCCGGCGGGAGCGCGTCATAAGCCTCCCACGCGTCACCGTCGAAGCGGCGCCAGATCGCCTCCTGCGCCGTGCCGTCATTGTCGGGCTAACACGGCACCGCATATCCCGGACGGGTCAGGGCCGCGATTGCGGTTGCGGCGTGCAGGCTGCGCCTACGCGTCATCCGCGAGGCAACCCTCGAAACCTCGGCGCAACTCCGGTCGGCTGAGCTTCCGCCCGATGAAGACGAGCTTAGAACGGCGCGGCTCGCCAGCGCGCCAGGGGCCGATGAAGTCGCCTTCAGCGAGCATGTGCACGGCCTGGAACGCGAAGCGCTGATCCTCGTCAGAGAAATCCAGGATACCCTTGGTCCGCAGCAGGTCCTGGCCGCGCTCGGCCAAGAGGCCGCTGATCCATGCGTTGAAGCGCGGAGCATCGAGCGGTCGATCGAGCTCGAAGGACACGCTCGTCACGTCGCTGTCATGCTCGTGATCGTCCTCGCCAGACAGGAAATCCGGCTCGACCTCGAGGATGCGGGTAAGATCGAAGCCGCCTTGCCCGAGCACCTGGTCGATCGGCAGCTTGGCGCGCTCGGTCCGGTGCAGACGGGCCTGCGGGTTCAGCGCACGGATGCAGCGCTCCCCCTCTACCAGATCCTTGGCGCTCACGAGGTCGGTCTTGTTAAGCAGGATCACGTCGGCGAACGCGACCTGCTCCTGCGCCTCATGGCTGTCGGCGAGCTGCGCCGGCAGGTTGCGCGCGTCGACCACGGTGACGATGGCGTCGAGCCGGGTGCGCGTCTTGGCGTCCTCATCAACGAAGAAGGTCTGCGCGACGGGGCTGGGATCAGCAAGGCCGGTGGTCTCGATGATGATGCCGTCAAGCTTTCCCTTGCGTTTGATCAGCGCGCTGATAATGCGGATCAGGTCGCCGCGCACGGTGCAGCAGATGCAGCCGTTGTTCATCTCGAAGACTTCCTCGTCGGCGTCCACGACGAGGTCATTATCCACACCAAGCTCGCCGAATTCATTGATCACCACGGCGTACTTTTTGCCGTGGTTCTCGCTAAGGATGCGATTCAGCAGCGTGGTCTTGCCGGCGCCGAGATAGCCGGTGAGCACGGTGACGGGGATCTGTCGCTGCGCGGTGTCCATGGTCGTCGTAGCTCCTTAAAATTGTGGCGTCAGGCCGCCGCCACCGGCTGCGGGCTCTCCGCTGCGGCGAGGAAGGCGCGCAGGCTGTCTTCCACCGCCGCGCGCGGCAGGTCGCGGAGGATGAAGACGATGCGGGAGCGACGGTCGTCGCCGTGCGGCCAACCCGTCAGCTGCACGGTCGGGTGGAACACATGCTGCACGGCATGCAGAACCACCGGCCGATCTCCGCCTTGCAGGTTCAGCAGGCCCTTCACCCGCAGCAGCGCTTCGCCGCGCGTCGCCACCATCATCTCGAGCCAGGAGGCGAGGCCAGCGAGCGGGATCGGCGCATCAAAGGTCAGGCAGAAGGCCTGAATGCGGGCGTCATGACGGTTAGGGTCGTGGTGGTGCCCGTCGCCATGGCCATGCCCATGCCCGTTGTCGTCGTCATGCCGTGCCCAGGCCTCCGCATCGATCCAGCTCTGTACCTCGGTCGGTCGCGCGGCGGGGTCATATGGCCCGGCATGCAGCAGGAATCCTGGTTCGACCTCACCCTGTGTGACGACGCGCAGCGGCGCGCCCGGATTGAGTGCGCCGAGCCGCGCCAGCAGCGCGCTGGTCGCCTCCGCGCTGGCAATATCCGCCTTAGTCAGCACCAGCCGGTCGGCAACAGCTACCTGCCGGACAGCCTCCGGCTGCGCATCCAGCGTGGCAGCACCGTTCACGGCGTCCACCAGGGTCACGACGCCATCGAGGCGGAAGCGGCGCGCGGTCACGGGAGTTACCATCAATGTCTGCAGGATGGGCGCGGGATCAGCGAGGCCAGTCGTCTCGATAACGACGCGCCGGCAGGGCTGGCCCGCATCGATCCGCGCCGCGAGGCTTTCCAACGTCCGCAACAGATCGCCGCGCACAGTGCAGCAGAGGCAACCGGCATTGAGCAGAACGGTATCCCCATCGAGCCGTTCGACCAACAGATGATCGAGCCCGATTTCGCCAAACTCATTGATCAGGACGGCTGTGTCCGCCAAGTCCGGGTGCTTGAGCAGCCGGTTGAGCAGCGTTGTCTTGCCGGTTCCGAGAAAGCCGGTGAGCACGGTAATGGGCACGGCGCGGGCGCCGCTCACGGCGCAGACTCGCTGTGGCCATACAACTCCGCGGGGTCGGCGATGGGGTCTGCTATGACGGCCAGCACCCCGTCACGCGCCGCGCGAAAGAAGCAACTGCGCCGACCAGTGTGGCAGGCCGCGCCGACCTGATCGACCAGCGCCAGAAGCGCGTCGCCATCGCAATCGACCCGAAGTTCCACTAGGCGCTGCACTTGGCCCGAGGTCTCGCCCTTGCGCCACAGTCGGTTACGGCTGCGGGAGAAGTAGCAGACGCGACCGGTGGCCAAGGTTTCGCGGATGGCTTCGCGGTTCATCCAGGCGACCATCAGCACCTCACCGGTGTCGTGCTGCTGCGCCACGCAGGACACCAAGCCCGTGGGCGTCCAGTCGATAGCATTGAAAAGGGGATTATTGAAGGGATCATCGAGCGTCATCGGACTCTTATGGGATAAAATCACATTTCTGGCAAGGCCAACGATGTAGAGATCAATCCGCGTTAAGCACTGGATGTTTGATGCGACGCCTGAGCGCAGGTCGGACAGGCGCCGACCAACTCGATAACGCGGTCCTCAACTCGGTACCCGGTTCGGTTTGCCACCACGCCCAGCACGGCGGCCAGGGCGGCGTCCTCAACTTCCTGAATTGCCCCGCAACCTCGGCACACCGCAAAGGCGGGGCGGTGCCCTTGATTGTGATCGTGGTCGGGACCGCAATGCCCTTCGGCCTGGTCGAATACGCAGACCGTGAAGGCGTTTATGCTTTCGATCCGATGCACAAGGCCCGCCTGCCGCAACACTTCCAGTGCCCGATAAACGGTCTGCGGCCCACGCACCCCAACCGCCTCCAGACGCGCAAGGACCTCATAGGCGGTCAAGGCCTGACCAGCCGCAGAGCGCAGCACGCCGAGCACCAAGTCCTGATTGCGTGAAACCTTGCCGTGCATGTTTTCTCTGTCCAGCGCCATGGTGGGACGGTTGTCACCCTTGTCGGATGTCACGGAAGCCGTGGCAAGCCCCTTGCACCGTTTGTGATGTTATCACATAACAGTTTCCATGTCTTCTTCACCCAAACCCTCTACTCTCCTTGTGTGCACCCGCTGTTTGGCCGCTGGCGCCGATCCGGCGGCCCCGCGCGCCGGGGCCGCGCTGCTCGCCGCAGCACGCGCGGCAGCCGCTGAAGACTGCGTCATCCGCGTCGTCGGCGTCGCCTGCCTGTCTGGCTGCAAGCGAGCCTGCACTGCAGCGCTCATGGCCCCTCGGAAGGTCGGCTACCTTTTCGGTGACCTTCCGCCGGACGCCGAGGGGGCGGCGGACCTGCTCGCTGTGGCCCGCGCCCACAGCGCGCGTGCCGACGGCTTCCTGCCTCGCGCTGAGCGGCCCGAGCGGCTACGCGCCGGCATTCTCGCACGCATACCCCCGCTGAACTGGATCCCTTCCGAGCCCCAAGAGACCATTGCATGGCCGGCCTGACGCTCTGCATCAACGCGTCCGGACGGATACCCCTGAAACGACTTCCATGACCAGGTTCGCGCCTAACATACGCTTCCCACTCATGTCGCTCTCCGTTTGCTTCCGTGCCGGTAAGACGACGCTGCTGAAGCACGTGCTGACCAACAGCGAGAGCTGGCACATCGCCGCCACCTTTAAGGGCATGAGCGAGGTCAAAATCGACGCGATGCTGGTCGGGGAAACGCGCAGCCTCTCCTACACCGAGGGACAACAGCTCGAGATGTCCAACGCCTGCTTCTGCTGCACGCCGCATAAACATCTGATGCAGGGGGTAGCTGAGCCTGCCCATCACGGCCGATTCGCCGATCCCTTTCCGCGCCGAAGCACAGAGGCACCTTGTCGAATCGTCGCAACTTCAGGACGGAGCGCGGCGACACCGGTTGCGCCGTCCATTTGCCCGTGAAGCCGCTCTCACCGATGGAAAACTGGTTGCCATGATACATCCCGTCTTATCAGCAGCCGGCGTTTGGCTGATCCGTCGCCTTTGCCTACGGTTGGCGAAGCGCCCACTCACGGTGCTGCCTGTCACGCGGCGCGGGTTCGCCCGAAACTCGTGACGGATGACGGGATCGGGGAAGAGCCAGGTCTCTTTTGATTCTTCGAGCCCGTCGTTGATCGCCCCGGGACCGGCCGAGGCGTGCACATCGATTTCCGAAACGGCGGAGAAGCCTTCGACGAGCGGCTTGCCGCGCCGGCGGCGCGGGCCTTTGGGGATCTCGAGTTTGGTGTCGCTGCGCGGCTTGCGCGAGGCGGTCCGCGACTTCATCGCCGGAGAGCAGGAGGATGCACTCGCTTAATTTCCGGCAGCAGCAACCCATCCCGCTTGGCCCGATCCGACAGAAGATCAGGATCGGCGCGCTTGGCCTGGTGATCAAAATAGGTTGACGGTGCGATCGGCAATATCTTGCAGATCGGCTTGACACCGTGAACCATGCGCTGATCATCAATAAAAGCGATCATGGCTTGAACCGGCGGTCGAGCTCCGTGTGGATAAAACGCGCTGCGCGCCAGCAAAATATGCTAACCCCTTGCGCAAGATCTCATTGGCCTGGCGCAGCTCGCGGTTCTCCCGTTCCAGCGCTTTCAGCTTCTCGGCCATATCGCTCGGCACGCCCGCCTGCTTGCCGCTGTCCACCTCAGCCCGCTTGACCCAGTCCAGCAGCGTATGCGCTGAACAGCCAATCTTGGCCGAAATCGATAACGCCGCAGCCCAGCGAGAAGGGTGTTCCCCCTCGTGATACAGCACCATCCGAACCGCTCGAGCACCGACTTCAGGCAAGCTGTTTTCGTCGTTTTGCTCATAACGCCTCCATCCTATTTGGAAGTTGGAGCCGATGGCTTACCCAGGGCGGTTCACACCAATTTCTTCCGCAACCACACCCGCGCATGGCCTGCCGGCATGCCTTCCAGCTTGCCGAATTCAGCATAGCCATTGCGCTTCCAAAAGCTTGGCGCCTGGAAGCTGAAAGTATCCGTATAGGCATTGGTGCAGCCACGCTCGCGGCCGATCGCCTCAGCGCGGTGAAGCAATTGCTCACCAATGCCCCGCCGGCGAATGCCGCGTTCCAGATAGAGCCAATCAATGAAAAGCCAGCCCCAGAAGGTCAGGCCAAGCAAGCCGCCAAGCGTCTTGCCATCGGCATCTTGCACCAAAAGCGTCACCGGTTCGCGGTCATAAGGCCCACCGGTTTCCTGGTTGAAATTATGCAGACCGCGCTGAATGGCGGCAACGGCTTCAAATTCGGGCGCGGCATCTTCGACAATCTGAATGCCGTCCTTGAGTGTAATGCTCATCCCGCGAGGCGTCCAAAGCCGGAGAAAGCCACCACAACCAAACCCATGATCAAATTCATCAAGACCAACTTTCTGATGCTTTCCAAGGCACGCGCTGCAACTGGCTTATCCCCCGCTGCCATGGCGCGGCGCATGGCACTCCAAGGGCCGAAGAATAGCGCAAGAAAGACTAATCCCATAATCAGCCCCAGCAGATGCATCAGGTGCAGACTCCATCGCGCGCCCGCGAAGCCGCCATGCCAAAGGAAGAACAAGGCCCAGCCGGTCAGCAGCACGATGGGCATGGCATGCCACACAATCAAAAAGAAACGCCTAAAGGCGGCCTTCGCGAGTGCAAGCCGCTCCGGCGCTTGCAGCACCTCATGCGCGGCCGGGCGCAGCACCAAAAGCGCGAAGGCCATGCCGCCCACCCAAAGCACCGCGCCCAGCAAATGGAGCGCCAGCAGGATATCACCCATGATCAAACACCTTTTTTGCAGATGGCTTCGAGCGCCGCCGCAAGCGCGCGCGCTTCCGCTGCCGCCGACCCACGCGGTGAGGCTTCCACGACGCCAAGCCCTGACATGAAGGCCTGGGCATAGGCAGTACGATTGCCGAGCGTGGTTTCCAGTAAAGGCAACTTGCGGTCGCGGATTTGGCCTTCAATATACTCTCGCAACTTGCCCGAAGCGGGCGCGCGGTTCAGCAGCAGGCGGAAGGGGCGCCGTTCCTGCTTGGCGATATCAAGCGTTGCATCCATGGACCAAAGATCAGCCGCCGAGGGTTGCAAGGGCACCAGCACCAGATCCGCACCGCGCACGGCAAGCTTGGCATCCGTGTCATCATGCGGGGCGGTATCGAGCAGCACGAAATCCTGATCGCGCCGCAGCCTTTCGAGCGTGGCGGGCAGGCGCCAGCCGGTCGGTGCCTCGAAATGCAGGGTATGCGCCTTTTTGCTGACGCCGCGCTGCTGGTCCCAGCGCGCCAAGCTGCGCTGCGGGTCTATGTCCAAAAGCCCGACACGATGGCCCGACTCCGCAAGCGCGGTGGCCAGATTGGCCGCCACGGTGGATTTGCCGGCGCCGCCCTTGCGCTGGGCGATGGCGATGACGAAGGCCATGCACGACTCCTACACTCAGGCGTATTCTATAGCAGCTTGGGGCGCCACTTGACCCAGCCCATATGGCCGGCGCGCAGTTCGGCTATAAACACCCCATGGCACGGCCTTAGCCGACCGAATTGCTGACCCGGCTGAAATGGCGCGCGCCGATGCAGCGGCGCTGGCCGTTGGTGTCGCCACGGAAACCCTGATGGAAGCAGCGGGGCGGGCCGTGGCGCGGGCCATCCTTGCCTGCTTCCGCCCCTGCCGGACGCTAGTGCTGGCCGGGTCGGGCAATAATGGCGGTGATGGTTATGTCGCCGCGCGTTACCTCGACTAGGCCGGCTGGCCTGTTTCGGTGGCGGCCCTGGCACCACCCAGCCCCGGCACGGCGGCGGCAACCGCTGCAGCGCGCTGGCTTGGCCCGATGGCGACTTTCACGGAAGCCGAGGCCGCGCGCGCTTCTTTGGTGGTTGATGCGCTGTTTGGCGCTGGCCTGTCGCGCCCTCTGGCGCCCGAGGCGATCCAGCTTCTGCGCGCCGTGGAAGCGCCCTTGGTGGCGGTGGATGTGCCCTCTGGCTTGGATGGCGCCACCGGGTAGGCGCTGGGCCATGCGCCGCAAGCGGCACTCACCATCAGCTTTTTTCGCCTGAAGCCGGGACATCTGTTGCTGCCAGGCCGCGCGCTGTGCGGCGAGACGGTACTTGCCGATATCGGTTTGCCTCCCGTGGTGCTGGAAGACATCGCGCCGCGCTGCTAGCGCACTCATCCCTCGCTTAGGGCGCTGTCAGCGCTTGAGACAGCCGCGCCTAAATATACGCGTGGGCATCTGACGATCCTGGCAGGTGCCGCCATGCCTGGTGCGGCACGCTGGGCGGCGGCAGCGGCGCGGCGGCCTGGCGCGAGGCTGGTCACACTGCATGCCGAAACGCTCGATCTTGCTGCCACGCTGCGCGTCGATGCGCCCGGCCAATTGTTGAGCGATGTAAGGCTGGAGGCGCTGCTACCCGATGCTCGGCGCAAGGTCTGGCTGGTTGGTCCCAGGCTTTTGCCGCATGAGGCAACCCGCGCTGCCATCCGCATGCTCATTGAAGCCGGCAAGCTTCTGGTCACCGATGCCGGCGCACTAATGGCCGCATCTGATGTGCCCGAACTCCTGCGCGGCGCGGCGGTGATCACCCCGCATGAAGGCGAATTCGCGCGGCTTTTCGGCGCGCTGGGCGCGGATCGGCTGGCGGCCACACGCACTGCCGCGGCGCGGCTTGGCGTGGTGGAGGTGCTGAAAGGCCCGGATAGCATCATCGCTGGCCCGGATGGGCGCGTGATCATCAATGACAATGCGCCGCCCAGCCTCGTCACCGGCGGCACGGGCGATATTCTGGCCGGCGCCATCGCGGCCTTGCTTGCCCAGGGCATGACGCCGTATGAAGCAGGCGCCGCAGGTGTTTGGCTGCATGGTGCGGGCGCCACTGCCGGCCCCCCCGGTTTGATCGCCGAGGATTTGCCCGCCCTCATGGCCGCGGCGCGGCGAACGCTATCCAAGTGAAACCGATCAAGCGCGCGTTCTCATTGCAAAAAAATGCTTTGTTTTTTTGCCAATGTCTCGATAGGCTTTTCGGTGAAAGGGGGTCGGGTCAGGCATGTCCGATATCACCATTGAAGCCGGTCTCATGAATCGCGCCATGCAGCGTGTGGCCTCACTCTGGCGTGATCTCGCCTGGGTCGTGCAGCGCAGCCCGCAACCCGCCAGTGATTTTGCCGAGGAATTTCGCGCCTGCCTTGAAGCCCGTGGCGGTGAGGTCTCCGCGCGCAACCGTGCCGCAGCCCTGGCTGAGCGTTATCGCGGCCTGGATGAAGCCGGGCGGCTTGGTTTCCTCCGCGCCCTTGCAGCCTTTGATTCCGATGGCGTGGCTGTCACGCGCGCCATTGAAAAGCTCAGCGCGGCACCGGATGCGGTGGAGCGCGCCATTGCCCTTGCCGGGCTGCGCCGCGCCTTGGAACCGCCGCGGCTCAAGCTGCTCACTGCCTTTGCCGCCATTCCGGATGGGGTGAAGTTTCTGGTCGAAATGCGGGCGGAATTGCTTCACTTCAAGGATCACGAAGCACCCTTGCAGGCCCTGGAGACTGACCTCAAGGGCTTGCTCGCTTCCTGGTTTGATGTCGGCTTTCTGGAATTGCGCGCGATCGACTGGAAATCGCCCGCCGCGTTGCTCGAAAAACTGGTGCAATATGAAGCGGTGCATCGCATCCGCACCTGGCGGGATTTGCGCAATCGGCTTGATTCGGACCGTCGCTGCTACGCCTTTTTCCATCCGCGGATGCCCGATGAGCCGCTGATTTTCGTGGAAGTCGCGCTGGAACGCGGCATGGCGGCCAGTGTGCAAAAGCTGCTCGATGAGAAGGCGCCGTTGCAGGATGCCGGGCAGGCGGATACCGCCGTCTTTTATTCCATCAACAATTGCCAGCGCGGGTTGGATGGCATTTCCTTCGGCAATTTCCTAATCAAGCGCGTGGTGGAACTGCTCGCCGCCGAATTCCCGAAGCTCAAGACCTTTTGCACGCTCTCCCCCATGCCGGGCTTCCGCGTCTGGCTTGAAAAAAACGCTCGGGCTGGCGAGGGCCTGCTGACCAGCGAAGAAGAAGCGGCCCTGACCACAGCGCTCGGCGATGGCGCGGTGCTGGATTTCGCGAAGCTTCTCGCGGACCGTGCCTGCCTTAAACAGGAAGCGCTCGCCCGCGCCATGGCGCCCATTCTGATCCGGCTTTGCGCGCGGTATCTGATCAAGGAAGCGCCATCGGGCAGGACAAGGCGCGCGCTTGATCCCGTGGCGCATTTTCACCTGTCCAACGGCGCGCGGGTCGAAAGGTTGAATTGGCGCGCCGATGTCTCGGAGAATGGTTTGCGCCAATCCTGCGGGTTGATGGTGAATTACCTTTATGATCCGGCGAGTATTGAGAATAATCACGAAGCCTATGTTGGGGATGGCCAGCGCGCTGCCTCGGGCGGGCTGAAGCGACTAGTGCGCGCCTGATGGGCCCCTTCCTTACCAGCATCCAAAGCAGCGTATCCCAGTTTGCTTGTCGGGGGAACGGATCATGACAGTGCAGGGCAAGGGGAAGGCGCGCCATCTGTTGGGCAGCACGCGGCGGATTGAAATCCTCCATGCGCTGGAGAGGAAGCTGCTTTGGCTGTCTTCCTGGATGATCCATCACGCCAATCACATCCGCTCCAATCGGGATGGGTTGAAGGTGGGCGGGCATCAGGCATCCTGCGCTTCCTGCATTTCCATCTTGACCGCGCTCTACTTCGATATCCTGAAACCCGCCGATCGTGTGGCGGTGAAGCCCCATGCGGGCCCAGTCTTTCACGCCATCAATTATCTGCTGGGCCGGCAAGATCGCGCCAAGCTCGAAACGCTGCGGCAATTCGGCGGCATTCAGCCTTATCCCTCCCGCGTGAAGGATGGATCAGAGGTTGATTTCTCAACGGGCTCCGTCGGGCTTGGTGTGGCGCTCGCGTCCTTCGGCTCGCTGGTGCAGGATTATGTGCATCTGCATCGCCTGGCGCCTGAGGGCATTCCGCCCGGCCGGCATGTTGCTGTGGTCGGCGATGCCGAATTGGATGAGGGCAATATCTACGAAGCCCTTTTGGAAGGCTGGAAGCACGATATCCGCAATGTCTGGTGGGTGGTGGATTACAACCGCCAATCCCTCGATTCCGTGGTGCCGGACAGGCTTTTTGGCCGGATCGAGGGCCTCTTCCGCGATATGGGTTGGAATGTCGTCACGCTGAAATACGGCCGCAAGCTCGAAGCGGCCTTTGCGCGCCCCGATGGTGATCAATTGCGTTGCTGGATTGATGATTGTCCGAACAGCCTTTACGCCGCGCTGACCTTTCAGGGCGGTGCCGCCTGGCGTGCCGCCATCCTGGCTGAGCTTGGCCGTGTTGCCGGCATTCGTGCCATCATTGACCCGCTTTCGGATGAAGAGCTTTCTGCGCTGATGAACAACCTTGGCGGGCATGACATCGAAACCCTGACCGAGGCCTTCCGCGCCCAGGATGCGGCGGGCGATCAGCCGACCTGCTTTATCGCCTATACCATCAAAGGCATGGGCCTGCCCTTTGCCGGGCATAAGGATAATCACGCCGGGCTGATGACGAAGGAGCAGATGGAAGGCTTCCGCGCCGCCATGAAAATTCGCCCCGGTCAGGAATGGGGTGAATTTGAAGGGCTTGATGTGCCCGAGGAAGAATTGCGCGACTTCCTGGCCAGTATTGATTTCGCCAAGCCCCTGTCGCCCCAGGGCCGGTCCCTGCAATCCCCAAAGATCCATGTGCCGGAACACTTCGCCGCGCCGCGCGTGCCGGCGGGGCGCAAGCACTCCACCCAGGCCGCCTTTGGCGAGATTCTGGCCGAGATCGGGCGCGGGCAGGGGGAGAATGCCGACCTCGCCAAGCGCATTGTCACCACCAGCCCGGATGTGACGGTTTCCACCAATCTTGGCCCCTGGGTGAATAGGCGCGGCATATTTGACCGGCACAAGAAGAATGACGTGTTCCGCGATGCCAAGCTTGCCTCTGCCCAGCGCTGGGGCATGTCGCCGGAAGGCCAGCATGTGGAATTGGGCATTGCGGAACAGAATTTGTTCCTGCTGCTGGCGGGGCTTGGCCTCGCGGACCGGCTGTATGGCGCCAGGCTTTTGCCGGTGGGCACGGTCTATGATCCCTTCGTCAATCGCGGCTTGGATGCGCTGATTTACGCCTGCTATCAGGATGCACGGTTTCTCTTAGTTTCAACGCCTTCGGGCCTGACTTTGGCACCGGAAGGCGGCCAGCACCAAAGCGTCAATACGCCGCTGATCGGCATGGCGCAGGATAGGCTGGTGGCTTACGAACCCGCCCATGCCGATGAATTGGCCATCCTGTTGCGCCATGCCTTTCACCACATGCAGCAGCCCGATGGTTCGGCGGTATGGCTCCGGCTTTCGACGCGCGGGCTGGAACAGCCGGAACGTAACCTCGATCCGGCAGCGGTTATTGCCGGCGCCTATTGGCTGGTGCCGCCCGCGCCGGGGGCGAGTTTTGCGCTGGCCTATCAAGGCGCCCTGGCGCCCGAGGCCATGGCCGCCTTCACCACGATCCGCGAGGATATCCCCGAAGCCGGGCTGCTCGCCATTACCAGCCCGGACAAGCTGCACACCGATTGGGTCGCGGCACGGCGCAAGGCGCGCACGGGTTTTGGCGCGCTAAGCTGGATCGAAACCCTGCTGGAACCGCTCGCCGCCAATGCGGCCCTAGTCACGGTGCTGGATGGCCACCCCGCCGCCCATGCCTGGCTTGGGTCCGTGCGCGGGCAAAAAGTGGTGCCGCTTGGTGTGGACCGCTTCGGCCAAGCGGGCGATATCCCGGACCTCTACCGTGAATATGGGCTGGATGAGGCCGCCATTCTGGATGCCTCGGCACAGGCTTTGGTTTCGTGAAAGTGTTTTGGCCGAAGCACCCTTGGAAAGCGCCGAGGCATAGGCTAAAGCCCAAAAGTTGACTGCGGCGCGGCGCCGTTGGGCGCGGGCGTGGTGGAATTGGTAGACACGCCGGATTTAGGTTCCGGTGGCGCAAGCCTTGGGGGTTCGAGTCCCTTCGCCCGCACCAAAGCGCCGCCAGTGCCTTTTGTTTCTCTAACTTAGGATGGACGATCCTCCGATGCAGGTTAATGAGCTCGCGCAAGAAGGTTTGAAGCGCGCCTATTCCGTGACGCTTCCGGCCGGCGATATCGCCTCCAACCGCGAAAAGCGCCTCGCCGAAATCGCGAAGACGGTTTCACTGCCGGGCTTCCGCCCGGGCAAGGTGCCGCTTTCCATTGTGCGGCAGCGCTATGGCAGCGCCGTGATGGGTGAGGTGCTTGAAGCATCCGTGAATGACGCGCAGCGGAAGCTGGTGACGGATCGTGGCCTGAAGCCCGCGCTTCAACCCAAAATCGAAGTGACGAATTTCGCCGAAGGCGCTGATCTTGAATTCCGCATGGAGTTGGAAGTGCTGCCGGATGTGCCGATGCCCGATTTTTCCGGCATTGAGCTGGAACGCCTGCGCGCCGAGCCGTCCGATGAGGAAGTGCAGAAAACTTTGGAAACGCTCGCGACGCGCAATGGCGAATTGACGGATGTGACCGAAGCCCGCCCCGCCAGGAAGGGCGAGATGATGGTCTGCGATTTCGCTGGCTCCGTGGTGCCTGACCTGCTGACCAATGGCCCGGCGCTTGGTGCCGTGCCTGGCATCCCGGGCCAGGCGCCGCGCGGGTGGGAGGTTGGACTTTCGGGTGGCCTGAAGTCCCAAATCGCTGCCATCGGCACGCATGACGCGCTGCCTTATTTCGACCTGCGTATCAACGGCACAGCGAGTGAAGCCGGCTGGGTGCAGGTGTTCCTGGAAAGCCCGAAGGGCATCGCCGCGGCACCGGGTGCCACGCAAAGCCTGATGGTCAGCACCCAACTCGCTGGCGGCAGCCTGCCGGAAGGCACGCAGAGCAAGCTTGGCTTCAATTTCTATAGCCTGCGCGCAGATGGTGTTGATTTCCTGGATATGCAGCGCGACGCCTTTGCCGTGACGACGGGGCACAGCACGGTTGCGTTCACCTTCCCCGATCAAGCGGAAATCGGCGCCTGCCGGCCCTTTATCTATTTGCACGGCATGCCAGCCGGTATGGGGGTGGAATTCACGCTCCGCATCGGCCCGGCGCGGTTGATCGCGGGCACGGAAGAACCCGCCCTTGCCCCCTTCGCGGGTGGGTCGGCTACCGATATGCCGATTGAAGTGGGCGGCCCCGGCTTCATCCCAGGCTTTACCGAGCAGATGGAAGGGCTTTCCGTGGGCGATAGCCGCGATATCCAGGTGGTGTTTCCGCTGGATTACGGCTCGACCGAATTGGCGGGCAAGCGCGCGGTCTTCTCCATTACGGCGAAGAAGCTTCAGCAGCGCGTGCCGCGCACCATTGATGATGAATTGGCCAAGACGGTCGGGCAGAATGATCTGGCTGGCTTGCAGGCGCAGGTGAAGGAAGGCTTGCAGCGCGACTATGATGGCATGGCGCGCATGCGCTTGAAGCGCGCCCTTTTGGATAAGCTTGCCGATCAGGCAAGCTTCCCGGTGCCGGAAGGCATGGTGGAGGGTGAATTCAGCCAAATCTGGCAGCGCGTGGAAACTGATTTGAAGGCCGGGCGGCTCGATGCCGATGATGCGGGCAAGGATGAGGCGACGCTGCGCGAGGAATATCGCGGGATCGCCCAGCGGCGCATCCGGCTTGGCCTGTTGCTGTCCGAGATCGGCCGCAGCAATAATATCCAGGTGACACCGGATGAGCTGAGCCGCGCGCTCCGCCAGGAAGCTGTACGCTACCGTGGCCAGGAACAGCAGGTGATTGAGTTTTTCCGCAAGAATCCGGAAGCGATGGAAAATCTCCGCGCCCCGATTTTTGAGGATAAAGTCGTTGATTTCATCCTGGAATTGTCCAAGGTGGCGGAGCGCCAAGTGAAGCCTCAGGAATTGTCGGAAACCTGATTGGGGCATACCGAAGGGCTGGAAAGGGCAAGGCGCAACCTCTGCCTTTGTTGTTCATTAACACCGGTGCCAATTTTTCTCGGGAATTGAGGGGGTGACTTGCAGGAAGGCCGAGCCTCGCATAGTTAAGACGGCAAGAGGCTTGGCGGTATCAACCGCCGCAAGAAGGGGGCGTGGTTCGGGTGTCTGACACCATCCTTGAAACGGAAGGGCTTACCAAGGAATTTAGGGGCTTCGTCGCGGTGAGCGACGTGAACCTGAGTGTTCGACGGGGCACCATCCATGGCTTGATCGGCCCGAATGGCGCAGGCAAGACCACTTGCTTCAATATGCTGACGAAATTCCTGCCACCGACCCGTGGCGCCATTCGCTATGAGGGTCGCGATATCACCGGTATGAAGGCGGCTGAGGTTGCGCGGCTTGGCCTGGTGCGGAGCTTTCAAATCTCTGCCGTGTTTCCGCATTTGACCGTGCTTGAAAATGTTCGCGTCTCCTTGCAGCGCGCCCGTGGCGGTTCCTTCGATTTCTGGCGTTCCGATTCGGTGCTACGCAAGTTTGATGCGCGGGCCGAGGAATTGCTGGCCGATGTGGGCCTCACGGAATGGATGCACCTGACCGCCGGTGAATTGCCTTATGGTCGCAAGCGTGCGCTTGAAATAGCGACCACACTTGCGCTTGATCCGGTGATGATGCTGCTGGATGAACCAACAGCGGGCATGGCGCATGATGATGTAGACAGGGTTGTGGCGCTGGTGAAGCGCGTTTCGGTCGGCCGCACCATCCTGCTGGTGGAACATAACCTTCGCGTTGTGCAGGGGCTTTGCGATACCATCACCGTGCTCGCGCGCGGCAGTGTGTTGGCGGAAGGCGATTACGCGGCCGTGTCGCGCAACCCGGATGTGGTGGCGGCCTATCTTGGCACCGATGCGTCAACCGAAGCGGAGCAGGAACATGGCTGATGTGATGACCGCCCCTGCGGGCGCCAAGGCCAACACTGGCGTCTTGATGGAAATTCGGGGGCTTGAGGCCTGGTATGGCGAAAGCCATGTCCTACATGGCGTGGATATTGATATCCGTGAAGGCGAAGTGGTGACGCTGCTTGGCCGCAATGGCGCGGGCAAGACCTCGACGCTGCGATCCGTCATGGGGCTGGTGCCGCGCCGCAGTGGTTCAATCAGGTATGAGGGCAAGGAATTCGTCAATGCGCGTTCGGATGTGATTGCGCGTTCGGGGATTGCCTATTGCCCTGAGGAGCGCGGGATTTTTGCCTCGCTTGACGTGACCGAAAACCTGATGCTGCCACCCATGGTGCGCCTCGGTGGGCTGCCCTTGGATGAGATCTATGCGCTGTTTCCGAATTTGAAGGAAAGGGCGCGCAGCCAAGGTACCAAGCTTTCCGGTGGTGAGCAGCAGATGCTCGCCATTGCGCGCATCCTTCGCACGGGCGCGCGGTTTTTGCTTTTGGATGAGCCTTCGGAAGGCCTGGCGCCGGTGATCGTGCAGCAGATCGGACGCACCATTCGCGAATTGAAGAAGCGCGGCTTCACCGTGCTGCTGGTCGAGCAGAATTTCCGTTTCGCGCAAACCGTCGCGGATCGGCATTACGTCATGGAACATGGTCGCGTGGTGGATATGGTCGCGAATGAAGACCTGAATGCATCGCTCGATCGGTTGCATCAATATCTTGGGGTCTAAGGTGCCTATTCGTTGGATATGTTCGCTAAGCATCCATTTTGCGAACATACGCCACGTTATGGTTTGCCCGCACTTACACAAAAGTCAGGTGATCTCGCTTGACTTGGAAGTGCTCTAGCACATCAGCAGGAGGACGTTATGCAACTGTCTCGTCGTAATATGCTTGCCGGAGCGGCAGCCACAGGCGCCCCGCCGCTTTCTCTTGCCCGCGCGCAGGCGGCGAATACCGTGCGTATCGGTGTCATGACCGATATGTCGGGCATGTATCGTGATAATACGGGGCCGACTTCGGTGGCCGCCGCGCGCGAAGCCGCTGCCGAATTCGGCGCCAGCCATGGCTTCCGGGTGGAGGTGATCGAAGCAGATCACCAGAACCGTCCGGATGTCGGCGTAAATCTGGCGCGGCAATGGTATGATCAGGGCGTGGACCTGATCATGGATGTGCCGACATCCTCGGTCGGCTTGGCCGTATCCAATGTCGCGCGCGAGAAGAACAAGGCTTATATTTGCGTGGGTTCTGCCACTGCGGATCTGACAGGCGCACAATGCAGCCCGAATACGATCCACTGGGCCTATGATACTTACATGTTGGCGCGCTCTACCGGCGGTGCCACGGTGCGTGCGGGCGGCGATACCTGGTTCTTCATCACCGCCGATTACGCCTTTGGCCACGCGCTGGAACGCGATTCCTCGAATTTCGTCCGTGCGGCAGGCGGGCGCATCATTGGCCAGGTGCGCACACCCTTTCCGGGCACCACGGATTTCTCCTCCTTTCTCGTGCAGGCGCAGGCTTCCCGCGCGAAGGTGATCGGGCTTGCGAATGCCGGGGCGGATACGCAGAATTGCGTTAAGCAGGCGGCAGAATTCGGTCTGACGCGGCGCGGCATCAAGCTTGCCTCGCTATTGCTGTTCGTGAATGACGTGCATGGGCTTGGGCTGCAAACGGCACAGGGGCTGGTCTGTACCGAAAGCTTCTATTGGGACATGAATGACAATACCCGCGCCTGGACTCAGCGCATGCTGCGGCGCATTCCCAACAACTACCCGAACATGATCCATGCCGGTTGCTATTCCGGTGCGCTGCACTTCCTGAAAACCGTGTCGGCGATGGGCGTGCCCACCGCCAAGGCCTCGGGCCTTGATCTTGTCAATAGGATGAAGGCGCAGCCTTCCGATGATGAACTGTTTGGCAAGGCAACGATCCGAGCGGATGGCCGTCGCATCATTCCCTCATACCTGTTTGAGGTGAAGACGCCGGCCGAAAGCACGAAGCCCTGGGATTACTACAAGCTGCTGCAAACTACGCCCGCCGAAGAAGCCTTCCGCCCGATTGGTGAAGGCGGCTGCGCTTTGGTTAGGTCCTGATACTTGTTTATGAGCGCCACTTCGCATTCCGCGCCTGGTCCCAGTCAGTGCGCGGCGATGCCCTGAGGGAAACATCACCGCATGGATGAGATATTCGGCATACCGGCGCCGCTGCTCTTTGGACAGCTTCTGCTCGGACTTATCAATGGCGCCTTCTACGCGATGCTGTCGCTCGGCCTCGCGGTGATTTTCGGGCTGCTCAACATCATTAACTTCTCGCATGGCGCCCAGTTCATGATGGGCGCCTTCGTGGCCTGGATGCTGCTGCATTACCTGGGCATCGGCTATTGGTGGGCGCTGATCCTCTCACCTTTGGTGGTGGGTCTGACCGGCGTCATCCTTGAACGAACAATGATTTGTCGGCTTTATAAGCTGGATCATTTGTATGGGCTGCTGCTTACCTTTGGCATATCCCTTATCATTGAGGGGATTTTCCGAAATCAATACGGCTCCTCCGGCATGCCCTATCGCATTCCGACGCAGCTTTCCGGCGCCTGGGACCTTGGTTTCATGTTCATGCCGGTCTATCGCGGCTGGGTCGTGGTGTTCGCGCTTTTCACCTGCATTACGACTTGGCTGGTCATCGAAAAGACGCGGCTCGGCGCCTATCTGCGCGCGGCGACGGAAAACGCGCCGCTGGTGCAGGCCTTTGGCGTGAATGTGCCACGCATGATCACGCTGACCTATGGGGCGGGTGTGGCACTTGCCGCGCTGGCCGGTGTGCTCGCTGCGCCGATCTATTCGGTGAACCCGCAAATGGGGACCAATTTGATCATCGTCGTGTTCGCCGTGGTGGTGATTGGGGGCATGGGCTCCATCCTGGGTTCCGTGCTGACCGGCTTCGGGCTCGGCATTGTTGAAGGTCTTACCAAGGTTTTCTATCCGGAAGCCTCGGCGACCGTGATCTTTATTATCATGGTTATCGTCTTGCTGGCGCGTCCTGCCGGCCTTTTCGGGAGGGCTTGATCCATGGCCGGTCCATCCATGACAAGCAGCGCGGTGCCCGCGGGACCGCAGGAAGAACTCTTCGGCTTTACCAAGGCACAGTTCGTCGCCCTTTTGGTTATGTTCGCGGCCTTGGTGGTGGCACCCTTCTTCCTCTATCCTGTCTTCTTGATGAAGCTGCTCTGCTTCGCGATTTTTGCCTGCGCCTTCAATTTGCTGATTGGTTATGTCGGGCTGACTTCCTTTGGCCATGCAGCCTATTTCGGCATGGGGGGCTATATCGCCGCGCATAGCGCCAAGGTTTGGGGCCTGACGCCCGAGCTTTCCATCATCGTCGGCGCCCTTTTGGCCGGCGTGCAAGGCGCGATTTTCGGTTGGATCGCCATTCGTCGCCAGGGCATCTACTTCGCCATGATCACGCTCGCGCTGGCGCAGATGATCTACTTCTTCTGTCTGCAAGCGCCCTTCACCGGCGGTGAGGATGGCATTCAGGCCGTGCCGCGTGGCCATCTGTTTGGCGTGATCAGCCTTGCCTCTGACATGACGATGTATTGGTTCGTCGCAGCGGTCTTTGTTGCCTGCTTCCTGCTGATCCATCGCATTGTGCATTCGCCCTTCGGCCAGGTGCTGAAGGCCATTCGTGAAAATGAACCACGCACCACATCGCTCGGCTATCGGACGGATGACTATAAGCTGGTCGCTTTCATCCTGTCCGCGACGCTGGCCGGTGTTGCGGGCGGCACGAAGTCGCTTGTCTTCGGCATTGCGACGCTGACTGATGTGCATTGGTCCATGTCGGGTGAAGTGCTGCTGATGACGTTGGTGGGCGGGCTTGGTACGGTGTTTGGCCCGATGATCGGCGCCGCGGTGATTGTCGCCATGCAGAACTACCTGGCTGAGATGGGCGCCTGGGTCACGGTGATCCAGGGTGTCATCTTCATCGCCTGCGTGCTCGCCTTCCGCCGCGGTATTGTTGGTGAAATTGGCAATCTGCTGCGTGTGCGCCTGTAAGACGCCGCGACGCTTCTGAAATGGGGCGCCTCTGCTGCGGTTTGCGGCAGGGGCGCTTTGCTTGTGGGCAGGCTGTATCACGGCCCCGGCGTGTTGGGTCAGGTCAGGGCTTGCGAAAGAACCGCTATTGGGGTTTTTAGAAGCGTGATGAAGCTGCCCGTCTCAGCCAGAGGGATTTGCCAGTGACTGCGCCGGTGCTGGACGTGTCTGGGCTCAGCCTTGGCTTTCGCCAGGATGGGCGCATGCTGTCCATTCTGGATGGCATTTCCTTTCGCGCCGAAGCCGGCAAGACGCTCGCAATTGTTGGTGAAAGCGGCTGCGGCAAATCGGTGGCGTCGTTGGCCATTATGGGGCTGCTGCCGGAAAACGCGGCAGTAACGGGTAGTGCCAGGCTGATGGGGCGGGAATTGCTCGGCCTGCCGGCAGACGATCGTCGGGCTTTGCGCGGTGCCGAAATGGCGATGATCTTCCAGGAACCCATGACCAGCCTGAACCCGGCCTTCACTGCCGGTGAACAAGTGGCGGAAGCGCTGCGCCTGCATCAAAAACTTGACCGCGACGCGGCCTTCAAAGCGGCCGTCACGATGCTGGAGAAAGTGCGTATTCCCGATGCGGCGCGCCGCGCGCGGCAATACTCGCATCAGCTCTCGGGCGGTATGCGCCAGCGCGTAATGATCGCGATTGCACTCGCTTGCCGGCCCAAGCTGCTGATTGCGGATGAACCAAGCACAGCGCTTGATGTGACGGTGCAGGCGCAAATCCTGGCGCTGCTGGATGATCTAAAGCGGGAGACCGGCACGGCGGTAATCCTGATCACGCATGATCTGGGGGTGGTCGCGGATCACGCAGATGATATTGTGGTGATGTATGCCGGGCGCGTGGCGGAAAAGGCGCGGGCTGCTGATCTTTTTGCGCGACCGGAACATCCCTATACCATCGGCCTATTGGGCGCCGCACCAGCAGCGGGCAGGCGCGGCGAAAGGCTCGCCAGCATTGAAGGCACCGTGCCGGATTTGCGCGCGCCGCCGCCAGGCTGCCGCTTTGCACCGCGATGCCCCTTTGCCATTGCGCGCTGCGCTGAAGGCGCGCCGCCCCTGGCCGAGGTTGCGCCCTGCCATTTCAGCGCCTGGCTGGTCGCGCCGCTTGATGCCATGCTCGGGGCGGCGGCATGACGGCGTTGTTGGAACTCCGCGATGTTGTGAAGCATTTCCCGGTGCGTGATGCGCTTGGCCGCCGTGCTGGCGCGGTGCATGCTGTGGATGGCGTATCATTGGCGGTTGCGAAAGGTGAGGTGCTGGCGATTGTCGGCGAAAGCGGCTGCGGTAAATCCACGCTCGGGCGCGTGATGCTGCGCTTGATTGAACCCGATAGCGGTTCGGTGCGTTTCGCGGGCGAGGACCTTGCCGGCCTTTCACCAGCCGCCTTGCGCGCGCGCAGGCGAGATATGCAGATCATTTTCCAAGACCCTTTCGGCAGCCTTGATCCGCGCATGACAGTGGCGAAGGCGATTGCGGAGCCGCTTAGGCTGCATCGCGTGGTGCCGCGCGCCGAGGAAGCGGCGCGCGTTGCCGAATTGCTCCGCCGTGTTGGCTTGCGGCCGGAAAATGCCGGGCGCTGGCCGCATGAATTCTCGGGTGGGCAGCGTCAGCGTATCGCGATTGCGCGCGCGCTTGCCAGCAATCCGCACCTCATTATCGGGGATGAGCCTGTCAGCGCCTTGGATGTTTCGGTGCAGGCACAGGTGATCAATCTGCTGCGTGATCTGATCCGCGATTTGTGCCTGACCTTTGTGTTGGTAAGCCATGATCTTGGCGTGGTGCGCCATGTCGCGGATCGTGTGGCGGTGATGTATCTTGGCCGCATCGTGGAGAAAGGCCCGGCTGAGCAAGTGCTGGGTTCGCCGCGCCACCCCTATACGCGCGCGCTGGTCGCCGCCATGCCAGGCGCGCAGACCAAAACGCCGCCCTTGGAAGGCGATGTACCGAGCCCGATCGCGCCACCCTCCGGCTGCCGCTCCCATACGCGTTGTGTCTTTGCCACCGAAAAATGCCGCGCGGAAACGCCGCGGCTTGAAGGTGCCGACCACGCTGTTGCCTGCCATTTTGCTGCAAGCCTGCCCGCACCCGTTGAGCGTAGTGCAGCGCTTGGCGGCGGTGAAAGATTGGCACGGCTACTAGGTTTTTTCCGGGGCAAGGCCCCTTCACCCACCAGGATGGGAGATCATGTATGAAAACAATGATCCACGCGGCGCTTGCCGCTTTTGGATTGCTCGCCATCGCAGCAGCACCCGCAAGTGCGCAGCATTTGCGCATCGCGCTGAAGGAAGACCCCGATATTCTTGACCCGACGCTGTCGCGTACTTTTGTCGGGCGCATTGTGTATGCCGCGCTTTGCGACAAGCTCTTTGACATCAATGAAAAACTTGAAATCGTGCCGCAGCTTGCGACCAGCCATCGCTGGGAAGACCCGCGCAGCCTGGTCATCACTTTGCGCGAAGGCGTGCGCTTTCATGACAACGAAGTGATGGATGCGGAAGCGGTGAAATACTCCCTGCTGCGGCATTTGACCTTGCAGGGCAGTTTCCGTCGCAGCGAAATCGCAGATATGGAAAGCGTCGAGGTTATTGACCCGAAGACAATCCGTATTCGCCTGAAGGGGCCATCGGCGTCCTTCCTTGCGGCGCTGACGGATCGCGCCGGCATGCCGGTGAGCCCCAAGGCGGCAGAAGCACTGGGGCGGAATTTCGGCACGCGCCCGGTCTGCACCGGCCCCTTCCGCTTTGTGGAGCGTGTCGCGCAGGAACGCATTGTTGGTGAACGCTTCCCGGAATATTGGGATGCGCGGAATATCCATCTGGCGCGCGTGACCTATCTGCCCATTCCGGACAATACGGTGCGGCTTGCGAACCTCCAATCCGGCGCCGTCGAATTCGCTGAACGTATGGAACCCGATGACATGAAGCCCATCCAACGCAGCCGCAATCTGCGCGCCGTTGCGGTAGATGAGCTTGGCTATCAAAGCATCAGTATCAATACCGGCAATGGCGAACGCGCCAATACGCCCTTTGGCCGCGATGCGCGCATTCGCCGCGCCTTTGAATTGGCAATTGATCGCGCCGCGGTAAACCAGGTGGTTTATGAGGGCATGTATGTCCCCACGCGCCAGCCCTTCCCGCCGGCGAGCCCCTTCCATGTGCGCGATTTCCCACCCACCGCGCAGGACCTGCCGCGCGCGCAGGCGCTGCTGCGTGAAGCGGGCGTCACCTTTCCCATTACGGTTGAAATGACGGTGCCGAATAATCCTGATCTGCGGCAAGTTGGTGAGGTTATTCAAGCCATGGTGAAGGAAGCGGGTTTTGATCTGCGGTTGCGCGCCATGGAATTCGCTTCTTCCTTGCAGGCCGCCGCGCGGGGCGAGTTTGAAACCTATCTGGTTGGCTGGTCTGGCCGCACCGATCCGGATGGAAATATCTACAGCTTCAGCCGCACTGGTGGCGGGCAGAATGATGGCCGCTATTCCAATGCGGAAGTCGATAAGCTGCTGGATGAAGCACGCACGGAATTGGACCTAGCGAAGCGCCAGGCGCTTTACGCCCGCGTCGCACGCATCGCCTTTGGGGAGGACGTACACCGCATCTATCTCTGGCACCGCAAGAACATCATGGCGCATAACGCGCGGCTTTCCGGCTATCGGCCGATCGCGGATGGGCTGGTGCGTTTGCAAGGCGTGCGGTTGCAATAGCCGCCATGTGGGTCTGGCTTTTCCGGCGGATTGGGCAGGTACTGCCGACGCTGTTCATCCTCTCTATCCTGATCTTCGGGCTTCAGCAACTGATGCCCGGCGATCCGGCGCTGATCTTAGCAGGGGAAGAACGCGGCGACCCACAAGTGCTGGCGCAAATCCGCGCCGAGTTGAGGCTGGATCGGCCGATCCATGAACAATACCTCTATTGGATCGGCAATGTGCTGACCGGCGATTTCGGCTTTTCCTGGCGCATCAGGATGCCGGTCAGCCAGCTTATTCTGGATAAGCTGCCGGTCACCGCGCAGCTTGCCGCCATGTCCTTCATCATTGCGGTGCTGATTGGCGTGCCGGCGGGTATCCTCTCCGCCGTCAAGCGCGATCAGCCGGCGGATTGGGCGGCGAATGGTGTCGCGCTATTTGGCATCTCCACGCCGAACTTCTGGCTCGGTATTATGATGATCCTGTTTTTCAGTGTGGAGCTTGGATGGCTGCCGCCATCCGGTTACGTCCCACTGACCGAGGATTTCTGGCAATCTATTGCGACAACCCTCATGCCGGCCTTTGTGCTTGGCACCGGCGTTGCTTCCGTGCTGATGCGCCATACGCGTGCGGCGATGCTTACGGCGTTGTCGCAAGATTATGTGCGCACGGCCCGCGCCAAAGGGCTGCGAGAACGCGTGGTGATCTGGAAACACGCGCTGAGGAATGCGCTGATCCCGGTAGTGACCCTGGGCGCCATTGAATTCGGCCGGTTGCTCGCGGGTGCTGTGCTCACCGAGCAGGTTTTCACCATTCCGGGCTTTGGCAAGCTGATTGTGGATGCGGTATTCAACCGGGATTACCCGGTGGTGCAGGGTGTTGTGCTCGCCACCGCCTTGATTTTCGTGCTGCTCTCACTGGTGGCTGATCTTTTGTACATGGCACTCAATCCACGGCTGCGTCAGGCATGAATGCGCCGGCCATCACCATGGGCGAAAGTCCGGCGCGCCGCGCGCTGAAACGCTTCTTTCGCCAAAAGCTGGCGGCGGTTGGCCTGGTGGTGGTGGTTGCGTTTGTGCTGATGGCGCTGCTCGCCCCCTTCATCGCGCCTTATGATCCGCTGCAAACAAGCTGGACCCGCATCCGCAAGCCGCCTTCCGCCGAGCATTGGTTCGGCACGGATGAAAATGGGCGCGACGTACTCTCCCGCGTCATTTGGGGCGCGCGGGCGTCGCTGATGGCGGGCGTGATTTCGGTACTCGGCGCGCTGTTCATCGGTGTGCCGCTTGGCTTGCTGGCGGGGTTGATAGGCGGTTGGGTGGATGGGCTGATATCACGCGTGGCGGATGCCATGCTCTCCGTGCCGTTTCTCATTCTGGCGATTGCGCTGGCGGCGTTTCTGGGGCCGGCCTTGGAAAATGCCATGCTGGCGATTGCCATTACCGCATCGCCCGTTTTCGTGCGGCTGGCGCGCGGCATGGCCTTGGATGCGAATTCAACCGATTGGGTGGAAGCAGCACGCGCGCTTGGTAATCCGCCCTGGCGCATAGGGCTTTTTCATGTGTTGCCCAATATCATCCCGCCCTTGCTGGTGCAGGCGAGCCTCGCGATTGCAGAAGCGATCATCGCCGAAGCGTCGCTTTCCTTCCTGGGGCTCGGGCAGCAGCCACCGGCGCCTTCCTGGGGGTCCATGCTGAATAGCGCGCAACGGTTTTTGACTCAGGCGCCCTGGCTGTCCATCATGCCGGGGCTCGCGATTTTCGTGGTCGTGCTGGCCTTCAATTTGGTCGGCGACGGGCTTCGCGATGCCTTGGACCCAAGGGCGGATCCAAAGTGATGGAAATACGTGGTGCACCTGGGCATTTGCCGCGCGGACGGCGCCTTTACGCCATTGGCGATATTCATGGCACGTTGCCACAACTCCGTGATCTGCACGCGCAAATTGCCGAGGATTTGCGTCGCCGGCCCGTGGCTTCCGCCATGCTGATCCATTTGGGTGACTACGTGGATAAGGGGCCAGACTCACGCGGCGTGGTGGATTACCTCTCCAACGGCGATCCCATTCCTCACCTGCCCACGCTGCATCTGATGGGCAATCATGAAGAAACCATGCTTGGCGCGCTTGCGGGTGATGGTGCGGCGGCAGCGGATTGGCTGTGGGGCGGGGGAAGGACGACGCTCGATTCCTGGGGTGTTGCGCCCGATGCACGGCGTGAGAGCTGGCCCGAGGCGATTTCCCCGCATCAGCGCCGGTTCCTGCGCGATTTGGCGCTGTGGCATGAGGAAGGCGGCTATCTTTTCGTCCACGCCGGCATTCGCCCAGGGGTCGCGCTGAAAGATCAATCCCGTGAGGATTTGCTGCGCATCCGGCATGATTTCCTGAATAGCCCGCGCGATCATGGGCATGTGGTGGTGCATGGGCATACGGCAGGGTTCATCCCGGTGGTGCGGGAAAACCGCATTTGCATTGATACCGCCGCCTGGTCCGGCGGGGGGCTGACGGCGGTGATGTTGGAAGGCGAAAGCCTCGCGTTTTTGCAGGCGAAGTAGCGGTACGGGCGATTTCCAATAGGCGCGCATCCATCAATTTCTTGGCTCACGAAACGCAAAAAAGCATTCCCCTCGTCGCTGCCAAATCCCCCACCATGACTCACAAAGCGCCAGGGCCTCCGCCAATGGCGCGCACTGCGGCGGCATGGAAGAAAGGCGGGTCTCGTATTTGAATTCAGTAACCCACTTGTCTCCCTACGGTAATCCCCTGACATAGGCCACCGGCGGAACCGGGCGCGGACCGTAAGAGTCTGCGCGCCCGGTTCGCGGTGGCCGGACTGCGTGGAAGCGGCTTTGATGGCGTTGCGACACAACCCTCAAACACGAAAGACCACGATGATGACCACGAAAGACAAGGTAGCACGACGCAAGCTGTCGTTGCTCGAAATCGCCGCTGAATTGTCGAATGTGAGCCGCGCCTGCAAGGTGATGGGCTATTCCCGTCAGCAATTCTACGAAATCAGGCGGAACTTCCAGACCTATGGGGCGGACGGCCTGATAGACCGCCTGCCTGGCGCCAAGGGGCCTCATTCGAACCGCGTTGCGGCCGGGATCGAGGCCGCGATCCTCGACCACGCCCTTGCCCATCCCT
>Ga0194118_10002099_pt1 | contig 26201 bp, 21 predicted proteins | sample TA2MahsurfametaG_2_FD_148662 | JGI IMG/M metagenome (GOLD analysis project Ga0194118, IMG submission 148662) | Freshwater microbial communities from Lake Tanganyika, Tanzania - TA2015013 Mahale N5 surface | ecosystem: Environmental > Aquatic > Freshwater > Lake | place: Tanzania: Lake...
CGAGATCATGCAGCCGTTTGGTGTCGGCCAGGCTGTAGGCGAGGCCGAGTTTAGCGGGCGGGATTGCAAAGAAAGCATCCGGGGTCGCAAGGCGCAGATCGCAGGCGAGTGCGAGTCCGCAGCCGCCGCCCGTGCAGGCGCCGCGGATGACCGCGAGGGTCGGCATGGGCAGGCGTTCCCAGGCGACCTGGGCATCGAGCACGGCCTGCTGCATCACCTTCATGCGGGGTGGGTCAGAAAGGGCCTGCTGCATTTCGAGGATGTCGGCGCCGGCGCTGAATGCGGCATCACCCGCACCGGTAATGACGACCACTTTGATGGCCGCGTCATCATTGAGCCTTGCGGCAATGGCCTCGAGCTCTTGCCACATGACGCTGGAGATGGCGTTACGCCGCTCGGGTCGATTGATGGTGATCCGCGCGATCGGCGGGTGGATGTCCGTGACAAGGTCGCTCATGCGATCATGTTAGCAGCCGTTCGGCAGGATGCGCTCCACGGCCAAAGCAGAGGAGGACTGAGTACACCATGGCTATGTATGCGGATTTGGCGGGCAAGGTCGCCATCGTGACAGGATCAGGTCGTCCCAAAGGCCTCGGCGAGGCCATGGTCAAACGACTGGCTGCAGAAGGTTGCAAGGTGGTGGTCAGCGATCTCGGCGCCCCGCAAGGCGAGGCGATGCCGGCTTCGGCCATTGGCTCGAGCAGCGAGATGCAGCAGATCGTTGCCGAGATTCAGGCGAGTGGCGGTGAGGCCATTGGTGTGACGTGCAATGTGCTCGAAGAAGCGGAGGTCACAGCGCTCGTGGCGCGCACCGTCGAGCACTACGGGCGGCTCGACATCATGGTCAACAATGCGGGCATCGGCTATCTCATGAAGCCGATCGTCGAAATGAGTCATGCCGAGTGGGACACCGTGCTCGGCGTCAATCTTCGCGGCGCATTCTTTGGCATCAAGCATGCGGGCATGCAGATGCTCAAGCAGAAACAGGGCGGTCGCATTATCAACATCGGCAGTCAGGCTTCGAAATCGGGCTTCCCGTTTGCCTCGGCTTATACGGCCTCGAAGCATGGAATGGTCGGGCTCACGCGCAGTGCTGCCATCGAGTTCGGCGCGCAGGGCATCACCGTCAACACGATTTGCCCCAATCACGTGACCACGGGGCTTGGCGCCTGGCAGAACCAGTTCTTCAGCGCGGCGACCGGTCGCAGCGAAGAAAAGTATCTCGCCGACATGCGCGCGCGCATTCCGCTCGGTCGCCCGGGCTTGCAAGAAGACATCGCCAAGGCCTGCGCATTTTTGGCGTCTGCCGAGGCTGCGTACATCACGGGCGAGGCGATGAACGTCTCGGGCGGCGAGGAGTATCACTGATGGGTTATTCCTGGCCGGGCGGTGCACGCCTCGCGTTGTCGATCGTCGTCAATGTCGAGGAGGGCGCTGAGTTCAATATTCAGGACGGGGATCGCGGCCCAGAGCCAGTCGATGAACTCGGCATCACGCTCAAAAAGCCGGTGCGCAACTTCGGTAACGAGAGCAATTACGCCTACGGCATCAATGAAGGTGCGCCGCGGGTTCTGGGTTTGCTCGCGCGTCACGGCGTGCCCGCGACCTTCACGGCTGCGGCGGTGGCACTCGAGCGCGCGCCGCAGGTGGCACAGGGCATCATGTCGGGGGGGCATGAAGTCTGTGCCCATGGCTATCGGTGGGCGCATCAGCTCGGCATGAGTGAAGACGCCGAGCGCGAGTTCATTCGCAAGGCGACAGTGAGCATCGAGCGCACGACGGGTGCGCGTCCCGTCGGTTGGTTGTCGCGTTATCTGCATACGGCCGAGACACGACGATTGCTGCTCGAGGAGGGCTATCTCTATCACATGGACGACTACAGTCGTGACGAGCCGTTCGTGGATCGCACGCTGGCGAAGCCCATGGTGGTACTGCCCTATGCGCTCGACTCCAACGACATGAAAATGTGGAACGCGCCGTCGCTGACACCCCGCGATTGGTTGGCGTACGCCATCGACAGTTTCGATTGGCTACTCGCCGAGTCCGACTCACGCCCGCGCATGATGTCGCTCGGTGTGCATTTGCGGATCATTGGTAGGCCCGGACGAATTGGTGCGCTCGAAAAATTTCTGCAGCATGTGCGTTCGCAGGGCCAGCAGCGGGTGTGGGCGGCGCGGCGCCGTGATATCGCCGAATATTACGCGGGTCTCGTGCGCGGCGGTCTCGACTAACGCGCGCTGATCTCGAAGGCTGCCGCGAGCCTGCAGGCCAAAGAATCTGCGCCCGCAGGCGTGACAACTTGCAAGCCGACGGGCAAGTCATCGCCGCTCGGCAAGGGTACTGAGGCTGCGGGCAAGTTGGCCGCCGTGGCAATCGCGGTGAGATCCGCGAGATCGAGCGGGGTAGGCCCCTCAAAATCGAAGGCCTGCCCCGGCGAGGTCGGCAGCACGAGCGCATGCAAAGACTGCATGCGCGCATGCAGCTGCTGCGCGAAATTTTGGATGCGAGTCTCGAAAGTGGCGACCTTGGTGTCATCCAGCGCGCTGCCATAGCGCAGCATCGCCGTGAGCTCGGGCGAATATTTTTGAGGTTCGCGCTGCAAGGATTGCCGATGCTCGGGCCATATCGCGTGTTCGCAGAGCGAAAACAGGGCGCGCCGTACACGACCCGGGTCGAGTGGGGCGATCTCCACCGGTTCGAGTTGTGCGCCCAAGGCGCGCAGCTGCTGCAAGCCGCGCTCATAGTGATGGCACACCGCACTCGTGGCGCCGACGGTCTCTGCGTCAATCACAAAACCTACCCGCAATCCACGCCAAGGCTCGCCGAGCGGCGCTTCGTTGACGACAGGTTCGCCCGCCAGCACACGCCACAAAGTTTCGAGTTGATGGGCGTGGGTCGTCATCGGCCCAACATGATCGAAACGCGGATGCAGCGGCAGCACGCCCTCAAGGCTGATGCGGCCGGTCGAGGGTTTGAGGCCACTGATGCCGCAGTAAGCCGCCGGAATACGCACCGAGCCGATGGTGTCGGTGCCTAGCGCAAAATCGACATGACCTGCGGCCACAGCCGCACCGGAGCCCCCGCTTGAGCCGCCGCTCGAGTGCGTGGGGCGACGCGGATTGCGGATCGGCCCGTCGATCGAGCGTCCTTCGGCACCGAGCGCGCCGGCGTCCATGCGCGTCTGCCCGAGCAGTATCGCCCCGGCGGCTCGCAGTCGCGTGATGACCGCCGCGTCCTCGCGAGCAAAGATTCCGCGCCGCACCAAGAGACCGCCGTCATAAGGCCAGCCCCGAACCGCGATATTGGCTTTGATGGCGATGAGTTCACCCTCGAGCGCACGAGGTGTGTGGCCTGACGCAAGCCTAGCTGTCGATTCTTTGGCTGCGGCGAGCGCGCCCTCGCGGTCAAGGTAAGACCAGGCGTTGAGATGCTGATCTCGCTCGATGTGCGCGAGGGCTCTCGTGACGGCGGCGCTGCGATCGCTCACGAGTTGCGGCGGCTCATGGCTTCGCCTTGGGGCGCTCGTCGATCAGACGGACGGGTTTTTGACGACTGTCGATTTGCGTGAGGGCGGCGGTACCGCCTTGGGCGACGAGTTCGGTTTTGATATCGACACCCACACGACGAGTGAGTAGCTCGGCAAAGGCCTGCTGCAACTCGGGTGTACGGGCGCTGATCGCGCCGCGGGTCTCAATGATTACGGTCATTTCGTCGCGACCCGAGGCGTCGCGGGTAGCGCGACAAATATATTCGCCTGCGAACTCGGATCGATCGTTGAGGATGGCGGCGAGCGCCAACGGATAGACGTTGATGCCGCGCAGTTTGACCATGTTGTCGCTGCGCCCGAGCACACCGACGGTACGTCGCAGCGTGTAGTCGAGCGTCGACTTGCCGAATTTCCACGCCGATAGATCGTGAGTGTTGAAGCGGATGAGAGGGTAGACGTCATCGCGGTACAGCGAGGTGACAACCATGTCGCCCGGTTGTTCATCATCGATGAGTTGGCCGGTGTTTTCATCGACGAGCTCAAGATATTGTGCGTCTTCCATGACGTACATGCCGTCGCGGTCCGGTCCTTCGGCGGCGATGGGGCCCGTGTCGGCCACGCCGTACCAGTCGTAGACCTCGGCACCGCCCCAGGCGCGCGAGAGCGCGGCGCGCGACTCGCGACCGACGTGACCGAGGATCGCCCGCACCGGCAGATCGCGCCCGGGCTCAAGTCCGAGTTCGCGAGCCGTCTCGGCGAGCTGTCGAATGTAATCGACGAAGCCCACCAACACGGTCACCCGCATGTCACGCATCAGCTCGATCTGTGTGACCGAACGGGTTTCTTTGCCGGTTCCGGCCGAGAGAAACAGACAGTTGGTGTAGTGCAGGGCGGCTTCGCGCACGAAATGCCCGCCGTTGATCATGCCGTGACCATAGACCGAGTGAATGACGTCGCTCGGTTGCAGGCCCTGCATGCGCCAGATGCGCGCGACCAGCAGCGCCTGCACTTCGCGAGACTTGGGACTGAAGAGCACGACCTGCGGTCGGCCCGTGGTGCCGCTCGTCGTATGCACGACAGTGATCGGGCGATTCTCGATGGGCCATTGGTCCCAGCCATGGTAATCGCCATAGGGCGGATGTTCGGCGAGGCTCTGCATGAGATCGCTTTTGCCGAAGATCGGCAGACGGCTGAGGTCATCGAGACTGCGGATATCAGCCGCTTTGACACCATGGTTTTTCCAGAGCCGCTGGTAAAAAGGAATTTCGGCCGCGCGCGCGACGCAGCGCATGAACAGGCGGTTTTGATGTTCGCGAATTTGTTCGCGGGAGGCGCGCGCAAAGCCCGCGGTGAAGGGCTCGTCAACAGGGAAGTCGCGCAGCATCTGCGCGTAATCGAAGGATTCAAAATAATGCGGGAAGCTCATGGGGTATCCGAGTCGAAGACGAGTGCATCGACGAGCCGACGCAGCTCATCGAGTTGTTCGAGATCATCGACGAGCTGCAGCAGATGATCCATCGCTCTTGCGCTCATCGGCCGCAGACCGGAGCCGGCAGCGCGGCGGAACTTGGCGAGATGTCGCTCGCGACCGAGAGGTCTTCCTGGCGCGCCGAGTACCGCTGGCAGATCGAGTGCGAGCTCGCGACCGTCCAGCAAAGAAATCTCGACGCGCTGCGGTGCCAGTGCATTGAGCGAGGGGTTTTGATCGCGACACACGCGGATCCGTGCAGCGAGCGTGTGGCGGCGCGGATCGGCGAGCGCGGTCGGCTCGAAGTCGTCGACACCGACGTTGCCGGTCAGTAGTGCAGTGGCCGCCACGTACGGCAAGCAGAGGCGGGCATAGGAGGGCGCCATGTCGGGCGAGGGCGCGCGATCGACAAGTTGTATGACCAGCGGCGGCGCCTGCACTCTGATCTCGCCGATTTGCTCGAGTGCAAAGCCATGCTGCTCGCGCAGCGTGAGGACGCCATCGACACCCCCGTGGGTTGCGCGGCCGCTCGGGAAAGGCTTGTGCGACAACTCGGTGATGGCCTCGCGGGTTTCGAGCTGTGCGAATTCCGCGGGCTCCCATTCTGGGTCCATCAGCGTGAAATAGCCGAACGGACCTTCAAGGAAATCGAGGGGGCCGCGCACGCCGCGGCGCGCGAGGCGCAGGGCGTCGAAGGCCACGCGAGTATTGAAACCGATCTGCATCGGCAGCACGGGTGAGCCCTCGATGTGGGCCTGCATGGTCCCTGAGAGTTGGCTGTAGGCAAGCCCGAGGGCGCTGCGCGTGGTGGCAGCATCGAGACCCTCGATGTTCGCGAGCCCTGCTGTCGCACCGAGCGCGCCGCACATGGCCGGTCTGAAAAAGCGCAGCTTGTTGCGCGCCGCGCGACCGATGCCGGTCGCCACATCGACAGCGACACTGCAGCCGCTGATCAACTGCCGGCCACTGACTCCACCCCGCGCTTCACACCAGGCGAGCAGCGTCGACAGCACGACCGCCATCGGGTGCACGACGGCGGGTTCATGCACGCAGTCCCACTCCTGATTGTGGATCTGATAGCCATTGATGAACGCAGCGGTTGCCCCCGGCACGCGGCGGCCTGTGCCCCAGATGCGCGCAGCCTCGCCGCTACCCCATTCGGCAGCGACCGCCTCGAGTTCGCGCACCATGGGGACACGCGTTCCTGATAGGGCGACGCCGAGTGAATCGAGGATGAAGGTTTTGGTCGATTCGACCGCCCTCGTCGACAGGTGCTCGTAACGTCGCCGCGTCACGTGTTCCACGAGGCGGTGGGTGATGTTGGCGGAGGCGGTTTTTGAACTGCTCATGAAGAGCCCGATGCTACAATTTTGGCCATGACACGCGCCACACGGCTCGACGCTGCGCCGCCTTGGTCCGAGGTCGGTGAGCACGCGATGTCGCCACAGGCGACGCACGATGACATCGCGCGTTTCAATTTCCTCGCCAACTTCAACAAGTACATGTCGAACGTTGTGGTGTCGGGCAACGCGGTCGCCTACGAGCACCGCGCCGCGCCGCGTTGGAGCGTGCAGTACGGCCATGCGCCGGCCAACCGTCGCGAGATCCGTGCCGCGATGAGCAATGATTCCTACTACCAGATGTGGAGTGCCTTGCGCCGCAGTGGCATGGAGATGCGGCAGCAGGCGGGACGTTCACTGGTGTTGCGACAGATGCAGGCGCTGCGCGATCGTGCCCACGAGCTCAATGCGGCGTGCGCAGCGACCCTGCGTCTCGATGATTCGATCAAGATTCCGCGCTATCAGAGCGAGCTCGACAACCACTGCATGCCGGGCAGTTATTACGCCGAATACATTGAGGGCGATGTCTCGTCAGCAGCGAACTACGATGCGGGCATGTTTGCGACCACGACTGGGCTCTTTGGTCGCTACCTCGATGGCGCAGGGCGCGGTACGGCGCAATGGTTAAGCCGACATCGTCCGGGCTGGCAGCCGCGACGCATTCTCGATCTGGGCTGCGGACTCGGTCACAACCTGCTGCCGCTGGCGCGTGCTTATCCGCTGGCCGAGGTGATCGGCGTTGATGTCGCGGCGCCGATGCTGCGCTACGGTCATGCGCGCGCCGTCGGCATGGGCCTCGGTCGGGTGATTTTTCAGCAGGCGAATGCCGAGACCTTGCCGTTCGAGGACGCGTCTTTCGACTTCATCTACAGCACCATGTTTCTGCACGAGACTTCACACGCGGCACTGCGCAACATTCTCGGCGAAGTGCGGCGATTGCTCGCGTCGGGCGGCGTGCAGGTGCATCTCGAGCAGCCGCCGTATCGTGGGATGAGCGATTTCGAGCAGTTTCTGCGCGACTGGGATTGTCACTACAACAACGAGCCGTTCTGGAGCGCGCTGCACGAGACGCATCTGCCCACGCTGCTCGCCGACAAAGGTTTCGCGCAGGCGGATATCTTCGAGACCCTGATCCATGCCGTCGTCGAGGATGAAATGCCGAAGGTGTCCGCAGAGGTCGAAGATTTCGGGCGCGGCGGCATGTGGTACGCCTGCGGCGCTGCGGCATGAGCGAGCTCGACTTGCAACAGCTGATCAACGCTGCGGCAAGCGGCAAGCGGCCTCATTTCTTTGGTGATCATGACGTTGATCGGTTGTTGAGCATCGTTTGGGCGATGGCGGCGGAGCTCGCCGTGACGCGCGAGCGACTCGATACGGTCGAGCGGTTGCTCGCGGAACGCGCAGTGCTTGATCGAGCGGCTATCGATGCTTATCGACCCGATGCCTCGGCTGCTGCCGAGCGCGGGCAGTGGCAGATCGAATACATTTCGCGATTGCTGCGGGTGTTGCAGCAGGAAGTCGACGCACTGCAACGCAACGCGCGTTGATGGCTGCGACGGGCCTGCGTTACAGGCTCCAGGCCCAAAACTTCCAGTCAAGTACTCGCGTCTCTTGTTCGGGTTGTCCGCGCGAGGCATGACAATCGGCCTCGATGCGCAGCATCGCGCCGCCGCCTTCGGCGGCGCTGAGCGGCACGATGTCGGTGACGGTGAATTCGGTGCGCAGGCGATCACCCTCGATGACCGGCGCGAGGTGATCGCAACTCTCCCAGGCGAGCATCGAAATCAGGTTTGGCAGCGCGCGGGTGATTTGCGCAAAGCCCATGAAAATGGTGTGGCCACCGTAAACGAGCCGCTCCCCGAGATGCGAGAGTTTCGAGTCGGTATGCGCCATCGCCATATTGAGCGATAGCCGCACGAGTTCAGGCGCCGAGGTGATGGTGTCGCGAGCCTCGATACGAAATCTTTGGCCGATGGCGAGATCTGCTGCGCGAGGTCCGCTCCACGAGGCTGCCATGCCGAGCGACCAAGTTCGAGGCACGGCCTCGCGTGCCACATCGGCGTTGACGGCTTGACCGATCGTATCGAGATGATCGGCATGGCCGGTGCGCGCTTCGGGGTCGCGACAGGGGATCATCGGGCAGCGCCAGAAATGCAACACGGTCTCGCCGCGCTGGTTGCTCGTAGTCATCTCGAGCGCGACGATGCCCGTGGCGGGGCGACCCGCCTGCAAGCGGTTTTGACGCAGCCCCACCACGCGAGTACGCGTGTGCAGCGTGTCCCCCGTGAAGACGGGCTGCTGCAGAGCGAGGCCGCGATAGAAGAGATTGCCTTTGACGCGCTGCGAAGCCCAAGTCGATTGCCCGATCGCGATATTGATGGCGAGCAGCGGGTGACAGAGTGCCTGCCGAACCCCAGTCACGCGCTCGGCCATGGCAGCATCCAGCGGCAGGCGCAGGCGATCGCCAAACAAGGCTTGATGCAGCGCGATGTGGCCGGCGTTCAGCGTGATTGCCGGTGCGTCGAACTCCAGCCCCGGATGCAAATCTTCGAACCAAGGGCCGCTGATTTCGATGACGTTGGTCGAGCTCATGCAAAAGTCCTCAGCAGCATACGCAGCGCTACCAGACAAAGAAATCCGCCGAATATTTTCGACAGTGTGCGCCTGTCGAGCGAGTGGGCGAGCCGCGCCCCCGCCGGAGCGGTGAGCATGGACATGGGCGCGACCAGCGCGAGTACGCCGAAACTGACGAGTCCCACCGTGGCGCCCGGCAGTGCAACACCGGGGCTCGCCAGCAGGTAGCCCGCGGTACCGGGTACCGACAACAGCAGTCCAAAGAAAGCGGCCGTGCCCACAGCCTGATGAATGGCACCACCGGTCAGGGTCATGGCAGGGACGGAGAGCGTTCCGCCGCCTATGCCCATCATCGAAGAGACACCGCCGATCAGCGCGGCAATGAGCTTGCCAATAAGACCTGTGGGCACGCGCTCGGAAACACGCAGGTGATCGAGGGGCAAGAACATCTTGAGCGAGATCAGCGTGGCCACTACGCCGAACACGCCGGTGAGCACTCCGTCGCTGACGCTAGAGGCCAGCAGGCTGCCGGCAAGCCCGCCGATGACGACTCCGGGAGCCCAGGCACGAGCGAGCTTCCAATCGATGCCGCCACGACGGTGATGCGCGCGCGAGGACGAGATTGAAGTCGGCACGATTGCGGCGAGCGAGGTCGCCACGGCGACGTGCATGCACCACTCGCGCGGGAAGCCTGCGTAGGGCAGGGCGAGTTCGAGGACGGGGACCATGATGATGCCGCCGCCCACGCCCAGAAGGCCTGCGAGCAGCCCTGCAAACAGGCCTGTTGCCATCAGCAACAGGGCGAGCAGCCAAAGTGTGGAGGGGTCGGAGGCCAGGGCCATGCGGACAGCGAGTGTAGGGGAAGTTTCGTCCGGACGTCGCAACACGTAGAGTGCGAGCCATGCAGCGGCAGAGCGGTCTCGATCGACGTCAGTTCATGGTGCGCGCAGCCGGCGCTGCCTCGGGCGCCTGGCTGGCGCTCGAGCTACCCGTGGCCGAAGCCGTTGAGCGGCATGATGAGGGGATCCCAATGCGCCCCACGGCATGGCGCACGTCGGCGTGGCTCACGTTGCAGCCCGACGGGTCCATCCTGGTGCGTGTTCACAAGGCCGAGATGGGGCAGGGTGTGCTCACGGCTTTGCCCATGCTGATCGCCGAGGAGCTTGCGCTGCCCATGTCCCGGGTTGCGGCCGAGCTTGCACCCGCAGCCGATGAATTTCGTGACGAGCGCGGTAATCAGTCGACGGGTTTCTCGAGCACCATCCGCACCCACTATCTGCCGTTCAGAACGCTGGGTGCGACGGCCCGAGAACTTTTGATTGCAGCCGCGGCGCGCGACTGGCAGGCCGACCCGGCGCGTCTGCGGGTGCAGGATGGCATGGTGGTCGATCCTGCGAATAGCACGCGGCGAGCAGCCTTCGCTGACTTGTTCGAAGCGGCGCGAACGCTGCCGGTGCCGGTCAAGCCAAGCCTCAAAGATCCCTTGCAGTTCCGTTTGCTTGGCACTCGCCCGACCCGTCTCGATACGCCGTCAAAGATTGATGGCAGTGCCGTGTTCGGCATCGACTTCAAGCTGCCCGGGATGAAAGTGGCCGTGCTCGAACGTACCCCCACTTTTGACGGCGTGCTGAGCGATGTCGACGATGCGGCGGCGCTCGCTATTCCGGGGGTGTTGTCGGTGCGGGTGCTGCCGGTGGGCGTGGCCGTCATTGCCGAGTCTTTCTGGGCGGCACAGCGCGGGCGGGCCGCACTCAATATCGACTGGGATCCGGGTGCCAACGAGGCACAAAGTTCTGCGCAGCATGAGCGCGAGTTGAGTGGCCCGATGACGGATCAGGGGCAGCCCGCGCGGGCGCGCGGCGATGTCGATCGTTTGCGTCGTGGCACCGAAAACCGCTGGGTCACCGCCAATTACTTTGCACCTTTCCTCGCGCATGCAGCGCTCGAGCCGATTGCCACCACCGTCTGGTTTCATGATGGTATCTGTGAAATCTGGGTGGGCACGCAGGCGCCTTCGCGGGCGCAGGATGCGGCAATGAATGTCACCGGGTTGCCGCGCGAGCGCATCAAGATCAATTGCCTGCACATCGGCGGTTCATTTGGTCGTCGTGGCGAGCGCGACTACGTCACCGAGGCGGTGACGGTGGCGCGCACCATGCCGGCGAGCCCGATCAAACTCATGTGGAGCCGCGAGGACGACATGCGCGGTGACTTCTACCGTCCGGCAAGCGCGCATCGGGTGGCGGGCTGTCTGAATCCGCGGGGTGAGCTCATTGGTCTCGCCCATCGAATTGTTGCGCCCTCGGTTGCGCGGCGACGGGCGCCAGAGATGCTGACTACGGGGCATGATCATCTGATGACGCAGGGCAGTGACGACTCGCTCTACGACATCCCTAATGTCCGTGTTGATTATCACGAGATCGATCTCGGCGTGCCGGTCGGTTTCTGGCGCTCGGTCGGTCACTCCTACAACGTGTTCGTGATTGAGAGTTTCATCGATGAGATCGCGGCCTTGGCCAAGCGTGACCCGCTCGAGCTTCGCCTCGAATTGCTGCGCAAAGACCCGCGCATGCTGCGGGTGTTGCGGGCGGCCGCTTCGGCGGCAGGCTGGGGGCGCAAACCCGAGGCGGGTGTCGGCCTCGGCATCGCTTGCTCGAAAAGCTATGAAACCCGGGTCGCGGTGGTCGCCGAGGTCAAAGTCGAGGGCGCGAGCTGGCGCGCGAACCGCCTCTGGTGCACCGTCGATTGCGGGAGCGTGGTGCACCCGGGTCAGGTCGAGCAACAGATTCAGGGCGGGCTCGTGTTTGGTCTGACGGCCGCGATGTACGGCGAAATCACGTTCGACAAGGGCGCGGTCAAGCAGGCCAACTTCGATGGCTATCCCTTGCTTGCCATATCCGCGATGCCGCGCATCGAGGTGCAGCTGATTGCCAGCGACGAAGCACCAACGGGGGTCGGTGAGCCCGCGACACCCGTGATCGCCCCGGCGGTGGCCAACGCGCTGTTCGCCGCTTCGGGTCAGCGCCTGCGGCGCATGCCGCTCAAACTCAAAGAGCCGCCGAAAGAGCCCGCAAAAGCGCCTTCAACCTTGCGTCGTCCGGTCGCCGACCGATAGAGTTCGAAAGTTTTAGTCAGCGTAGGTTGACATTGCATGTCGCTTTCTCCGTGGGTCGTTCACAAATTCGGTGGTTCCAGCGTCGCCGATGCGGCGTGTTTCGAGCGCGTCGCCGCCATTCTGGATAGCCAACCGGCCGGCAGGCTCGGTGTGGTGCTTTCGGCCTGCAAGGGTGTGACCGATGCGCTGCTTGCGCTTGTGGCCCAAGCGGAGCGGCAGGACGCGGCCTACAAAACCGGGCTCGATGCGCTGCGTGAACGTCATGCCAATATCGCCTCGACGTTGCTTTCTGCTGACAACGCGCAGCGTTACATGGCGGGTTTTGACAGCGATCGGCAGGACATTGATGGCATCTTGCAAGCGGTGCGACTGACGCGTTCTGCCGGTCGGCACATCACTGATCTCATCGCCGGTTTTGGCGAAATCTGGTCGACGCGTCTTTTTCGCGAGTTCTACGGCTCGCGAGCGCAGAGTGCCGAGGCGCGAGCCGGCACTGTGCGCTGGCTCGATGCGCGCGAGGTCGTGGTCATCGAGTGGGGGCCCTTGGGGCCTGCCGTGCAGTGGGATGAATCGCGTCGTCGCATTCAGGCGACGGTGAGCGCCGATTTTTCCGGCACGCTCATCATCACGGGATTCATCGCTGTCGATCAGCGCGGCGTCCAAACCACGTTGGGCCGCAACGGCAGCGATTTCTCGGGCTCGATTTTCGGCTCGCTGCTCGATGCCGCCGAGATCCACATTTGGACCGACGTTGACGGCGTGCTCTCGGCTGATCCGCGTCGCGTGCCTGATGCGCAAGTCATCGATTCTTTGTCCTACAACGAAGCGATGGAGCTGGCCTATTTCGGTGCCAAGGTCATACACCCGCAGACCATGGCGCCCGCGGTGGGTCGCGAGATTCCGATCTGGATCCGCAACACCTTCGCGCCCGATCACGCGGCCACGTTGATTTGTGCGCATCCGCAGTCGGCGCTTGCGGTCAAGGGCATTACCACCATCGAGAACATCGCTCTGCTCAATCTCGAGGGTGCGGGCATGATCGGTGTGCCGGGCACGGCCTCGCGGCTTTTCGGCGCGCTGCGCGAAGAGGGCATCTCGGTGGTGCTTATTTCGCAGGGCAGTTCCGAGCACTCGATTTGTTGTGCCGTGCCGCGCGATCAAGCTGATCGTGCGGTCGCCACGGTGCGCGCTGCGTTTGCGCGCGAGCTCGACGAGGGGCAGATTCAGTCGGTCGAGGTGGATCGTGAACTCGCGATCCTCGCGGTGGTGGGTGATGGCATGGCGGGTATCCCGGGTATTGCCGCCAAAGTATTCAACGCCTTGGGGACCGCAGCGGTCAACGTCCGCGCCATCGCGCAGGGTGCTTCGGAGCGCAACATCTCGGTGGTGGTCCCCGCCAAGGCGGCGACGCGTGCGCTGCGTGCCGTGCACTCCAGTTTTTATCTTTCTGCGCACACGGTGTCGGTGGGCGTGATCGGTCCCGGCACCGTGGGTCGAGTGTTGCTCGATCAAATTGCCTCGCAAAGCGAACGCCTGCGCCGCGACTTCAAACTCGACCTGCGGGTGCGCGGGCTGATGTCCTCGAAGCGCATGCTGCTCTCCGACAAAGGCGTTTCTTTGGACAACTGGGGCGACGAGTTGGCGGCGGCCACGGCTGCGCCCGATCTGCACGCCTTCGCCAATCACGTCGGTGTCGACTATCTGCCGAATCGCGTGATCATCGATTGCACTGCGAGCGGCGAGGTCGCCAAACATTATCCGGCTTGGCTCGCGGCGGGCATTCACATCGTGACGCCCAACAAAAAAGCCAATAGCGCACCGATGGCGTTCTATCGCAGCTTGCGTGATGCGCGTCGCGATGGCGGTACGCACTATCTGTACGAGGCGACGGTGGGCGCGGGTTTGCCGGTCATCCAGACGCTGCGTGATCTGCGTGAGACCGGCGATGAAGTCACGAGTATCGAGGGGATTTTTTCGGGCACGCTCGCCTATCTCTTCAATGTTTACGACGGCTCGCGCAATTTCAGCGAGATCGTGCTCGACGCCAAGCAGCGTGGCTACACCGAACCCGACCCGCGCGATGATCTCTCCGGCATGGATGTAGCGCGCAAACTGATCATCCTTGGGCGCGAGATGGGTTTGTCGCTGGAGATGTCCGAGGTCAAGGTCGAAAGTCTGGTACCGGCGGGTCTCGAGCAAGGTTCGATCGAAGAATTCCTTGCGCGCTTGCCGCAGCATGATGGAGCCATGAAGGCCCGCTTCGAGGCGGCCCGTGCTCGCGGCAAGGTTTTGCGCTACGTCGGCAGACTGATGGCCGATGGCACCGCAACCGTGGGTGTGGTCGAGTTCGACGCCAAACATGCATTCGCCAACATTGCACTCACCGACAACGTCGTGCGTTTTGCGACCGCCCGCTACAACAACAATCCGCTCATCGTGCAGGGACCGGGCGCGGGGCCCGAGGTCACGGCCGGCGGAATCTTTGCTGATCTCTTGCGACTGTCAGCTTATCTCGGAGCGCGACTATGAGTGCTTGGCAGGGTCCGCGGGGTCTAGAGCGGGCAACGGCTTTTGCGCCGGCTTCAGTCGGTAATGTAGGAATCGGTTTCGACATCCTCGGGTTTGCTGTCGATGCCTTGGGTGATCGCATCACGGTGACACGCAGCGCAAAGCCAGGGGTACGTATCACGGGTTGCACCGGTGTGACGGCAGACCTGCCGCTCGAAGCCGAGAAGAACACGGCCGGTCGCGCCTTGCTGGCACTGAATGTCGCTGCAAAGCCGCCGTTTGGCTTCGAGATGCACATCGAGAAGGGGATCCCGCTGGGTTCGGGGCTCGGTGGCTCTGCGGCTTCGGCGGTGGGTGCGGTCGTTGCGGGTAACGCCTTGCTCGATGCGCCCTTCGATCGTCTGGCACTGCTCAAGTTCGCCATGCAGGGCGAGGCGGTGGCGAGCGGCTCGCTGCATGTCGACAACATCGCGCCTTCGCTGTTTGGCGGGCTGGTGTTGACGGTCGGTATCGACAACCCGCGGGTCAAGCGCATTCCGGTGCCTGCCGGAATTTGCGCAGTCATCGCGCATCCGCACATGTTTTTGTCGACCAAGCAAGCCCGCGCGATTCTCAAGCGCGAAGTAGCGATGGCCGATTTCGTTTGGCAGACCGCTAATCTCGCCGGTTTCATTTCAGGCTGCTACACCGATGATCTCGACCTGATCCGTGAGGGTCTCAACGATGTCGTGATCGAGCCGCAGCGACGCCAGCTCATCCCCGGGTTTTCGGCAGTGCGTGCGGCATCCATGGCTGCGGGTGCGCTCGGCTGCTCGATCTCGGGTGCCGGCCCCACCATGTTTGCCTGGGCGCAGCGCGAATTTGCCGAAGCGGTCCGCGATCGCATGGTCAAGGAATTCGCCAACAACGGCGTCGAGACCGACCATTGGATCGTTGCGGTCGAATCCGACGGTGCGCGCGTCGTCGCACAGTGAAATCGCCGATGGAATTTCGCAGTACGCGCGGTGCGCCCGAGCGGGTGGAATTTTCGACGGCGCTGCTGCGGGGTCTTGCACCCGATGGCGGGCTTTACGTGCCGATCGAGTGGCCCGCGTTCACGATCAAAGATTTCGACGGAGTTGCGTCTTTGCCCGAGGTCGGCGAGCGGCTGCTGGCACCGTTTGCTGCCGGTGATCGTCTCGAGTCGCAGATGGCAGCAATCCTGCGCGACGCTTTCAATTTTCCGGCGCCTAGACATGTTGTCCGTGGTAGCGAGGCTGACGGTGGTCTGCAGGTGCTCGAGCTCTTTCATGGGCCGACGGCAGCTTTCAAGGATTTTGGCGCGCGATTTTTGGCTGCCTGTTTCGAGCGCTTGCGTGACCCCCGCGAACCCACGCTGAATGTTTTGGTCGCCACTTCGGGTGACACGGGCGGCGCCGTAGCCGCCGCGTTTCACCGTCGGACAGGTCTTGCGGTGACAGTACTATTTCCGAAGGGGCTGGTTTCGCCTACGCAGCAACGACAGCTGACCTGCTGGGGCGACAATGTGCGCAGTTTTGCCGTGCGCGGCACTTTCGATGATTGCCAGCGGATGGTGAAAGAGGCGTTCGTCGATGAAGCGCTGCGTGCCCGTCAGCAGCTGTCGTCGGCGAACAGCATCAATCTTGGTCGACTGTTGCCGCAGGCGGTGTATTACGCAGCGAGCAGTCTGGAGTGGTGGCGCGAGCGTGGCTCGAAATTGTCGTTCATCATTCCGAGTGGCAATCTCGGCAATGCAGTCGCCTGCATTTGGGCTCGCCATATGGGTCTGCCGATCGGTGATGTGCTTTTGGCGCACAACGCCAATCGAACCGTGCCCGATTATCTCTCGAGTGGCGATTGGCGGCCGCGGTCAAGTACGGCGACGCTGGCTTCGGCAATGGATGTCGGGCATCCCTCGAACATGGAGCGACTGCGTGATCTTTTCCCGCAACTCGATGCCTTGCGCGACGCGGTGACGGCGGTCAGTATCGACGATGCGGCCATCGAGGCGCGAGTGCGCAGCGACTACGGGCGTTTCGGCGAGATCTGGTGTCCGCATACGGCGGTGGGCGCCGAGGCTTGGGCCCGGCTCTCGGCTGAGAATCGGCAGGCTCATCACTGGTGCGTCGTGTCGACGGCGTCGCCCGCCAAGTTTCCGGAGACTGTCGAACCGTTGATCGGTGGCAAAGTGCCTGTACCACCCTCGCTGGCGGAGTTGCTCGATCGGCCGAGCCGCTACGAAGAAATCGGCAGCACGTTAAGCGATCTACGCGCTGCACTCGGTTGATCGTGAGGGACTTCGACTTTTCCGAGCGCTGGCTGATCGCTGGTATCGCGGTGACGGTGGGTGTGCTGGTCGGCATCGGCGTCACGGTGGGATGGCGCTGGTATCGACAGTACCGCGAGCGACAACGGCGCCGCCGACGCATCGAAGCCGTTTCGGTCGATCATTTGCGTGATGTCGCCTTGCCCGATGGCAGCGGGGGTCTGCTGCATGTCGATTATCTGCTGCTGACCGCCCGCGGACTTTTGATCCTCGACGTGCGCGATGTCATCGGCAATGTTTTTGGTTCCGATCCCATGGTCGAGTGGACGGTCATGCAGGGTGCGCGTCGGTTCACTTTTGCCAATCCGCAAGGCGCGATGTACGACCGCATTGTCGCACTGACGGTCTTGGCCGGGGACCTGCCGATTGATGGGCGCATCGTCTTCGGGCCGGGTGCGGTGTTCCCGAAAGGGCTGCCACGACTCGCGCTGCGCGAGGAATCTTTGGAGGCCGAGTTCCCCTTGGGTGAGCGAGCGCAGGCCGAGAAACTGGTAGCGATCTGGCGCAACGACTGGGATCGGTTACGTACGCAGCTTGCCGCCAGTGAATTCAGCGCGCGCAATTGAGCGCATGGTCGGCCAGTACCTGCACCACGCAGGTGGTGATTTTTTCGGCGTAGGCGAGCTCAAGAAATTCGTTCGGACCATGCGCGTTCGATAGCGGTCCGAGTACCCCGGTGATCAAAAACTGCGTCTCGGGGAACTGTCGCCCCAGCATCCCCATGAACGGAATGGAGCCGCCGCAACCGGCGTGCACGGCTTCGCGTCCGAACACGGCCTGTGACGCGCGTTGCATCGATTCTTCGAGCCACGGCGCGAACGAGGGGGCATTCCAGCCGGCGGCTGCGCTGTCGGCTTCGAAACGCACGCGAGCACCGTAGGGTGGGTCGCGCTCGAGGGCTTGACGCAGCGCAGCGCTGGCAATTTCCGCATCGACGCTGGGCGGCAGACGCAAGCTGAGCTTGAGGGCGACGCGCGGCAACAGCACGTTGCCCGCATTGGCTGTGGCGGGCAGACCGTCTGCACCGGTGATGGCGAGCGTGCTTCGCCAAGTGCTGCCGAGCAGCAGCTCCACGGGGTCGGTCGAGAGCGCGTTCACGCCGGGGAGCAAGGGCAGGCGACCCGCGACTTCCGCGCCCAGCGTGGCGGCCGCGACGCGCGCTTGGGCGATGCGATCTTTCGGGATCGGGCATTGCAGCTCGGGCAACAAGATATCGCCATTCACCGGATTTTCGAGGCGCCCGAGCAATTGCATGGCGATACGCATGGGCGTTGGCGCGATGCCTGTGCCCATTCCGCTGTGCACGCCATCACGCAGCACCTCGACATGCAAGGTGCCGGTGAGATTGCCGCGCAGCGACGTGGTGCACCAGAGCTGCGAATAGTTGCCGCATTCGGCATCGAGGCAGATGACGAGCGAGGGCGTACCGAGTCGGCTACCTAGCGCCTCGAGATGTGCAGGCAGATCGGTACTGCCGCTTTCTTCCGAGGCCTCGATGAGCACGACGCAGCGGGCAAGCGGTACACCGCGATTTTTGAGCGCGCGGATCGCGGTCAGCGAACTGAAAACGGCATAGCCGTCGTCAGCACCGCCGCGACCATAGAGTTTGCCGTCGCGGATGACGGGCTCCCAAGGCGAGAGGCCGGGCTCCCATCCCATGAACTCCGGTTGTTTGTCGAGGTGGCCGTAGAGCAGCACACAGTCGGGGAGTTCGCCGGGAATATCGCAGAGCAGCACTGGCGTACGACCCGGCAAGGTCAAAAGTTCCACCGTCATGCCGGCGATCGGTTGTTCGCGACACCAGTCGGCGAGCAGCTGCGCAGCCCGCTGCATATGCCCTGCGCTTTGCCAATCCGGCGCGAAGGCCGGCGACTTGTTCGGAATGCGGACGTACTCGCAAAGTTTGGGCACGATCGAGTCGCGCCAAGTATCGCGGATCAGGGTTCGCGTGCTGTCGTCGATGGCGTTCATGCTCGAAGATTACCGCAGGGCAGATCAAAGAACTGCCGCGCTGTGGTCGTGGTGTGCGCCGCCAGTTCCTCGAGGGATTCTTTGCGGCAGTCGGCGATCACGCGAGCGATATGCGGCAGATACATCGGCTCGTTGCGCCGTGAGGCGGGTTTGGGGTCGAGGTCACGCGGCAGCAGATAAGGGCCGTCGGTCTCGATCATCAAGCGGCCTTGCGGCACAAGGTGAACGATATCGCGCAAATGCAGGCCGCGGCGTTCGTCGCAAATCCACCCCGTGACACCGATATGCAGCCCGAACTCGAGGCAGGCCTCGAGCTGAGTCGCGTTGCCGGTAAAGCAATGCAGCACGGCAGTGGGCAAGGTCGCGCGATGCTCGCGCAGCACGGCGAGAAAATCGGCGTGGGCATCTCGCTCATGCAAAAAGAGCGGCTTGCCGAGACGGCAAGCGAGCTGCACTTGGCGCTCGAAGGCCATGCGCTGCTCGCGCGGCGCCGAAAAATTGCGGTGGTAATCGAGACCCGTCTCGCCGACTGCGACCACCAAGGGGTCGAGTGCCAGTTCGCTCAAGCTGGCATATTCCTGATCATCGAGATCGACCGCATGATGAGGATGACAGCCCGCCGTGGCACGCAGCAGGGCGGGTGCTGCTTTTGCAAGCGCCAGCGCTGCGCGGCTGCCCTCGGCTGAGGCCCCCGTGACCACGAACTGCACGACGCCCGCAGCCAGTGCGCGGCGCAGCACCCCTTCGCGATCGTGATCGTAGCTGTCGTGAGTGAGATTGATGCCGATGTCGACGAGCGCCGCGGTCACTGCGATGAGGCTCCCTCGGCAAGTCTCGCGAGGGCGACGCAAAGCGCATCGACGTCCTCTTCGGGCTGATTCCACGAGACCACGAGGCGCGCTTCGCCCGAGTCGCTCGCGCCCCAATCATAGAACTCGAAGCCGCGGGCCCGCAGCTCGGCAGCTCCGGCATCGCCCACGCGCAGAAAAAGCTCGTTGGCCTGCACGGCGTGCAGGAGCAGCGGACCGGCGGCGGCAGCAAGACGCTGTGCGAGGGCATTGGCCCGTCCCGCGAGGCGCAGCCAAAGACCGTGATCGAGATAGGCCAATAATTGCGCGGAGACAAAGCGCATTTTGGAGAGCAGATGCGCCGCTCTTTTGCGCCTGAATTCGAAGTCGGCTATCCGCTCGAGATCAAAGAATACGACCGCTTCGGCTGTCAATGCGCCGTTTTTGGTCGCGCCGAACGAGAGCACGTCGATACCGACTCGCCACGTGAGCTCGGCAGGCGAGCAGCCCACGCAGGCGACGGCGTTGGCGAAACGTGCGCCATCCATGTGCACAGCGAGTCCGCGCGCATGGGCGAGCGTGCAGAGCGCCTGCAGTTCGGCAGGGGAATAGACGGTACCGAGTTCGGTCGCCTGCGTCAGCGACAGCGCACGCGGTTGCACGGTGTGCACCGAAGTCGGATTCGCGGCGAGGGTGGCTTCGAGAGTCTTTGGTGTGACCTTGGCCGCTGCGCCCTGCATCAAAATAAGCCGCGCGCCGCCGCTCATGAACTCGGGTGCGCCGCACTCGTCGCGGACGATATGCCCCTCCTCATGGGTGAGGATCGCGCCGTAGGGCGGCACGAGCGTGGCGAGGGCGAGCGAGTTGGCGGCGGTGCCCGTCGACACCGGAAAAACCTTGACCCTGCGCTCGAAGAGTTCGCTGAAACGATCGTCGAGTTGCAGCGACCAGTCATCATCGCCATAGCCGCGCGCAAAGCCTGTGTTCGCAGCGCTGATGGCGGCAAGAATTTCGGGAGCCACCGGGGCCGTATTGTCGCTCTTGAAGTATCTGGCCATGGGGCGCAAATGCTACTGCAAAATGGCGCCTACTGACCCATCATCCCTTCACGACTTGCTGTCCACGACATGACCCACGACCTCGCCACTACCGAAGACGCCGCAATGCCGCTGGCCTGGACCTTGCGTCGCAGTGCGCGCGCGCGGCGTCTCGCGCTACGTGTGCATCACGACGGGCGGGTCGAGGTGGTCGCGCCGCGCGGTGTGGGCGAGGCGATGATCGGTCATTTCGTGCACCGACACCGCGAGTGGATCTTGCGTCGACTTGCCGAGCGGCCCGCGCTTCCTGCACCACAAGCTTTTCCGCCAGCCACGCTCGAGTTGCCAGCACTCGGCGAGTGTTATCGCATTCACCTTGCGGGCGGACGCGGACGGATCAAGGTGCGCAGGCTTGGCGATGGGCTGTTGTCGATCGTCGGTCATGCTGGGGTCGGCCATGCCGAGACCGAGCGCGCCACCCTCAAACGCGCTTTGCTCGCGTGGTTGATCGAGCATGCGCAAACGGCTTTCGAGCCGCGATTGCGTGATCTCGCTGCGCGCGGTGGCTTCAGTTTTAGTCGTTTGCAGCTGCGCCGCCAGCGTACGCGCTGGGGTTCCTGTTCGTCGCGTGGCGTGATCAGCCTCAATGTCTGTGGCGTGTTCCAAGCGCCTGAAGTGCTGAATTATTTGATGATCCACGAGCTCGTGCACACTCGATACATGAACCATTCGGCCGCCTATTGGCGCGAGGTCGCCGCGCACTGCAAAGATTGGCGCGTGCTCGATCGCGAACTCAGCCGCGGTTGGCGGCACGTGCCGCCCTGGATCTTTTCAGCGCCCTGAAACCGAGCAGCAGCGTGAGCGCTGCCGCGTAAAGGAGCGGCTCTGTCACGTCGGCCTTGACCTGCCAGTAGTAGTGCCAGATGCCGAGCAGCGCAACCGGATAAACGAGTTTGTGCAGGGCGCTCCAACGTCGTCCGAGGCGGCGCATCATGCGGTCGGTCGAGGTCGCAGCCAGCGGAATCATGGCGAGCAGTGCGACCATGCCGACGATGATGAACGGCCGACGGCTGATTTCGCGCGCGAGATCGTTGAAATCGAGATCGAGCTCGAGAATGGCGTACACCAAAAAATGCAGCAGCGCGTAGGCAAAGGCAAAGAGACCGAGCATGCGCCGCGGTCGCTGCCAGCGCAGTTGCCCGGTGATTTCGCGCAGCGGGCTCGCCATCAGCGTGATCATCAGCATGTTGAGCGCCGTCTTGCCGGTGACATGCAGCATCTCGCGGATGGGGTTCGGCCCGAGCGATTGCCCGGCAATGCCAAACGCGCCGGCGAAGAGCAGCAGCAAAGGCAGGCTCGCCAGCAAAAAAATAGCCGGCTTCAGTGCGCGGTCGAACATGGGCTGCGGCCGGGCGTCAGTAGTAGCGCCGCAGATCCATGCCGCGATAGAGCGCTGCCACTTCGTTGGCATAGCCATTGAAGGGCAGGGTGTCGATGCGCGAGGTCAAAAAATTACCACCGATCCGCCGCTCTTTGGCCTGGCTCCAGCGCGGATGGTCGACCGCGGGGTTCACGTTGGCGTAGAAGCCGTATTCGTCGGGCGCCGCGATGTTCCAGCTGGTTGCCGGTTGGCGTTCAGTGAAGCGAATTTTGACGATGGACTTGATGCCCTTGAAGCCATACTTCCAGGGCACGATCAGCCGCAGCGGTGCGCCGCTCTGGTTCGGCAGCCATTTGCCGTAAAGACCTACCACCATCAAGGTCAGCGGATGCATCGCCTCGTCCATCCGCAGCGCCTCGCGGTAAGGCCAGTCGAGCACACCCGAGCGCTGGCCCGGCATCTGCTTGGGGTCGAGCAAGGTGGTGAATTCGACGAACTTCGCTTTCGAAGTCGGCTTGAATCGCGCGAGCAGGTCGGCGAGCGGAAAGCCAAGCCAAGGCACGATGCGTGACCACGCCTCGACACAACGAAAGCGATAAATCCGCTCCTCGAGGGCGTGCGGCTTCAGGATATCTTCGAGCGTGAACTTGCCGCGAAGCTCGGCTTCGCCGGCGATCTCCACCGTCCACGGTCGACTGCGAAACTCCTGCGCACGCTCGTAGGGGTCGCTCTTGTCGAGACCGAATTCATAGAAATTGTTGTACGTCGTGATGTCTTCCCAGGAGTTCGGCGCTTCGCGCGTCGAGAACTTGGTGTTGCGCGTGTAGCTCGGCGGCGCCGGCGTGGCGGCAATGCCGCTGCCCACGCTGCCGCTGATCATGGCGGCACTGGCGGCGAGGGCCGCGAGCAGTCGGCGGCGATCGAAATACTCATGCTCGGGGGTGATCGCCGACGGCAGGATGCTAGGGTCAGAATATCGCTTCATTTTAAATCCTTTTAAAACAGCGAGTTAAAGCCATGTCTTGAAGTCGACAGGAAGTGCCGAGGCCGCGCGGCGCAGGCCCTTACCCGGGTTCACAAGGACCGCCTGATCGACTAATCGCAGGTGGGCTAGGTCCGGGCCCGAGTTACCGTACCCCACGATACGCCTTCCAGGGAAGCGCGCAGCAACGATACGCAACTGCCGGGCCTTTTCTTCGTCGCGTACGTTGGCGCTGATGAGCTTGCCTTCGAGACGCTCGTCATGCCACGCGACCCGACTGCAAATGAATTCGTCAAAACCAAGGCTGGCGGCAATGTTGGGCACGTACAGGTCTACGGTCGCAGACATCAGCACGAGGTGATCGCCAGCCGCTCGGTGATGGGCGATGCAGGTCAGCGCCTCGCGAAAGCAGCCCCGCGCGATGAGCCGCGGGACGAAGGCGGTTGTCCAAGCTACTACCTGCTCGCGGCTCGAGCCGCCCATGACGGCGTGTAGCAGTTCGCCTTTCAATCGACCCCGGTCACGATCAAGCACGAGAAAGCGCAGCAGGGCGGGCAGCGCCGCAAGAAAGCCGAACAGCCGACGCGGATGACGCAGGGCAAAACCGCTGATGTAGCCGATCAGGGTGTCGCGACGGGTGATGGTGCCGTCGAGATCAAAGAAAACCAGCCGCGGAGCGGGCTCGCGTGGATGTTCGAGGTCGTCCACGCGAGCCGCCGGTCACTTGCCCGCGAGCTGTCGCAACACGTACTGCAGGATGCCGCCGTGACGGTAGTAGTCGCGCTCTTTTGGCGTATCGATGCGTACGCGCACCTCGAAGACGACGGGTTGGCCGCCGTTTTCAGGAGTGGCCGTGACGGTGACTTTGCGCGCCTCGGCGTTATCGAGATCGCCGAAGTCGAAGGTCTCGCGTCCGGTCAGACCCAGGCTCTGTGCATTTTGTCCGTCGACAAACTGGCAGGGCAGTACACCCATGCCGATGAGGTTGCTGCGATGGATGCGCTCGAAGCTCTCGGCGATGACCGCCTTGACGCCGAGCAACATGGTTCCCTTGGCTGCCCAGTCACGCGAGGAACCCGTGCCGTATTCTTTGCCCGCGAGTACCACGAGCGGCGTTCCGGCCGCCTGATACTTCATCGAGGCATCGTAGATCGACATCTGCTCGCCACTCGGAATGTAGACGGTCACGCCACCCTCGGTGCCCGCCGCCAGCAGGTTGCGCAGACGGATGTTGGCGAAGGTGCCGCGCATCATCACTTCGTGATTGCCGCGCCGTGCGCCGTAGGAATTGAAGTCGGCCTTTTGCACGCCGTGAGCCTCGAGGTACTTCGCGGCCGGGCTGCCCTTGGCGATGTCACCCGCAGGCGAGATGTGATCGGTGGTGACCGAGTCACCGAGCAAAGCAAGCACGCGCGCGCCACGAATCGGCTTGATGGCACTCGGCTGCATGCCCATCCCGTCGAAGTAGGGCGGATTGCGCACGTAGGTCGATTTCTCGTCCCAGGCATAGAGTTTGCCCGCCGGCACTTCGATGGCCTGCCAGAGTGCATCGCCCGCGAACACGTCGCCGTAACTGCCGCGGAACATGCCGGAATCGATGGAGGCGCGCACCGTGGCGGCGACTTCTTGCGGCGACGGCCAAATATCTTTGAGGAACACGGGCTTGCCGTCGCGATCGCTGCCGAGCGGCTCGCTGTTGAGGTCGATATCGGTGGTACCTGCCAGCGCATAGGCCACGACCAGCGGCGGCGAGGCGAGGAAGTTCATTTTCACTTCCGGATGCACGCGACCTTCAAAGTTGCGATTACCGGAAAGCACCGAGGTGGCAATCACGTCGCCTGCTTTGACGGCGGCCGAGATTTCAGGCTTGAGCGGGCCCGAATTGCCGATGCAGGTCATGCAGCCATAGCCCGTGACATGGAAGCCGACGGCCGCGTAGTCGTCGAGCAGCTGGGCTTTGGCAAGGTAGTCGGTGACGACTTTTGAGCCCGGTGACAGGCTGGTTTTGACCCAGGGTTTGGCGCTCAGGCCGCGCGCGGCGGCATTGCGTGCGAGCAACGCGGCGCCGAGCATCACGGAAGGATTCGAGGTGTTGGTGCAACTCGTGATGGCGGCGATCAGCACGGCGCCATCACGGACCTCGTAGCCTGCGCCCTGAGTGCCCGCGCTGCCGCCCGGCGTGACCGCACCGACACCCGTGGCGGTCGGGTTTTTCTTTGAGCGCTCCTCCGACATCTGCGTCAGCGTCTTGCGATACACCTGCTTGAGGCTGCGCACCGGCACGCGATCCTGCGGCCGCTTCGGCCCGGCGAGTGAGGGCTCGACGGTCGAGAGGTCGAGTTCGAGGACGTCGGTATAGTCGGCTTGCGGCGCACCGTTATATCGCCAGAAGCCTTGTGCTTTGGCATAGGCTTCGACGAGCGCAATCTGCGCCGCCGGACGGCCCGAAAGTTCGAGGTAGCGCAGGGTTTCTTCGTCGATCGGGAAGATGCCGCAGGTGCTGCCATATTCCGGCGCCATGTTGGCGATCGTCGCGCGATCCGCCAGCGGCAGATTGGCAAGGCCATCACCAAAGTATTCGACGAATTTTTCGACCACGCCCTTTTTGCGCAGCATCTCGGTGACAGTGAGCACGAGGTCTGTAGCGGTGGCGCCGGGCTGCAGTTGACCGGTGAGTTTGAAACCGACGACCTGCGGGATGAGCATGGTGACCGGCTGCCCGAGCATGGCGGCCTCAGCCTCGATACCCCCCACACCCCAGCCGAGGACGCCGAGTCCGTTGATCATGGTGGTGTGCGAGTCGGTACCCACCAGTGTGTCGGGATAGGCCTGCGGACGCTGGCCATCGTTGTTCTCGAACACGACGCGCGCGAGGTATTCGAGGTTGACCTGGTGGACGATGCCGGTGTTGGGGGGCACCACCTTGAAATTGCGAAACGCGGTCTGACCCCAACGCAGGAACGAGTAGCGCTCGCCGTTGCGCTCGAATTCGATTTTGGTGTTCTGCGCCAGCGCGTCTGCCGTGCCGTAATGATCGACCTGCACCGAGTGATCGATGACCAGTTCGGCCGGTGCCAGCGGATTCACCTTTTGCGGATCACCGCCCAATTTTTTGATGGCTTCACGCATCGCAGCGAGATCGACCACGCAGGGGACGCCGGTAAAGTCCTGCATGATGACGCGGGCCGGCGTGAAGGAGATTTCATGGTCGGGCGCGGCTTTGG
>Ga0194118_10002106_pt1 | contig 26132 bp, 22 predicted proteins | sample TA2MahsurfametaG_2_FD_148662 | JGI IMG/M metagenome (GOLD analysis project Ga0194118, IMG submission 148662) | Freshwater microbial communities from Lake Tanganyika, Tanzania - TA2015013 Mahale N5 surface | ecosystem: Environmental > Aquatic > Freshwater > Lake | place: Tanzania: Lake...
TATGTATTTTTATATTTTCTAACATGACCATCTGTAATGAGATATCCTAAAATTTTACAAAATGATAACGTTTTAATGTACTCATCGTGAGTGTCAGTTTTAAAACATAAACTACCTACATTCAATTCCCAATTATTACACATTTTTATTTCTTCATTCATATCTACAACTGGTGAAGTAAGACCAATTTTAATTTTATCTTGATTTATAATTACATCCTTAGCATAAATCCATCTATTATCTGATGTTAATATAGGATGTTCAGGTGTACAAATTTTTGTTCGTCCATCTTCGAAGGTTAATTTAATACAATTTCTTTTTCCTTTGTATAAGAATCCAATTTGTTTTGAAGGGATTAATTCTCCACTTGTTTCATCCCAACCAAATACGCTATGATTACAATTGTTCATATGTTTGATTAAAATACTTAAACCATTTGTCATTGTAATTGGCGTATCTTCATGCTCGCAATCTCTCTCCATCTCGCCAAAACGCAATCCACCTTCACGGCTACGTCCTTCCGCCGGTTGTCGCGTCAATTTCACCATTGGTCCGAATGATCTACTATGCTGTTTATCATTAACCATGTGTTTCAATCGCTGATAAAACACTGGACCCATAAATACACTACATTCAATTTGTTCGCCAGTTAAACCGCTATATAACAACTCGTTTCCATGTGCTTCGTAACCACCCTTTAACAGCAGGTCTTTAATCATATCTACTGTTAAATCGCCAAACGGATTACCATCTCCAAATAAGCCAAGTGTTAATAAAACTTTGCCTAAATCGCTCTCAAATAGCTGTCCAATCGTCATACGAGATGGAATAGCGTGCGGATTAATAATGATGTCAGGTCGGAGCCCATCTCTTGTAAATGGCATGTCTTCTTCAGGAATGATGTTGCCGACGGTCCCCTTCTGCCCATGCCTGCTACTATTGCCAACAACAATTGAAGGACTAAAAGTTGTTTCGCGCATGTAATAAGTATGCGATGTTGGCATTTCTACACAATATACTTTTCCAACATAATCAATTAATTTTTCAACATTAGAATCATTGTCCTTTTTATTAATCCAAGGTTGGTTTTGTTTCGTAATAATGCTAATTTTGTAATAAGTATGCTTCTGTGTAACTTCAATTACTTGTCCGGCTCTTGACCCTAAATTTCTTTTTCCAACTCTGGCAATCCCAGTAGGTTCTTCGGAAATTTTAATGATAGCAGAATAACCACAATGAACTGCTAATCGCGAAATATCATTCGCTAATTTGATACTAATGGTTCCGTATCGCTCAAATACTTCACCCTTATACTCCATTGAAGAACCATCGCCAGCCATCAATGATTCCAATAATATTCTCGATTGTCTTTCAGATAAACCAAATACAAACTCTGGAAGACATTTGTTTAATGCACCGAGACTTAAACTTTTAATGAAATCACTCATCTCAGGATTATTTTTTCTGAGAAATGAAAATTTACCATCACTAGAATAGTTGTGTTTAAGTCCCATAGACATAATTAAATTATTCATAAACTCAACTTTTCTTGGCTTTAAAGCTGTAATGTAAATATTATTATTGTGATAATGACCATCCGCAATAAATATTCCGACCAATTTCAAAAAGTCATCCATTTTATATTTCTCTGTTTCAAACTCCATAAACTCAATATCTGGATTCACATTTTTCATTGTTTTCTCAAAACGAACCATCTTTCCCATTACATCTTTTGCCTCAATTAATTCATAATCTTTTCCATATCGTGTCTTGACATACAATCTATGATTCAATGTACAAATAACATGAACCTGTTTATTTTCAACGAAATACATCTTATCATCATGGTCGTATTCAAACTTTGCACTAGGATGCTCATACGTCATATTCCCAGATGCGTCCAATGTTGCCAACTTATGAACAGCAATATCGACATCTTTGATTTCAATCCAACCCATATTCGTAAGAACTTGTTGCGTTGGAAGCGCACAAAACTTATCACCAATAACTGGTTTTCTTAATGCACGCAATCGAACCTTAGCAAAACAATATCCATCGCCGTTTCTATCAATGTAATTCTTATCAATGTATGTTTCTTCCACGGTTTTGTATTGTCTGCTGTCGTCTTCATATTTAATTATTTTCGTATGATCATTACGATTCTCTTTAATTGGTGTCACCTTGGCAATGATAATATCACGATTTTCGATCAGAGTGTTTTCTGGAACGAGACCTTTCGAGTTAACCTTGTTGTAATTGCCAAACTTCATTCCTTTTGTCTTGGTTTTGTCTGGTTTACAACGGATTTCTTCGTCGCCATTAATTTTCTGCTTGTCTTCATCTTTCTCTGTATGTAGAATAGTAATTTGTAACATACCTCTGTCAATGGAACCCTTATTGACTAAAATAGAATCCTCTTGATTATAACCTGTGTGTGTCATAATTGCGACAATTAAATTATATCCAGAAGGATTTTCATTCAATTTAATCAAATTCATAACGCGTGTGTCTACCAATGGACGTTCAGTATAAGTCAATACATATGCTGTCTTATCCATTCTTTCTGTAAAGTTTGTGGTGTAGACACCCATTGCTTGCTTAGCTTGTGCACATTGATAAGTGTTGCGGGGGGATTGATTGTGATCCGGAAAAGGAATACACGAAGCCACTATGCCTAAAATGGTTGACGGATGGATTTCACAATGTGTATATTTATGAATCATATGTCCCTTATTTGTTTCGAAAATGGTGCGCGGTTTAGTTGAAATTAAACAGAAACTTTGCTCCTCTGGATCAATATATTCGATAACAGCCTCATCAATAACGCATTCAGTCAGCAAATCATCCCAAGATAGCTCATAATTTTTAATTTTATCCATAATATTCTTATTAATTAAAATGTTCTCATTTTTCACTCTGAGAAGTGGTCTCGTAAGTCTTCCACTATCATTACAAACTTTAATTTCTTGTAATTTGTAGTCGAATACGATAGAAGTATAAATATTAATAATTCCCTTACACTTCATATCTTTGAGATCAGTGTATAGTTTGTAGGCATCCATTGTGATTCCTACCCATGTTCCATTGATGAACACTTTTACCTTATCGTAGGCAAATGATGGTGTCAAGTGTTCGCTATCGATGGACATGATGTTGGGCATAATGTAGTCGTAGAGAGATAGACTATTTGAATGGATGGTTAAGTGAGCCATTGTGCTAAGATTTTTTACGACACCAACGGAAGCTCCTTCCGGAGTATTATGAACTACTAGACCATCATTTAAACAAAATCGACCACGTTTATCATTTAATTGCCAACCAACATAAGGCCCTACCCCAACTTCTACTAGAGTAAATTTGCTACACATAAACGATTTACTTCTAATAATTTGGGTTTTATCGGTAACGTTCGATAATTTTTTATAAGGAAGTAGTGTTGGAATTTCACTAATTCTATGTCCTGTAATTGTCAATTCCTTATATTCGCTAAATTTTTTTGTGTTAGTTTTTTCATCAGTCCATTGACTGACACCAGATGAAATACCACATGAAAAGCCCAGTGACATTGCTAATGTGTAAGCTTGTTCAATAATTGTATAATTTGATGGACCTTGACTAATTCGAATTTCATGACCATTTGCTCTAACTGATCCATCGGTATCAATTAATCCTGCTAATACTTTTAATCTAGTTTCTCGATCATTCACCAAATATTCGTTGGGAATGTGCTTATTATTGATTAAATTATACTTTCTAAGATATTTCTTTAATGGTGATTCTTCAACTCTGTTACATTTTCCTAGTGCAGTGGCTTCTTTATTTTTTATAGATACAACTGAAAACTTATATCTATCAACATTTGTCACTAATGCACCATTTTCTTGAGCCCATTTCTCCCAGTAAGCCAAAGTTTCATGGTCTGTCTTATGATTCAATGCAAATCCAGTTCCATTACTCAAACCATCACCCAACCACATTCCTAATAAATAAGGATCCATCTCAACAGGCTGTTTTTCCCAATGAATATCTTCAATTTTAAATAAAACTAATCTTTCCTTTGTGCTAATATCTAATGTTAAATATTTTTCAATTGTAATATCTATCGTGTCATCGTCATTATTTAAACTATCTAAGAAATCTTCTGCTTCTTTTAATGAATTAAAATATTTTTGTTGAAACTTAATTAAATCTCTATTTAAATAATTAACAACATGAGTATATTTTCGCCCAGATTTTCTAGCACTTTGGATAGTTTTATGACCTCGAATTTTAAGTGTTAAAATGTGATTATCCGTAACTCTATGTTTAACAAAGTTCTTTTTATCAGGAATAATATCATACATATTCTTGAATCCAGAACAGGTTGTTCTAACAGTAGTGCATCGACCATTGTCATCAACCAATTCATCGCCAACCACAATATTTTTTGCTTTTTTGACGCTTCCATCCCACATTAATATTTCAGTTTCTGGATCAAAACATTCTGCAGGGCACAAGAATCCCCACGAAGTATTGTGTAACTTACGTGGCGGAATCAATTTGCCACTCTTGTCAGTTGGTGTAGAGATTCTTCGAAGATGACTCAATGTGCCAATGTATGTCAATCGACTCAAAACTTGAGCAACACCAACTTTGTTCGAGTTTGAATTCTTAATGCCAAAATCACCTGTCGACAATGCTCGTTTAAAGCCATTTTCAATAGTATTAGACTTGATGATTTTGTAAATATTCGTAAAATTGATGATGTTCAAGTAATCTTCTGTTGAACGCCAACTGCCATTATTGATTTCTTTAATAATCTGTTTTTCAGCATCCTTTACTACTTTGTTGAAGTAATTTCTGAAAAGATTATTAAGTGACACACCAGTTGAATCAATACGCTTGTTCAAGTATGAATCACGATCATCCGCAGGAATCCATCCAAAACTAGCCTGAAGCAATTTATTCGCCATGTAGCCCAAATAATAGATTTTCTGCTTCAAAGTTTGGCAATGTGGAAACAAATCATTTTGCAACACTTCTAAGGTAAATTGGCGTTTCTTTTTAGCACCAGTTTCCTTGTCCATGTTAAGCGGTGTGAAGCTAACGTGACTCGTCAAATACTTAATGGCAGATTCATAGGTCATGTAATTATTTGCTTCAATAATGGAAGCCTGTAAATTATCTAAAATGGCGCCATACTTTTCATCATTAATGTTAAGCAAAATGTATTCACAAATTTCTTTATCAGACAACACATTTAATGCTCTGAAAACAATAAATAATGGAACTGGCTGTTTAACTCTTGGTATTTGAATACAAATAGGGAATCCAAATCCATTATTTTTGGAGCTAATAAACATGTTAATTTGCTTAGGAGAAATACACTTATAATCAGGAACACATTTAACTTCTGCTTTCCATGTAAACTTGGTTTCACTTTTAGAAACATTAAAGCAGTAAATTCTGTTCTCTGCAGCACGTTCTTGACCTAATACAGTCTTTTCAGAACCATTAATGATAAAATATCCTCCGGTGTCATATTTACATTCGCCAGTGTGCCTATTATCAACATATTTGTATTGATTTAAAACACAAATATTTGAACGCAACATGATTGGAAGTTTACCAATGTGAATTTTTGGTAATGTTTTGTATAATGTTTTTACATCTTCAAGATTTTCGCCTGAACGAATGATATATTTAATATTAATATCAATTGTCATAGCAGATGAATATGTAAAATTTCGTAATCGTGCTTCTTGGGGAAACATTAATTTAATTGCCCCATTATTTTCATGAATTTGTGGACGATAAATATGGAAATTTTCAAATGTTAGAATGATTTCTAAGCTATATTTACCGCATTCGGCATTATAATCATTTTCAGATTTGATATGAAGTGGATTGAACATATCAATAGTTTTGATGATTTGGTATCCAACAAAATTATTGTATGATTCAATTTGATGCCGAACTAATCTATCTAGATGTTGATCCTTGAAATATGTTTCAATGATATTCCAAGGGTCTTCAATATATGGATTTTTTTCGATATTAAAAGTTCCATCGTTATTATAATAAGTGTTACTCATATTCGATATATGATCCATTTGAAGCATAATTTATATCTCAATTTTTTTTTAAATTGTTTTTACAATGTATATTTTTTCTTCCAAATTATTCCAAAAGTATTTTATAATTTTCGAATTTGGACATTTTTAAAAATGTCCAAAAATGGATTTTCGAAAAAACTTTTGAAAAAAATGTTAAAAAAATCACTTTACAGCATAATGCTCACAATTTTATTTTTTGTTCAATAATTTTGTGATTGAAAATTTTTTCATTCATTTACAAAATAAAATAATATTGGCTCAAAATATGAAACAAAATGAAACATTTTCAGGAAAAAAGGACGAAAATATTGGCGACGATTTCTTAGACCAAGAATCATCAGAAAATATCATTGTGACTCTAAGCGACTCAAACCATAATGCCAATTTTGAACAAAATGAAACACTTAATGCTACATCAAATGAACCGCCAATGTACTATTGTGATGTATGTAACTACGAAACAAGAAAAATTGCGCACCATATACGTCACATAGAAACAGAAAAACATAAAAGAAATATGAAAAAATTAAACAATTGTTCTATTTATGAATGCGATGTTTGTAAAAAGGTTTTTAACAGCCGTTCAACGCGATGGAGACATAAAAAAAAATGTGTTGAAAAGGTTAATAATACAGATTTAATTAATTTGATAGATACAGATCCAAAATATTTGATTCAGTATTTATTGAAAGAAAATAATGAGTTTAAAAAGTTGCTAATAACACAGAATCAACAAATGATGGAAATGTCGAAACAAACGAACACAATAAACAATTATAGTAGCGTTTCAAATTGCAATAATAAGAATTTTAACTTACAATTTTTCTTAAATGAAACCTGTAAAGATGCAATGAACATCAGTGATTTTGTTAGTTCAATCAAGGTTAGCTTAGAAGATTTAGAACATACTGGTGAAAAAGGCTATGTAGAAGGCATATCAAACATATTCATCAAAAATTTGAATAATTTGGAACAACATATGAGACCATTACATTGTAGCGATGCTAAACGTGAAGTGCTCTATATTAAAGATAATGATGAATGGATTAAAGAAAAGGCAGATAAACCAATTCTAATAAATGCTATCAAAGCAATTGCGCACGAGAACATTAAATTAATAAAAACATGGACCGAAAAATATCCTGGTTGTATGAAACCTACATCACAAAAGAATGATACATATTTACGCATTGTTAGTAATGCTATGAATGGAATTAGTGAATATGAAATGGTAAATAATATACAGCGTATAATTAGCAACATTAGTAAAGAAGTAGTAATCAATAAACATCAATCAAAAACTATATAGATATAATTTGTTAGTTCATTCAAATGAACGGAAGACGTGATAGATTTAAATCTCACACATCAGTGTCAAATTACAACAATTTTTTGCTCGATTTAGATAAAAAACAATTAAAAAATAATGAGAATGTTGTAAATGCGAATTCGAATGCGAATGTAAATACTAATATAAACATAGTTAATGAATCACGAAAGCATATTTTAAAAAATATAATAGACTATGTTGATCCCAATTTGTATGTGGATGATAAACAAAATGTTAATCAAGATACCGAATCTCAAACAATCATAAAGGAGAAGATTATAATTGCCACAGAAATCAATAACATATCTGATTTGATTGAATTAACTAACAAATATCCACTTGATAAAAACATAGAATACAATATTAATATGGAAGCATTACATAAAATAAGAACACCACTAATTGAATTAAATAATATGATAGGAATGTATCAACTTAAAGAAAATATAGTAGACCAAATTATTTATTTTATTCAAAATTTAAATATAACTAATGATTCAAAGACAAACAATGATTATATGCACACAGTAATTTATGGTCCACCTGGAACCGGAAAGACAGAAATAGCAAAAATAATCGCAAATATATTTTCAAAATTAGGTTTGCTAAATAAAGGTGTATTCAAAAAGGTAACACGTTCAGACTTAATTGCAGGTTATTTGGGTCAAACTGCATTGAAAACACGCGAAGTTATTAAAGAAAGTATAGGTGGTGTTCTATTTATAGATGAAGCATACGCACTAGGAAATGAAGAGAAACGTGATAGCTTTTCTAAAGAATGTATAGACACCTTATGTGAAGCTCTCAGTGACCACAAAGATAATTTAATGGTAATAATAGCCGGATATGAACAAGATTTGAATAATTGTTTCTTCAATTATAATCAAGGTCTGAATTCCAGATTTGTTTGGAGATTTAAAATAGATGAATATAATGCAAAGGATTTATATGATATCTTTCTGAAAAAGGTAAAAGATAATGGATGGAAATTAGACAACGATTCAAAAATATCTTTGAAGTGGTTTGAAACTAACAAAAAGCATTTTAAATATTATGGTAGAGACATTGAAACATTATTCACAAAAACAAAAATATGTCATGCTAAACGTGTATTTTGTTTAGATAGCTCCAAGAAGAAATGCTTAAATGTGTTCGATTTAGACAATGGCTTCAAAATATTTATCAATAATATTCCAATTAAAGACAATTCATTTATCAGTAGTTTATATGTTTAGAGTATGAAATAATATTATTTTTGGTATATAAATAATGTCATTAAAAAAAACCATTCAGATAAATCCTGAGTTATTCAAAATTTCTGGAAGTAAAACACGTAAAAGTAGAGAAAAAAAAGAATTATCTATAAGTCCATTAATAACTCCAAATAGCCTGAAAAATAAGTTATTAAAACGTATTAAAGAACATAAAACACAAGAAATTAATGGATCAAAATCTAGTCAATCGCAATCAATGTCAACTAACAAAGGTAATGATATTAATCCAGACTATTCTGATGAGTTTTATGGTGCCATCAATTATTTGTCCGATTTATCTAAAAATAAAAAAACAAATGAAGCAAAACAACGGCTTTATAATTTAAAAACGTTAAAGAATACTGAACAAACTTATAAGCCTGGTGTTCCTATTTTTACAGATTTACCAGAAGAATTAAAAGAACCAATGGTTAATTCATTTTCATCAATGAATATGGCGAATATATCAAATAATGCGATAAACATGTCCAATAACATGATAAGTTTATCTGATGATGTTCCATATGGTTGTTTAAAAGGAGGCAGAAAAAGAACATATAGAGAATGGAAAGAACTAACAAGAGAACCAGACGCAACTATCAGACCACCAACGCCACCTAAAAAAACAGATGATCCAGATGCGTTGTTAAATTATGACCGAGAGCAACGACTGAATCAAATTAAAACAAAACTAAGAAAGATTCAGGATGAAGAAACATTAGAAAAACAAAGAAAGTTGGAAAAATTCAAAGAATTGGAAGATAGTTTTACACCATCATTGGGTGAGTTAGACAAGTTAGATAATAGTACAAGTGGTTTAGATATAGATGAAATAATTGAAAAACGAAAAGAAGATGAGAAGGCAGAAATAGAAAAAAATAAAAAATATTTGAAGAAAACAGTTAAACGCAAGTTTACACTTGGTAAATCAGATAAATTAAGACGTGTTTCTGTTCTCATAAAAGATAAACAAACTAGAAAGAATGTTATAGATACACAAAAAGAATTGAAAAAGACAAATTTGACTGATGTAAAAAAATATTTGAGACAACATGGAATGATTAAAGTCGGTAGCACTTGTCCTGCGGATATACTCCGAAAAACATTTGAATCAGCAATGCTAACTGGTGATGTAACAAATACAAACAAAGATACTCTACTACATAATTTTTTGGCAACTCAAAAAGAATAATCTTATACTATTGTAAATGAATAATATAAGAAGCGACTTTCCTAAGGATGTTAAAGACTTCTTTTATAAATTACAAAACTATTTAGATACAGAATTATATTTCTATGGTTCCGTAAATAGAACGGATTATATACATAATAAGAGTGATATTGATGTCGCAATATTTACCGATAATGAGAATAGCATTGTTTCAAAGTTACAACATTTTCTGGAGGCAACTCGTGACTCATTTGATAAAATTGTTTGGAGACTAGATAAGCGCATTATTTATGGTTACAAAATTAAATGTAGTCGATTTATGGATTTAAATTGTGAAATAGCAATATATAATAATGATTTCAAAACACAACTGCTTAATGAAATGAATCGTGGCAATGTAATACCATTATGGATATCAATTTTGCTATCTATATTGAAGACATTTTATTATACAATTCCATTATTGCCATCAAAAACATATGCCGAATATAAGCGCTTTTTATTCAACAAAGTGTTAGTTAAAGATAAGGATACAGTGTTTTTCCTATTAAAACAAAATAAAGAATAACTGGCTTAAAGATAAAATGACAATAATATATAGATGACCTTAATTAAAGAGTATTTAGACTTAACTAATAAATTTATTGATGAGTTTGGAAATTTATCAATAGTTTTAATGCAAAATGGAGCATTTTTTGAATCATATGGACTGAAAGATGCTGATGATAACGTATTTGGCTGTAGAATAGTAGATTTTTCCAAGATATGCGATCTCAATATAGTCGATAAGAAGGTTCCAGGTGGTTCAAACATGATGATTGATGGGTTCCGCGTTGTAAATGCTGGTTTTAAGACACATCTACTTGAAAAATATTTGAAAAAATTACAGGAATATGGTTTCACCATCATTGTTTATGAAGAAGAAGGAAGCACACCAGATCCAGTAACAGGAAGAATGAAGCGTTACCAAAGTGGTATTTATTCACCTGGAACATATTTTTCTGATTTAGATAATGAAAAAGTAACTAACAACATTTGTTGTCTGTGGATTGATGTTCATAAAAGTAGTTTAAATAAACCAAGTAAAAAAATGGTCTACATGGGCACAAGTATTATTGACATTTATACTGGTTTTACGTGTATTAATGAAAATAGTGAAGAATATTTCAGAAATCCAACTACATTCGATACACTGGAGCGATTGATTTCAGTGTATAATCCAAGTGAAACTATAATTGTGTCCAATTTGGACGATTCTGAAATAAAAGAAATTATTAATTTTATCAACTTAAAGAGTAAAACGATTCACATTGTTAGTTTAGTTGAGTCAAATAATACAAATACGAAGAATATTGTTAGAGCATTAAATTGCGAAAAACAAACATATCAAGCTGAATTGCTGAATAAGTTTTATAAAATTAGCGACATGTGTGCTTTTATGGGAATCTTCTATGAAAACACGTATGCGACACAATCATTTTGTTTCTTATTAGATTTCGTGTATCAACATAATCCGCATCTAATTAAAAATATTGCCGAGCCAATATTGGAATCAAATAATGACAAGATGATTCTAGCAAATCATTCATTGAAACAATTAAACATCATAGATGATGACATATATAAGGGCAAATATTCATCTGTTGTCAAAATGTTGAACGAATGTTTGACATCAATGGGACGCCGTTTTTTTAACTCTATTTTCTTAAGTCCTGTTACAGATATTAAATATTTGGAACTAGAATATGAGATAACAGATTATTTATTGAATAATAAGTTTGATGAAAATTATACACACGTGAAGCAAATGTTGTATCCAATGAAGGATTTATCGAAAATAATGCGTCAAATTATATTACAAAAGGCGAGTCCTAAAATGTTATATTATTTATATCAAGGCGCTATCACGACAAAACGGATTCATAGTTTTTTCGCAAACATGAGTTCCAAAACATCATCTAGCACAGTTTTATTCAATTATTTTCAGAATAAAATCACAAACTTTCATAGTTTGATTCCGAATATAGAGAAACTAACAAATTATCTAGATAAAGTGCTATATATTGATTTGTGTCAAGATATTGATAATATTCAAAAAATAGAAGACAGCTTCATTAAAAATGATGTAGATCCTATTTTAAATAACAAAATCCAATTATTAATGGATTCAAAAGATCAATTGAACGCATGTAGAAACTATTTAAGCTCACTTGTAGAAAATTATGAGACCAACAGTAGTTCAAAAAAGACAACAAAATCGAAGAAAAAGAAAGTTAAAAATGAGGATACAATGAATGATGATACAAATATTAGCAATGATAATAATGATGACGAAGATGACACCAAATATTATGTAAAGATTCATGAAACCGAGAAGAATAATTTTAGTTTATTGGCAACTGAAAGGCGATGTAAAATAATTGAGGAATTGCTTAAAAATAAATCCGACATTATCATCAATTACAAGTCATCGTATACTGGATTAGATACATCATTTGTTCTATCACTAAAGTTGGAATATGTCAAGCAATCTAAAACTAGTAAAATAATCACAAATAGTCAAATTGAAACACTCTGTAAGAATGTTAGTCAAATTAAAATTGGTCTCATTGATTTAGTTACACAAGTATACAAAGATAACATTCTTATGAAAATGATGGACTTCCAGAATGAAATCGAAAGCATCATCAATTTTGTTACCATTGTAGATGTAATTATGTCAAAAGCATTTATTGCTGACAAATACAATTATTGTAAGCCTCTTATTCGACAATCTGAACACTCATTTATTGATGTAAAAGACTTGCGTCATTGTTTAATTGAAAAGATACAACAAACTGAATTATATGTTGCCAATGATATTTCAATAGGTTCAAATGGTATTTTATTATATGGCACAAATGCTGTTGGTAAAACGAGTCTTATAAGAGCATTGGGTATTTCTATTATTATGGCACAAGCAGGGATTTATGTTCCTGCATCGAGCTTCATTTATTATCCATACAAATACATTTTTACACGCATTTTAGGTAACGATAATATATTCAAAGGATTATCAACATTCGCGGTTGAAATGTTGGAACTAAGAACAATTTTGAGGCTGGCTAATTCTAATAGTTTAGTATTGGGAGACGAATTATGCTCAGGAACTGAGAGCATTAGCGCAACTAGCATATTTGTAGAAGGCATTCGTCAGCTATCTGCCATAGGATGTTCATTCATATTTGCGACGCATTTACATGAAATTATTTCGTATGATGAAATAACTAGTTTAAAAAATGTGTGTATGAAGCATATGAGTGTGATATATGATAAGGAAAAAGATTGTTTAATTTATAATCGTAAATTACAAGATGGACCTGGAACAAGTATGTATGGATTAGAAGTGTGTAAGAGTCTCAATTTGCCACAAGATTTTCTGGAAAATGCGATTAAAATTCGTATGAAGTATCATCCTGAAATGTCGAGTGTATTAGACCAGAAACAATCACATTTCAATGCCAAGCATATCGCAGGCGGAATATGTGAAAAATGTGGAATAAAACCAGCAGTTGATGTTCATCATTTGATTTTTCAGAATGAAGCGAATAGTAAAGGTGTAATTAAAAAGAAGGGATTAACGTTTGATAAAAATAATAAGGCAAATATTACAAACTTATGTGAAGACTGCCATACGGAAGTACATAAGGAAAAGAAGACATATAAAAAGACAAAAACAACAATAGGAATTATATTGGAAGAGGTTTAGACAATGATGAACTAACAAATATGCCAATTATGCCAAATAAGTTTTAGCAATTATTCGTTAATAATGTAAAAACTTATTATTAGAAGATAATATTATGAGTGCAAATCGTTCAGTTCAAGCGGCACAAAGAAGACGAGCCGGAAACCAAGAGTCATCATCACAGCCAGGTAGAATGCCCCAACCTTCTATAAACTCGGCGCAAATGTTTAATCAACAACAAGGGAGTTCAGTAAGTCAAAAGTTTCAACAAATGAATCCTCAATATCAACAGCAACAATATCAACAGCAACAACAACCGGAAAAGAAGGAAGGTTTATCCAGTGTAAGCAAAATGACAATTCCACAAGCAATTACATTAATAACATTACGTCTGGGAGCATTGGAGTCAAAAATGATGCATGGTTCAGATACACATTTTGATACTAGCCAATTTCAACAACAACATCATGAATTATCGACAGAAATTATACAGACCATTTTATCTCGTCTTGACTCACTTGAAAAAACATCCGAAAACCCAACAGATTCTTCAACATCGACAATATTAAAGCAACAAATAGAAGTGTTAAAACAATCACAGATTCAAATGAAAACATCGGTTGCTTCCATAGTTAAAGAATTTGCTTCATTAAAGACACAGGTAGAGAACTTGAAGAAAGATTTGAAGGAGAAAACAGAATTATTAAATAATGTTCAAGCTATGACAATGGAAAATAACACAAAATTGCTATCGATGGATTTAAATATGAATATAAATGTTGATGGCACAACATTCTTAGATGATACGGCACTGATCGATGATACAGAAATAGTTGGAACAGATTTGAAAGAATTAATTGAACAAGAATTGCGTAATAACTAAACAATATAAAGATAGCAAATAATTATAATATTAGCTAATGTCCATATTTAGTGAGAAGCATACATCAGAAAAAATATTGAATAAAATAAAAAACAAAGAATGGTCGGATATTTTTAATAATTTGTGTCATGTAAATAATGACAAGGTTATATTAGATTATGTTTTTTTCAAGCATATAGCAACGAAAGAAACATATGAATTAATAATATCTCATATAGTAAAAAATATTGATGAAGCTTTGCTAAATTGTGAGCAATTTGTAATCCACATAAATATGAAAACTTTGTCAGTTACTGATGTTGACAAACACTATTTATTTATTCAAGATATTTCCAATTTTTTCAAAGATAAATATCCAAATAAGTTATCAAAGTGCTACGTTTATAATGCACCATTTATTTTTAAGCAGGTATTCAATATTGTTAGTTTGTTCATAGATAAAGAAACGCAAGGTAAGATTGAAATATATTCGTAAAAACTGATACATACTTTACACTTTTTATCATTTAATATACCGATTAATGAATAATATTTTATATTATATTATAATATAATGAATATTTTTTGTGATGCTGTAAATGGGTATGGTGATATTAGTTTGACATTAAAAATATTGAAACATTTAAATATGTTCAATAATATTAAAGTATTATTTTATTTAAGAAAAAATGAACAACAATTACAAAATGTTACAAGTATGATAAATTCATTCAATATTAGAGATGTTGAATATATATTTTTATTTGAAGATACCGAATATGAAAATAAATACAGAATGGATTCTTTTCAAAATAATATGAATACTTTATTAATTATTCCACAATCAAATTTAACAATGACTATATACCAAAATATATGTGAAAAATTTTCAGATAGAAAATGTGATTTACCAAAAAATATTATTGGAATAACGGAATATAATGTTGAAGATTTTAACATAAATGAAGTTCGTAACCATTTGATACAATTAGGATTTAATAAAACAGGTGTTTTAATTGAGAAGGATGAGATTTCACAAATAAAATCCAAAAATATTGAAACTTTAAATTTAAAATATAAAAAAAAATATAATACTGATAAATTATATTTAGCATATATTAGCGAAGACACATTTGAAAGTTATTTAACTTTGTTGTCATACTTCAACGAAGAACAAACAAACGATTATAAAATAATTGCTCCAAAAATTAAAAATATATCTAATTATGATATTGATATTTATAATAAAAGATTAAGTCAAGAAGAATTTCGCGATTTAACATATATAAGTAATAATCCAATAGGCATTACAGGAGACCAAAGTTTTATAGACGCTCTTATTTTAGGAAAAGTATGTTATTATGATAAACCACCTTGGAAAGAACACATGATTGATGAGTTAATATTATTATTAAGGCAAAATAATTTAAATTTATTGGCAGATTGGTATGAATCTTACGATACTGAAAATTTAGAAGAACTTGTCAAAGAAGCTACTAAATTTGCAGATATATTATTTCAAACAAATTTAGATACATACGATAAAATAGTTGGACAAATAACATCAATTGTAAATAAAAAAGGCGGAAAAATAAACAAGACAAAGAGACGTAAAATAAATAAGAAAACAAAAAAAAACAAAACAAACAGAAAAATTCGGCGTTTTAAATGATAAAATGTGTAAAAATCTAATATATTTAACCTATAAACATATTAGAAATATTCCAAGAAAGTATAACATAGGATAAAATGTTTTTAACAATTAATGACAAGCAAAAACTAACAATTTTTTCAACTATATTCCAAATGTTAAAATCGTGGAATCCAATAATAACACTGACCTTCTCTGAAGAAAAGATTCGAATCCAATCAATGGATTTGTCACACATTTGTTTAACAAACATCGAGTTCAATAAGGAATGGTTTTCAACATATAATTGTAATAACGATTTTGATATTTCTCTCAATACGAGTGATTTTGCTACATTGATGAAGTATGCCACTAATTATAGCACATTAGAGCTAAAATGTGATGGTGCTGAGTCAGACACTTTATATGTTAATTTTTTGGTAAATCAAGAGAACAAGATTCCAGGAACATATAATCATTTTTTCGAATTAAATCTATCAATAACTGATGTTGAAAATATTAACATTCCAAATATTGAATATGATGTTGAAATAACAATGGAAACCAAACATTTGTCACATGTCCTATCAGAATTGAATACATTTGGTGATACATTAAATATCGAGTGCTGTGAAGAATATGTTGAATTAAAGACAGATGGTGAGAATACGAAGCTGAATGTAAATATTCCTTCTTCTGATTTTATAGAGTATGCAATAAATGAAGGTGAAGTAATAAGTTCTTCATTTAGTTTGAAACATTTGTATAGTAAGTGTATGTCGTGTGATTTAAGCAAAAGATTACAACTGAATGTGAGTGCAAATATGCCAATAATGTTAAGATACGATATTGGACATACCAGTTTTGCTAATTTTTATGTAGCACCTAAGATTGCAGAATAATTTATTATTTGTTAGTTGTTCGTTTATAAAAATGAAAAAATTTATTATTTTTATATAATGCTTTCAAATATAAGTGAGATAATTGTTGGTTTGTTTATGTTTAGTATAATTCTATTTTTTTATTTACATATTCAGTTTCATTTCAAAGTGAGTAATGATTTAGAGATTTATGAAGTAGATAATGTGTCGAAAGAACGTATAGAAGAAATATGCGATTTAAGACAGCCAGTTATACTTGAAGATAATGAAATGGGTTATCTGAGTGATATTATCAACTATATTAATATTGATTTTTTGACACAGAATTATCGCATTTTTGAAATAAAAATTAAAAATGTGAAAGAGACCAACAATGATAGCAATTGTGTTCCTTTACCATTACATGTTGCCACTAAATTATTTAAAGACGACAAAGAATCAAAGTATTTCAGTGAAGGTAACAATGATTTTCTGTCGGAAACCGGAGCAATAAAACATATTAGTTACAATGATGCTTATTTTAGACCTTCGTTGGTGTCAAATTGTTACTACGATGTAATGTTTGGTTCTACAAATGTCGAAACACCACTTAGATATGATTTAAATTACCGCAACTATTACATGGTGACAAAAGGCAGTGTTCAAATAAAACTAACACCGCCAAAGAGTTCAAAATACTTATATCCAATAAATGATTACGAGAACTTTGAATTCAAATCAATGATAGATGTATGGAATCCACAACAAAAATATAGAGCGGATTATGATAAAATCCGATTTTTAGAAATAACGTTGGTCCCTGGTAAAATTCTCTATATACCAGCATATTGGTGGTATTCTTTTAAGTTTGGTGAAGATACAAGCATTGTTTGCTGTAAATATAGAACGTATATGAATAATATTGCGATAAGCAATCACATTTTTATGTATGCTCTTCAAAACCAAAATATAGACAGAAAAATAGTGAAACAAATAAAATTGAATCAAAATAAACTTAAAGAAACTATACCAAGTAATACAGATGACACTTCTCAGATACAAATTGACGAGCAGAAACGAGAATAAATATTCAATATTAAATAACAACACACTAGAAGAAGTTAATATTGAATTGAATGACAATAAATTATTTAGCGATGATGTATTTATTTACAATAAGGGTTCTGTAGAGATTGTTAGTTCTCCTACTCGCGATAAAACAGATATTCCAGCGGTTCTAATATTGGCCGAAAATAAAACATATGGTCGTGATTTATGTGCCGGAAAAACATATACAAGAGCAACAGAAAAAATGGCAAAATTGTTATATAAATGTGTTCCAGATGACCAATCATTGCCTTCATTTTTGGTTCCTTATCAAGCAAAGGAAATTAATTTTAGTAAGGTATTTGAAAATCTATATGTAACTATTAGATATAAATCGTGGCTAACGAAACATCCACGTGCTCAAATCTCGCAAATCATTGGACCAGTTAGTTCGTTGGATAGTTTCTATGAATATCAATTGTATTGCAAAGGCATACATTATTCTTTACAAACATTTCAGAAGGAAACTAACAAACAATTAAATAGAATGACTACAATAACAAACATATCCGATTTATTGACAACAACAAATCAAATAAAAGATAGAAGAAATGTAAAAGTATTTTCAATTGATCCAGGAACAACAAAAGATTATGATGATGCGTTCAGTATTGTTAGTTTAGAAAATGATACAACAATGATTAGTGTATATATTGCGAATGTAGCAATCATTTTAGATAAGCTTCAACTTTGGGAACATTTCTCCGAACGTGTGTCAACAATTTATCTTCCGAATGGAAATAAGCCAATGTTGCCTCACGCATTATCCGACAATTTATGTTCATTAAAGAAAGGCGAAGACAGATTAACATTTGCGATGGACATTTATGTGAAAAATGGCAACATTATGAGACACGAATTAAGCAATTGTCTAATTAACATTTCCACCAATTTCGAATATGAATCAGAATCATTGTTAAACGATAATGATTACAAGACGATGTTCAACATGACAAAGCAATATTTCAATCAACTTTTCTTAGAAATAAATGATAGTCATGATTTGGTTGCATTCTACATGATTCTAATGAACAACAAATGTGGAGAAGAATTGAAGCAATTTAATGCAGGGATTTGTCGGAATTATATTACCGATACCGATAACATCGCCGAGATTAAGATGTGGAGCAAAGCAAAGACAGCTTATAATTTAATTGAAGACAATTCGGAAACAAAACACGAAATGCTTAAGGTCAATATTTACGCACATATTACGTCACCAATTAGAAGATTAGTTGATTTATTGAATATGATTAAAATACAGGAGCAATTGATGTTATACAAGTTTAGTTCTGGAGCAACACAATTTTACGAAAAATGGATAGGCAATTTGGATAAAATAAATCATGATATGAAAGCTATTAGAAAGGTTCAGAATGATTGTAATTTGTTATTTATGTGCGTTAATAATAAGGAATTATTGAACGAAATATATGATGCTACTTGTATTGAAAGTGATTTATTGGAGAATAAATCATGCTTATATATTTACAAGTTGGATATTGTAACGAGAGTGAATCAATTTGTTAGTTTAAATGGCGAGTGTAAAGTGAAATTATATTTGTTCAACAATGAAGACAAGTTTAAGAGAAAGATACGAGCCCAAATCAACTTTTAAGAAAAGTTGAGCAAAAGGGTAACATTATTTTGTTTTTATATATTATAAATGGCTTATAGAAAAAGCAGAAAGTATCGTCACAAGAAATCTTGTAAATGTAGAAGATGTAAACGATCTTGTAGAACACGCAAAATTCGACAACGAGGAGGCTGAGGAGGAAATCCAGTGTTGCCTTATAAAAAAACAACTGAAATGTTGGGAGAAATGCGTGGAGGATGAGGCACACCAATAGTTACATAATTATTTTACATAATATGTAACATGTAAAAGTTTTTAAACATATTTGAATGATGCTTTTATTTCGATAAAAGTTGAAAAAATGTGTAAAAGTGTAACGTTGAATATATATAATTCAGATATAAATACAAATTATATATAAGTATAAATGAATACAACAAAGATATGGCAATTACGCAAAGACGATGTATTTTATTACAAAGGTGAGAAACATACTGTCGAATATATAGGTCCATGTCCTGACATTCCTGAGAGAGATAATATTCCATTGGAGACACACATGTATACACATACATATGACAATAATGAAAAAATACGACATTATATGTTTTTTCCAAATAATTTTACTATTTCGAAATATGATAATGGCATTCCTGTTTTAAAATAAGATTGAAATTTTAGACTAAGATTGTTTGTTGTTCTAAGCAATCATATCAACTTTGATTTGTTCATGATGTTCATAATTGTAAATCTCAAAATCTTCAACCTGATAATCATCAATATTATCTCTAATTTGTTCAATACTTATTATGGGAAATGGAAATGGCTTTCTCTCAATTTGTAGTTTACAGGCATCAACTGCGTTTTCATATATATGACAATTTCCCATAAAATGAATAAACTCGTATGCTTCTAGACCACAATGATTTGCTAATAAATGCGTCAAAAAAGCATATGATGCGATATTGAATGGAACACCCAAAAATACATCACACGAGCGCTGGTATAATGCGCAACTCAATTTATTGCCATCATGAACATTAAATTGACACAATAAATGGCAAGGAGGCAGTGCCATATCATCTAATTGACACGGATTCCAAGCACTCATGATAAGACGGCGACTAGTTCTTTTTGAAGGGTCTTTCAAGGAGTCAATAATTTGCTGTAGTTGGTCACAATCATAATCATTTTTATTATTATCATTTTTATTATTATCATTAATATCATCATTGGTAACAGGTTTTCCACTATTTGTATCATATTTTTCATTGAAGTGACGCCATTGGTAACCGTAACCTGGACCTATTAAACCTTCGCGATAACTATTTAGTCCACGACTATCTAGAAATTCACGTGTAGTATTTGCGTCCCAAATATGAACGCCTTGGTCTTTCAGAGTCTGTGTGTCAGTCTCGCCACGAATAAACCATAATAATTCTTTTAAGCATGTTTTCCAGGCCGTTTTTTTCGTGGTTATAATTGGAATACGGCCGTTTTCTAATGAGAAACGCATCGAATGTCCAAATATTGATTTAGTTCTGCCATTTCTACCTGTTTCCCATGTTCCTTTATGTAGAATGTAACGTAATAAATTAAGATATTGTATTTCTTCATTATTACTGTTACATACATGGTTAAATATGTTTTCCGATATTTTCGTTGAATCAGATTCATACTCTAATGTTTTATTAGTGTTAGTGTTAGTGTTAGCTTGTGAAACTTTTTCATCATATTCTTGTTTAGAGTTTAAAATTACAAGATTTTCATATTGGTCTAAATGTCCAAATGGAGTCCCCCACATAGAAAATGGAGGAGGTGGAGGAAACATGCGTATGAAATTGTTAAAATCTAACGCAAGACTTTTTCCAGTTTCGGTAACATATACATAATATTTCGATGAACATGCTACGCTATAATTATAATTATCATTAGTAATTCCATCAGAAAACGCAAAATACGACATGGTTATATAAATAATGTATAATTGTGTTTAATATGTTTTTCCAATACAAATAGTAAGTTTTTTATTCTAAATATAACCTATAAGGAATATGGAAAGTTTAGATGAATTGACGAAAGTAACATCTGGAAAACCAGGATTTTTTAAGCACGTATTCAATTTTGACGAACAATCAAAATCAGAAATGATGAATATAATACAATACGCTGTTTTAGCAATAATTCCAGTTGTAATATTTAACAAATTAATGCAACGTTTTGTTCCAGAAGCAGATGAAGAAAAAAAATCATTAGAAATAGTTGCCGAAGTTTTAGCACAAATAATTGTGATGTTTTTAGTTATACTAATAATTCACAGAATAGTTACATATATACCACCTTATAGTGGCGAAAATTATGCTAACTTTAGCGTTACGAATATAATTTTAGCAATGTTAGTTATTATTCTAAGCTTACAGACAAAATTAGGAGAAAAAGTGTCAATATTAGTTGACCGTGTTATTGAACTCTGGGAAGGTCCAAAAGACCAAAAGAAGAAAGGCAAAAAAGGTAATGGGAATGTTAAGGTTACACAACCAATAATGCAAGGACAACAAAATACGGCTACAATGGGTCAAACATCCATAACAAATCTTCCGCCACCAGAGCAAAACTTTGACCAAATGTATCAACAAGATACTACACCATTAGTGGGCGCATCAACACCTGGTATGGAAAACTTTGAAACAGGACCAGTCGCGGCAAATTCAATGGGTGGTGGAGCATTTGGTTCCGCATTTGGCTGGTAATTAGAAGACAAACTTATACCAACCAGTTTCTTCATCAGTTTCTTTCATTATATGATAATTACAATTTTCAAAATGGTTTACAAAATCTAATTTAATTTCTTCTGGTTCTTGAGGAAAAAAGAAGCTCTTAATATAGTTGTAAAAAGTTACAATTCTTCGAATTATTTCTTGAAGCATAAATTACAAAGTTAAACTATATTAAGATTATTTTATAATAGTTAATTATGAATATGAATATGGATGTAAATAACTTAATTAAGGCGCTCGACAATGAAACAAATGACAGCATAATGAGTTTAACAAGTAGAAAAATATTGGAAACCAATTTAGAAATATTAAATGAACTTCAGTTAGGAAAGGAACTAACAAAAGAGTATCTTAAAAAACTCAAAGGATACCGATATGTAGAAGAAATAAGCGACATAAAACATGGTGGTTACATAAGATGGATTCCAATAACTGACCCAACATATTTGCCATTACATAATAGTTGTATCATTTGTGACATTAAAATTACCGATAATGGCGTTTTAATAACATGTAAAAACTTTATGCACCGACATTACACGTTTAAAATGGAAGAAGCAATTATTTTTCAGAAACTAACAAATCAAGAGCTAATTATTATTAACGCACTAGATCATTTAGAAAAGGCAACGTAAGACATTTACATAAATAATATAGAAAATTATATAAAAATACAAAATAATATCTAACTTTATTATACATGGATAATCATACATTAATTCATCTTTTCCATATATTCTTTGTAGGACCATTATTAATTTATATTGGCATTCATGGTAATAAAACTAATACAACAATGTTACATTCATTAAAGTTCTTAGGTTTGTTAGTTATTATGTATCATGGATATAAAATGTATAAAACTGGCTCCTGGGTAAATTATTTTCATGTCTTGTTTGTAGGACCACTTTTAGTTCTAATCGGTATATATGGAAATTCGTCATCCGATAAATTCTTCAAATTAATGTTATTGTCTGGAATAGCTGCATTGGGGTATCACACATATTATTTATTTTTTTAGACATAAAGAAATTATTATATTGCGGTAGAATATAATGGGTGGAAATACCGGAAACATTCGAACTCTCAGAAATCAATCTGGAACTGTTGGATATCGAACTTTAGGTTCAATATTAGCGAGCGATACTAGTAGTGGGGCTGGTTCAGTCAGACGCATTTACAATTATTATGCTAAACAAGGCGAAGCAAATCAATTTTACAATTTAGTTTTTAACATTAAGTATGGTCAATACCGAGATAGAACTAACTGGTTCTTAAGTAATGTATTTCCTTAATGTATATTTAGCCCTTAATTACATTATCGTTTTTTCAAAGTTTTGTTAAATACTTTTCTCTTTATTTTAACACTTTGACGTTTTTTACATTTAAATTTGCCACGTGTTAAACCGCGTCTATTGAATATCGTTTTTGTACATATTCCAATCGATTTAGCTTCATTCTCTGGATCCAACTTTTTTATACATTTACATAATTTTTGGGCCATTATGTCTTCTGCCTTTTTTTTAAGAATACGCTTTGATTTTGGTATGGGTATTTTGTAGTAAGATAGAATACTTTCATAATCCTTGTTTGTTAGTTCAGCTGACATAATATCTTATAATTTATATTAATATTTATATTTTGATATAAATTATAGTTTTCTATAATATATAATATATAATGAAATGTAGCAATCCTAAAATCGTCGTTTTTGATTTAGACGAGACATTAGGATATTTTATGGAGTTCGGAATGTTCTGGGATGCTTTTAAAAAATATTTAAAATACATTAATAGTGACATTCCTATTGATCAGCATTTTTTCAATAATTTGATTGACTTGTATCCTGAATTTTTACGTCCAAACATCATTGAAATTCTGAACTATATTAAAAAGAAAAAAATACAGAATAAATGTGATAAACTAATGGTTTATACTAATAATCAGGGACCTGAAGAATGGGCTAAATTTATTATTAAGTATTTTGAAAACAAAATTAATTTTAAGATTTTCGACCAAATTATTGCGGCGTTTAAGATTGATGGTAAGCAAGTCGAATTATGTAGAACAACACATCTAAAAACACATAGTGACCTAATAAAATGTACTAAACTTCCATTAAATACACAAATATGTTTTTTAGACGATGTTTTTTATCCTGATATGAGCAATGACAATATATACTATATTAATGTGAAACCATATATTCACGATTTGTCTTTTGATGATATGATAAAGCGCTTATTAAACAGCGAAGCGTTTGTCATAAATAATAAAAAAGAATGTAAAGAGTTCATATTAGAATTTTTAAAACAATACAATTACATTTTTGTTGAAAAAGAAAAAGATGCGTTAAACATTGATGTAATTGTTTCTAAAAAGATACTACATCATTTACATATTTTTTTCAAAGTACACAATGTTGAGCACAATAAGACCAAGAAACGTCGTGTAAAAAAATCATTAAAGAATAAAACTGCTAAAAATGCTATCTAACGCCGTAGTGCCTAATAAAAATAATCCAGCACTGAACGCTATTTTGGTATCTAGTTGTGTAAACTTAACGTGTCTGAAAGGGTTAAATCTATAAATCAAAAATAGACTGACATATATTTTAACTATGGTTTGTAGTATATATAAATATTCAGGCGCATTTGATGACAGACCTAGAAATATTGCTATATAAAGAAACCATGATAAATAGACAACAATGTCAAACGCATTTGATTGAAGTCTATGTAAAAATAAATTGAATGCCATCTCTTAAAATATAAGAATAAAAATATATTTTATTATGTAATTATTATGTAAATATTATATAATTATTATATAATATGAACGATTATAGTGATGATCCAGTTTCAAAAAGGCAAGAAAAGGTTTATTTCAGAACATATCAACGAAATATTCCATCTCAAATGTTGCAACCATATTTAGATTCCAGACCTGTGTTAACAAAATATTCAATTTTACCGATTATTGATCAGAGACAGCAATCTAGCGTCCCTTTGATACAACAGGCCACATACAATATTAGTAATACATTTAATCCTGGTAATGATTCTGGTCCTTGGTCAGGATACGCATCAAATGTGAATAATGAATCAGAATTAAGAAACCAAATATATGCTTTACAGCATTGTGGTCAAGCAACATATGTGCCATCGAGTGACAGCTCGTTATACAAAGTTGGTTGGAACAATGCAACAAAACATCCGCAACCATTTCCTGATTTATTTCAGCAACAACAATTTTCTCCTGTAAATCCTAACCCACATAATGACAAAATTGGTTATGCTTTATTCAATAATGCGACTAGACAGCAATTAAAGGGATTAACGAATGAGACAAAGTAAGAAATCTAAAAATAATTTAGTAAAAAAATGATTTTTATTTTATAATTTATTTGTATTATAATGGATTCCGATGATGTTGTAAATCAGCTAACCCTTAATTTTTTAATTAGCAAAAATCAGTTACAGAAACTGAACCGAAACAGACAAAAATCAAATAGCGAACTAACAAAAATAGATAAAGACCGAGTAAAAGCGCTTTTTATGGACTTATTAGAAAATGAGGCGCCAGATGATTTGTTAAATGATGTTCGTAGTGCGTTTGATGTATTCATCAATAAATGTGTATTTTATTTTAATGTGAGTGATTCGAATAAAAAATTAGAAAAGGAAAGATATGATGTGATTCATAAGGACATAGATTATGATAAAGAATGTGATTATAGAGAAG
>Ga0194118_10002110_pt1 | contig 26114 bp, 25 predicted proteins | sample TA2MahsurfametaG_2_FD_148662 | JGI IMG/M metagenome (GOLD analysis project Ga0194118, IMG submission 148662) | Freshwater microbial communities from Lake Tanganyika, Tanzania - TA2015013 Mahale N5 surface | ecosystem: Environmental > Aquatic > Freshwater > Lake | place: Tanzania: Lake...
GGTACGAAATTCACAAAGAAGTGGTCGCCAAAGACGGAAGAGCGGGGGCATGGAGCCGCGGCTTTGGGGTTGCGGGTTCCCCCTTTGTGATCACCGGCTTCAACCAGCATGTGGCTTGGGGCATGACCAACGCCACTTGGGATCTGACCGATTTCTATCTGCTGGAAAGGGATGGCAAAGGCCGCTACAAGCTTGATGGGCGTTGGGAGCCCCTGCATTCCTTTGAGGTTGCTATCGGCGTCAAAGGCCAGAAGAAAGCGGTGCGCAAGAAATACTACCGCACCTATTTCGGTCCTGCCGATACAGCCTCGGGGAACCTCTTGGCTTTGCGTTGGATTGGCGAACAAGCCGGCAACGAAGGAGCGGCTTTTCATTACCTCGAAAGAGCCGCTAACATTGAGCAGGCCTTTGCCGCTTTGCATCATTTTCGACAGCCGCCCCAGAACATTGTGCTCGCGGATGCGGCGGGGAATATTGGCATGATGACCGCCGGCGCAGCCCTGATTCACCCTGATCCTCAGCGGGGTATTCGTATAGGGAATCGTCGGGCCGCCCGTATTCCCTTCACCAACATGCACGATTTGTACCGCAGATTGAACCCCGCCACGGGCTATGTAGCCTCCGCCAACCAGGAGCAGGTGGATCATCCCCTTGCTGAACATATCTCCACCCGTTACGAGTCCAGAACCCGCGGACTTCGCATATCGAGCCTTATGGATAGCCATACGGATGGAAGCATGGGCTTCGAGGATCTCCGTGCCCTGCACATGGACGTGTACGATGGGGAATGGGAAATGCTCAAACCGTTGTTGCAACAAATCACCGGTTCTCATTGGACTACGCTTCAGGATTGGGATGGGGTCTTGGATACGGTGAGGGTGGCCCCTACTCTGTACAATTCTTTTCGCCGCACCGCCATGGAAATGATTGGGGCGCATTTGGACAGCGGACTGCGCTGGTTACCGGTGGAGACCTATGCCCTGCACCAGCTGGTGAATCGTGATTCGTTGCGCTTGGCCCAAGGTTGGATGCCCAAAATAGCCTTTGTGCGAATGGTCTGGGATTCGTCATTGGCCCGTTTGGGCCGGAGTCTGGGCAAGGATTCCCAAGGCTGGTCCTACGGTCGTTATCATCAAACCTGGGTGCAGCATTTACTCAAATTGGACCCCTTATCGATGGCCTCCTTTGCCAGCCCGGGGAATAACCGAACCCTGAACGTGGCCGGTAAATTGCCCAGCAATCATTCCGCCAGCATGCGCACCTTGATTGGCCTGGGTCCCCAAGGCCCGGAGGCTAGGCTGATGCTCACTGGCGGCCAAAGCGGTCGCTTTAACAGCCCCCATTACCGGGATCAAATCGCGCATTGGCTCCAAGGGGTGTACCATCCCGCCGTTCAACGCAAGGCCTTTCGCGAACAAGATTATCGAGGCAGCGGCCCCGAGCTACGCACGGTTCGTTTTCGAGCGATCCCAAGTGTCGCGAGGCCCCACAAGCCCTCGGGAAGTTCCAATTAATCTTATTTAACCTCGTTTGTTCTATAACCATGGCCTTTTCCCGTTCTGACCCTCCTTGGTACGCCGCCGGACTTGTTCTGCTCGTGAATGTGCTCCTCAATCTGCCTATGTTGTGGGGATGGTTGGTGGCCTCTGCGTTAGTGGGCCTGATGCCGATACGCCACCCGCGTTGGTGGAAATACGGCTTGCTAGCTTTGGTAGCCTTGACGATCAGTATGCTATGGAATGGAATTTCCATGAACACCTTGTCCACGGTGGGCGCCATCACCCGCTTGAGTGGCCCAGGCTATATGGCGGCTGTGGTGGTGGTGGATGTCTTGACCATGCTGCTCATTGCCATCACGGTGCAGTGGTGGGTGGGTCGCTGGTTATTGGCTAAACAATACGGATATAAACAGCCTGACTAAGCGCGATCCTTGGAACGGTACGATTTTCTGATTGCAGGCGGAGGCGCTGCGGGATTAAGCCTAGCTTACCGCTTGGCCGCTCCCCAATGGGCGGGGCTGCGTTTCGCGGTGATCGAAGCCGAGGTCAAGGAAGGGAATGACCGAACCTGGTGTTTCTGGGAAAAAGGGCAGGGCCCCTTTGAAACCTTATTGGCCCATCGCTGGGATCGCATGGATTTCTTTGGTCACCACGGCAAGCAGGTTCCTTTGGACCTGCAACCCTATGCCTACAAAATGCTGCGGTCTGGGGATTTTTATGCCCATTGCCACAAGGCCCTGGACCTTGCCCCCCATATCCATCGAATACAGGATCGGGTCCGGGGATACGAGAAGGTCATAGGCCCCAAGGGGACCGAGATTTTGGTGCATATGCAACAAAATACCGTTCGGGCTCCTTTGGTCTTTGCATCCACCCCGCTGGAAGGGTCCCTGAACGAGGCTCGTCAAGGATTATGGCTTAACCAACATTTCAAAGGCTATTACTTGACCAGCGAGGAACCGGTATTCGCAGGACTCACCGCTAGGCTTATGGATTTCAGGGTGGAGCAGGTAGGCGGGTACCCGTGCTTTGTGTACGTTTTGCCGACGGATGCCCATCATGCCTTGGTGGAATACACGGTTTTTTCGCCGGATGCTTGGACCAATGAGGCCTACGATGTGCCCTTGCATCGTTACATGGAGGAAAACCTGGGCCTAAAGGGCAATTTTCAGGTCCTACACACCGAATACGGGCAGATTCCTATGACGGATTATGATTTTGCGGCGGCTTGGCGACGCCGTTACCCGGACCTGCCTGGTTTGGTCCCACTCGGCACGATGGGTGGTCTGGGGCGGCCCTCCACCGGCTATACCTTCACCAATATCCAACGGCATTGCGAGGTTATCCTGAAGGCTTTGGGCTCCGGTTCCCCTCGAGATTTTCGTTCCGATTCCCCACAAGACTTTCGTTCCAAGATGCCCAAGCGGTTCAAGACGTACGATGCCACCCTGCTTCGGGTCCTGCAGGAACAACGCTACCCCGGCTGGGCCCTGTTTGAGCGGCTCTTTGACCGCAACCCCACGGCAACCTTGCTGGCCTTCTTGGACGGTCAAAGCCCGTGGTGGAAGGAAATTTTGATCATGAATTCGACCCCCCGATTCCCCATGGCATTGGCCCTGTGGAAGACGTTGCAACGGCCTTAGCCCTTGAGCTCGCGGATAGCATCCAAGACGAGCTGGGCGATTTCGGTGGCGCCTTCGGGGCTGAGTTCGGAGTGGATGGGGAGGGACAGTACCCTGCGGCAGAGGTCCTCGGTCACCGGGAAAGAACCCTCCGCGTAACGAGGGTCCAGGTAGGCCTTCTGACGATGCAGGGGGATGGGGTAATAAATCATGGACGAAACACCCCTGGCGGTCAAGGCATCGCGCAATCCCGAACGGTCCAGATCCGAATGCAGGCGCAGGGTGTATTGATGGAAAACGTGGGTGCTGTAAGGTGCCGTCTTGGGCACGCTGAGCCAGGGTGAATCGCCCAGGATGCGGTTGTAGGTCGCAGCCGCCTCGGCCCGCGTTCGGTTGTAGCGGTCCAGGTGCGGGAGTTTGGCCCTGAGGACCGCGGCCTGCAGGCTGTCCAAACGGGAATTGACCCCGATCTCGTCGTGATGGTATTGCACGGATTGGCCGTGGTTGGCCACCATGCGAATGCGTTCGGCCAGGGCGGCATTGCGGGTGAACAGGGCGCCCCCGTCTCCGTAACAACCCAGGTTCTTGGAGGGGAAGAAGGAAGTGCAACCGATATCCCCCATGGTCCCGGCATGGTGGCTGCGGCCGTTGCGGTCCAGGTAACGGGCACCGATGGCCTGGGCCGTGTCCTCAATTACGTAGAGGTTGTGCTCCTTGGCTAGTTCCAGCACAGGCTCCATGGGCGCACATTGCCCAAAGAGATGTACCGGCACGATGGCCCTGGTACGCGGTCCTATGGCCGCCCGCACTTGCTCAGGGTCCAGGGCGAAGGTCTCGGGATCCACATCCACCAGGACCGGGGTCAGCCGGAGCAAGGCGATGGCCTCAGCGGTCGCAACGTAGGTGAACGATGCCGTGATGAGCTCATCCCCAGGTTGCAGGCCCAAGGCCATCATAGCAATTTGGAGCGCATCCGTGCCGTTGGCGCAGGGGATGACCTCCGCGCCGTCCAGGTAGGCCCCCAATTCCGAAGCGAAAGCTTTGACCTGCGGCCCGTTGATAAAGGCCGCGTTCTCGATGACCTCGGCCATGTTCCGCTCTACCTCGTCACGGATATGGAGGTATTGGGTACGCAGGTCCACCATGGGTCGCATATGAAGGGGGTTTAGTCGCCCAAAGATATCCCAAGGGGCATATTGTTCACAAAGGTGAACAAATCACGAAATCTCCACGATTTGCGATATCTACAACCCTTAGAGCGCACAAAAGCCGAATAACAAATTAGTTTTGAGCAAGAATCTTACTCACTTTCTTCCCAGGGTGCTGGTTATTCAAGCAGGAGCCCGGGAGTGAGGGGGCGAAGCTTTGCCCATCCCCTATGCTGGATACCCTTATTACTTCCAAGACCAGGATCAAGCTCCTGCTCAAATTCTTCAGCCACCAGGCCAATGCCTCCTACCTCAGGCTGCTCGCCGAGGAATTCGAGGAAAGCACCAATTCGGTGCGCGTTGAGCTCAACCGCCTGACCCAGGCCGGCTTGCTCCAATCCTATCAAGAAGGTAATACCGTGCAGTACAAGGCCAATACCGGGCATCCCATGTTCAAACAACTCCAAGGCTTGGTATCCAAGTACCTCGGCTTTGACAACATTATCGATGAGGTCCTGGAGCGGGTGGGGGATTTGCAACTGGCCGCCGTGACCGGGGACTATGCCCGCGGTGTGGATAGCGGTACCATCGAATTGGTCTTGGTGGGCCGCATTCAATTGGACTATACCGAGAAATTGGTCCGCAAAGCCGAGGAGGCCATCGGGCGCAGCATTCGGTTTTCGGTGCAATTGCCCGACCTTAGCGGCACATTATACGATTTCCAACGCCAACACCATTTGGTGCTCTGGCACCAGCCCCTGAACGCCCCCATCCTAAGCCCATGAGCAGAACCCTGTTAATCACCGGAGGTGCCGGATTCATCGGATCCCATGCCGTCGAGCATTGGGTCCGTCATTACCCTCAGGATCGCTTGGTGGTCCTGGACAAGATGACCTATGCCGGCGATGCCGCCAACCTGGATGCCTGCCGAGGCCTTGGCCAATGGGAGCTGGTGGAGGGCGATATCTGCGATGCCGAATTGGTGCAAGGGCTCTTTGCCCAATATGCTTTTGATGGGGTGATGCACCTGGCCGCCGAAAGCCATGTGGACCGCTCCATCACCAATCCCATGGAATTTGTGCGCACCAATGTTATAGGCACCGTGACCCTGCTCAATGCGGCGCTGGCGGCTTGGGGCGAGCATGCCGACCGCAGCCAGCATTTGTTTTACCATATTTCCACCGACGAGGTGTACGGCAGCTTGGGCGCAGAGGGTTTGTTTCACGAAACGACCCCTTACGATCCCCGTTCTCCGTATTCCGCCTCCAAGGCTTCCTCCGATCACTTTGTCCGAGCTTACCACCATACCTACGGTTTGCCCGTGGTCCTCACCAATTGCTCCAACAATTACGGGCCCCGGCAGTACCCCGAGAAACTCATCCCCGTGGTGGTCCGCTCCCTGGCCGAGGGCAGGCCCATCCCCGTTTACGGGGCGGGGGCCAATGTACGGGATTGGCTCTATGTGGGCGATCATGTCCTTGCCATGGACGCGGTCTTTCACAACGGGCGCAACGGCGAGACCTACAATGTCGGCGGTAACAACGAACACAATAACCTGGATTTGGTGCGGTATCTCTGCCGCATTTACGATCAAATTCACGGCAGACCCGCAGGGACCGGCGAAGCGCAGATTGCTTTTGTGACGGATCGTAAGGGGCATGATCTGCGCTATGCCATCGATGCCAACCGTATCCGCGATGAATTGGGCTGGGCCCCGACCACTGATTTCCAGAGTGGGCTTGAAGCCACTGTTCGTTTCTACAGCCAACCCCTTCCTTGATGTTATGACCAACCCCAAACCCAGACCCATGCGACCCAACCGTTCCTTGGTGGCGATACCGCCGGCCTTGATGCTGCTGCTTCTGCTCGCGGCCAGCTCCTGCATCCGCAACCGCGATTATATCTACCTGCAATCCCCCGCCGAGAAGGCGTATTGGGAAACTTCGCCCCTCAAGTCCAAGAGCCTGCGGCGCGCCCAGCAAGCCATCAAAGCTCAGGACAGTGCGGTTTTTGTGCCCTATATGGAGCCCGAAGAATACCTGATTCAGTTCAACGATATTCTGAGGGTGGATATCAAGAGTTTTGACGAGAAGGCCAACCAGCTCTTCAATGCCTTCACCATGCAGAATATGCAGATGGGTGGGGTCATGTCCCAAGGAGGGGGGGATCCCTACTTCATGTTCGGTTATACGGTCAGTGATTCGGGGTATTTGGATTTGCCGGTCTTGGGCAAGATCAAGGTTGCTGGGATGAACGTGGTGCAGGCCCAGGATGCGGTGCAGAAGGAGATTGACAAGTACTTTACTCAAGCCTTTGTGAAATTGGCCCTTGGAGGCATACGCTTCTCGGTGATGGGGGAAGTGTTACGGCCGGGCAAATACGCGGTGATGCAGAATCGCCTTACCATCCTCGAAGCCTTGGCTACGGCCGGTGAGCTCAAGCCCGAAGCCAATCGCAACAGGGTCCAATTGATACGGCAATACCCCGGTGGTTCCAGGGTGGTGACTCTTGACCTCACTGATCGCAGACTCCTGTCTTCGCCGTACTACTTTGTGAGACCCAACGATGTGTTCTATGTGGCTCCATTGCGGGTGCGGGAATTGGGCTCCGGCGTGACGGCCCAGCAATCCATGGGGACCATCCTCACGGCCATCAGCCTGCTGGTGAATTCTATTTTGTTATACAACACTTTACGCAATTTCTAATGGAAACCAACGTACAATCTTTGCAGAACGAGAGGGATCTGCTCTATCAGAACGGGGAGCAGGAACAGGGGGGCATCAGCCCAATCGTCTATGTGTTCAAGATCCTGCACTTCTGGCCCTACCTGGTGGTGGCCTTGGTCCTGGGTTTGGCAGGGGCCTTTGTGTACAACCGATATGCCCAGCCGGTGTACAAGATCAATTCATCGCTCTTGGTCATCGAGAACAAGGGCGGTGGAAGCGCGATGAAGAACCTGGACGCGGTATTGATGAGCGGGGGATTGGGGGGCATGACATCCACCACCGACAACGAGTTGGGGATTATCCAATCTTTCACCTTGGTGGATTTAGCGCTCAAGGAATTGGACTTTGGGGTGCGCATCACCAAACTGGGTCAATTCAGCCGCGAAGAAATCTATCCGCATCGTGGGATCGTGGTGGAGGTGGATAGCTTCCACCCCCAATTGGTGGACCTGAGCCTGCGCATTGAATTGCAGGGCAAGGGGCGTTACCGCATCACGGAGAATGGAGAGGAAGGGCATTTGTACGATCCGCTTCGGTACACCTACAAGGGTGAAGAGGCGGAACCCGAGATGGTAACCTCAGATATCCGCTCCGCTTCCTATGCCTTCGGGCAATGGGTGGAGGGCAAGCATCACCGATTCCGATTGCAGGTGCTGGATGCTGCAGCCCTGAGCGGGTCGAATTTCAGCGTGGAATTCCGATCGCATCGGGCCTTGCAGGACGAGTATTTTGGGAAGGTCGAGGTAGAACCTTGGAAGAAGATGGCTTCCCTCCTGTACCTCACCTTGGAGGAGGTTAATATCGAGAAGGGTAAGCGTTATTTGAACAAGCTGATGGAGGTTTATTTGCGACAGAATCTGGAGCTCAAGAACCAGACCTCCCTCAATACGGTGGGATTCATTGACCGAGAATTGTCGGGGATTAGCGATTCCCTGCAGACCACGGAATCCCGCTTGGAGCAGTTCCGATCAGCCAACCGCACCGTGAATATCTCCTCGGAGGGGCAGGTTATCTTCAGTCGATTGGAGGAATACGAGAAGAGCAGGGCTTTGGAACAGGGTAAACTCAAGTATTATGATTACCTGCGCAATTATTTGAGTGAGAACAGACCGGCGGGGGAGGTGGTTTCGCCCTCCACGATGGGGGTGCAGGATCCGGTTCTGATTGCTTTGATTCAGGAACTGGGCAAGCTGAGCGGGGAGCGGAACGCGATGGCGGTGGGGACCCGGCGCTCCAACCCTTACCTGGAGCAATTGGACGAGAAAATCCGCCTGACCAATTCCGCAATCCGGGAGAATTTGCGTAACCTGGTTCAGAATTCACAGATCTTGATCCGGGACTTGGAGGGGAGGATCCGCAGTACCGAGGGCCTGATGTCCACCTTGCCGCGGACGGAACGGGACCTGGTGAATATCAAACGCAAATTCACCCTGAACGAGAACCTCTTTGTGTATCTGCTGCAGAAGCGAGCGGAGGCGGGTATCACCATGGCGGCGAATTTGCCGGATGCACGGGTCATCGATGCGGCCAAGAAGGAGAAGCAAGTCGCCCCCAACAAGGCGACCAATTATGTCCTGGGGGGCCTGTTGGGTTTGTTGTTGCCCATTGCCATTATCCTGATCAGGGATTCCTTGCAGAATGCCCTCATTGACCGTCAGCAGATTGAGTCGGTGACCAGGGTTCCGGTTCTGGGCGTGATTGGTAATAACAACAAACAGACAGCGCTGGTGGTCTTGCAGCATCCCAAGTCGGTGATCTCGGAATCCTTCCGGGCCCTGCGGACCAACATGCAGTACATCAACCCCGGTAAGGAGAAGCAGGTGGTCCTGATCACTTCGTCCATCTCCGGGGAGGGGAAGACCTTTATCTCCACCAACATTGCCTCGGTGCTGGCCTTGTCGGGCAAGAAGACGGTGCTGATCGGAATGGACCTGCGCAAGCCCAAGATCTTCAACGACTTTGGATTGACCAACAATGTCGGGATGTCGAATTATTTGATCGGCAAGGCCGAGAAGGAAGAAATCATCCAGCATACCAATTACCCCAATCTGGATTTGATCCCGGCGGGACCGGTGCCTCCGAATCCTTCGGAGCTGGTCTTGTCGGATCGCTACGCGGACTTAATTACTTGGCTCAAGACTCAATACGACTTTGTGGTGATCGATACTCCTCCCTGTACCCTTATTGCGGATGCCTATGAGATGATGCGCTTCTCGGATTTGAACTATTACGTGATGCGGCAGAACTATACCCGCAAAGAAATGGTCAAGATTGTGGAGGGCATGCGCCTCAACGGGCAATTGCAGAATGCCTGCATTGTGGTCAACGATTACAAGATCGAAACCGCCTACGGTTACGGGTATGGTTACGGGTACGGGTATGGGTACGGCGGGTATGGCTACGGGTACGGATACGGATACGGGTACGGCTACGGCTACGGCTACGGCTACGGGTATGGTTACGGGTATGGCTACGGCTACTACGAAGACGAAGGCCCCCGCAAGCAGAAGGCCTGGTGGAAGAAATTGTTGCCCTAAGGGTAAAGTAAATAAATCCTATGCCAGAAAATTCATTTGATCCCCAACAGGTCCGCATCGGTATTATTGGCCTGGGCTATGTGGGTTTGCCTTTGGCCACCGTCTTTGCGGAGGCGGGGTACCGGGTTTTGGGCTTGGATGTGAGTCGTGCGGTATGCGATGGAATCAATGCGGGCCATAGCCATATCAAAGATATCCCTACTCCAAGGCTGGCCCCGCTGGTGCAGCAAGGATTGGTGGAGGCTACGACGGACTTTGAGCGCTTGGCAGAATGCTCGGCGATCTCGATTTGTGTTCCAACACCGCTTAATAAAATCAAAGACCCGGACCTTTCATATGTGGTGGCGGCGACCGAGGTGATTGTACCTCGCTTGCGTTCCGGTCAGCTCATCATCTTGGAGAGCACGACCTACCCAGGGACGACTCGGGATTTGATGCTACCGATCCTGGAGAAGACGGGGATGAAGGTGGGCGTGGATTTCTTTCTTTGCTTCTCGCCGGAGCGGGTGGATCCGGGCAACGAACGCTGGCATACCAAGAACACACCCAAGGTTTTGGGCGGTATCACGTCGGCCTGCAAGGATGCGGGCATGGCTTTGTATGCACAGGTCTTTGACCGCATGGTACCGGTGGAGAATACCGAGGCGGCGGAATTGGTCAAGGTGTATGAGAATACCTTTCGGATGATCAATATTGCGCTGGCCAACGAATTGAGCATGGTCTGTGACAAGCTGGGGATTAGTGTTTGGGAAGTTATTGACGCTGCGGCGACCAAGCCCTTTGGCTTCATGAAATTCACCCCAGGACCCGGTCTGGGGGGGCATTGCATACCGCTGGACCCGCATTATTTGTCGTGGAAGATGCGGAATCTTTCTTTCAAGACCCGTATGATCGAATTGGCCTCGGAGATCAACGCCGAGATGCCTGAGTACACCGTGAACAAGGTGGCCTTAGCGCTCAATGAACAGGGATTGTCCCTTAAGGGATCCCGCGTTTTGATCCTGGGCATCGCGTACAAGAAGGACATTGATGACCTGAGGGAATCGCCTGCCCTGGATATTATTCGCATCCTGCAGGAGCGAGGTGCCGTGGTTCTTTACCACGATCCGTATTGTCCGGCGATTGCCGATGATGGGCATACGGAGATTCCTCATTTACCCCTCCACTCGACTCCCCTGAGCGATGAATTGTTCCAGCAATGCCATGCTGTGGTGGTGGTAACCGACCATAGTGGTTTGGACTACAAAGGCATCGCTGCTAAATCCATGGCTTTGGTGGATACGAGGGGGGTGGTGTGAGAATTGGATGATGTTAATAGTCGGCCTGCGTAGGAAAAAGACCTTAACCTACTTGGCTGGTAAGCAAATTGAAGAGTAGGTGGTGCAGCACACCGGGATAGGGGAAATCTCAAGCATAAGCTACAGGGAGCTGTTATCCATCCGATTAAAAATAATGTTTTGAACAGAATAGACCTATGAAAATAGAAATGGTTGACCTGAAAGGTCAATACCGAAGAATCCGAGCGGAAGTCGATCAGTCCATTCTGAGCGTTATTTCAGAAGCGAATATCATTAATGGGCCTCAAGTGCAGTCTTTTGCACAAAATTTGTCGAATTATTTGGGTGGTGCGCAGGTTATTCCTTGCGCCAATGGCACGGATGCACTTCAAATTGCCATGATGGCATTGGGATTAGAGCCGGGCGATGAAGTGATTGTGCCAGCTTTCATCTATGTTGCTACGGCATAAGTCATAGGGCTGTTGCACCTAACATCTGTTTTGGTGGATGTTGAGCCCGATACATTCAACCTATCGATTGAGCAGGTTGAATGGTCAATAACCCCTAAAACAAAGGCCATAGTGCCGGTTTATCTATTTGGCCAATGCGCCAATATGGATGCCGTAATGGACATAGCACACCGCAATAATCTGTTTGTCATTGAAGATACAGCCCAGGCATTGGGCGTCGACTACCACTTTGCTGATGGCCGAAAACAAAAAGCGGGGACCATAGGCCACATAGGTCGCACTTCCTTTTTTCCATCCAAGAATTTAGGGCGCTAAGGCGATGGGGGCGCATTATTCACCAACAATGAAGAATTAGCGGAGACCGTTCGAATGATTGCGAACCACGGCCAAGTTAAAAAGTATGTCTACAAGGTCTTAGGCGTGAATTCAAGGCTCGATACTGTTCAGGTGGCCAAATTGGACGTTAAGCTGAAGCATCTCGATGAATACTGCCAGGCTAGGCAAGAAGTGGCCGCGTATTACGACGACGCTTTCCGATCGATCAGTCCTATTCAGACACCTGGTCGCTCCCCATTCTGTACCCATGTATTTCACCAATATACACTGGTGGTTCCACCGGCGGTCCGAGATGACTTGAAGGACTATTTGCAAGGCAAGGGCATTCCGTCTATGATTTACTATCCTATTCCGCTTCATCATCAGGAAGTATTTCGTTCAATAAGCCGATGCGCCGAAGATTTAGCGGTTTCAGAAAGATTATGTGCATCGGTGATTTCTTTGCCCATTCATACGGAGATGACTTCTGAGGTTCAAGATGAAATAATACAGGGGGTAGCTGAATTTTTGAAGATAAAATATGAGCTACTTTGCGCATGAAACAGCAGTGGTCGATGAGGGGTGTCAAATAGGGGAAGGCACTAAAATTTGGCACTTCATCCACATCATGCCCAATTGTGGAATAGGCGAGAAGTGCAACATCGGTCAGAATGTGGTAATCTCGCCAGAGGTGGTTCTAGGCAAAAATGTCAAAATCCAAAACAACGTCAGCCTTTACACGGGTGTGACTTGTGATGACGACGTATTTCTCGGCCCATCTTGCGTGTGCACCAATGTCATCAACCCACGTTCCGCGGTCAACAGAAGATCAGAATACGCCAAGACCCATGTAGGCAAAGGCGCGACAATAGGCGCTAATGCCACCATTGTATGCGGTCACGACATCGGCGTATTCGCATTCATCGGAGCTGAAGCAGTTGTCACAAAGACCGTTCCTTATTATGCTCTGGTTGTAGGAAATCCAGCACGTCAAATGGGCTGGATGAGTGAATACGGACATAGATTGGAGTTTGAAAACGATGGATTGGCCGAGTGCCCCGAGAGCCATGACGAATATAAACTAATTAATAATCAAGTACAAAAAATATCAAATAAATGAAAAAAGTCAATTTTGCAGTTATTGGATGCGGCCATATAGGCAAAAGACACGCTGAAATGATTCGGCGTAATTCGGAATCAAATCTCGTAGCACTTTGCGATGTATTACCAAAGGAAAAGTTGAAAATTGATCACTTTGAAGTTCCTTTTTACTCGACATTGTTTGATATGCTTAATGCACATCCAGAAATCGAAGTAATGAATATTGCAACGCCCAACGGGCTCCATTGTGAGCATTCATTGATGGCCTTAGATTATCGCAAACACGTTGTCATTGAAAAACCGCTTTCGCTTACAAAATCAGATGCCGAAAAAGTTATTTTTAAAGCACTTCAGGTGCACAAACAAGTTTTTGCGGTGATGCAGAATCGATATTCACCACCTTCCGTATGGATTAAAGAAATGGTGGAAAATGGTCAATTGGGTAAAATATACATGGTTCAACTTAATTGCTATTGGAATCGAGACGATCGCTATTATAAACCCGGAAGTTGGCACGGAAATAAAGAACTCGATGGAGGCACCTTATTTACTCAATTTTCTCACTTTATTGACATTCTTTACTGGTTGTTTGGAGACATTAACAATATACGAAGCCGCTTTTATGATTTTAATCACAGTGAATTGACACAGTTTGAAGACTCTGGTTTTGTGACATTCGATTTTTTGAACGGAGGGAGCGGAGCCTTAAATTTCTCAACATCGGTATGGGATAAGAACCTTGAAAGCAGTATGACAATTATTGCAGAAAATGGCGCTGTTAAAATCGGCGGCCAGTATATGGATAAGATTGAATATTGTCATGTCAAAAACTACCAAATGCCCGAACTTGCCCCAACAAATCCAGGGAATGATTACGGCGCATACAAAGGTTCTGCACAGAATCATAATTATGTGATTGAAAATGTTGTGAATGTCATAAACCAAAGAGATACTATAACTACCAATGCCTTAGAAGGATTAAAAATAGTGGAAATTATAGAGCGAATTTATAAATACGGCAACATTGCTTAAGTATTGCCCGATTCTCAAGTGTCATAAATGTCAAATAAACGAAAAGCAATCATAGGGGATGGAATAATTGGATTAACAACTGCCTATAAGTTGCTTCTCAAATTTCCTCATTTAAAAGTCACCGTATTTGAAAAAGAAGAGGGTCCGGGTTTTCATCAATCAGGCAGGAATAGCGGTGTATTGCATTGTGGTTTATATTATACCCCTGGTTCCTTAAAGGCGAAACTTGCTGTTGAGGGAATTCGAGCAATGACAAACTTTTGTCGTCAGTATGAAATTAGCCATGAGATATGTGGAAAGGTGGTACTGGCAACCTCAATAAGGCAAGTTGATACGCTTCGCCAATTAGCCAAAAGAGGAAATGCCAACGGTTTAAAAGGATTGATTTTCTTAAGTAAAGAAGCTTTGCGAATTCGTGAACCTAATGTTCGAGCAGAAGAGACTTTATTGGTTCCAGAAGAAGGGATAGTTGATTACAAGGCAGTGATGCAAAAACTGATTGAATTGATCATACAGCTAGGCTCTGAGGTTAAGTTCAGTAGTCGCATAGATCGTTTAAATCTAATGCCAAGTGGTAAAGTAAGGATAGAAACAAAGGAGGGCTTATCCGAGTTTGATTTTCTAATAAGTTGTACAGGTTTACACTCGGATAGAACATTTAAAAATTTAACGTATCATACGGGACCGTTGCGTATTGTGCCCTTTAGAGGAGAATACCTAAAATTTAGGCATGAATTCAACCATGTGGTAAATCATTTGATTTATCCGTTTCCAGACATTCAATACCCATTTTTGGGAATTCACTTTACACGAATGATCTCAGGAGAACGGGAGGTAGGACCTAATGCCGTTTTGGCGTTAAAGCGCGAAGGGTATTCAAATACAGATATAAGTTTGATAGATGCTTGGGAAAGCTTAACGTATATTGGTTTTCTTAATTTTCTACGAAGAAATTTTTCTTTTGCTATGGGTGAGTTTGCTTCGTCCCTTTCTAAAAAGGCCTTTATTTCAAAAGCTAAAGTAATGATCCCCGGGATTGAAGATTATATGTTGGAAAAAGGTACCGCAGGGGTACGCGCTCAGGCTGTGGATAGGGGAGGCAATTTGCTAATGGACTTTAGGGTAATTCGAAAGGGGAATCAAATTCACGTGCTTAACGCACCTTCACCCGGGGCAACTGCATCGTTGGCAATAGCCAATTATATCATAGAAAATCACTTACCTGAACAATTACAGTAAACTCTATGTTCGGCCTGCATATTAAAACACTTTTGCCAGCAATCATATTTTCATTATGTATATTAGAAATGTCATTTGGACAATCCGTTTCATTTAAGGTTGTTTGGTGTTTTTATTTTTATTTTCTTTGGTCAATATTTAATCTCAATATTAAGCAAAAAGTTTATAATGGATTAACTAAAAGTAATATGCAGTTGATTATCTGGTATTCGCTAAGTTGTTTAATTTTTACTTTACAACATTTCCTGGGCGAGGAATTTTATCAACAAAGCACAAATGAGTCTTTAAATATACTGTGGTGGACGATGTTCGGGGCTCTATTGGTTTATCAGATAAGACAGGGCCAAGTCTATTATGGCCTTTTTCATGTATATGTCAGAAATATCGTTTTTTTTGGTTGTTGTATTTCAGCCTTAATGGGCTTTTTAAAATATGTAAATATTTTATCAGGCAGGTATTTGAATTCGTATTATTACGAAAATCAACTTTTGTCGGGTTCGTCGTTAAGTACTGATTATAATGTGTATTCTTTGGGACTAACTATAGGAGCCTTATTGTCTATTGGTTTATTTAAAAAGAATACAAAAAACCTATTTAAGTTCCTATATATTTTGACCGTTGGAATAATCATACTGTCCATATTATTAAGTGGATCTCGAAGAGGGGTTTTAATGAGTGGATTTATATTGTTTTGTTTAGCATATTCAAATCAAATATTTAGTGCCCGTAAGCAAATAACGCTTGTTACTACTCTGTTTATACCTATTGCAATGATTTTTTTCATAGGTAATTATTGGGGCGAGGTTTCAGAGTATCTTTTATCTACTGATTTATTTGATCAGGGCATTACTAGGGTACTTACCTTAAAGGAGGTGCTCCAAGGTGAAAATGAGCGTACTAGTAGATTTGCTTGGAGCTTAAATTATTTTTCAGAGAGAACTGGTTTAGAAACGATTTTCGGTAGTGGATTTGAATATTTGAAAATAATGGGTAGAAGTTTTTCTGGGAATTTAGAGGACAATCCACATAATTATCTATTATCGTCTTTGCTTTACGGCGGTATTTTATCTTTAATTATTTCTTTACTAATGACTTATGAGTTAATTTCAAGTTCATTTGATCAACACCGGATTTGGTATCCTGTAGTTTTGGTTTTAATCTTTTTTGGATTATCGTCGTCCAATTCGCTGTTTGCTATGCGGGTGTTTCCAACGCTTATTTTTATAATGTCATTGAGAATTCACAAAAGCAATAAGTCGATGGGTTTATTAATAAAGAATAATAGGTAGGTGACATTCATTTTCCGATCCATTGCAAAGAGTATTTAATAAAATTCAAAATTCACAGTATATCCAAAATTTCACGGCTTTGGCCGGTAGTGAAATTTTTGCTCAAGCAATTTTAATTGGAGTAACACCAATCTTAACCAGAGTTTATTCTCCTGCGGAATTTGGACAATATGAATTTTTTAAAACCTCTGCATTATTGCTTGTTGTTATTGGATTTTTGAACTATGATGCTTCTATCTATTCCTCCAAAAATGATAAAGAGCGAATAAATAGTGTTTTGCTCAGTGTGTTCGTATTATTTGCAATTTGTACTATTGCATCAATTGGTTTATTTATTTTTAATGATTTATTTGTTCAAGTTTTTCATTGCAAAATTAAAAATGGATGGTTCTGGAGCTTACCTGTCTATGCTTTTTTTGCGGCACTTACAAACTTGATGTTAGTTGCGTTAACAAAAGAAGGGTCGTTTAAAATAATATCATCAATTAAAATTATCGTAAGCATTTTGGTTGCATTCACCCAACTATTTTTTGGTTGGTTAAATTGGGGGTATTGGGGTCTAGTTTATAGTTCAATAGTGGTACAAATGATTGCTTTTGCATTGTATTTTAAGCCTTTTTACATGCAATTCAATGGCGATTTTAAAGATTTTTCATTCATGAGGTTGAAGATTCTTATGAAGACTTATTGGAGGCTTCCTATAATTGTGCTTCCAGGAAATTTTTTAAATAACTTGGCACAGAGTTTACCTGTTTTCTTTTTAGGTAGAATGGATTCACAAGTCCTTGGCTATTATGCGCTTGCCCAACGAATTATTGGGTTTCCCCTTAAGTTTGTGACAGCTGCGGTACAGCGCTTGTATGTTAAGGAGTTGATCGATGAAATTGAAAAAACCGGTATTGGTGTAAATGCCTACAGGAAAAATTTTAAAATATATGGAATCATAGCGATTATACTCATATTTGGTCTTCTTGTTTTTACAAAACCCTTATTACCATTTTTTTTTGGTAATGAATGGCTGCCAGCAGTGCCATATTCTATAGTGTTAGGCATCTTTTTTTGTGTGAGATTTATTTTTGGGGGCTTGAGTTTTGTAATGGTTATAGGTAAGGCACCCAAAGTTGATATTTTCTGGCAAGTTTTCTTCGCCATCTTAATGACATTGTCATTTTTAGTTTGTGAGTTTTTAGACGCATCGCCACTGATTACAATTTTGGCATATGTATTAGTCGGGGTGTTTTCGTATTTAATTTACGGGGTTATTACTTATACGGTCGCAACGTCTAAAAATTATTTGAGCAATTAGCTTGAATTTCTAGTGATTATTTCTTAAGGGGGTAAGCCATAACTATATGTTAATGTGCTAATAACAAGTAATTTGAAATGGAGAAGTGTTTTGGCGTTCATTTAAAAGATGCAAGTATTGAATTTGAATCTAGAGTTATGAAAATAACTCAAAGTATTATACTTAATAATATTGTAACAGATATTATTATAATAGGAAAATGGAGAAGTGGGCTTGAATCTGTTGAATGTATTGACAATTATAGGAAAATAGTTAGAATTAATACGCCTTTACAAAGGTTAGTGGCGGCAGGTTTTTTAAAAATGTCGACAGTTTTAAGAAAAAATATTGCTCTTATAAGTATTTTTGTCTTCCATGTATCCATACTATTGAGGTTGTTAAAATCAAAAAATATAAGATATGTTTGTGTTCATAATCCTGAATTATTATTTATTGCTTTTGTTTTTAAATGTATAAAACGGAGAAAAATATTCTACTCACCTCATGAACTAGAACCCCATAAGCAAGCTTTAGGAAAGGCTCATAGATTATTCATAAGATTTCTTGAGCCCATACTTATTCGTTTAACGAACGCTAGTGTTTTCGTTGTTAGTGAAAATATAGCTGATTGGTATGCAAAAGAATACCGTATAGGTAGACCGGTTGTTGTTAAAAATGCCCCAAAATTGTTCAGTAGTAGAAAGACAAACCATTTTAGAGAAAATTTCGGCATTAAAGACAGTTCAATTATAGCATTGTATCAAGGAGGACTCACAAAAGGCCGAGGCGTTGAGTTTCTTTTAGAAACTTTCAAAAAAAGAGTTGATGATAATATCGTTATTGTCTTTATGGGATATGGTGAGCTCGAGGATGATATTACAAATTCCAGCCTTGAATATGGAAATATTTTTTTTCAGCCAGCTGTGGGACCTGACACCGTACTTGAGTTTACAGCTTCAGCAGATATTGGCATACATTTGATTCAAAATACTTGTTTGAATCATTACTTTAGTTTACCTAATAAGTTTTTTGAATATTCAATGGCAGGGCTTCCAGTCATAGTATCAAATATGAAAGAGATGAGTGAGTTGGTTGAGCGTTATAATATGGGAATAATTGTCGAGGAAAAAAATGTATACGCTTTGAATATCGCTATTGATAAGATACTAGAATCAGATATCAAAGAGATGAAGCAAAATGCTAGAAGATGTGCAGAAGAAAACTCTTGGGAAGTACAAGAGGTAAAAATGATTAATGCTTTTAAAAATAAATTATATGGAAAATAAGGAATATCAAATTTGCACAAAATGTGTAATGGATACAACAGATCCAAAAATCAACTTTGATGCAAAAGGTGTGTGTAATCATTGCCGATATTTTGTTAATGTCCTATCAAAAAACTGGTACCCAAATGATGAGGGGGCAAGAAAGTTAGATGAAATTATTTTTAAGATACAAAAAGAAGGTAAAAACAAGAATTATGATTGTGTAATCGGTTTGAGTGGGGGAGTAGATAGCAGCTATTTGGCATATATTCTAAAAAAGCGATTTCCTGGGCTAAGAATACTAGCTATTCACATTGATGGTGGCTGGAACAGTGAATTAGCTGTACACAATATTGAAAATATCGTTAAAAGATTGGGAATAGACCTCTATACTGGTGTGGTTTCATGGGATGAAATGCAAGACTTACAATTAGCATATTTTAAGTCACAATTGGCGAATCAAGATGTACCTCAGGATCATGCATTTTTTGCAACCTTGTATGATGTTGCTTTAAAGAATGGCATAAAGTACTTTTTGTCGGGTGGGAATTTGGCGACAGAATCAATTCTTCCATCTTCATGGGGTTATGATGCAATGGATTCCACACAGTTAAAAGCAATTCATAGAAAATTTGGGAACTTAAAGCTCACGAAATATGTAACGGTCTCTTTTTTTAAAAGGAGAATTTATTACCCTTATTTTTTAAAGTTTAAAATTATCAGACCATTAGACTATTTGCCGTATATTAAGGCAGAAGCAAAAGAGATTATTAACCAAGAACTTGATTGGAGAGATTACGGGGGAAAACACCACGAAAGTAAATTTACTAAATTTTTCCAGGCATACTGGTTGCCAAAAAAGTTTGGTTTTGACAAAAGAAAAGCTCATTTGTCAAGTTTAATAGTGGCTGGTCAGATAACTCGAGAAGAAGCAATTATAGAATTATCTAAACCACTTTACTCTGATAATGAATTGAATGAAGATAAAGAATATCTAGCTAAAAAATTAGGAATAACATTGTCTGAATTTGAATCAATAATGAATCAGCCAAATAAGGTATTCACCGATTATCCATCGAATTTCAATAAAGAAAGATTATTCAGGTCGATTATTAGAAAACTAAATGTAATAAAAAACCAATTATTCATGTAATTCTAAATATGAATAATCTTCACATCACATTTACTGAAATGCGAAACGAAAGTAGAATTTTGAAAGAGACGGATTCTATCTTGAATTTTAATATAGCCTCAAAAGTTTATATAGCCTCCCTACATGCAGATGACCTTAAAGAACAATTTATTTACAGAGATAATCTAATTCTGAATAGGTTTAAGCTTAGTAGTAGAAAGCTTAGTAAAAAGTTATTTATTCAAATTATAAAATACTTTGAATTCATTTATAGACTGACTCTTTTTTACAGAAAAAAAGATATAAAATTGGTAAATATTCATTCCATAGCACTTTTACCTTTGGGCGTTTTCTTAATGTACATATTTAAAGCTAAACTTGTCTATGATACGCATGAGCTTGAAACTGAGACAAACGGCTTAAAAGGATATAGACAACGATTTGCAAAATTTATGGAAAAGATTTTGATTAAAAGGTGTGATATAGTTTTTGTTGTAAGTGAAAATATTGCTGATTGGTATGCAAAAGAATATCGTATAGGTAGACCGGTTGTTGTTAAAAATGCTCCAAGATTGTTTAGTAGTAGAAAGACAAATCATTTTAGAGAAAATTTAGGCATTAAAGATAAGTCAATTATAGCATTGTATCAAGGAGGACTCACAAAAGGCAGAGGTGTTGAGTTTCTTTTAGAAACTTTCAAAAAAAGATTTGATGATAATATCGTTATTGTCTTTATGGGATATGGACAAATGGAAGAAGATATAAAAATAGCAAGTAAAGAGAAACACAATATATTTTTTCATCCAGCGGCTGCCCCTGATGTAATTCTGGATTATACATTCTCAGCAGATATTGGCATACATTTGATTCAAAATACTTGTTTGAATCATTACTTTAGTTTACCTAATAAGTTTTTTGAATATTCAATGGCAGCACTTCCCGTTGTAGTATCAAATATGAAAGAGTTAAGAGACTTAGTGGAGAGTTATAATATGGGAGTAATCGTAAAAGAAGAAAGTGTAGACTCTTTGAATATCGCTATTGATAAGATACTAGATTCAGATATAAAACAAATGAAGCAAAATTCTAGACGATGTGCAGAAGAAAACTCTTGGGAAGTACAAGAGATAAAAATGATTAATGAATATAAAAGGGTTTTGAATGGAAAATAAAAATTATCAGATATGTACAAGATGTGTAATGGATACAACAGATCCAGAAATCAACTTTGACAAAAATGGAGTTTGTAATCACTGTATGGAGTTTGATGAAGTTACATCAAAAAGATAGTTCCCAAATGATGAGGGAGCAAAAAAACTTCAAGCTATCTATGAAAAAGTGAAAAATGAAAATGCTCATAAAGGTTACGATTGTATTTTAGGGCTTAGTGGTGGAGTTGATAGTTCTTATCTAGCACTTAAACTTTATGAAGCGGGTATTCGTCCGCTTGTAGTCCATGTAGATGGTGGATGGAACAGTGAGTTGGCTGTTCAAAATATAGAAAATATTGTCAATTATTGTGGGTGGCATTTGCATACCATAGTTATAGATTGGGAAGAGATGAAAGATTTACAATTAGCTTATCTTAAGTCTGCTATTGCAAATCAAGATGTGCCACAAGATCATGCTTTTTTTGCTTCACTTTATCATTTCGCTATAAAAAATGGTGTGAATTATGTGATCAGTGGTGGAAATTTAGCAACTGAGAGTATATTTCCAAAAGCTTGGCATTGGAGTGCTATGGATGCAGATAATCTTTATGCTATTCATAATAAATTTGGAGAAAGAAAATTTAAAAATTATAAAACTATAGGCGTCTATGAACTTTATTTTTATTATCCATTTATCAAAAAAATGAAGACTATACGACCATTAAACTTTATGCCATATATAAAAAGTGAAGCACTACAAGAGCTAAAACAAAAGATAGGATATAAAGAATATGCTAGAAAACATGGAGAATCAGTATTCACTAAATTTTTCTAAAATTATTGGCTTCCTCTAAAGTTTGGTTATGATAAAAGAAAACCTCATTTAGCCAGTTTAATTGTAGCAGGACAAATGAGTAGGCAAGAAGCATTAAAAGAACTTGATGAACCATTATATGATGAAAAAGAGTTGAAAGAAGATAAAGAATATATAGCTAAAAAACTTGGAGTTAGTGATGAAGAGTTTGAGAAAATTCTTCAATTGCCATCGCATAGTTATACAGATTTTAGTAACAGGCACGATAAATACAAACGTATAAAAAAAGTACATAGTTTTGTGTCAAATATTCTTGGAAAAAGAATTTCAAATTATTCATAAGTATAATATGATTGCAATACTTGATTACGGAATAGGAAATTTAAAATCAATTCACAATATGTTTAAAAAGGTTCGTGTCGAATCAGTCATCACGTCAGACATCGAATTGATAAAAAAAGCAGATAAATATATTTTACCTGGTGTAGGGTCTTTTGATCATGGGATAACTAGCCTTAGAAAGGCGGTTTTTTTTGAAGCCTTGACAAAAGAAGTATTAGAAAACCACAAGCCAATTTTGGGAATTTGTCTTGGAATGCAGTTATTGACAAATTCAAGTGAAGAAGGAAAAGAGAAAGGACTTGGTTGGATAGACGCGTCAACGGTCAAGTTTGATTTAGAAGATAAGAGTTTATCGATTCCTCATATGGGATGGAATAAAATATATCCCGCTAACACAAATGATGTTTTCAAATATTTAGAGGATAATAAGTTTTATTTTGTTCACTCTTATCATGTAGTTTGTAATGATGAGAATAATGTATTGGCTACCTGTGATTATGGTAATTCGTTTACCTGTAGCATACATAAAAACAATATTTATGGCGTACAATTTCATCCAGAAAAAAGCCATAAATTCGGGATGCAGTTGCTAAAAAATTTTGGAGAGTTATGATTTTACAAAAAAGAATAATTCCTTCTTTACTTTTACATAAAGGCGGTCTATACAAGACAGAAAAGTTTAAAAAGCCTACATATATTGGTGATCCTATAAATGCAATTAAGATTTTTAATGAAAAAGAAGTAGATGAGTTGATGTTTTTAGATATTGATGCTAGTGTAGAAAATAAGGAGCCAAATTACAAAATGATAGAGGATATTGCATCTGAGTGCTTTATGCCTTTGTGTTATGGAGGTGGCGTGAAAAATGTAGAACAAATGAAAATTATTTATTCTCTTGGCGTTGAAAAAATCTCGATAAGTAGCCAAGCTGTGATAAACCCAAAACTTATAAAAGAGGCAGCTAATATTTTTGGAAACCAGGCTGTTGTAGTAACGTTAGATGTAAAAAAAGATGTTTGGGGTAATAGGAAAGTTTTTATTAACAATGGAAAAAAAAACACCAAGCTTAACCCCATTGATTTTGTAAAAGAAGTTGAGTTGTTGGGAGCGGGTGAGATAGTTGTAAATAGCTGTGATCATGATGGCGTGATGAAAGGGTATGATATTGAACTTTTAAAACAGATAAAATTGAATACAAAAATACCTATCGTTGCGCTTGGAGGTGCTGGAAATTTTAACCATATAAAACAAGTTTTTAATACCACAAATATAGATGCAGTAGCTTGTGGAAGTATGTTTGTATACCTGGGGCCTCTCAAAGGAGTACTTATTAGCTATCCAACACGTCATAAAATTCAAGAACTATTTGGAAACAAATAATGCAAACTAAAATAACCCATCTGACATCTGTCCATCAGAGGTACGACACAAGAATATTTCATAAAATGTGTAGTTCTTTAGCAATCAATGAAGAAACTACTGTTAGTTTGATAGTAGCAGATGGTAAGGGTAATGAGACTAAAAACAATGTAAATATTTTTGATGTTGGCGAAAAAATTGGTGGCAGGTTCAATCGTATGATAAAAACTGTAAAAAAGGTTTTTGAAAAAGCAAAAGATTTAAATGGTGATATATATCATCTTCATGATCCAGAACTTATACCTATAGGTTTAAAACTTAAAAAATTGGGTAAAAAGGTCGTATTTGATGCTCATGAAGATTTACCAAAACAAATACTTGGAAAATCATATCTAAATAAACCCGCAAAAATTATTCTATCTAAAGGTTTTGAAATTTATGAAAAGTATGCTTGTAAAAAATTTGACTATATTATCACAGCGACTCCATATATAAAAGATAAATTTTTAAAAATAAATAAAAATTGTGTAGATATAAACAACTTTCCAATCTTGGGTGAACTTTCAAATGAAACACCATGGTGTGAAAAAAAAAATCAAGTTTGTTATGTTGGGGGTATTGCACAAATACGAGGCATAAAAGAAGTTGTTAAGTCTATGGAATTAACATTCAATGTAGAATTGAATCTTGTAGGGGCATTTAGTGAAAAAGCAGTGGAAGAAGAAACAAAATCTTATAGTGGATGGAAAAAAGTAAATTTGCTTGGATACTTAGGTAGAAGTGAAGTAGCAGATGTGATGAGGCACTCTAAAGCAGGAATAGTTACTTTTTATCCTTTACCAAACCACATAGATGCTCAACCAAACAAGATGTTTGAATATATGAGTGCAGGATTGCCAATTATCACTTCAAATTTTCCATTATGGAAAGAAATAGTAGAGGGAAATAATTGTGGTATATGTGTAAATCCTCTTGAACCGAAAGAGATAGCAGAAGCCATAGAGTATATTATGAATCAATCTCAAGAAGCTGAACAAATGGGTAAAAATGGCAAAAAAGCAGTTCTAGAGAAATATAATTGGGGTGTGGAAGAAGAAAAATTATTAAAAATTTATAGGGAATTATTATAATGAAAATACTAACAATTCTAGGTGCAAGACCACAGTTTATCAAGGCTGGGTCAGTTAGTCGTGAAATTTCTAAACATAAAGAAATAGAAGAAATTATAGTTCATACGGGTCAACATTACGATGCAAACATGTCTGATATTTTTTTTGAAGAGATGAAAATACCTAGACCGAATTTTTTTTTAGGAATAGGTGGCAATTCACACGGTGCTATGACAGGCCAGATGATAGAAAGGATAGAAGAAGTAGCTTTAAATGAAAAACCTGATTGGATGATGGTGTATGGAGATACCAACTCTACTCTTGCAGGTGCAATCGTGGCTAGTAAGTTACATATAAAATTAGCACACATAGAAGCTGGTTTGCGAAGTTTTAATATGAAAATGCCCGAGGAAATAAATAGAATCCTTACGGATAGAGTAAGCACTATATTATTTTGTCCTACAGATACTTCAATTCACAATCTTAAAAATGAAGGCTACGAAAATCTAAAATGCAAGATTGTGAAAAGTGGCGATGTAATGCAAGACGGTGCAATTTTTTATAAAAGCCTAGCAAAAAAACCGAATATTGAAATAAACAAGAATTTTATTCTTTGCACCATCCATAGAGCTGAAAATACTGATGTTGAAGTAAGATTAAAAAGTATTTTTGAAGCATTAAATGAAATAGCCAAGGAAAAACAAGTTGTCTTACCACTTCATCCAAGAACACGAAAAATAATTGAAAATTTAAAAATAAATGTAAGTAAACTTAAGGTTATCGATCCTGTAGGTTATCTTGAAATGGTATGGCTTATAGATAATTGTAAAATTGTTTTGACTGATAGTGGAGGCCTACAGAAAGAGGCGTATTTTTTTAATAAGCCATGTATAACATTGAGAGATGAAACAGAATGGGTAGAGCTTGTTCAACAAGGTGTTAATTTTTTGGTAGGAGCGAAGAAGGATGAGATTTTAAATATTTATTATAATTTGAATGATTTTAATAGAACATTTGATAGAGTGAATTTATATGGTGCGGGTAATGCATCCACAATTATTACTAAAAGTTTGATTGATTTTGCTAGATAATATATTTATAAAATAAAAAAACTTTATATGAAAGAAATTAATTTTGCGATTATTGGTTGTGGCCGAATAGCCCTGCGGCATGCTGAGCATATTTCAAATAATGGTGTATTAAAAGCGGTGTGCGATATTGATTATTCAAAGGCTATTCAATTAGGAGAGAAATTTAAAGCATCCTCATACAATGGTATTGATGCGCTTCTTGCCAATGAAAAAGATTTGGATGTAATTTCAATATGTAGCCCCAATGGCTTGCATGCGGAGCATTCAATAAAGTGCTTGGATGCCGGCACTCATGTCTTATGCGAAAAGCC
>Ga0194118_10002112_pt1 | contig 26045 bp, 29 predicted proteins | sample TA2MahsurfametaG_2_FD_148662 | JGI IMG/M metagenome (GOLD analysis project Ga0194118, IMG submission 148662) | Freshwater microbial communities from Lake Tanganyika, Tanzania - TA2015013 Mahale N5 surface | ecosystem: Environmental > Aquatic > Freshwater > Lake | place: Tanzania: Lake...
ATGCAAATGGAATAGCTTTGTTCTAGCTTCTCCTACGCTCTCTTGGAGATCGTTAACTGATTTTTCTCTCAACTCTTGTTTGACTGACTTCTTCATTCTATTTTTCCTCTATATCGTGTGAAGCCGTTCGACAAACCGAACCGCAATATTGAGTTTGGCTGCCGCTTTACGTAGAGCGCCTTGAGCCATTTCTCTTTGCACGCCCGCTACTTCAAATAAAACTTTCCCCGGCTTAATCACCGCTACGTAGTGGTCTACTGCCCCTTTACCTTTACCCATACGAGTTTCGGCTGGTTTTTTAGACACTGGAGTGTGAGGAAAGATGTTAATGAAAATTTGCCCTTTTCTGGCAAATTCTCTGTTAATTGCAACGCGGCAAGCTTCAATTTGTCTTGCAGTTATTCTTCCGCGCTCAAGAGCTTGCATTCCGTATTCGCCAGTTGTGACAAATCCGCCACGCTTAACGAGTCCAGCATTAGAGCCTTTGAAAGCTTTTCTAAATTTTGTTCTTGTCGGAGACATTTTTGCCATGGTATTACGCTCCTGTAGCTGCCGGTTTTTGCGGGGCTGCTTTCATTTCTCCGCGGTTGATCCAAACTTTGATTCCAATACTTCCGTATGTGGTTTCTGCTCTTCCTTGAGCATAATCAATGTCGTTTCTTAGAGTGTGAAGTGAAACTTTCCCTTCTTTATACCACTCTGTTCTTGCGATCTCTGCACCACCGATACGTCCTGATACTACAATCTTGATACCAGCAGCTCCGGCATCCATTGAGCTTTGGATAGCTTTTTTGAGAACTCGTCTCCAAGCCAATCTTCTCTCAAACTGTGTTGCAATCGCATTTGCAACTAGTGTAGCATCTAGGTCAGGTCTTTTGATCTCTTCTACTTCTAGATAGACATCTTTACCTGTGAATTTTTTCAATTCTTGCTTGAGGACTTCAATTTCTTGGCCTTTCTTACCAATAACCAATCCTGGTCTTGCAGTATGAATAACCACTTCAATTTTATCACTCAATCTTCTTACCAAGAAGCGTGAAGCTCCTTGACATGCACTCTTTTTTGACAAGAACTTGCGTATAGCAAGGTCTTCGTGCAATTGAGTCGCAAACTGAGCCTTCGGAGCATACCACTGAGAATCCCAGTTCTTGCGCAATATTAATCTAAAACCTTGCGGATGTGTTTTTTGACCCATGTTTCGTTTTTACTCCTTTTGCTCTTCGACTCTAACCACAAAATGAGAGGTGCGCTTGAGAATTGGAGCTCTTCCTCCACGGTTTCTCGCCTTCGCTCTTTTCATTACAGGACCTGGATTAACCAACATCTCTGCTACGTAAAGATTTTTGCGATCTTTTCCATCATTATTCTCTGCGTTTGCTACTGCACTTTTCAATGTCTTTGCAATCAGCTTACCCGCTTTCATTTTGCAATGGGCTAGCTGCTGAAAAGCATATTCCACATGCTTCCCACGAATCAAATCGGCTGCTAGCCGAGCTTTGCGTGGGGTAACGCGTACATATTTCGTCACTGCTTTCGCCATGCTTAATGTCCTTTATTTCGGATTGCTTACCAGTTTAAACTTTCTTGTCGGGGCGAACTCACCTAGCTTATGCCCCACCATGTTCTCTGTGACGTAAACAGGAATAAACTGCTTGCCGTTGTGAACATCAAATGTTACCCCTACCATCTCAGGAAGAATGGTAGAACGTCTAGACCAAGTGCGGATTGGTTTTCCTGACTGTCTGTTTTTTTCCACCTTTGTCATCAACTTTCCGTCGATAAAAGGACCTTTTCTCAGTGATCTTGGCATATTATCTCCTACTTCTTCCTACGATCTTGTACAATCATACGGGCTGATTTTTTCTTACGCCGTGTTTTCTTACCTTTTGTCTGGAGACGCCATGGCGTTTCTGGGGTGTGACCTTTATGTTTACCTTCACCACCGCCCATTGGGTGGTCAACAGGGTTCATAGCGACCCCTCTAACAGTTGGTCTAATACCTTTCCATCTGGTTCTTCCAGCTTTACCTTCTTTGCGCAAATTGTGGCTTGCGTTAGAAAGTTCTCCAATTGTTGCCATGCATGTATCAGGTACCATACGTGTTTCGCCTGAAGGCATTTTTAACATCGCATAGCCTTTTTCCTTAGCAAGAAGCTGAGCACCTGTTCCTGCAGAACGTACTAGTGCTGCACCTTTACCAGGATGCATTTCTACTGCATGCACCGTTAAACCCACAGGGATTAACTTTAGTGCCATTGCATTACCCACTTTGAAAGGAGCTGTGTCGCCAGAAATGACTTTCTGACCAACTTGAAGATCTTTAGGAGCGAGGATGTATGCTTTTTCCCCATCTACGTAGGAAATTAGAGCAATAAACGCACTTCTGTTTGGATCATATTCAACAGATTTTACTGTCCCTTCAATTCCAAACTTTGCACGTTTGAAATCAATAACACGATACTTTCTCTTGTGCCCACCACCACGATGTCTGTTCGTGATGTGTCCCATATTGTTTCTGCCGTTCGTTCTTCTTTTTGGAAGAAGTAATGACTTTGTAGGCTTAATTCTAGCCCCTGTAGCATCTCTTACTGTGAGCTCTTCGGAGATCGGCAATACAAGTCCTCTTCTAGCAGAACTCGTTGGGTTGATTTTTTTATATCTCATAGATACCTTATTCTCAAACTGTTAGATCGATTGTTTCGCCTTCGCGCAGGGTAATTATAGCTTTCTTCCAACTTGAAGTTCTTCCCATTCTACCACGAACTCTTTTTTGCTTTCCTTTGCAATTGATCGTGTTGACACTAGTCACATGAACATCTTTGTAAAGCTCTTCGAAAGCTTTTTTGATCATGTGTTTGTTAGCATCGCGATCTACGACGAAAACATACTGTGATGTTTTGCATCTTGCCAAGCATTTGTTGCTTGTTGCATTTGCTAGGTTAACAAGCACGTTCGTTTTTTCTGTTACGTGTACATGTTTGATAATGGTTCGCTGCTGCATAATCCTTCCTAAGATTGGAATATCTGTTTAAGTTCATTGACCGCTGTATCAAAAACAACAATGCGGCTAGGAGCAAGCAGATCATATCCGCTAGCATTAATCAGTAACTGGAAATAAGAATTTGGAATGTTGCGCAAACTCTTTGTGAACACTGAATAGTGCTCTGCTGGAGATGCAACCATTTCCCCTTCCACTGTTGTTGGCATTGCGCCGAGGAAGAGAACTCTTTTTCCGTCACTATTTACCGCTTTTAGGAAATCAGCAACAACTTTTGTTTTTGGTTGCTCAGGTAGATCTTCTTGTACAAACACGAGATCACCTTTTTCGATTTTTTCAAGCAGGATCTGACGAATTACAGATCTTTTTTCTTTTTTGTTAATTCTTACAAATTGATCAAATTTAGGCTTAGGAGCAAAAACACGTCCACCCCCTTTGTATTGAGGCGCAGCTAAACACCCTTGACGAGCGTTACCTGTACCTTTTTGACGGTGCGGTTTTTTCCCTGTATGATTAACTTCGCTACGGCCTTTTGTGTTGGCTGACCACTGGCGCAGGTTGTGGCGGATAGCGACAATATAATCTTTAATCATTTGTATATTCGCCGGTTTTTCAATCGCGGTGTCGATAAATACTTCGCCCTGCTCTTGACCTTTGAAATCGTATTTCTTTACGTTAACCACCAAAACCTCACTTTTTCATCTTACGGGCTTGTCTTATGGACACTCTTGCTCCTACAGGACCAGGAACGCTTCCCTCAACGAGGAGAACGTTTTTAGCAGGATCCACGTGTACAACTTTCAATCTTTCAACGGTAACTTGTTCATCACCCATGTGACCCGCTTGGTGTCTTCCAGGCAAGCATCTTCCAGGGCTTGTACGATTTCCTGTCGATCCAGGATGGCGAGCTGTAGGACCCGCTCCGTGGGAGCCTCTACCCCCTCTATCGTTGTACCGCTTCATGACCCCCTGGTATCCTTTTCCTTTGCTGATTCCAGTGACGTCAATAAGTCCATCTTCTTTGAAATATTCAACGGTGAATTCTTGCCCGAGTTCGAATCCGTCAAGTGATTCCACTCTGGATTCTTGAGCAAATTTTTTCGGTGCAATATTTTTTGTCTCGTAATGACCAATCAATGGTTTGCCGAGACGTCTTTTTTTAGAAGAGGAAACAGAAACGGACGAAAGTTGAATGGCTTTATACGAATCTTTTTCTAAGGTCTTGATCTGGCTGATTACATTAGGCGCCATTTCAAGTACGGTGACGGATATGAGTTCGCCTTTTTTATTAAAAAAGCTCATCATTCCAGCTTTCTTTGCTATCATCTGCAGAGACATACTATTCCTTCGAGTTAGCAGTTTCTCTTATTGTGAGTTTTTCGAGTCAGTTCTCAAGAATGATCCGAATTCCTCTCTGGTTAAGACTCATGCGGGACAGATTAACAAAAGGCTTCTTTTTTCCACAATCAATATTTTGATCTATTGTGTAAAAATCTCACGCTTTGTCTCTGATACTACGAGGTTTCTAATTTTTTTTCTATTATAAGTAGTTGTTAAGAAAATGGCAAAAAACAGCAGAAAAACGAAGAAAAGCATGCCCCATTCCGCTTTTTCTAACGATTTTTTAATAGGTGTAGTAGGTGTACTGTTTTTCCAAATCATGACTTTTTAAAATATTTAGAGCTTTTTGCTCCTCGCCATTTCCTATCTTCATAAAAACGGCAGAAAGACCCATTAAAAAGCTCCCAAACAAGAAAGCGAAGCTGATTAAGGGAAATACAGCATTAGCCACTATAAGTGAAACAATGCCCATTACACAAAATCCTGCGAAGAGGATATGGGATATGTAATTCAAAACTTCAATAACTTGTGCGTTAAAAAACTGACTAGGCGGTGTTTCTTCGATTTTTTCGCCAATTTTTTTTAATCGATCGATTTCACTCAACTCTTCTAGCGCACCGAAAGCTTTAAATCCAGCCGTGACTATACCTACTCCAAATCCTATTCCTGAAAAAACACTTGTCGCATGAACTCCACCTGCTTGCCAAAAAATCTCTTTATGGACCCACCCACTAAATCGAGCAACTGAACCTGTAAGAGCAAAACCTGTAGCGACACGATTCGCTAGAACCGAACTCTCTTCTTTTTTTTGATGAAGCCTAGTAGTAAGTTCTGGCTCACTAAATGTATGCGCAAAACTTATACTAGAGGCTATGAGGCCAATCCCTAAACCTATACCGATGGATGTGCTAATAGGCTTAGAGGATAGCTGCGCAACAGACTCTGAAGTCTTGCTCCAAAAAGTATTTTGAGACGGTGTAATTTCTGTCTGTATTTGAGAAACACTCATGCAATAAGATCATATCACATGCAAAAACGATCATCTAGAAAAGATTAAATTTTAACACCCCCGCCATGTAGAAGGAGGGGGCTTAAATAATGATTAGCTAGCTAATTGAACATTGATTTTATGAATAATGTCGCTTTGCTCAGCAGCCTTTCTATTGTCTGAGATGAAGTATAGAGCAATAGATGTGATGAGAACTGCTGTACCGATCACAAGAACTACTGGATTAAGAATAGCAACACCTAGCGCTATAGCTAAAATGCTAATCACGTGAAGAGCTAATCCTCCTACATTTTTTACCATTGAGAGCCAGGATTCATGCACTTTCATTTCATGAATACTCTCTTGATTAGGAGTCAAGTTGCCATCAGCTCTTGCCTGCTCTACTTTTCCTGAACTTTCCGAAATATCGATGATTTTGAATACAGAACCCACAATACCGGCAACATCAGCAACAATTTTTGCCGATTGCGTTGCAATACCAAGCGCGAATGTATCTGGAACAAATGCTTGCATTTTTGCTAAAGCTTCAGCAAATTCTCCAGCTGAAGAAGTAGCTTTTGCTAAGTTTTCAACTGCACCTACTGTTGTAGTTGTAAGAGCTTTGACTGCTCCATCTTCACTGTTTTGAACTTTTTCTGCACTATTGATGATTTTAGGAATTGCATTGATGCATGAACCTAGGGAATTCATTCCATCTGGAAGAGCGTTGATTTTCGCTCCTAAGTTACAAGCGCTACCAATTTTGCTCGCTGTGTTCGCTGCTTCTAGAGAAGAAGAGCTACCGATGCAAGCACCTGCAAACTCTGCCCACCCACATGCAGTTTGAGTTGTCTTAAGCACCAATGTAGGCTTGCTTCCAACATCAGAAAGCAAATTTCCTACCATATTTCCTTCTGATCTAATCGATACAACGTTTGCGTTAAATGCAATTGACATATTTACCTCGGATTTAATTGTGTAATGATTTTATCTAATACATGTGCATTTTCATATTTTTGCTCTTCTCCTTGCACCCAATAAAGCGCCACTGATGCTGCAAAAACAACAACAGCTACAGCCGCAACGATCCATGCGCTAAGAGCTAAACCCGCTATAACAGCAGCAAGACCTACGATGCTACCAATGCAAGATGCACTGTTTTTTACAAGCTGCCATATATTGACATGCGACGAAAAACTATCTTTTGTGATTTCGTAAGGCGTTCTTCCTTCTTCTTGAGATCTCTCAGCGATTGTCATTAATGAAGCGACGTTATCGATAATATTGCTTGTGGTTACCAAGATGTTAAGCGCATCTTTAGTACCATCAATCAAAACCTCTGACTGCTCAGACAATGCCACAACTTCTAACTCAGCTAAAAACTTAACAGCACTTAGATTTGTTGATGTAAACTCAAATGTTGAACCGATCAATTCTCTAGCAACTTGCCCTTTTTCTCTATTAGAAGAACAAGGCGCTGAAAAAATCTCTACACACTCACCTGCAGCATTAGCAACTTCTCCTAAGCTTGCCAATATTTCTGGAAAAACTAGAGAGTCAGCAGCAAAATCAGCAACTTTTAAGACTGTGTCATTGCCGAAAACTTCAGCAAAAGCACCAGTTACTTCCCAAGCACCTGCTTGATTTTCTGAAGCAAAATTGGAAATTTCTTGATAGATATTTGTATCAAGAGTCGATCGCAAATCGTTAACTAAAGCCATATCACACCTTCACGTAATCTTTATATATGATGATAATATAGAAGGAGAGCTCTTATTTGTAAACAACCAAAAATGAAATTGTTAGGGTTTTTGAATTTTAAAATTCATAATAAAAAATCATTTTATTTTTGTTTTTTATTAAGAAAAAGGGAGTGAAAGATTTAAACAAGAAACGAAAGATCTTTTTTAAGTGTTTTGTTAAGATTGAAAAACTGGTTCACTAATTCCATTCATAAAATCTTTAATATTCATAGCGCGACCCCCTTCAGGTTGCACCTCTAAAATTTTTAAGCCTAGATCCTTACATGAGAGGACCCAGCCTTGATTTTTGTGAAAAAAAATATTTTTCCCAGGCGATGTTGCAGCAATATCGGTAATATGCGTGCGTAAAATTTTAATCCGTTTTCTTTTCCCCTGAATATCAAAATAGGCATAAGCCCCAGGCTGATAAGAAAACGCCCTAACTTTGGCATGGACATCTTCTGCTTTTTGTGAAAAGTCTATGACGAGATCTTCTGCTACAGTCTTTTTTGTTAAATTCATCAGATGATGTGATTGAGATTTTGCCTCTAATGGAAGATGTGATTGCATTTTTTGCAAAACTTCCATGATAAGACGGCATGAAAGGTTCAAAAGATGGCCTTCAAGTTCCGTGAAAACCATATCTTCCGGGATCACGAATTCTTCTTGCATCAAGATATCGCCCGCATCCATTTCAAGAACCATCTTCATGATAGTAACGCCTGTCGCTGAATCTTTATTCAAAAGAGGGGCTCTTATAGGAGATGGACCTCTATACAAAGGAAGCATAGAAGGATGGATGTTGATCGGCAAAATTTTAGCAGCATCTAAAAGGTTTTGCTTAAGAATCTGCCCATAAGAAACAACCACAAATACATCAGGATTGTACGTCTTTAATTTTTCAACAAACTCTGGATCTGAAGCTTTGATAGGCTGAAAGACAGGAATCGATGGATAACTGTCTTGCATGAACTGCTTTACCTCAGTAGGCTGCAGTTTTTGCGATCTGCCGCGAGGTTTATCTTGCCCTGTAACAACTGCTACAATATTGATGCTATGAGAGAGAAGATGCTGAAGAATTTTTTCTGCAAATTCAGGTGTTCCAAAAAAAATGACGTTCATTTTGTTTCTAGAAGCTCTTGATCTTGCCCTTCTTTATCTTCTTCTAGAATATGTCTTGTAATCCCTTCCATACAAATTAGACCTCTTTTGGAATCTTTGCAAAATTCGACCCAATGATCGATTTGCTCTGAAGAGGGAATATCTATTTGAATCTGCTCAATGGCTTCTTGAAGAGTTAAACCGTTTCTGTAAGTAAGTTTGAAGGCGCGAGTTAAATTTTTACGGATATCGAATGAGAATTTATGTCTTTTTAATCCTACAATGTTGAGCCCGCCGAGCTTATATGGAGCCCCTCCACCTATTGTAAATGGTGGTACATCCTTAGTTACGCGGCTCATGCCGCCTACCATTGCATATTTGCCGATACGCACAAATTGATGTATCGGTGTCATGCCGCCAATAGTTGCAAAATCTTCTACTGTTACATGACCTGCTAGTGTAGAATTGTTTGACATGATGACGTGATTACCAACGATGCAGTTATGTGCGATGTGGCAATATGCCATAATAAGGCAGTAATCACCGACGACTACCTCTGTTTCTTCTCCACAAGATGCGTTGATAGTGACGTATTCACGGATTTCGGTATGCTTTCCGATCCTTACATAGGTTCTTTCACCTTTAAATTTCTTATCTTGCGTTTTTGTACCTATGCAAGCAAAAGGCCAAATCACTGACCCTTTTCCAATTTCTGTATGTCCATCTATGTAAGCATGAGACTTGATCACTACATTGTCGTGCAAAATGGCATTACCCTTGACAATTGCATATGGCTCGATAACCACATTTTTTCCTATTTTTACTGTAGGATCAACAACTGCTCTTGGATCAATGCCTTCTGTCATACGACCTCTTGGGGTTCATTTGTTGTTAATAGGCCAAATACAATTTCTGCTTCTGTAGTGACTTTGCCATCTACTTTAGCAACTCCTTGTACTTTCCCCCCTCTTTTAGAAAGGTGAGAAGCCTCTACCTCCAGAATCAAACTATCCCCAGGACGTACGGTTCTTCTAAATCTCGCTTGGCGGATTGTAGTAAGCACTTTGATCTGTTGAAATCCTTTTTCAAACATCAAAATGCCACCTGTTTGTGCTAGAGCTTCAAGAATGAGCACTCCTGGCATTATCGGTTCGCCCGGAAAATGCCCCTGAAAGAACTGCTCGTTCATTGATACACTCTTTAAAGCAACAATCTTATTATTGTCGAGATCTAAATTGATAATTCTATCGACTAACAAAAATGGATATCTATGAGGAAGTCTTTTCAGAATATCCTTGATATCTAACTGATAACCGCTCATCTCTTGCGTTCCTTTTTAATCAGATCAGCAATTTCTTTGGCAAGACAGGTGTTAGAATAATGGCCTGAGCGTATGGCTACAATATGAGCGAAAATTGGAGTTCCAATGAGAGAAAAGTCTCCAATGAGGTCCAAAATTTTATGCCTAACCATTTCATCAGGAAAACGTAGTCCACCTGGGTTGAGCACTTCTTTACCTCTTATAACTACTCCATTTTCAAGACTGCCACCTTTGATGACTCCATTTTCAAGAAGAGGAAGAATTTCCTCATAGAGTGAAAATGTTCTAGAAGGGGCAATTTCTTCTGCATACGTCTCTGAGTCGAAAACATAAGAATAAAACTGGGAATTAATCAGAGGATGATTTGGATATGAAAGTGTGTAACTGATTCTAAATTCCTTTGAAGGCAGCGCTACTAAATAGACGCCGTTTCCACTCCAATAGATAGGATCAGTGATCGCATACGGCTCGACAAAACCTTTCTGCTTGAGTTTTTCTACAGTGCGCAGCAATTCAACAAAAGCAATAGCACTTCCATCCCCTACCGGCACTTCAGGACCACTTAACTCTATAAGCAAATTATCGATTTCAAAAGCTTTTAAAGCCGATAGAACGTGTTCAACGCTCTGGATCACGCAGCCATCGCGCCCTATTATCGTGCAGCGAGGAGTTCCGATGATATAATCTATAGATGCTGGTATTACAGGTTGATTTGGAAGATCGATTCTTTTAAAACGAATCCCGAATCCTTCAGGAGCGGGATGAAATCGCATTGTCATGTCAGCGCCGGTAAAGAGTCCTTTACCAACTAATTCTACCGATTTTTCAATAGTTTGCTGATTTCTTATAGAAGATGAAACTCTCTCTTGCTCTAAGACTTTGGTATCGCATGACGACAACAAGAACTACTCCACAAAGGCGCTATTTTAATTAGAATGTACCTAAACCTTTCTTTTCTTCACAAGCGATATTTTTTTCTCTTCATGAAGAAAGTTGAAAGGATGCATAAACTAGAAAAAAGTACAGGTGTATTTCCTACTCGCGAAAACAATGTTTTGTAGGTGTAGCAAGGAACTTTAACAACTAAAACATCCTTAAGCCAATCTGAAGAATCTTTTTTTTCTTCTAACTTTTCTATGATTTTACCAAAGGGATCTATTGCCGCTGTTACCCCTGTATTGCATGCTCTTACCAAAGAAACACCATTTTCTACAGCTCTCAGCCTTCCTAAATAAAAATGCTCTTTAGCAAGTCTTGTATGGGGAAACCAAACATCATTAGAGAGATTGACAAACATTTCTGCCCCTCTTTGCCTTGCGCTTCTTAATATATGACTAAAGCACTCCTCATAACAGATTGTAGGGGCAAAAATTTTTCTCCCGTAGAACACGTTGCTTTCAAATCCAGGTGTAAAAAAAGAATCAATGCCATGCTTAGATAGTATCGATTCTATAAATGATAGCGGCAAATACTCAGATAGAGGAACTAGAATTTGCTTATGGTAAAGCTGACAGCATTTACTATTTTTAGAAAAATGTGCGGCTGAATTGTAAGACAAATCCTTATTTTGATTTGTGTAGAGCGCACCTATGATCACATCACTTTTAAAGTGGTTGCTTAAAGCTTGCGCTAATTCGGCAGAGGAGAAGCTTTTTGTTTTATCTAAAGAGATACGATGAGCATTGGAAACACGAACCTGTTTTTCATAAAGCTCAGCTGAAACAGTCGCTTCTGGCATTACAATCAAATCTACATCTGTTTTGATTTTTTCTAGCAAAAGGTCAATAATGTTCTCCCATTGCTTCTCACAAGAAAGAAAGGCACTTTGACGGTTTATAAAGAGGTTTTTTTCTTCCGCATATAAACCTGTTTGCACTAATGCGACCTGTATAGATTCACTAGACTCTGCTCGATGCTGATGGGTTGTTAAATTCAATGAGCCAAAAAAATAGGGAGCTGTAAACAAAATAAAAAATATCGCTATTGAATGAAGAGAAATTCTATTGATTGCCCTATAAAGAGAAAGATTGGTGATTAAAACCCAAAATGACATCCCTAAAATCCCTATGAGACTTGCCATTTGTAAAGAATAGATCGAAAACCCAAGCGACTGTCCTATGGGATTGAAAGGGAATCCAGAAAAAACGAATACGCGGCTATATTCAAGAAAAACCCATAAACTTGCGACTGCAAGCAATCTACAATAGCCGGCATCTTTTTTGAAAAATAGACAGACAAGCCCCCACTGGCTTGCAAGCCAAAGAGCTAAACCCACATAGGGATAGTAAATATCTGTTCCATGATAATAAGGAGAAGCAAACCAACTAAGCTGGATCAACTGGATCATAAAGTACCAGATGAATCCGATTTGAAACCGCTTTTTTCTTGAAGCGATCTCTTCTATAGCAATAAAAAAAAGAGCATATCCTAAGAACGTTGCAATCCAGGCAAAAAAGGGATGATCAGGTTGACTAAAAGCAACTGTAATTAGACTCAGTGCGAAAAGGGTTTTATTTTGAATCCAGCCCAATGTCTTTATTTTTTGCATACCCTTTACCTAGAGCTAAAACAACAATCAAACCGCCTATAACCGCTAAATTTTTTAAAAAGACCACTAAGGCTAACGATTGTTCAGGTCCTGATAGAAACCAAAATGGATGGCATACTATCGTTACAGGTATAAGATACATGAGAAGCAAAAAAGCTGCCAGTCGTACGTAACAGCCAAGAAAAAGGAGTGCTCCGCCAACAAGCTGCATTGCGACTAAAATAGCCATCAATACAGGAATTACTGCTACCATGTGCCCTGTGTATGCCTGCCACAAAGATAAAGCTCTTGCCATATCAACTTCAGCAACTTGCCAATTATAAACATTTGCAGCGCCCATGATAAGAAAAATCAAACTAATAAAAATTCTTCCAATAGCAGCTAAAAATCTTAAAGATCTATTCATGTCTTTCTAATACTCTTTTTCTACTTTCTGTGCTACTCTATTTTCATGAAGAAATTCCATCAATTCCATATAGAAAAAATTTTCTCTTCGTGGGATGAAAAAACTCCATTTGATCTCACCTTTTCACGTTATGCAAAAGAGCATCACCAATTAGGCTCTAAAGACCGAAAAGCAATATCAGAGGCTTGCTACCAAATTATCAGGTGGGCTTTACTTTTAGACTATGAGCAAGAAGAGTGCTCTTGGCTAGCTCGCGTTAAAAGATTTTTTGATGTCGATGTTGAGATCTTAAAACAGACCCCTAATCTACCCCTTTATATTAGATGCTCTACCCCAGAATGGATTTTTTCTCTTCTTAGCAATACCTATGGCGAAGAAAAAGCAGAGAAAATCTGTTTAGCTCAAAATGAAAGAGCACCTTTTGCTATTAGGGCTAACCTTCTAAAAACTTCAACTGAAGAACTTTTTTCGCTCTTTTCAAGAAGCTATAGCGTAACTAAATCTGTACACGCAAAACAGGGTCTTATCTTTGCCAAAGCGCCACACTTACTTTCTTCTGATGAATACAAACATGGGCTTTTTGAAATTCAAGATGAAGCTAGCCAGTGTGTAAGTGCCTATGTAGACGCAAAAGAAAAACAAACTATACTTGATTATTGCGCAGGTTCAGCAGGCAAGAGCTTGGCTATTGCATCGATGACAAAAGATCAGTGCCCTATTTTTGTCTACGACATACGTCCGCAGATTCTCATTAAAGCAGAAGAAAGACTGAAAAGAGCGGGTGTAAAAAACTTTAAACTCTCTCTGCCTTCCTCTTCAGTAGACATTGTTTTAGTAGATGCTCCTTGCTCTGGATCAGGCACATGGCGGCGCAGTCCAGAAAGAAAACTAGTATTTACAAAACATGATCTAGAAGAGATTATCAAAACGCAAAGAGAAGTACTGAAGAACGCCATACAATTTGTAAAACCAGGCGGAAGGCTTATTTATGCAACCTGCAGCATATTTAATGAAGAAAATATCGAACAAGTAGGTTGGCTTATGAAGAATTTTCCTTTCACTTTGGAAAAACCTCCTTTTCAATCTATTGTAGCAGAAGGAGAAATGGATGGATTCTTCGCTGCTTCCCTGAAAAGAGAAATTATGATATCATCTTAACATTATGCGATACATTCTTTCACTCCTGGCTTCATTGCCCTTAGTTGCAGCTCCTTTTGGACAAAAAGAGCAATCCATTTCTATTAAAATGACGAACCGACCGCTGGTGAGCTTGCACGGTAAAGTAATCACACTTTACGACGTTGTGAAAGACATGGATAAGAAAATGGCAGATGTTGCTCCTGAAGCGCTTCTCTCCCCTGTCTCTAGAGTTCAATTTTACAGTGCAAACTGGAAGCACGCACTCGATCAAATGGTGCAAAATTCTCTTATCATCAAAGAAGGAGAAGATCTAGGCATCAAAATATCAGACGCGCAGCTTTACGAAGAAGTAGATAACCAATTTGGCCCAAATGTAATGCAAACTCTCAATGAAAGAGGGCTAACATATGAAGAGGCAAAAAAAGAAGTCTACGAAACGATTGTATTGAATTACATGCAGTGGATCAGGATTCACCAGAAAGCAAGCCAAAACATCACCCCCGAGAAAATGCAAACAGCGTATGCAAACTACTTAAAAGAGCATCCGCCTATCGAGACTTTCTCTTATCAAATTGTATCTGTGAGATCCGATAAGGATCCGTATGAAGCTCTAGCGGAAAGAATTTCACCATTCTTGCACAATTCAAATATAGAAGATGTGGATGGGCTTATTGCTAAACTCAAACAAGGCCCTCTTGAAAATTCTACCATACAAGTTTCAAAACCCTTCAATTTGAATGCAAAAGAGATGTCATCAGAGCATATATCTATTCTATCCACGCTTGCCGCTAAAAGCTGCAGTGAACCTAAAGTGCAGTACAGCCGCAAAGATGGCTCGATGCTCATGAGAATTTTTTACTTGATCGATCATCAAAAAGATGAACCCCCTTCTTTTGAGCAATTAGAAAATTACCTTAAAGGTCAGCTCAACCAACAAGAAATCCAAAAAGCGCAATCGGAGTACATCTCTAAGCTCAAGAAAAGGTACCACTGCGATAAGGCAGATTTCTATCGAATGATCCCAGAAAATTATCAGCCTTTTTCTCTTGAATAATGGAAGATTTTTTTAGCTCTAGCCCCTATCCAAGGGGCTCATGAAAAAATCTCTTGGTCAACACTTTTTAAAAAGTGAAAAAGTGCTAGATAAAATCCTAGAAATATCTGGTGTTGATGAAGGCGATACCATATTCGAAATCGGTCCTGGAGCTGGCGCTTTAACAAAAAAGCTCATAGATAAAAAAGCTCACATCATCTGTGTAGAAAAAGACGACAATCTTACGAAGATCATTTCAGATCAAGTAACATGGCATCAAGGAGATGTTCTTGCATTTGATTTTGCATCTCTTCCTTATTGCAAAGCAGTTGCCAATATCCCCTACTATCTCTCTTCTCAGATTTTACAACTACTACTTGATCACAATGAAAAATTTTCTTCTATTACTCTTCTAGTCCAAAAAGAATTTGCTGAAAAAATATTAGCTCAGGAATCTTTTTTATCTCTTCTTACTCACCTTTTTTACGAACCTATGATTGCTTTAGAAGTTGGAAGGCACCATTTCTATCCCCCTCCTAAAGTAACTTCAGCGGTGTTGCATCTTAAAAAAGTGATAAGAGATGTAGATCAAAAAGGATTTCAGGAATTTGCAAAAATTATTACGCAGTCTAAAAGAAAGATGCTTAAGACTCTTTGCCCTGAAATTGGTTTTGCTATCAAGGAAATGGGGTTGTCTCAAACACTAAGACTTGGAGAAATAGGTTTTGATGATCTTATCCATCTATACAATAAGATGAAAATGAGCGCTACTAAGCCAGACAAAAGCCAGATATAACTGAAGGGCTTGGCTATCGCATCTGCTGAAAAAAGAGGCGCATCAACTAAAATTCTTTGATCATCATCAAAAACGCGAAGCTTTCCAACAAGTTGCCCCTTTTTTATCGGCAAATAGAGCAGATTCCACACAACTTCTGTTTTTAAACCAGGCTCTTCTGAAAGATAGTAACTAATCACTACATCTTCTTGCAAAAACGCTTTTAACGGCTGCTTACCCACTGCCGTTCTAAAAAGAACATCATCTTTACCAAATAGAAGACGATTGTGCATTTCTTCTGCAAAGAACGCATCAAACAAATTGATGGCATCTCGATAGCAGCCACTAATTTTATCAGATTTATGAAGAGCTAATACAAGGTTTCTTTGTCCATTTGTTGCCGCTGCTACTAAGTTGTATAAAGCGGGATCCGTGTGTCCTGTTTTAAGACCAAATGCGAAAGGATAGTAATAGGGTCCTTCTTTAAGAAGTCGATTGGTTTGTCTGATAGTAAATGCTTTTTGCTGTCTAGTTCCTGTTCTTTCATACTCTTCAGTAAGAACGATTTCTCTAAATAAACGATTTTCACTCGCCTTCTTACCTAGAAGCGCCATATCGTATGGCGTGGAATAGTGGTCAGGATGATGAAGACCATGCGGATTGTTGAAATGAGTGTTTTTACAACCTATTGAATGAAGAAAAGCGTTAAGCCCTTCCATAAACTTAGGGATGTCTTTTTCAAGGTGAAAAGCAAGAGCATTGGCTGCATCATTTGCAGAAACCATCATGCATGCATAGACAAGCAATCTAAGAGGAAGTTTTTCCCCTTTTCGTATACCTAAATTTGTCCCATCCACTTGGAGTAAGTGTGGTGGAAGCTGATAATTTTGCTCTCTTTTGTAATCATGAGTTACCATTTTTAAGATCTCTAGAGGAACTTCGACGATGTCATCTAGATGCTCCTCATATTTTGTGATCACATACAGAACGGTAGCAATTTTTGTTGTGCTTGCAGGAAATATTCTTTCATATCCGTTTTTGTGATAGAGAACTTTGCCATTATCGATATCCATAAGTAGAGCGTATCGAGAATGTAGATTAGGTTTTGCAACAAAATTAGGGCCATTAGCTGTCGTTTTTGCAAACATCAAAGACGGTAAAAGCAAAAGCAGTAGCAAGTATCTCATACAACTACTCTACATCCAAAAGGATAAAAAAAAACCAAAAAACTCTTTTAAAAAAGTGTTAACCACTTTATTAAAGGGGCAAGAGAGCACATAAGGAGATAGGGTGCAAGAACCTAGCCCAGAGGATATGGGACAAGGCAAAGTCCTTGGTCCACAAAAACTAGAAATAGTTTTTGAAGAATACATGGCAGATCTTGGTCGATGGCTTCAAGACGGTGTCATGGAAGTGAACCTAGAATTTTTGAAGAAATTTGATCTTTTGAGCAAGACAGAAGAACAAGAAAAAGAAATGCAAAAGCAATTTCCTTTCTATTTTCATGTTGTCGAAACTCCGGAGAAAGTGACTCTCTTCAATAATCAATTTGCCATATGGATAGTACCAAAACTGATTTCTGATACTCCGACTACGATTACATTAGTGTCCTTGATTCGTGGAGACACTCCACATTTAGAAATCGCTTTTTCAACACAAGGTGTTTACAACACACCAAAGTACGTGTTAAAAGTTTTACGGCACTTTTTAACCGAAGTAATTGATACAGAAGAGGAAATAGCTTCAATCTGGAAAGTGGAAGGGGAATAAAAAAACCCTGCTTTCTGAGCGTGAAGAGTAAAAGAAAACTCTAAATTTTCTTTCTCAATCTCAAAATGTTGCGTCCATCTTTTCGATCATAGTCCACATCATCCATCATTCCCACCATAAACAAAATCCCTAACCCACCTATTTCTCTTTGCTCTAATGTAGCTTCTCGATCGATTGTTGGGATATTCTCAAAAGGATTAAAGTGGATACCCTGATCTTCAATTACAAACTCAACTTCTTCATTATCAGTAATTCTATAGGTGATTGAGACTTCACCTTTTGGTGATTTATACGCATAACGAATAACGTTTACAAGCGCTTCTTCTACAGCCAGTTCTATCTTCTTTTTGTCCGTGCTTGCCATAGGCAGAGGGCGAACTTTTTCACTTACCCAAGCCAACATATGCGACAGATCTGCAATTTGTGCAGGGAAAATGACCCCGTCTTCTTCTTTATGTTCCATATTGGGTATTGTAGTAGGATTTATCAAAAAAAATCTATAATATACTATCTACCTGAAATAGAGTATATTATATTTTTTTAGCGGGTTTTCTTATCAAGAAAGAAAAGGCGGATTCAATAAAAAGAGCCTAGCTCTTGTGAAATTTAATCTACAAGAGCAAGACGCAAATAATTTGTGACTTTTTTCGCAACTGTTCTAAAAGCAGGGTTTTGGGCTGTATTTGAAGCTTCTTCTTCAGAACCTAGTTGACCTAAGCTATACTGGAGAACGCTCTGCTTATTTCCTGAGGAAGGGTCCACAATCAGGTTATCATAAGAATTGGAGTTTACATAGTCGTAATCAGCAAATCCTGCCACTTTGATCGGTCCCTTTACTTTTTTCTTAGTAGCCCTATCGATCAAATTCGCTTCTACTTCAACAGTTCTTCTGCCTTCGTTAGGAACAAGGCGATCAATAATAGCTCCCGTTATCGGCTTTTGGTCATACTTATATCCGATCTTATCTTTGCTATTTGAAACAATTTTGACAGTAAGATCGTAATCTGCTTTTCCCGCTGTGTAAAGAAAAGATCCACTAGAAAAGATCTCATTAATAAGAGCCTCTCTTAACATACCGTCAATATCTCCTACTATTGGAGGAACACTTACAGTAACCGGTTTTTCAGATCTTACAATAGGTTGGTTTAGCGATTGGTAACCTGTGCAGCTTACGCATAAAAGTAAAAGAAGGGTATATCTCATTAGAGCATCTCCCGCTCTAATTCTTCGATGAGTGTGATCACTTCATCAGATGGCTTTTTCTTTTTCATTTTTGAAAGTTCGTCGGGGATTTGTCTTGCAAATTCTGATTCAGGGAATGTAGCTAGCAATTTTTTGTAATAAATAACTGCAGCTCTAGTTTTCTTTGTTCTTTTGAAAAAATCGGCCGTCTCCCAAATTTCTTCCGCGTATCGATTTCTTAAACTCAATAAGATATCTTGCACTTCAGAGATTCTTCTATCCTGTGGGAAAGCCTGATAAAAATTTCTCAAATTGATCTCTGATAGATCAATAAGATCTGTATCGGCAAAATTTGTCTTGAATTGCTGCAAATAGACCTTGGCTATTTCAACGTAAGCATCTGGAGTCAGCGGGTGCTTAGGGAATCTGCGGATGAGCGTTTGAAAAACTTCTACAGATTCTTTGTAGTCTTTACCTTTAAATAGCAAAGAACCCTTTCTATATAAAGATTTAGCTGCAAGCTCATGTCTTGGAAGCGTTTTGATGATCTCATCGTAGATGGCGTAAGTCTCTTCGTCTGAAAATCCCCATTTGGGCATTCTCTTGTAGCCAAATATGTGAAGCTTCTCGCCTGCTTCAAATTTCTGCGCTATTTCATACTTATAGGCAAAGGCTTCTTCGAAAAACTTCTCACTTGCGTAGTTTTCTAAATAAGCAGATATTTTTTGATTCGCTAAATCGTAATCTCCGAGATGGAAGTAAGCAAGACCTTCGTAGTAGCTTATATCACCAATAAAATCTGATGAAGGGTACTCTTTGGAAAAGCTTTTGCATTGGTTTAAAAGCACATTCCAGTTGCCTTGCTGATAGGCTTTCATAACATTGTTATAGCCTTCTTGCGGCGAAGCTTGGAGAGAACTAAAAAGAACTAGGAGTAAAATAAAGATATTCTTCATGGAGCTAGCATACGATGTTTAAAGTTATTCGTCAATCTGCACGTCGAGGGCTTCTAGGCTTTTGATTCCCCTCGTTTCTTCAAGCTCTAAAGTTGCGATTACTCTTCCTTTTTGCCTAAAAAGGATATGTAGCGGGATGTTTCCTGGGTTTGCTTCTATCTTATCTCGAATCTTTAGAATCTTATTTAAGGAAAGTTTTTGCAAATCTAGTATGAGCTGGACAGCCGGTTCTTGTTTTGGTTTTGGTTTCATCTTCTTTTCCCCTTCAGCCAACTTGCTACATCTTTCAAATTCTGCCTTGATTTCAGGAATTCTTTCTTCTGTTATTAAGCTAAGCTCATCAATCCATTTGCAAGAAAGTTTCAACTCTCCTTCTGAGCGATCGACAAATAAGATCCCAAAAAATAGAGCATTTTCCTGCAGTTTCGCCCCTTTTTGCTCATAGAGATCTGGCCAGATCGGAAGCTCAAAGCGCTCTAGAGCGTTGCTGATCGTCAATATGGCGAATTTTTTTTGCGATTTATTTGAGACTCTAGTCTGCAAACTTTCGATCACAAATGCGCCTTTAATTAATGAGGCGTGATTGAGCGTACTCCACGTTTCAAAAGGGGTAGACTCAAGAGATTTTAAAATATTTTGATACTCATCAAGAGGATGGCCTGTAACATAAAATCCAAGAAGCTCTTTTTCTTTTTGAAGTAAAAAAAGTTTAGGCATCTCTTCTTTTAGATCTGAAACTTCTTCAACTCCGTTAGATCCTTCTGCATCAGCAAAAAGATCCAGTATTCCCTTGGAAAGATCTTTTCTTTCTTTAACAAAGCTGTCGTAGTGTTTTTCAACGTATTCTACTAAAGCTTTTCGAGTTTTATTTGTAAAATCAAAAGCACCTGCCCAAATGAGCTGTTCAACCATTTTTTTGCCGATCTTCAGCGTATCGATTCTTTTCAAAAAATCTTGAAGAGATTGATAACTTCCATTTTCGTTTCTTTCTTGAACAAGTAGATCAACAACTCCTTCACCGACACCTTTAATCGCGGTAAGAGCAAATCGGATGCCATTTTTTGTTGAGACAAATGTCGATCCCGATTCATTAATATCTGCAGCTAAAATAGCAATCCCCATCGCCTGGCATTCACGTGTATGTTTTGCAACTTTGGAGATATCATCCATATCGCATGTCATAAGCGCAGCCATCCATTCGCCAGGATAGTTCGCCTTCAAATAGGCTGTAACGTAACTGAGGTATCCATATACAGCTGCGTGTGATTTGTTAAATCCATAAGATGCAAACTTTTCTACTTTATCGAATATCAGCATAGAAAGTCCTTCATCTATGCCGTTTTGCAAAGCTCCATCTCTGAATTTTTCTCGCTGCTTAGACATCTCCTCTTTATCTTTTTTCCCCATCGCTCTACGAAGGACATCACCTTCTCCTAGCGAATAGTTTGCAAGCTTAGAGGCGATCTGCATCACCTGCTCTTGGTAAACAATGATGCCGTAAGTCTCTTGAAGGATATCTGCCATCCATGGATGGTCTATTTCAATTTTTTCTCTGCCGTGCTTACGATTAATAAATGATGGGATCATCTCCATGGGCCCTGGTCGATAAAGAGCCACCATCGCGATAATTTCTTCAAATTTATCAATATGAAGCTGCTTTGCAAGTTCTTGCATGCCGCCAGATTCTAACTGGAATATCCCTTCGGTCTTACCTTCAGCTAATAAAGCAAACGTCACCGGGTCGGCTAACGGAAGATTTACCCAGTCAATTTCAATCTGCTTGCCAATCCGGATAGCTTCAACTGCCTTTTGAATAGAGGTCAAGGTTTTAAGACCTAAAAAGTCGATCTTGAGCATCCCGACTTGCTCTACAGGTTTCATAGAATACTGCGTAGAAAGAATTTCAGAATCTTTGGATAAGCATACTGGAATATGCTGAATTAAAGGATCTGCGCAAATAATTAAGCCCGCAGCATGTATACCTGTATTGCGTATACCACCTTCAATTCTTCTTGCTAGATCAATGATTCTTTTAGCCTCTGCATCTTCTTGATACATTTTCAAAAAATCTGGATCTACTTCTAACGCTTTTTCTATCGTAATCGTTAGATCATCAGGAACGAGTTTAGCGATCGCATTGACTTTACTAATCGGAATATTGAGAACGCGGCCAACATCTTTTATGGCCATCTTTGCTTTCATAGTACCAAAAGTAATGATCTGCGCTACATTCTCTTTGCCATATTTTTGCAAAGTGTACTCAATCACCTCAGGACGACGGTGCATGCATATATCAACGTCAATATCAGGATAAGAAATCCTTTCAGGATTGATGAAGCGCTCAAAAAACAAATTGAAACGCAGCGGCTCAACGTCTGTGATCTCAATCAAGTACAAGATGATAGAGCCTACCCCAGAGCCGCGTCCTGGGCCCATAGCAATCCCTCTATTTTTAGCCCACGAAATAAAATCGTAAACAATCAATAGATAATCACTCATTTCTTTTGAGGTGATTACACCCATTTCGTAAGCTAGCCGCTCTTTTACTACCACAAGCGGATCTTTATCAGGATAGCGCTCTTTTACTGCTAAAAGCTTTTCTTCTGTATACCGCTTAGGTATGGCTTCATCACAAAGATGCTGCAGATATTCAGCTGCCGCTTTAGAACGCTCTTCAGGAGTGTAGTCCTTCCCTTCCATTGAAGGAGGAATAAAAACAGGATAATATTTTTTCTTAAAATCCATTTTCCAGGAGCACTGCTCTGCAATTACTAAAGTATTAGCTATCGCTTCAGGCACATCGGCAAATAGCTGACACATCTGCTCAGAAGAGCGAAAATGGTGCGCATGAGTCGCCGCTGTCTCTCTTTTTGGATTTAGCGAGCCATTGATCTCTACAGGCTCTCCTGACTGGATATTGAGAAGGACTTCGTGAGCTCTCCAGTCTTCTCTTTCTAGATAGCGGATGTCAGAGGTTGCAACTAGTGGGATATCGAGCTCTTTAGAAAGGGCTTTAAGCCGCTCATTCATCAAAGCTTCTTTTGCAGCGTGATCGCGATATTTTTGCACTAGCCAAAGCTCTTCATGCATACCATCTTTTTCAATTTCCCCTTCAAGCATCACATGGCGCTGCATTTCAAAATAGTAACGATCCTGAAAAACTTTTTTGAACCAGCTTACTTCTTTTTGGAGCAGCTCTTCATTTTCTTCAGAAATTAAGCTGCCAACTCTTCCGTACAGCCCACCAGAAAGACAAATAAGCCCCTCTGAATGGGCCTCAAGGAGCTCTAAATCGATGCGTGGAGAATAATAAAAGCCCTCAATGAATCCTAACGAAGAAAGTTTACAAAGGTTATTGTAGCCTTGCTTGTTCTTGGCTAGTAAAACAATTGGGTATCCATTTCTGACACCGTAGATCTTTTTTTTATCAAAACGGCTTGTTGGGCTTACTAAAATTTCAAGCCCTACGATCGGCTCAATGCCTAAGCTAGTGCATGATTTATAAAAATCAACAGCTCCATACATATTGCCAAAATCTGTCAAAGCGAGCTTTGGCAAATTGTAGCTTTTCGCCCTTTTCACCAGATCGTCGATTGAAATCGTTGAATCAAGAATAGAATATTGAGAATGTGCGTGTAGTGGAATCCAAGTCATGATCCCATGAGTTTACTGCACTACAATTTTATCTTCAGCTTATTTTTTTATTCTTTCCTGACCGAGAAAAGAATAAAAAAAATGAAAAAAACTCTTATACTTTTTCAGGCGCTGCAGATCTTGCTTTAATAGACCACATTGGAAGTAAAATCATTACTGTGATCAAGCCGCAAGCCGCAAGCATTCCTAAGAAAGCTGGCCATCCCCACTCTTGAGCGATTTTACCAAACGGATAGCCTGCTGCTGCAGCTCCAAGATAAGCAAAATACCCTGCAAATCCTGTTGCAGTACCAGCTGCTTTTTTATGAGCAAGCTCAGCTGCTGCTATTCCAATAAGCATTTGAGGTCCAAAAATCAAGAACCCTACCGAAAACATTCCTATTGCAGCAAATAAATAGGTATTAGCCGGCATGAGCCACATGAAGATGAGCATCAAGACAACAAGAAAGCTAAATAGAACGTTTACAGGGCCTCTTTTGCCGCCAAAAAGATAATCTGAAGACCACCCTGCCGCCAAACTTCCAAAAAAACCTCCCACTTCAAACCAAACTATACAAGTAGCTGCAGCTTGCAGTGAAAAATGTTTATATTCGTAAAGGTAAAGCTGACCCCAGTCATTTACAGCCGTTCTAATCACATACACAAAGAAATAGGCAATACCAAGGGCCCAGATGTAACGATTTTTTAAAACGTATTCAAATAGAATTTCGCGACTAGATAGCTCGCTTTGCTCTTCTTCGATCTTTTTTGAAGGATAATCTTCTCGATATTTTTCGATAGCGGGCAATCCTAGTGATTCAGGAGTGTCTCTAAGACGATTGAGAAGGTATAGACCTGCTCCAATACATAAAAATCCAGGCACCATCATGGCAGAGCGCCAGCCATAAGCTTTAGCCACAAAGCTGCAAAGAAGAGGAATCAGTGCGCCGCCTATATTGTGCGATGTGTTCCACACACCCCACCAGCGCCCTCTTTCTGACTGAGAATACCAATGTGTCAAAAGTCTAGCGCAAGGAGGCCATCCCCAGCCTTGGAAAATGCCGTTCATTCCCCAAAAAATAGCAAAGAAAATTAAGGAAGAAGACAATCCAAAACTAATATTGACAAGGCCTGTGATGATAAGGCCGATAGACATAAAATAGCGAGGATTGGAGCGATCGGAAATAATACCGCTAAAAAATTTACTAAGGCCGTAAGTAATGTAAAGAATGCTTCCTAAAATGCCGAGCTGCGCTTTCGTGTATCCAAGCGATGTCATCATAAATGGCATAGCGAAGGTAAAGCTTTTTCTTGTTAGATAATAAAAAGCGTAACCCACGTACATGGAATAAAAAATGCGAATGCGCCAGTAAAGGTAATTCTTTTTTACAACCGCTGGATCTTGAATTTCTTCAATATGAGGAGCGGGTTTAAAGAAATCGAACACTTAGAGAACATCCTTGTTGCAAGTGTAACTTATAAGAGTTTATCTTTCTCTATTAAGAGATGTCAACCAAAAACTCATCATCTAAATTGTGTTATTATCACTATATTTTTTTTACGTCAAAATATTCCCTAATTTTCTCTATGTTGCTTTGTTTAAATGTGAACAAATTTCAAAAAAATGTAGAAAACTAAAAGAATCTTTATTATGAATGAGGCATGAGCAACAAGATATTCGAGCCAGTTCCCTCTTTCAACCCGTCAGAGCCAGAGAATCTAAAGGTGCAAAAAACGGAAAAAGTCAAGCAGCAGCGTGACTTAATCGAGTTCAAAGAATTGCTAATTTCTAACGAATGGGTAGTGCAAGTATATTTTTTAGACTTGATCAAAGATTTTTTAAAAAATATTCTTAAAGACAAAGAAAATAAAAAAGATTCTTCAAAAAATCCAAAGCCAAACGCTTTAAACAAAATAAGAACCCTTTTCATTCAACTATCTAAAGAAAATCTTTCCCAATCGAGCACTTTCGCTAAAGAGCTCTCTTCGTGCTGGGTTGAACTTCTTTCATCTAACGAAACAAAAATCAAAGATTTTTGCAAAAAACTCCATAGCTATCCTAAAGATGCAGACCATAGCCTTGGTTATTATTTGTCTAATTATACCGGGCATGATTGGCTGCCGTTCCCTTTCATTGAAATATTGAAAGCTCTTTATGAAGATGCGATAGTTCAAGGCGAAAAAAGCACTTTGTCACAATGGATTTCAACTTTAAGCGAATTTATTGACACAATGGATCACTAGATTCTATACTAGAGCTCTTATGTCTAAATATCAACGCGCACGCGGAGTTTACGATCGTCTACCGCAACCAAAAGACGATGAATTATGGAAATCTTCCCATCTATGGGATTATGTCATATCAGTCGCAAAAAAATATGCAAAACTCTACAGCTTTGAAGAGATTGCTCTTCCTACCTTTGAAAGCACCGATTTGTTTTTAAGAAGCGCTGGCTCTACATCAGATATTGTCACAAAAGAGATGTACACTTTTGAAGACAAAGGGGGAAGACAAATCACACTTCGGCCTGAATGCACTGCACCTACTGTCAGATCATTTGTCGAAAACAGCCTTTTCCAGAACCCAAGACAAAAATTCTTCTACATCGCTAATTGCTTTAGACATGACCGAATGCAAAAAGGGCGCTACAGAGAATTCTATCAATTTGGGATAGAAGCTTTTGGATCAAGCGATCCATTCCTAGATGTCGAGATCATCGACATGCTCTTTAGCTTTTTTGGAGAGCTCGGCTTAAAAAATTTTTCTTTAGTCATCAACTCACTTGGAGAAAAAAGCTCAAGAGAAGCTTATTCAAATGCGCTTAGAGACTACCTTGAACCCTTCAAAGAAGAGCTTTCTGAAGATAGTAAAGTCCGTTTTGAAAAAAACCCCCTACGCATTCTCGATTCCAAAGATGAAAACGATCAAAGAATTCTTGAAAACGCCCCAAGACTTTCTCAGTTTTTAGATGAAGAAAGTAAGAAGGATTTCGACCTCGTGCTTAAAGGGCTCGACGCTCTCGGCATTAACTACCAAATCGATGAAAAGCTCGTAAGAGGTTTAGACTACTACAACAAAACTGTATTCGAGTTCATCTCAAAATCGAACGA